>ENA-UOXR01000503-UOXR01000503.1-bioreactor-metagenome-genome-assembly--contig:-NODE-503-length-48047-cov-7.269128_pt1 | contig 48047 bp, 42 predicted proteins | sample MGYA00238164_ERZ764825 | MGnify/ENA primary metagenome ERZ764825 (study PRJEB28920, sample SAMN05720171) | bioreactor metagenome | isolation source: Anaerobic biogas reactor | place: USA:Washington... | reverse complement strand
GCAATTTTGGTGGTCGGTACCTCACCTTTTAACCCGAACGGATGGGAAGAAGTATCCATAAACAAAACGTGCCAGGATATGGCACAATTTTTGCCGATGTTGATTTCTTTTACCGCCAGGAGATTGCTGAAGTCAGCTATATAGGTATTATCACCAATATAAATACGCGCGTTGTCGCCCATGGAAATACGCACATACCTCTCCAGCAGCACGTTGTTGCCGACATGAATTTGGGCGCCTTTACCGAGATAAAACTCCTTGGGATTGCGGGCCCGGAAATTCTCGCCACAGGAGGCCAGCTTTTTTTTCACCAGATAGGTATTGTATTTATCCTGAAGTTCTTTCCATCTCTGCACTGTTTCCAGCTCCCCGACTCTATCTTTGCAATTTGCGGTAAATTTCTTCCAGTATCTCACCGGTGCTGCCAACACTTACATCCAGTTTATAGCGGGCAGCATAGTCCAATTGGGTCGGGCCTTTGTTGATGATTACCAGATCCTTGGCCAGGGTACAAAATTCATTGACAAAACCGGCTAGCGGATAAACCGTCAAAGAAGAACCGATTACGATCAGCAGGCGGGCGTCAAGGATAAGCTGACGGGCGCCGATGTAATTGTTTATGTTTTCTCCAAACAGGACTACATTCGGTTTGATGACTGCGCCGCAAGCACTGCAATGAGGCACGGTTTCAGTATTGTCCGCAAAATATTCATGATCATATATTTTTTGGCAGTGGGAGTTCATGCAAATAAACTCCTCGGCATTGCCATGCACCGCAATAACATTCCGACTGCCGGCCTGCTGATGCAGATTATCAATATTTTGTGTTACAACCCCTTTTATCATTCCCTGTTCTTCGAGGCGGGCCAGGATTTTATGCGCCTGGCTGGGCTCCACCTCAGGAAACTTGAAATACTGACGATAGAAACTGTAGAACTGGTCAGGATGAGCTTTAAAAAAGTCAATATTGATGATACGCATAACCCGGTCCTCGCCTAATTGCCGGTAGATACCCTTATCGCCCCGAAAGTCGGGAATACCTGCTTCGGTGCTGATTCCCGCCCCGGTTACAACCACCGTGTTTTGGGTAAGTCTCATCAGATTGGCTATCTGCTCGATCATGTCCGCCATTTTATCCCTCCCCATTCAGCTCCTTGACGCCCTGCCGAGCCAGTTGGTCACAACGCTCGTTCCACTCATTGCCGGCATGGCCTTTGACTTTTTCCAGCCGCACCCGGTTTTTACCGGTCAGATAAACCAGTTCCCGCCATAGATCCTGATTGGCCACCGCTTCCTTTTTACTGTTGCGCCAACCGTTTTTCTGCCAGTTTTCTATCCAATTCTGCTTAAAGGCATTGACTACGTAAGCGCTGTCAGAATAAACGATAACATCCCAGCCGCTTACTTTCAGTGCTTTTAAAGCTTCAATTACCGCCTTTATTTCCATGCGCTGATTGGTGGTGTCAGGCTCACCACCATAGATTTCCTTGACCCGGTCACCATGCAAAAGCACTGCTCCCCATCCACCCGGGCCGGGATTGCCTGAACAGGCTCCGTCTGTATAAATACTTATTTGCTTCACGTTTTCTCCCTTATTTGTGAAATCTTCCGAACTTTTATAACACTGTGAGTAAACCGATCCTGCCCACAGGATATCCAAAGCTCTAATAAATCTTCGCCAACTCTTCCTTAACATCCTTCCTGAGCAAATATTTTTATCTTCTTTAGAATTATCATCCCGGAAAACAGCAATGATAATAAACGCTAAATGCGCATTTTTAAACCTATAAAACATCCCCGGGCAGTGATTAAGTTACGTTTAGATAAAGTTTAATTTTTCGCTTTTTCAAAACGAATACTTGATTTAGGCTTCCTGGATTTTTTTATCCGTGCTTTCCGACTGAGCCACATAGCCACCAATATCGCCATCCAACAGGGCCTGATTATCTTTTTGCCGCTCTTGGTTTATACTTCTGGCCCGGTCTTTCAGCTGGCTGTTATCGGTGGTATAAAAACCTGAGCCTTTAAAAACAATCCCCACATTTTTGCTGATCAATCTTTCCACTTTTCCGCCGCACTCAGGGCAAGTGGTCAGTGCTGCTTCGCTTATCTTCTGCACTTTTTCAAATTTACCGCAATTTTCACATCTATAATCGTATATAGGCATGAATCTTCACCTCTTCTGAAAGATAATAACACATTATTATTTATATTTTTCAACTGGATTTGTCAAGCTAATTCATTGGGCTTATTCAAGATACAAGGCAGGCATCGCTTATAAAAGACCGCTGCTGACACTATAATAGACAACGATTGACATGAAACCGTTCCAAACACCATGAGCGAGGGTTGAAGCCCAAATACTATCGGTTTTTTCATATATATAACATAATCCTGCACCGCCTATGGCCAGGGGAATGGTTCGCCACAGATCAAAGTGAACCAGGCCAAAAAGCAGTCCGGCCGAAAGTGCCCCCCAAAACGGACCAAGATGTTGCCTAAAAACCGGATAGATCATACCTCGATAATAAAGTTCCTCGGAAAAAGGAGCCAGGATTGCCCCCGCCGCAAATACCGGCAAAAATACCCTCCACCCATGAGCTGAGCGCAGCACCTCTTCAAAATACTGCGGTGGAATTTCAGGCTGGAACTGCTTGATAATAAATCCCAACACAACAACTGTCACGATCAATACGATGCCGCCTAATAAACCATATTTAAATAATTTTTTCAGGGTGACTGCTTTTAAACCCAGATCAGACCAGCTTGCGCCAGTGGTAACTATGGCAAAAAACCAAACCAGCAAAACGGTAACTATAAATTGAATGAAAAAAACCACTAGAAAATACCCGGCTTCCCCCATGCCCAGGCCGGCACTTAATTCGACCAGATTAGGGCTGAACCAGGAAACTAAAAAACCAACCACGGTTATAACCAGATAGACCAGAATAATTTCCATCCAACCCCAACGGGGTTTATCCTCCAAATTTTTACCTCCTTTGCCTTAGGTTTTTATAAAACATGTTGCCGCAGCATCAAACTTGGCGGCCAGTAAAAACTGCTTATAAAATGGCTTTCCCGGGCATAATATTAATAAAAGGCAGCTGGTTTGCGCCTTTTTACGGGAAAGGATGGTGTAAATGGTTCCCCTAATTTTTATTATTATTGTAGTTACAGCCTTAAGCCTGTTGATTTACTGGGTAGTGGCAAGTAACAATACCACCGAACATATTAAACCTAAAACCGACCGCTTTCATTATGAACTTGCCCCAGAACTGTCGACCTATGGAGAAAGTGAATTATATGTCCCGCAAAATACAATAAAATTTAGCGGCAATGATGCTAAAAATATGCTGGCCTACTGGAATCTAAGCCAGACAAAGTTTGAACAGGAGTCCCGGCACAATAAAATCATGCCCGATACGGAACGGATTGTGCTGCGCCTTTATGAAGTCAACGAATGGCGCACCTATTATGATATCAAGGTGAAAAGCCTGTCAGGCAGATGCCGTTTTGAGCTGCGGCCGGGTAATTATTATTACCTGGAATTGGGCATCAGCAGCCGGGATAAATTTATCTCCCTCCTGACTTCCAACCCAATTAAATTTCCTCACCCGGCAACGTCCTGATTAAAATTATAATTACAAGCTATTCACCTGGAAGAAAGCCAGGGTGATGAGCAACAGCAGACTATAGCTAAAGAGGGTCAGGGCACTCATTCGTTCCAGACGCCAGTTGAAAAGCTTGGCTACCGGCTTGCGGCCGGCAAAAAATTGTCTGAAACTTAGCCCCAGCCACAAAAGATGGTATGATTCCAAAGCGATAACTGTAATCGTAAAGTAGTGCATGAAAGGATTACTGACCGTAAGCCAGGCCATTCCCAGATAACTTACTTCAATCAGCAGAGAAACCCAATACATCAGCCACATCCTGCCTTTGGAAGCAGGACCTGTTTGCACCATCCACTGGGCTAACGATTTAAGTATCTCGAGTTCAAATGACTGAGGTTTTCCTTTTATAATACGAATAAAATACCAGGCGTAAAGTAAAAATAGTACAGCGGCAGCTATACCCAGTACCAAAGTCATAAATTACAACCCTTTCGGTGCTTCTAAAGAATAAGCTCCGTCCTTTCCAGACTTTGTATGGCTTTTTCAATTTCCCCCATGATAAAAGCGCGATCCTCCGGCCGATGCACATAATCAAGCTTGTCTACCTTTATAGTCAGCAGCCGGGCAATATTGAAATCCTTATAATTATCTTCATAGAACTGATTAAGCAGATTCCAGTATTCCCGCTCCACTTCGATCTCGTCCGGGCGTCCGCGTTTATGGATGCGGCGAATGGCCTCATCGGTATCGACTTTCAAATAAATCAGCAGACGGGGCGGATTAACATGTTCCAGCAGCGTATTCAAAAGATTATTATACACTGCATATTCTTCCGGAATCAGATAACCCTGTTGCAGATACATACGAGCAAATATCCGGTCTGAATAAATGGAACGATCCATCACCGCATGACCGACTTTCATGGCCTGTTGATATTGTTTGAAACGGTTGGTAAGAAAATTCGTCTGCATGGGAAAAGCCCATTTCTCCCGATCATAAAAAAATTTATGCAAAAGCCGGTTTTCGTCTTCAAACATTTCACTGAAAGGCTTTAGATTCAATTCCTCGCATATAATCTTAACCAAGCTTGATTTGCCTACTCCGGTCACGCCATCAACGACGATTTCCACTCTATTTCCGCTATGCAAATTAACTCCCCTTCCCCCTTGCGCAAAATACATAGTAATTATGATTTCAAAACTAATTATACTACTACCGCAAGCAGATTTAAAAGTCCGGGGACAGATGACCTCAACTAAGCTTCACTTTCCAAAATCTGACCGGTGTTGCGTACTTTGGTACGCAGCCGCACTTTGCCGCCCCATAAACGGGCAATATAATGAAGGGTTTCATGGGCATATTTGATCTGTAGTTCCTTGCCTTCCCATTCATGTTCCAGATATAAAATCCGTTCCTCCTTTTTCACTTCCATGACCTTTACGTTGGGAACCATACCCATGCCCACCTGTCCGGCCAGGGTATTCCTGATTTGTTTCCAGCCTTCCTCGTCGGCAACTTCGGTAATAACATAATCACGGGGGCCTTTTTTATTGTAGGCAAACAGATTTAATTCATCGCACAGCTCCCCGGTCAGATATCGGCGAATAAAAGAGCTATCCCGCTCCTGTTCCCGAACTTTAAAAATAAAGTCCGGCTCCTGGGGATGACGCCTTTCCAAATCCGAAAAAATTACAAAGCCCAGGTGATAGGGATTGATCCCTCCTTCATGAGGGCGCAAAACCTGATTGTGCCGGATGATGAATTCCAGATAAAGCGGCTGGGGCAGATCCAGTTGATTAAGCAGACGATAATGCCAGAAGCTGGCCCATCCTTCATTCATAATTTTCGTCTCGATCTGGGGCAGAAAATAAGCGCTTTCCTCTCTGATCATCTGCAAAATGTCCTTTTCCCATTCACTTAAAGGAGCATAGCGAATAAGAAAATAAAGGATATCATCCTCCGGCTCCAACGGTATGCGCTGCAAATCGGGTAATTTATGCGGACTGCTTTTTTCCAGCAAGGGATGGGCTGGAGGGGAAGGCAGAGCTTGTTGCAGCAAGCGTTCCTGCTGGCTTTTTTCATCCTCGTGTTTTTGTCCCACCTGACGGCAGCATTGCAAACGCAAGGCATGGGCAGCGTCCAGCACTCTTTCCACCCGGTTATAACCAATACTGGGATCACTGATATAGGAACGGATTCTGCGGGCATGGGATTTAAACATTTCCAGCACCAGCTCCGCCCGGGTACCATCCCTGAACAAGCGGTTGTTGCGAAAAAAATCGTTGTGCCCATATACATGAGCCATGGTTAAAATCTGCAAAAGCAAGGTGTTGTCTTTCATCAAATAGGCCAGACAGGGATTTGAATTGATTACCATCTCATACGGCAACCCGCTCAGGTTATAGCGGTAGTAAGTTTTTTTTCTTTCATAAGCTTTACCGAAACTCCAGTGGGGATAGCGAGCGGGCATACCCATATAGGCCTCATAGTTAAGCATTTCTTCATAATCACAGATTTCGAATTCCTGCGGGTAGGGATTGAGTCCGCTTTTTTCAACCAATGCCTCGATTTTTTTATTCCATTCCCGCAGCTCCTGCATACTGAAATTACTGCTCAATCCTTCACTCCCCTTCCTCTATATTCATAAAGCGTTTAAAGGCAGGCCAGATATGATCCTTGCCGGCCATCTTAACAGCCAGAAAATTTTTCTCCAAAATTTCCTGGGACAACAAATCAGCCATACTTTCACTGCTGCCCCAGTTGGAAACAATCTCCCCGTAGCCAAATAAATTACATAGCCTGCATAATTCACAGGCTTTGGCGATCGCCTTATCATTGTCTTCCGGCCAGTTGTCACCGTCACTGCAGTGGAAAGCATAAATATTCCAAACTGCCGGACTGTAGCGCTGGTAAATTATTTCAACCGCCTTTTCATAACCGCTGCTAATCATGGTTCCGCCGGACTCGGCACGATGGAAGAAATCATCTTCATTCACTTCCAGGGCAGTAGTAGTATGATTTATAAATACCAGTTCCACATTTACATAACGGTAACGAACAAATTGGTAAAGCAAAAAGAAAAAACTGCGGGCCAGAAATTTTTTACTCATATACATCGACCCGGAATTGTCCATAATGCAGATTACCACCGCATTGGACTCCGGTTTGGTCTGTTCTTTGAGACGCTGATAACGCAGATCATGTTCACTAAACGGGAAACGTTGCCCGGGTTGGAGTACGTCATTTTCATTTTCATCCCCATCCAGGCGCTGGGCTGATTTCATTCTTTTAATCCGTTCGATCATGGAGCGCTTTTTGGACAGCCGCGGCGGAATTCCTTTGCGCTGAATCCCCCAGCGTTTGCTGGTGGTCTCGGTTTGTAAAAGCGAAAATTTCTTTTTTTCCATAAAAGGCAGGCGCAGATCCTCAAACAGATAATCGGCCAGTTCTTCCAGCGTAATTTCGGTTTCGTAGATCTCCTCGCCTTCTGTGCTGCCGGCACCGTCTCCATTGCCGGGCATCGGCCTTTGCGTTTCGCTGATTCTCTGCCCGCGCTTTTCATCGCCTTTGCCGCCGGCCACCCCGGGATGGTTGTCTCCATATACAAACTGGTATTCTTTTAACCCCCGGATGGGGATTTTAAAGGTTTTCCCCTTGCTCTGGCCGATAATGCTTTCCTCGGCAATGATATTGCCCAGGTTGCGTTTGATATGTTCTTCCACCAACTGCCGGTGACGACGGCGGTCTTCGGCACTGCGATCCCGTCCTCCCCGCTCCTGTTCGCGAAAAATTGCCATGACCTCACCTTAATCCTTCCACAGGTTGTTGGCAGCATATTTCAAAATTACGTTGCAGCAATGCTCACAGTAACCGTTGTTTCTCATCGCTTCCACCATGGCATCATACTTCTGCTTCTGTTCCTGATCACGTACCCGGGCCTGGGTAACCACCCGCGACAGCTCACGTACTGAATTGATCAGCTTCTTTTCAATGGCCTCCTTAAGCGGTTCATAACTGCCAAATTCTATTTTCACCTGATTGCGCAGGAGCGAAAACATGTAGGCCGTGACATCATTGCGGAAACCTTTGGCGGCCGTACCGCTGATACCCAGCTGGCTCTCGATCGATTCCAGAAATTTTTCGTCGACATCCAGCTCTTCCCCGGTATTTTTATCCTTGAGCCGGGTTTTGTTGACATAGGCTTCGGCGTGGTCAAGATAATTATTGAAAAGTGTTTCCGCCTGTTCCTGATAGCCATGAATGAAAGCCCGGGTTACTTCTTTTTCCAAAATACGATGATACTCCTGTTTCAGCGTTTCCTGCAGCAAAGCCAGCAGTTTTTTCTTGTCTTCATCGCTGATATCAGTGGCCCGCACCGCCTTGACGAGTGATTCCAGCACCAAAATCGGATTGATGCAGTCACACTCAGATTCAGACAGGGCATTGTCGATGGCTTTCATAATAAAACGGGTTGAAATCCCGGTTAACCCTTCCTTGCCGGCCTCGTCCCGCAATTCCTGAATGTCCACCCGCTGGCTGGAATCCTTGACCACGATCTCCTCTCCATTGTAAATTCGCATTTTGGTTATGCTGTCAACCTTGTTGGAAGGAGCAAGACGGCTCATGATGGCAAACATGGAGGCGATCTCCAGCGTATGCGGGGCAATGTGGGCTTTGAATTTGCTCATTTTTAATATCTTTTGATAGATCTTTACTTCCTGGTCCAATTCCAGACAATAAGGAACTTCAATCTTGACGATACGATCCAGAATCGCCTCATTGGTATGATCGGATTTAAATTTGTTCCATTCAGCCTCATTGGAATGGGCCAGGATAATCCCGTCAAAATAAATCATCGGGCCTTTACCGGGAGAAGGAATCGACTTCTCCTGAGTGGCGGTAATAATCGTATGCAGATACTCAACGTCGTTCTTAAAGATTTCTATAAACTCTACGAGTCCCCGATTACCGGCATTAAAAGCGCCATTCAGGGACAGAACCCGGGGATCGTCTTCCGGATAAAGATCCATTTTGGATATGTCCACCGAACCCACCAATACGGAAGCATCCTGATTATTGGGGTCAACCGGCGGAACGACGGCAATACCTTTGCGGCCGCGGATGGAAAAACCCACCGTCCTAACGGGAAATCGTTCGTATTCCCCGTTATATTCATTGAGCAAACGGTAACGGCAAACCGGGCATAAATCACCTTCTATCCTTACTCCCAGCAGTTCTTCAAAATCCGGCCGTAAATTTTTGGGAACCAGATGCAGGGGTTCTTCCCGCATGGGACAATCTTTCAGGGCATAAATCGTAGGGCTTTGTTCCAGCGCCCGCTTGAGGGCTTCCATAATAGAAGATTTTCCTGACCCTACCGGTCCGACCAGATACAGGACCTGCCGGGATTCTTCCCCTCGCATGGTAGCGGAATGAAAATAGCGTACGATTTCCATGATTACCTTGTCGATACCAAAAAAGTCCTGGTCAAAAAATTTGTAACGCTTGATAATATCATTGCCATAAATACGGCGCAAGCGGGGGTGGTCTTCGGTTTTTATTGTATCCACGCCGGCGGCGGCGATAATTTCAAACATTCTTTCATGGGCCAGCATTGTTGTCTGCGGTTTTTCTTTAACCATCTCCAGGTAATCAAGGAGGGTTCCCTCCCAGTCCCCATGCCTTTTCTCCTGTCGATCTTTTTGTATAAGCAAATGGAAGTGGCTGTTCATTTTATATCCCTCCTTAATGAATACCAGCAACACCAGATTTAAATATAATGGATAATATTATATATATGCGGCTGTCCGGAATTTTTGTGCATTGGTTGGATTTTATTATTGCCCATAAAAAAACCGGTGGATTTAACCACCGGCTCAGCCGAGCGTCAAAAAAGGCGAATAGCTGCGTTATATAAAGAAAACCGGGATTGTGACAAGTCATAGGCGCAGTCAGTTTGCACTTATGCTGTAAAGTGCAAAAATCCCGTTTCAATCGACGTACTATATGTACGCTTCAATCACGGGATTTTTGCAAGCCTTGCTCTTTACGTTTTTTGCTGGCTCTGATGATGTTAAAAAATTAATACTTCAAGACCGTTCAATCTATGTACTAGGTATGGGAACAATTCCCAGCGGGTATGTTCCCATACCTTACGCCTCCTCAATCACTGACTTTCCTATTACCTTGCAAACATTTTTGCCCGGTTTGGTTTTATATTTACTTATTTGACAGGCTGAGTGGGGGTAAGCGGTTTGGCCGCCAATATTTCTTCTACTTCTTTATATCCGGTCGGAAATGCATAATTATAACGGGCCGGAAGGGCAAAAACATATTTGGAATTGCGGGCAAGTTCACTTGGCCCTATAGGAGCAGCACCAATATGAAATTTTTCCTGCTGCAAATCTTGCCATTGGGCCAGGGTAAAAATCATAATGGGTATATCTTGGCGAGGTTTCTCTTTGGTCCACTGCGGATGACGGATGGAAATCATCGGGCCGGTGGTGGTAATTTTCTCGGATCCGATTCCCAATCCTTCCCATTTTTCATTAACGATCGAATAACCCTGCCAGGTCTTTGGCAGCGTGAAGGTAAATCCATATTGGCCATTCTTGTAAATTATTCCTTCCAGAACATAGTCACCCAGTTTTACTGCATCAATCCGCCAGCCCGGGGTAAACTTTTTCACCGTACAGGTTATAGACCGCCGGGCAGCTGCCTTGTCGCTGCCAACCTCGGTGCTGGTTATCGCAATAACTTCTCCCTTGACCCCATAGGTATCATTAGAATTTTTTTGCACAGAGCTTATTTCAATCCGATCCGGCCAAGGACTTGAACTTACTCTTCCCGGAGCATTAACAGGATCATTTTGCCATTTGGCCAGAAGCTCAGGGGATACCAAATCCCCGTAGTTTTTTTGCAAGCTCTCCTTCACTATACTTTCGGGGGCCATCAACGATACCGTTTTCATCTTTTGGCCAAAATCAGTCACTACTTTCCTGACCGCTTGTTGGTCAGCAGCGGCATTTGGCGTAGGCGTTGTCTGGTCTTTTTTCTTCTGCGCACAGCCAAATAAAGATATACTCAACAACAATACCAGTACAGCTACAAGTATTTTTTTCATAAACGATGCACCTCTTTTTTATTTTGCTGTATATACGTTTATCTTATGGAAATCCTTGCGCAATTTATATCAATTATTCCCATACAGAAAGGAAAGATGTCATGGCAAACATTGCGCTAATTCATTTTACTAACTGCGGTTTCCAAATCACTTGTTCTTAAAACGTAGGGTGCTACTTGCTCATGATGAAAATATTAGAATTTTTCTATGTTTTAGGATTTTGGAATTCTAACCAACTTAAATTCCGTTATAGTTATCCCACCGCCAGCGCAGGAACTCCCTGCTTGTTAAATCTGGTAGATATATTTTCGGTGGAATGGTTGCGCCATAGTCCATTCTTGCGCGGGTTGAAAGTTGAACCTCTCCAGTATCGGATATGCGCAAATGTCCCGCATCAAATAGTAGATGAATGTCCATACGCATGGGAAAACCATTCGCAACCGTATCCTCGCCTTTGTATTTAAACGGTTTAATATGTGCCGCTTCAAGGACTTCAGGCATTGTTACATTCGTAATAATGCAACGCCCATAGACCGCAAGCACTTCCTTGCGAAATCGTGCCTGATTGGGGCGGGCTGTACGCTGAATTTCAACGCGTTTTCGTTCAATATCAGCGGCCACATCAGCAATGCGAATACGTTCTACCGCCTGTTGTAGCGATTCATTATATGGCTGCTCGGCAAGTATAGCGGCTATCTCGGAATCGAGTGCATAATTGTATAAATACTGTTCGTCCATTCGTGTATTTTGTTCTTTCCGAATGATATACCCATAATTTTATAAAAACAAAAGATACTCGCGGGCAATACGTGAATCATTCGCACCCGGAGCGCAATTAGGCCATCCGATAAGCGTTATTTGCCCGACCCTGAACCAAAGAATGAAATTGACATAATCCGCAAGTTCCGCTTTGCAACCAGCGAGTGGAATGATAATCCGTATAAGCTCTTCTGTTGTAATATACCCCTGGCCATGTTTCTGCAATTCGCGAAAGATAGACAGCAATAGCCGCAGTGGGTAAATAATAAGCCCATTATCAATCCATAGCTGACACTCATCAGCACTTTGAATTTGCAAATTCGGAAGTTTAAAAGTCTGAATCGTAATAGCTGCAAATTCAGTCTGAGAGATATCGTGATCTGCAACGCGCCTTCCAAAATCGGTGAGTTGGATTCTGCCGGAACGATCTCCGTCTGCCAATAATCCAACCGCTCGCCAGTATTGCCCGGAGTTGCGTATTAGGTTCCGCTGGCCTGTGCGCCTTGCGAGGTCAACACCGACTGAGTCCTTAATGTCATTAGATAGCTCGCGAAGTTCGTTGGCAAACTCTTCCGAGCTGTACCTTACACCCTTCGGTTCTAATTTCCGCATACGGAAGAGAACTCCAAGCAAAACAACAGGATCGTTTAATCCCTCTGTACACTGCAAACTTGCCCATTTCCACTTGAAGTTAGGGAACGGTACTTTAGGCACAAAGTTTTGAGCAAACATAGTTTATTCCTCCGTATAATTATTAAACTGTTTTGCTACCGCAAGTGCAAGCAGAGGAGGAACAGCATTTCCTATCTGACGATAAACAGACGAGCGTGTTCCCGAAAAGACGTAATCTATTGGAAAACTTTGCACCGTAGCCAGCTCGCGACAAGACATTCGCCGCTGATTATTCGGGTGATGAAGCACGACAACACCTCCCTTATCATCTCCTCGCGCCGTAACCGTCGGTGCAGGTTTTTGCGGGTCAATCATGCGATGCCCAATGTAACCGTTAAAGCGCAATTTATACTTTGAATAATCGTGATTAGGAAGATCGTTAGGCTCATCAGGGTTGGGCAAAGAGGCCAATGCCTCGCCAACACCAATCCATTTAGCTAATCCATCTGAACCGTCTTCACTATACATAGGTGCGGGATATTCAAATTCATAGTTTAAATCCTTGCGAATGCCGATTATGAATACCCTTTGCCTAAGCTGTGGAACACCGTAATCAGCTGCATTCAAGACTTTTGTCTGCACTTTGTAACCCATGCTTGTAAAATCGTCAAGTATCATTTTCAGGACTTGACCTTTAGCAAGGCTAAAAATACCTTTGACGTTTTCCGCAAGAAAAAATTTCGGTTGTTTTGCGTTAATAATGCGCATTAACTGCTTATAAAGCTGATTGCGTTCGTCGTTTATATTACGCTTTGTGTTCGCAACAGAAAAGCCCTGACAGGGAAAGCCGCCGATGATTATGTCACAGTCCGGTACCTCGTTTGCATCAACTGTAAAAATGTCTTTACAAACAATATGATTGCCCAAATTAATCCTGTATGTTTCCACTGCATCGCCATACAAATCATTGGCCCAAATAATGTTATGTCCTGCCATTTTGAAGCCGAGGTCAAGACCGCCCGCTCCACTAAACAACGATACAACTCTCATAGTACCTCACGCTCCAATCTTATCAATTCTTGTCCGAGTAGTTTTGCAAACTGAACGGGTACAGCATTCCCAATTTGACGATAGCAAGAATTCATTTTACCGATAAACTCAAAATTTTCGGGAAAAGTCTGAATGGTTGCACTCTCCCTTATTGTAAGCCGACGTTCACCGTTATAATGAGGAATTGCACACACACCGCCTTTTCCATTACCGCGAGCAAGTATTGTCGGTGAAGGTTTATCAGGGTCTGTTATGCGATGTCCTGTGAAATTACGGTATTTAACCTTATAAGACGAGTAAATATGATTAAGTAAGTTACTGGGTTTATCTGGGTCAGGATAATGATCAAGTGCAGACTTTATTGAAATCCATGGTGAAGGGTTTCCATCTTTCCCATTGGTCTTTTTAGGAAATTCAAAAAGCATTTTTTCGCCTAAATCCCTGTGTTGTCCGATAATGAAAACACGCAACCGCGTCTGTGGTATTCCGTAATCAGCCATATTCGCAAGAGTGACTGTGACAATATACCCGGCGGCCCCAAAGTCGGAGACAATTTGCTTGATGGCGTTTCCTTTGCCTAGACTAAGTATTCCGCGGACATTTTCCGCAATAAAAAATCTTGGTTGCTTTTCTTTCACCGCTCTTAAAAAAAACTTGTATAGTTGATTGCGCTCATCCTCTACGGTTCTTAACATGTTCGCCTGTGAGAATCCTTGACAAGGAAAGCCTCCCACAATAACATCTGATAGTGGTATGTTCTCTATATCTATGTCCTTTATATCAGCACAGACAATATGACCGCCGATGTTCTTGGCGTATGTAGCGACAGCATCTTTATCAATATCATTTGCCCAAATAATCGTATTTCCAGCTTGCATTAAGCCTAAGTCCAGCCCACCCGCTCCGCTGAACAAAGAAACAATTTTCATGATTATGCCTCCTGTCCAAACACGAGTGTTAATCATTCGAATTATTGTGTTTAAATTATATAATATCACTTATGCCACAATTAAGGGCAATACAAACCTTAGCCAAATCCTCAGTTTGCAAAGTATTTTGGAACCTATGTTCTATATTAGCATCAGCTATACTATGCGTCAAGGAATATTATGATTTTGCATATATTTTTTACCATATCCAATGCTAGAAAAATACTTGTAGCTATTACACACCCATTTTTTGATTTTAATGGGCTCTAAAAAACAAAATAGCCTGACTATTTTAGTTGATATAAAATTATACGGCATCAGAAATTATAGCTCGATATTATGAAGACAAACACAAAGGAAAAGACGTCTTTTTTAATCATCAGACGTCTTGGCGGTTGCTTATCATATTATTTTACGCTCAGGGCTGCGCCGGTAGTTTGTCGGGTCTTTAATTTGCGAATTCCTCTTTCCAATCCTTCTACGGTTAATTCTTCCATCGGAAAGACCGAACCGATGGTTCTGATGCTGAAAGCTCCGTCCATCCATTCCCAGTATTTGGCGGGGATCGGATTTAGCCAAACCGAGTATTCGAAGTGTTTGCGGATTTTTTTTAACCATTCGATCCCGGGCAGGTCATTATGAAGATCCCAGTCGATCACCCCGCCGACCCGCATTAACTCGTAAGGCGCCATGCTGGCATCACCGACGATGATCACCCGGTAATCACTGCTGTAGGTACGTAAAACATATTCCGTATCGGTATAATCGCTTTGGCTGCAGCTGGAATCATGGTACAACCAATCATAAATACAATTGTGAAAATAAAAAACCTTCAGGTCTTTGAAGTGATTTGATTTATTAACGGCAGTGAACAGTTGATTACAGAGATGGCTGTAGGAAATCATCGATCCACCCGCGTCCATCAGCAGCAGTACCTTCATTCCGTTAACCCGCGGGCGCTCCCACACCAGTTCCAACCGGCCCGCATTTTTACTGGTCTGGTCGATGGTCCCGTCCAGATCCAGTTCATCCCTGACCCCATCCAGGCGGGTGGTAAACTGCCGCAGTTTGCGCAGCGCGATCTGAAACTGTCTGATCCCCAGGGTTTCATCGGTTCTGAATTCCTGGAATCTTCTCATACCTGCTACTTTTACCGCCGAAAGGTTACGTGAATCGCCCCCGACCCTGATGCCTCCGGGATGATATCCGGAATGGCCGAAGGGGGATGTGCCGCCGGTACCTACCCAGCGATTGCCGCCGTGATGCTCCTCGGTCTGTTCCCGCAGTCTCTCCTCCAACATGCGTTTCATCTCGTCCAAATCGATCTGCCTGTGGTTGCGTCTCATCTCATCCGTAATTTCGATCTGCGGCAGTTCCTTGTTCAGCCATTCCCATATTTTATCCGGCAGCCCTTCCGGCGTTTCGATATCACCGAAATAACTGGCAAAAGCCAGATCAAAACGGTCATAATGCGCCTCGGTTTTGACCAGTACCGCCCGGCACAGCTGATAAAATCCGGTCAGACTGGAGCCTGCCATACCCATGTCAAGCGCTTCCATAAGAGTTTGCCACTCATTCATGGATACCGGTACACCGAAATGTTTCAGATAGTAATAGAATTTTGTAAACATGTGCTACCCCTCATTTTTGCAAGGTCAGACCAATAACTGCGGTTAATCGGTCGTCAACAAGTCAACGGCAAGTTATTTAGCGATAATAGCTGCCGCCCATGCGGGGCTGAGCTTTGCTCTGACTTCGGTTATAAACCTGGTTTAATAAATTATCCAGATCTTCATTTTTCTTTAACAAAACTCCCAGGAAGGGCAGTTCCTGCTTGATCTTATTAGGGCTGATACCCCCCACCACCAACGCCTGCAACCAGTCAATGAGCTCACTGGTACTGGGTTTCTTTTGCATATTGGGGATGTTTCTCAACATATAAAATGTATCCATAGCCTGTTCCAGCAGTTTCTTTTCTACCTGAGGATGATGTACCCTGATGATCTTTTCCATGGCATCAGGCTCCGGAAAGGCAATATAATGGAAAATACATCTGCGTAAAAAAGCATCAGGTAGTTCTTTTTCCGCATTGCTGGTGATGATAACAATAGGCCTGGTTTTGGCACTGATCGTTTCCTTGGTTTCGGGGATATAAAAAGTCATCTGGTCAAGTTCCCAAAGCAGGTCATTGGGAAATTCCAGGTCGGCTTTGTCAATTTCATCGATCAGCAGTACTACCTGTTGTTCCGCTTGAAAGGCTTCGCCCAGTTTGCCCAGCTTTATGTACTGCTTAATGTTGGCAACGTCATGTTCTCCAAATTGACTGTCATAAAGGCGCTGGACCGTGTCATAAACGTAAAGTCCCTCCTGGGCTTTGGTCGTAGACTTGATATTCCAGATAATAAGTTCCTTGGTGAGGGCATCGGCAATACTCTGGGCTAAAACCGTCTTGCCGGTGCCCGGCTCTCCCTTAATCAACAAAGGTTTGCCCAGAGCGATGGCAATATTGACACTGTTTCTTAAATCATCGGAAACAATATAATCAGCTGAGCCCTTATATATAGCCATATTTTTTGTCATTTATAATTCCTCCAGTCAAATCTTGCGTTAGCTTTATAATAATCAACCTACATAGTAGCAGATGAATAAATTCAAGTCAACGCGCCGCATTTTTGCCGGCTATATAACCGGTTGAAAAAGCTGCCTGCAGATTATAACCGCCCGTGTATCCGTCAACATCCAGTACTTCACCGGCAAAATAAAGTCCTTTTACCAGTTTGGATTCCATGGTTTTGGGATTCACTTCCTTGACGTTGATGCCTCCGGCCGTAACAATGGCCTCGGCGATGGGCCGGGTACCGGTGATCGTAACAGTTAAATTCTTTAGTATTTCCACTATCTCATGGCGCTCCCCGCGGCTGATCTGGTGACAGGGTTTATCTGGATCAATCCCGCTTAGCTCAATAAAAACCGGAATCATCTTTTGTGGCAGGAGGTCATTCAACCCGTTTTTAAACTGCCGGCGGGAATACTTTTCCAGATCACGCAGCAGCCTTTCATCCAACTTTTCCATACTCAGCGCCGGCTTCAAGTCGATTTTAAGCCTCACCTTTTCCCGCTGATGGTAAATATAAGTGCCGATATCACGGCTCATGGAAAGAATGATCGGTCCGGACAAACCAAAATGTGTGAATAGTAGTTCCCCGAAATCTTCATTAATTTTTTTACCTGCCGCGGTAAATGATGATGCCGCTACATTTTTAAGGCTTAAACCCTGTAACTGCTTAACCCAGCTTTCCTCGGTGACCAATGGAACCAAACCGGGCCGGGGTTCAATCAACGTATGCCCGCAGGATTGCGCTAATTTGTAACCATCACCGGTGGAGCCGGTGCCGGGATAAGAAAGACCGCCGGTGGCTACGATGACTGCATCGGCATTGATAAATCCGCGGCTGCTGTCAGCCCCGATGATTTGCGCTTGATTAATGCGCAGGCTTTTGATAGTAACCGAAGTTTGGATTAAAGCTCCGGCTTGCTGAACAAAATGGTGTAGTACAGCAACTACATCCTGAGCATTATCAGAACAAGGGAATATGCGGTTACCTCTTTCAACTTTTGTTTTAAGCCCCTGCTGATTAAAAAATCCAACCAAATCAACATTGGAAAACTCATGCAGAGCACTGTAAAGGAAGCGTCCATTGCCGGGTATCCCTCTAATCAGGCCGTCTTGATCGACAGCGGCGGTTATATTGCAGCGCCCCTTCCCGGTTATTTTTAGTTTACTTCCTACCTGGGGCTTTTTTTCTGCCAGGATCACCTGCGCCCCCATGCCAGCAGCTATTCCGGCAGCCATCATCCCGGCCGGTCCTGCCCCGATTACAATTACTCTTTTCATTAACAAGCCTCCATCAGGCAAAATTATTTTAACCTTGTTACGTATGCCGCTTTTATCCCGGCTCATTGTTTATCTGTTCTTAAAATAGTACAATATATCTGTATTATATGGAAACAGAAAGAGAGGTAAACGGTTTTGGAAAAAACGACCCCGGCAAAGGTACCAGTTTTTATATGGGTAGTTATCGTCGCTTTATTGGCCGGTTTGTACGGATATGCAGCCTATTGGGATCCGGCCCGTCCTGAGAAAACCGTACAGAATTTTTATCAGGCTTATTTCAAAGGTGATTATGATACGGTAGCAAGCAATCTGAGTGTTTTCTGGGCGGTACGTTTATTGCCTCAATATGCGGAAATGAATGCGGCTGACTTGCTTGCCAACCGGGCTGAAATAGAAAAAGAAATCAGTCAGGTAATCGGTGAAGTGGAATCAATGTACACTGCGCCCCCTGATATTACTATAGAAATCATGCGGCCTTATACCCAAGAAGGTACAACCGGTGCGGTGGTAGTATATAAATTTAAAGATAAATCAGAAGAAATGGGTATGGAAGCTGCCATTTTAATCAGGGAAAAAGGCCGCTTTAGAATCCTCAACATGACTCCGGTTGATGAGCAAGACCTGCCGCAGATAAAAGCGGTTAATATCAGCGAAATGGACGCAAATTTCAATGAATTGCTAACTTCAGCCGAATAAGTATAGTAATCACTAATTAAATTTGGCAAAGATTTAAGCAAATAACATTATCCTTATAAGCAGGCCCAGATCACGTTTTAAATGTGATCCGGGCCTGCTTATAATTATTTTATTTTCGGGCTTTAGACAAAAGCTAAATGTAATCTTGGACGATAGTGAAGCACGATGCCATGTGGCATCCAGTGCCAAAGCGATGAAGGCAAGCGCAGCCTGAGCGTCGCCGGATCTAAGCACTTACGAAACTCCCCGTAAGGGACTGCTGATACACCCTATCGGGTATAATTAATGTGGCTTCGTTAGCGCTCAGAGTGATAGTAATATATGATTTTTTGAATTATGCAAAACTCTTACGTATAATTTTAAAGAAGCATTTTACTGAATGACCAATGTTTTTAACTGTTCAGACGCATCGGCCAACTCACGCGCCATTTCTACAATGGACGTAACCGATCCGGTCTGCTGCTTTGACAGCCCTGCAATCTCCTGAATACTGGCGGCAGATTCCTGATTGGCGGCGGCTACATTGTCCATATTCCTCACCATTTCATCGGTTGAACTCAATATTTCCTCCAGCACTGCAGATACCTCCTGAATTGCAGCCATCATACTGTGAGCACCTTGTTCGATGTGGTTAAACATATTGCGGGTCATGTTGACGGCTACTCCCTGTTGGTTATAAATCTGGTTGGAGCGATCAATCTCTTTCACGGTTGCATCTATACCTTGCTGTATTTCCGCAATCAGTCGGGCAATGTCACGGGCAGCCTGGGCTGAATCCTCAGCCAGCTTTCTGACTTCTTCGGCCACAACCGCAAACCCTCTACCGGCTTCACCGGCCCGGGCTGCTTCAATCGCGGCATTTAATGAAAGCAGATTGGTTTGATTGGCAATCGCGGTTATTAATTCCACAATGTTTTCAATTTTGTTTGATTTATCTCCCAGTATATGTACCGCCTGGCTAACTGCTTGCTGGGCTTCCTGACTTTCCTCCATCATTTCATTTTGTTCACGCATGGCATTGATGCCCTCGTCTACAATTTCCCCAAAACTTGCGGTCTGATTGCTGACCACTTGCAAGTTGTTGCCTGCATTTTCCAGCGCCATTGAAATCTGCCGGTTCACTTCAGCTGTTTTAGTCGTAAAAGCAGCACTGTCAGTCGATGCCTCAGCCAGACTTGATACGCTTTGATTTACTTGCCGGGCGGATTGTCCTGTCTGGGTTGTATAGGCCAGCAGCGTTGCAGAAGAAAGGGCCAGCATGTCAGCCTGGGCCGCTACTCCGGTTACTATGGTCTGCAGCTTTTCATTTAAATCTGTGGCTTGCATTTCTTTTTCAATTGAACTTTGCAAAAGCTTTACAACTACCGAAGCAATAAATCCGGAAATGATGCCGAAGAAGATAAAAGTGGCATAACGAACTGCCAGGGTAAGGGTTAAGTTTTTAGTATAAATGATTTCAGGCGCGATGATGACCAGCAGCGTATGCAATACCAGGGTGAGAATGGTAGCATAAATCGACAGGCCCATATCCAGATAAAGCAGGCTGAGTCCCATAATAAGATAAAAATCGGCAAATACTTCCGGGGCCCCGCTCATTGCATAATCAAAACATAAAATACATATACCGAACATGGTTACAGTAATATATTTGACCCAGTCCCGTCCGGGAAAATATTTTATCACGGCATAGGTCAGGGCAATGGCAAAAGCAATAATTGCCATTTCTATCCCTATTAACTGCAGGGTAAGTTTGGATGAACCTTTGCCGCTGAAGAAGAGAGATAAAGATACGGCATTGGCCAGAATAAAAATGATAATGGTGGAAATAACCATCAAGCGGTGGCTATGCTGCATATGGCTTGCTTTTACATTGTTTACCTGCATTCATCATTCCTCCCCAAACAGGCCAAACCCAAGGCAAAAAATTCCCAATAATTATTAATTGTACAAAAAGATTCTAATTCCTGCCTGGCTAAATAATTATTTATTTATTCTGCAGATAAGATCCGCTCGCAATAACGCTGTCCGGGCTTACATAAACGCTCTCTCCAATCATGCAAACCGACCCTATAACTGAATCTTTTATAATCGTATTCTGTCCCACTACGGTATCATTCCAGATAACAGAATTCTCTATCCTGGCTCCTGCTCCAATCTTACACCCGGGACCTATAACTACCTGCCCTTTTATGGCCACATCACGCCCCAAACTCGCGCCCTCACCGAGCAGCAATGAACTTTGCTTATCCACACTCCACAACTCGCCGGTATAGGGAACCTTGACCTGGCCGCAAATAACATCCGCATTGGCCTGACGATAGGTTTTTATAGTGCCCACATCACACCAGTATTCGCCGATGGATACTCCGTAGAAGGGCGCTGCAATCTTGACCAGATAGGGAAAAAGCTGTTTGCCAAAATCATAGAATTCATTTTTGGGTATCAATTTAAAAATTTCCGGTTCAAAAATATAAATACCGGTATTGGCAGTTCGGCTTAACGCTTCCTGGGGGCGGGGTTTCTCCTGAAATTGAACGACTCTGCCATCATTGTCAGTCACCACCACGCCGAATTGCTCTACGTCTTCCACCGGTTTTAACGCTATTGTCGCCAAAGCGCCGCGGCGTTGATGTTCCGCCAATAATTTACCCAGATCGATGTCGGTCAGCGCATCACCGCTGATGACCACGAATGTATCATCCAGAAACCAATCACATTTCCTAACGCCTCCCGCAGTTCCCATCAGTTGCTCTTCCGGTGAATAAACCAGATTTACCCCCCGGGATCCGCCCTCAGCAAAATAATTCCTGATTACATCCCCATGATAATGAAGATTGGCAATAATTTCCCTGATTCCATGCTGGTTTAATAGCTGCACTGTATTCTCCATCAGCGGCCGGTTGGCAACCGGAATCATAGGTTTGGGAATATCAGACGTCATCGGCATCAGCCTTGATCCTACTCCCGCGGCCATTATCATTGCTTTCATTGTAATCCTCCCCAATTATCACCCTATAATATTTATTCGACCCATCTATATATTATAAAAAACCAGACTGTATTTAGCCATCAGCGGTTTAATACAATTAGCTCGACTTATGTCGAAAACAGTTATCGCTGACGAAATAATAAGGCTGAAAGCAGGTGGCTTATCAACGAAGAAGTAAGTAATGAACCAAGATTTCATAATAGACCCGGGCTACTGCACTGGGCAAGGCTATTAATTTTGTAATACTTACAGCTCAGCTTTGACACTTCCCTGTAACCCACCTATTACTAACCCGGAAACCAGATTTTTCGATTGTATACTATACTTTTTTTATGGCAACGAAACTTTTCGGTGGTTTGATTTGTGTTAATTAGTAGAGAGGAGGGTTGGTATTGATAGCTACTGAAGAAAAACAAATTGAGTCCGTCTTGCAAAAGTACTCTAAAATGTTGTATCGGTTAGCCTATGTACGGACTAAAAACAGAGCTGATGCAGAGGATTTACTGCAAGAGGTATTCCTACGATTTCTAAAAAGCAATATACAATTTAACGACGATGAACATTGTAAAGCGTGGCTAATAAGAACCACCATAAATTATAGCAAAAATTTACTAACTTCTGCCTGGTTTCGAAAAACAGTTTTTCAGGAAGATGGCCTGGAGAACTATGCAAACGTTGCGGAAAAGGGTAAAAGCGATATTTTTTATGCTGTATTAGAATTACCCGCAAAATACCGTGTGATAGTGCATTTATATTATTATGAAGATTTATCTGTTGCTGAAATCAGTACTATGCTTAATCGGAAAGAATCAACGGTTAAAACCCAATTATATCGGGCCCGGGAACTACTTAAGAAAAAACTGAAAGGAGATTATGGTTATGTTTAGAAAACAGTATAAAGAGGATTTTGATTCTATTACTCCCAATGATGAGTTTATAAACAATTTGTCTAAAAAATTGGTCGATAGTTCACCAGTAAATAGACCTGGAATCAGAAAACAACTAGTTGCAGGTGTAGTTATAGCTGCAGTAGCAGTATGCTTTTTAATGGGTGGCAGTATGATTAGCCAATACCTTAACGCTCCCAGCTTTACTCTAGTTGCTTATGCGGATGATAATAGTAAGGCCAAAGTAAGTATTGATGAGAATATCCAGGTAAAATTGCCTTTTGGAAAGATATCCAGAGGTAAAAAGCATTGTTATATTGATGAAACCGGAAAAACGGTACATGGCTATGATAGCGGTTTTGAACATGGCAACATTTCCGTAGAAGGCAAAAACATTTCCTCCGTTACTTATAACTGCGAGAAGGGGGAGCTTTATTACCATGATTCGGTTATGGAAAAACAAATGGAGAAGGATGGTAAAATTAAGGTATGTGAGTTCACCGCTCCGGTAGCAATGGTTACCTATAAGGAAGGGGAAGCTAATTCTTTTGAGAGACTGTGGAACGAAGGCTACTTTGATAATATCAAAAACGAATATTTTAAAAACAAAAGCACAAATCTTTCTGACTATAGAGTACAGTTTGGGCAAACCGGGGAGCAAATGAAAAAGGGCTTATGGAGAATCGAAATATACTATAAATTTAAAAATGGCTATCCTTTCATACAGCGCGGGAAAGAGGTTACTGCAACCTATTTTGAGGAACGTGGCAGCAGGTCTTTAGAAGCAGGATGGAGTCCATGGTATGCACTTGATATGGTATCGGAATATAAACCAATTAATTTTGCCGACTTGCCGTCAGATACAATTACCGTTACAGTGCATTTTACCAATGGTAAAACGGCCACCCGGCAATTAAACCTCTCATTTGATTGTTACGGTAACTTAATTGCTGAGTGTCGCGATAACCAATAAATCATTTTCCAGCAGCAGTATTTTCATCCATATCGCCTTTATCACCAAGTAGTTTTAAACCGGATTGGCGGATAAACTTTTTAGCCCAATAAAAAAGCCGATTCCAGGGCGGATTATGGAATCGGCATATGCTTTCTGGCCGTTAAAAATCCTTTGTTAAGCATTTTGTACTACGCAGCATCTCTTACCTTTGGTAATCAGAAGGATACTTTACAAAAGAATTTATCGTAAACTACTTGTTATCGGGCATTGCCGTCAGCTGTTTTTTCATCATCAAATAGTTGATGCTGTCCACCAGCGCCTGCCAGGAAGCTTCAATAATGTTTTCAGAAACTCCGACCGTGCTCCATTTATCATATTGATTGGCGGATTCAATCAATACTCTGACTTTAGCGGCCGTACCGTCATTGCCGTTTAGAACCCTAACCTTGTAATCCCGCAAGTGCATTGCATTGATTTCCGGATAGGCTGTATTAAGCGCCTTGCGCAGCGAATTATCCAATGCATTGACCGGTCCGTCGCCCTCGGCAGCGGTATGGATAATTTCATCCCCGATGCTTAATTTAACGATGGCTTCAGATACGATTTCTCCCGCTTCGTTCTTCTCCATAATGATTTTTAAATTCTTGAGTTGATAAAATTCCTCATATTGGCCGAATGCCTTGCGCAGCAGCAGTTCCAGGGAAGCATCCGCACCTTCAAATTGAAAGCCTTCGTTCTCCAATTCCTTGATCTGTTTGATGACTTTACGGGTTTCGGCATTATAGCTGTTCACATCAAGATTTAATTCCCTGGCTTTGTAGAGCAGGTTGGACAGGCCCGACAGTTCCGAAACCAGAACCCGGCGATGATTGCCTACTTCTTCGGGATCAATATGTTCATAGGTTAAGGAATCCTTCAGCAAGGCATTAACATGAATGCCTCCCTTGTGAGCAAATGCTCCGTGACCTACAAAAGGCTGACTGTTGCTGCTGGGCATATTGGCTACTTCAGCAATGTAGTGGGAAACTTCGGTCAGACGTTTCAGTCTTCCTGGGGGCAGGCATTTTTTACCCATTTTCAGTTCCAGATTGGGAATAATGGAAGTCAGGTCAGCATTGCCGCACCGTTCACCATAGCTGTTAATCGTTCCCTGTACCTGTACACAGCCTTGTTGGACTGCTATCAGTGAGCTGCTTACCGCACAGGCGGAATCATTGTGGGTATGGATCCCCAGCGGTTTGTCCACTTTTTGCTTTACCTGGTCAATGATCGCGGAAACTTCCCAAGGCAGGCTGCCGCCATTGGTGTCACACAAAATCACACATTCAGCCCCGGCCTGCGCTGCCGTTTCCAATACCTGCAGTGCATATTCGGGATTATTTTTATAGCCGTCAAAAAAATGCTCGGCATCAAAAAATACCTGCAAACCGTTTTCTTTTAAAAATACGATCGTATCCCGGATCATGGCCAGGTTTTCTTCCAGCGTAGTCTCCAGTGCACGAAGGACATGAAAATCCCAGGCCTTGCCGAAAATCGTGGCGACTTTTACCCCGGATTCCAGCAAAGCCTTGATATTGCTGTCCTGTTTTACATTGATCCCGGCTTTGCGGGTAGAACTAAAGGCCGCCAGTTGAGCGTTTTCCCAGTTGTAGTCCCGCATCACCTGAAAGAATTCCAGATCCTTGGGATTGCTGCCCGGCCAGCCGCCCTCGATGTATGAAATACCTAGATAATCAAGCTTGCGGGCAATTTTGATTTTATCATCCAGGGAAAAGGAAATGCCCTCTCCCTGTGATCCGTCTCTGAGAGTCGTATCATATATTTTAACGTCTAACATTGTATTCCCAACTAAATATCCTCCCTGACAAGGCGTCAGCCTGTTATTAAATATCTGACCGATTCCGTCTATTGCAACGTCCGCTTACAAGCTCTTGATCTGGCTGACAACCAGATCTCCCATCTCAGCTGTACCAGCCAGCCGGCAGCCTTCCTCGATCAGATCCGGGGTGCGGTAACCATTTTCGATTACCCGGCTGACCGCAGTTTCTATTGCTCTAGCCTCTTTCTCCAGATTAAGAGAATATCGCAGCAACATCGCCGCAGATAATATCGTCGCCAGCGGGTTGGCTTTATTCTGTCCGGCGATATCCGGAGCACTGCCATGCGAAGGTTCATACAGGCCAACTTCTCCGCCAATCGAAGCACTGGGCAGCATACCGATGGAACCGGTCAGCATGGATGCTTCATCGGTCAGAATATCACCAAACATGTTCTCAGTTACGATAACGTCAAATTGTTTGGGATTACGAATCAATTGCATGGCACAATTGTCAACATACATATGGGATGTTTCTACATCGGGATATTCCTTGGCCAGTTCGGTTACGGTTTCCCGCCATAGCCGCGAAGTTTCAATCACATTGGCTTTATCGACCGAACACAATTTATGGTTGCGCTTGCGGGCAACTTCATAGGCATAGCGTACAATACGTTCAATTTCATAAGTGGAATAACTGAGGATATCAGTGGCTTTGACACCCCCGTCGATCTTTTCCCTGTTCTTCTCGCCGAAATAAAGTCCTCCGGTCAATTCACGGATAACGATCAGATCAACTCCGGCAATGACCTCTTCTTTCAGAGTCGAGGCATGGGTTAGACCAGGGAATAAAAAACAAGGACGCAAATTGGCATAAAGCCCCAGTTCCTTACGCAAAGGTAGCAGCGCTCCCACTTCCGGACGCAGATGTACCGGCAGCTGTTCCCATTTGGGACCGCCAATGGCACCAAGCAGTACGGCATCAGACTGTTTGCATATCTGTAAAGTTTCTGCAGGCAGGGGATGACCGACCGCATCATACGCTGCACCGCCCACCAGGGCTTCGGTAAACTCGAACTGATGGTTATACTTTTCTCCCACCGCCTGCAGGGCTTTTATGGCTTCGGGGACTATTTCCACACCTATTCCGTCGCCGGGCAGAACCGCAATTTTATACATAGAATTTTTTCTCCTTCCAAGGCTTAATATTGAAAATAAACCTGCTTTATTTTGCGATTTTATCCCTTACATATTCGATCAAACCGCCTTTGTCCATGATCTGCTGCATAAACCCGGGAAAAGGTACGGCCTGATAGCTGGCCCCGGTCCTCAGATTAAGGATCCGGCCGGTCTCCAACTCAACTTCTACCTGATCCCCTTCCCGAATGGCATCTACTGCCTCGGCTGATTCCAGAATGGGCAGTCCTATGTTAACCGCGTTGCGGTAGAATATACGGGCAAAGGATTTGGCGATTACACAGGATACGCCGGCAGCTTTAATCGCGATCGGTGCATGCTCACGGGAACTGCCGCAGCCAAAGTTCTTTTCGGCGACAATGATATCTCCCGCCTTGACCTTTTGGGGAAACTGGGGATCAGCGTCCTCCATGCAGTGCCGGGCTAATTCAGCCGGATCGAAGGTATTCAGATAGCGAGCCGGAATAATCGCATCGGTATCGATGTCATTGCCAAACTTGTAAACCTGTCCGCTAAACTTCATAAAACAAACCTCCTGGTTTAATACTTTAAAAATATCCCTGCTGGTCAAAAAGTATCCGTTTATTATACCTCCCAGGGAGCGGTTATTCTTCCTTTAATGGCACTGGCAGCGGCTACCGCCGGATTGCACAGATAGACTTCACTTTCGGGATGCCCCATTCTGCCAACAAAATTGCGATTGGTAGTAGCCAGGGCTTTTTCGCCTTTAGCCAGAATCCCCATATGTCCTCCCAGGCAGGGCCCGCAAGTGGGGGTACTGACAACGGCTCCTGACTCCACGAAGGTTTCGATATATCCGCGGCGCAAAGCTTCCAGATATATTTCCTGGGTTCCGGGGAAAATGATGACCCGCAGCTCCGGATGGACCCTATGCCCCTTAAGAATGGATGCTGCGGTTTGCAGATCCTCTATACGGCCATTGGTACAGGAACCGATCACCACCTGGTCAATCATTACATCCGCCGCTGCACTTACCGGGCGGGTATTTTCCGGCAAATGGGGATAAGCTATTAAAGGTTCCATTTTGGAGACGTCGTATTCTTTCTCATCCGCATAGACTGCATCGTGATCCGACTGATAGATGGTATAAGGTCTTTTCGCCCTTCCCTGCACATAAGCCAGGGTAATGTCGTCGGGAGCGATAATCCCGTTTTTCCCGCCTGCTTCAATGGCCATGTTGGCCATGCTGAAGCGATTGTCGATAGACAGATTGGTAATTGCTTCACCGCAGAACTCCATGGACATATAGCGGGCTCCGTCCACGCCAATATCTCCGATGGCCTGCAGGATAAAATCCTTGCCCCCCACCCATCGCGGGGTCTTGCCATAGTAAATAAACTTGATGCTTTCCGGCACTTTAAACCAGGCTTCGCCGGTAGCCATAGCCGCAGCCATATCGGTGGAGCCGACGCCGGTAGCAAACGCACCCAGAGCCCCATACGTACAGGTATGCGAATCTGCTCCGATGACCAGATCTCCTGGCCCAACCAGACCTTGCTCGGGCAAAAGGCAATGTTCGATTCCCATCGTACCGATTTCAAAATAATTTTTAATGCCATAGCCACGGGCAAAATCGCGCACTGTTTTGGCCTGTTCAGCTGATTTTATATCTTTGGCCGGGGTAAAATGATCCGGTACCAGTACCACCCGTTCCTGGTCAAAGACTTGCTTTAAACCCAGCCGGTTGAATTCAGCAATCGCTACCGGGGCGGTAACATCATTGCCCAGGACCAAATCGAGTTTGCAGTTAATCAACTCACCGGCTTCCAGATGCTCCCTGCCAGCGTGTGCGGCCAGAATCTTCTGACTGATGGTCATTCCCATGAAGGCCCCTCCTTTTGCTGATGAAAATGTGACTGCCCGGTGCTGATCAGGCAGATTCTTAATTACTAGCTGCCCTGATTGTTTACCAGCTGTTTTTCATAATAGTGTCTGTTGATGGCATGGATGTATGATTTAACACTGGCCTCAATAATATCAGTACTGAGACCGCGTCCATTGTAAATCTTATCCTCAATTTCTACCTTGGAAAGCACTTCTCCCAAGGCATCTTTGCCGCCAGTTACGGCATGCAGTTTATATTCCAGCAGTCTTCCGTAGATATCGGTTATTTTATCCACCGCCTGACAAGCTGCCTCCATAGACCCGGAACCGGTAGCGGCAGCCTCGAAAGGCATACCATCGATGCATAATCTAACGGTAGCAGTCGGTATCATATTGGTGCCGCTGGAAATGTGCAGGTATTCCAGGCTGAAACGCTCAGGAATGGCCCGGCCTTGCTCTTTGACTAAAGCCTCAATATCATCATTGCTGATTTCTTTTTTCTTGTCGGCCAGATCTTTGAATTTGACAAAAGCCTTCTGTAGTTCCTCGTCACTTAAGTCATAGCCCAGCTCGGCAAGACGAGCTTTAAAAGCATGTCGGCCGGAATGCTTGCCCAGTACCAGATTGTTTTTAAAAACTCCTACCAGTTCAGGGCTCATAATCTCATAGGTGGTTCTTTCCTTCAATACCCCGTCCTGATGGATGCCTGATTCATGAGCAAAAGCATTGCTGCCCACGATGGCTTTGTTGGGCTGAACCACCATTCCGGTCAGGGTGCTGACCAGACGGCTGGTACGATAAATTTCATCGTATTTAATATTAAGCTCTTTTTGGTAAAAGGCATGTTTGGTATATAAAGCCATAATAATTTCTTCCAGCGATGCATTGCCAGCCCGCTCGCCGATACCATTGACAGCGCATTCTATTTGCCGGGCCCCGTTGCTAATTCCGGCCAGCGAGTTGGCTACTGCCATCCCCAGATCATCATGACAGTGCACACTGAAAATTGCTTTGTCGCTGTTAGGCACGCGTTCAATGATGGTCTTCATGAAACGGCCGAATTCATCGGGAACCGAATAGCCCACCGTGTCGGGGAGATTTACCACTGTCGCGCCGGCGGCGATAACCGCTTCCACCAGTTCAATTAAATAATCCAAGTCGCTGCGGGTAGCATCTTCGGCTGAAAATTCCACGTCCGGGCAAAACTGCCGGGCATATTTTACTGCTTCAACAGCCTGAACCAGCACTTCTTCCCGGGACTTTTGCAATTTATATTTCAGGTGGATATCAGAACTGGCCAGGAAGGTATGAATACGCGGGCTTTCCGCATATTTAACCGCTTCCCAGGTTCGATCGATATCCGCCCGGGTGGCCCGGCACAATCCGGCAATTATCGGCCCTTTAACGCTCCGGGCAATGGCTTTGACCGCCTGAAAGTCACCGGGGGAAGCAATCGGGAACCCAGCCTCGATGATATCAACTCCCAGACGCGCCAGTTGCTGAGCAATTTCCACTTTTTCTTCCACATTCAGACTGACCCCCGGTGACTGCTCGCCATCGCGCAGGGTGGTATCAAAAAGATAGATCCGGTTTTTATCATTCATTGTTTATCAAAACCCTTCTCAAATGTAATTGAAGGGTGAAGCACCTATTTATTTTCTTTGACCAGGGCATCACCAGATTTTAACCACGGCATCATCGCGCGCAATTCTGCACCGACTTCTTCAATCAAATGTTCTCTGCCCTGTCTTTTCAGAGCATTGAACTGGGGACGGCCCACCTGATTTTCCAGCAGCCATTCCTTGGCAAATTTGCCATCCTGAATTTCCGCCAGGGCATCCTCCATGGCATAGCGTACTTCTTCCCCAATAACCTTTGGTCCGGTGATATAATCTCCCCACTCGGCCGTATCCGATACAGAGTAACGCATATTACTCATGCCGCCCTCATACATCAAGTCAACAATCAATTTAAGCTCATGGAAACATTCAAAATAAGCTATTTCCGGCTGATAACCGGCTTCCACCAGGGTCTCAAATCCGGTTTTGACCAGTTGGGTTACGCCGCCGCAAAGTACGCATTGCTCACCGAAAAGATCTGTTTCTGTTTCTTCTTTAAAGGTTGTTTCCAGAACGCCGGCGCGGGTGGCACCGATGCCCTTGGCATGAGCCAGGGCTAGTTCCTTGGCTTGACCGGTGTAGTTCTGCTGAATTGCGATTAGGGCAGGAACGCCGGCACCGTTTTCATACATCCGGCGTACCAGATGGCCGGGGCTTTTCGGAGCGATCATAAAAACATCAACATTGGCCGGGGGTACGATCTGACCAAAATGTATGTTAAAGCCATGTGAAAATACCAGGGCTTTGCCTTCGGTCATATACGGGGCGATTTCTTCCCGGTATACTTTAGCCTGGGCTTCATCGGGGAGAAGGATTTGAATAATATTCCCTTGCTGGGCAGCTTCCGCTACCGTCATGGGTTGAATCCCAGCGGCGATAACCCGATCCCATTCGGCCTGACTGGCGGCATCAAAAGGTTTGCGCAAACCGACAACAACGTTGACTCCGCTTTCATGCAGATTCTGGGCCTGTGCATGTCCCTGGGAACCAAATCCCATCACCGCTACTGTTTTACCCTTTAAAAGCTCCAGATTTGCATCCGCATCATAATACATTTTTGCCATTTTAATATCCTCCTTAAATTTAATTCTTTTATTATTTGTTCCCGCGCACCATGGCTACTTTACCGGTTCGCACCATTTCAATAATCCCAAAAGGCCGCAGCGAATCTTCGATGGCATCAATTTTATTTTCATCGCCGGTTACTTCAATAATGAGAGAATTCTTGCCGATATCTACGATCCTGGCCCGGAAAATATCTACAATCTGAACAATTTCAGCTCTAACCGTATTATCCGCCCTGACCTTGATCATGGATAATTCTCTTTCTACTGCTTTATCTTGGGTAATATCAATGATTTTTATTACTTCCACCAATTTATGCAGTTGCTTGGTTACCTGTTCAATAATCCGGTCATCACCTTCGACCACAATGGTCATACGTGATACTTCCGAAGACTCGGTGCGTCCAACCGTCAGACTGTCGATATTGTAACCCCGGCGGCGGAACAAAGTGGCCACTTTGGTCAATACGCCCGGTTTGTTTTCTACCGTGACTGACAGAGTATGTTTAGCCATCCTGTTCACCCCCCAGCATATTGCTAAGCGCTTCTCCGGGAGGAACCATGGGATAAACATTGGTATTGCGATCCACCCAGAAGTCGATAACGACCGGCCGGTCAGTGACCTGCAGCGCTTTTTGCAAAGCTTCTTCAACTTCCTCTGCACATTTAACTCGTATCCCCACCGCGCCATATGCTTCAGCAACTTTTACGAAATCGGGCTGTTGGGTCATGTCGGTATGCGAATAACGTCCGCCGTAGAAAAGACCCTGCCATTGTCTTACCATACCCAGATAATGATTATTGAGAATACAGATAATCACCGGCAGTTTATACTGAACTGCCGTCCCCAGTTCCTGAATATTCATCTGGATACTGCCATCCCCGGCAATATCGATGATAGTTTTATCCGGGCAGGCGATCTTGGCACCAATGGCAGCCGGAAAACCGAAGCCCATTGTCCCCAACCCTCCGGAACTAATAAAACTGCGGGGGTAACGGAATTTGTAATATTGACTGGTCCACATCTGATGCTGACCAACTTCCGTTGTAATGATCGCTTCCCCATTGGTCAATTCACTGATTTTTTCAATTACATGCTGCGGCGGAATCCGGCCTTCGGTTGAGCCCGGATAGCAAAGCGGATATTCGTCTTTCCATCTTTCAATTGTTTCATGCCATTCTTTCAGGTCTGGGCCAGGCTGCAAACGCGGCAGCAGCCCCTGCAAAATTTCCTTTACATCCCCTACAATCGGAACATCGACATCAACGTTTTTCCCAATCTCAGCTGCATCTATGTCCAGGTGAATCACTTTCGCATGCGGGGCAAAATTTGCTATCTTGCCGGTCACACGATCATCAAATCTTACTCCCATAGCGATCAGAACATCACATTCGCCGATCGCATAATTGGCATAGCGGGTGCCGTGCATACCCAGCATTCCCAAATACAACGGGTTGTAACCGGGAAAAGCACCCATTCCCATTAAGGTAGTAGTTACTGGTATACCCATTTTCTCGACAACTGCCAAAAGTTCTTCCGCCGCATCGGAGGCCACTACCCCGCCGCCTGCATAAATAACCGGTCTTTGTGCAGCATTGATAAGATTGGCTGCATTGAGTACCTGACCAGAATTGTAGCCTTTAAGTACTCTGTAGCCGCGGATATTTATGTCTTGGGCCGGGCCTGTAAATTCAATTGTTCTTTCCATAATATCTTTAGGCAGATCAATCAAAACCGGTCCGGGACGGTTGGTATTGGCTATGTAAAAAGCTTCTTTGATCACCCGGGCTACATCTTCGGTCTTTTCCACCAGGAAAGCATGCTTGGTTATAGGCAGAACTATGCCGGTAATGTCAGCTTCCTGGAAAGCATCACGCCCGATCATATGGGTCGGTACCTGACCGGTAATGACCACCATCGGAATGGAATCCATATAAGCGTTGGCGATACCGGTAACCAGGTTGGTTGCCCCTGGTCCTGAGGTTGCGATGCACACCCCGGTTTTACCTGTAGCGCGGGCATACCCGTCTGCAGCGTGAGCCGCTCCCTGTTCATGGCGGACTAATATATGCCTGATCGGGGAGTCGTACAGGGCATCATAAATGGTTATCGCCTGCCCTCCCGGATAACCAAACACTACATCTACTCCTTCTGCCTGCAGGCAACGCAGCAGAATTTCAGCTCCTCTTAACTTCACAACCATCACCTCTTTATAATAAAATAGCTTATTTTAAATGTTTATTGTTTATAATTCTAATTCTTTCTTATCTGTAATCTTTTGTTTATATAAGACAACACACGTTTAGTAAAAGGGGAGGAATAACTAATAATAGCGGGCTTGTTGATGGCCCGCTAATATCTTTTGCTTCTTACCGAGGGAATATTATTTTACAAATATTGCACCGGTACTGGCCGATTGAACCATCTGCGCATAACGCTTCATATATCCAGTTGTAATTTTTAGATCCGGGGCCTGCCATTTTGCTTTTCTGGCGGCCAGAATATCTTCGTCTACCAATAGTTCCAGCTTTAGCGCCGGAATATCTATTCGAATCAGATCTCCTTCCTCCACTAGGGCAATGATGCCTCCAGCGGCAGCTTCCGGGGATACGTGTCCAATCGATGCCCCCCTGGTAGCACCGGAAAAGCGTCCATCGGTAATCAGAGCGACTTCCTTGTCCAAACCCATACCGGCTATGGTGGATGTGGGAGTAAGCATTTCCCTCATGCCGGGCCCTCCGCGGGGTCCTTCATTACGGATTACGATTACGTCTCCGGCAACAATTTTGTTGGCCAGGATTGCTGCAACCGCTTCCTCTTCAGATTCAAATACCCGGGCCGGGCCTTGGTGCTGCATCATTTCAGGATCTACTGCGCCCTTTTTGACCACCGCACCATCCGGGGCCAAGTTGCCAAATAGTATTGCCAGTCCCCCGCTCTCACTATACGGATTATTTATCGGACGAATAACCGAATAATCAAGCACCGGGGTGGATTTAATATTCTCTCCTACTGTCAATCCCGTTACGGTTCTGGCCTTACGATCAACCAGGCCTTTTTTGTCCAATTCATGATACAGCGCCTGTACCCCTCCGGCCCGATACAAATCCTCCATATGATGGTTGCCGGCCGGACTGATTTTGCATAAATGCGGAGTTACGGCACTGACTTCATTAAACTTGTCCAGCGATATATCCACCCCGGCCTCGCTGGCAATAGCCAGCAGATGGAGCACGGAATTGGTTGAACAACCGATCGCCATATCCATACACATGGCATTATGGAATGCTGCAGCAGTCATGATATCAGCTGGACACAGGTCCTTGGCAACCAGCTCCATAATTTTCATTCCCGCTGTTTTGGCCAGGCGGATACGCTCCGAGTAAACTGCAGGGATGGTACCATTACCCGGCAAGCCCATACCCAGGGCTTCGGTCAAACAATTCATGGAATTGGCGGTAAACATGCCCGCACATGATCCGCAACTAGGGCAGGCATTGTCTTCCAACCGGGCCAGTTCATCCTGATCAATTTTGCCGCTGGCAGCAGCTCCAACACCTTCAAATACTTGGGTTACGCTGACCTTTTTATCAGTCATATTGCCGGCCAGCATCGGTCCGCCACTGACGAAAATCGAAGGTATATTTAAGCGGGCAGCAGCCATCAGCATACCCGGTACCACTTTATCGCAGTTGGGTATAAAAACCAGACCATCAAAAGCGTGGGCCATCGCCATAATCTCAACCGCATCCGCGATCAGCTCGCGGCTGCCCAGCGAATACTTCATGCCGATATGATTCATGGCGATCCCGTCACAAACCGCAATCGTCTGGAACTCAAAAGGTACGCCTCCGGCCATTCTAATACCTGCTTTGACGGCCTCGGAAATTTTATCCAGATTAATATGTCCGGGAACAATATCATTCTTGGAATTGACAACGCCAATAAAGGGACGTTTCATTTCTTCATCTGTCAGACCCAGAGCTTTAAATAAGGAGCGATGGGGAGCTTTTTCCAGACCCTCTTTTACTATTTTGCTCTGCATGGCAATAATCCCTCCTACATCAATAATATAGTACCCCAAATACTTATTTCAGAATATTGCAAATATCTCAAAAATGAAAACAAAAAACCCTCGCCCTGATCAGGGACGAGAGTTATTCCCGCGGTACCACCCTGTTTGTCGCCAACCTAGCCAGTCTGCGACCACTTGGAGCCAACCATCTGGATTGGCTAACTTGATAACGGACTTTTTCGTCCGGCATCACCTACTCAGCCAGGCAGCTTTTCAGGTCGCAGCTCAGGAATGAGTCACCTGTAAAATATTGATACCGGTTTTCAGCTGCCCCGGTTCTCTGCAATCAATCATGTTTACAAGTCTGTTTCCTTCATTGCCGAATAATTGATTTCTATTGAGTATATTTGAAAGCTTTCCATTATGTCAATATGTTTCTCTTATTTTTTTAAGTCAACTTTGCGCAAGTACTCTTTTAAGCCAATCTGATAGCGAAAACCTTCCCGAGGCCGTTTCTTTTCTTTTAGTCTGATCTTCTTTAACATAGACCATAATAGCCGCGTGCCCTCCTCCGTCTGACAGGCTTCGGAAGGACTCATCCCCCGCAGATTGTGCAGGTTGGAATGATACCATTTATTCAGGTACAATTCTTTTAAAGCTGCTTCCAAATCAGGATATTGTTTTTTCACTTCCATATCCAGGATATCGAACAAGCCTTCCTCTCTCGTCTCCAATCCGTTAAACTCTAAAGCTTCATAAATATTGTCTTCAAAATGCTGACGAACGGAAAGTAATTCCCTTTCCCCAAATGCAGACACGGTTACCCAATTACCGGCAAGGATATATTCAGCCATGAAATTCGGCGGATCAAAGCGCTGATCGAGTTCATAATATACCTGAAAATCATCATACAGGTTTATCATTTTGGCGTTTAATTGGCCAAGCTTTTGTATCACTTTATTCCGATCTTTCATTAAATATCTGAGTGTTATAAAACGCATTCCATCTTCATAAGCAAAATCATCATCAGCAGCAAGCAGGATTTCTTCAAAATTACTGTATTGACCGCTCAGATAATTATGGGCATTGGCCAAACTGATCTCATATTCTCCCCTTTGCACCAGGAAAGGATAATAAATGTCGCAAAACATCTTATGAAATTGATCTACGACCTCTTTTTCCTGTGATATAATCACGAATTCATCCATGTTAATAATCAAATCCGCGATCACCCCGGTCATAAACGACACCCCATGGTTAAAATCTTCTTCCTGACAAGTCAGACGCATATGGATTCCGTATGGCAATTCCTCAACTTCACGAATATTTTCAATTTGATCAAGGACATCGAAAAGTTCATCCAAATCGATTATTTCATAGACCCGGCAATAGACCTGCAAGGCGAAAGGGTTCCATACTGATTTAGACTCAAGCAGCCGATGATTGACAAGTTCTATATTAACGATGAACCAGTAACCCTGCTGATCTTTCTTTAAATCCAGTTTATAATCGCTTTTATAAACCTCCCGATCCTGGAGGATTACCGCAAAAGCGCTTAGTTTAGCATTCTCGCCGGAGGCACGCACTTCCTCAACCTGTCCTTCTATAATTAGCGCACCAGGATTAATTGCTTCTTTAAATTGATAAAAGAGTTTACCGGTAATAAGCTGTTCATCCAGAATCGACAACAGGTAGTTATAATCCTGATATCTTAACGCATAGAAAAGACTATTGCCTAATTGACGCGGCGTCAGACGGGCAGATATTTTTCGGTTTAATGCATTAGCCCAGGCGGCAGTGAATTCAAGGGGCTCATCCAGATAACGCTGGTAAAGAAATCTCCCCAGTGCCGGTCGGCTCATATAACGGACATTTAATTTGTAGGCCTCGGATATTAAATAACACGCTTCCAGGTAGTCAATTTCAATCATATCATTAAGCATGGCATGATCTTTTTCGTATTGTAACTGAGAAATATCCTCAACAATAAACAAACTGTGAATCCCATCCGCACTAAAGGTCAGGAAAAAACATTCTACATATAGTTTGCCGTTATCCTTCTGCCATGCCAAATCAATACTTATACGTCCGGTATGACGGCTGCAGCTGACATATGCGGTATAAAATTGGCCGGGGCAGGGTTTTTCCCGCTTGGTTTTCAGCCCTGCCAGTCTATATTTGCTTAAAGTCCGCTGACATAGAGCTTCATATTCCCAGCCGTATTCTATATTGATTAATTCGAAATAATCAACCATACCCGGACTGTAAAATGATCCCAGCCCCTCAAGCAACTCCACTCTTAATTCCAGCGGGGTTTCTTCAAAACTATCCAACAGCAGAATTTTGCCCGCGTTGCTGTCAATCTGGTTAATAATTTCATCAACCTGTTTTTGTAACATTTTTCTGGTGTAATGGCCTTTACTATTTTTCATTCTGATCCCCTATACAAATAATAAAACTTCGATCCCATTTGTAATGTATCATTTTGACGGATTAATGGCAAATCTTGCTCCTTCCCGGACACTCAAGAATTAAGCAATTTGGCGGGAAAAATAAAAATAAGGTAGAATCAAAGCAGGCATGAAAAAATATATAATCGAGGTGAATGAAATGTTTTGGGAAACTGCCGGACCCGCTAATACTGACCGTACCCTGCAACTGGCGGTTAAAAAAGGCCAGGAACTGGGGGTGAATAATTTCGTCATAGCTTCCTGCAGCGGAGCAACTGCACGAAAACTATTTACCCTTGCCAGCCCATCAAATATCGTTTGTGTCAGTCATCAGGTTGGATTTGCCAAGCCCGGAGAAGATGAAATGCTGCCGGAAAACAGAGAGTTTTTTCAGGCCCACGGAGTGCCAGTGCTGACTACTACCCACTTGTTGGCCGGGGTCGATCGTGCCCTGCGCTTTCAGTTCAAAGGAGTTTATCCGGCCGAGATCGTAGCTTCTACGCTGAGGATGTTCGGACAGGGAATAAAAGTAGCCGTTGAAATAAGTTGTATGGCTCTTGATGCGGGCATGATACCTTATGGTCAGGATGTAATCGCCATCGGCGGAACTATTGAGGGAGTTGATGCGGCCATTGTAATACGGCCCGAACACTCAGCGCAATTTTTTGCCTCCCAGGTAAAGGAAATAATCTGTATGCCGAAAAATAAAAAGTAAATATTATAAATATCGAATTTTGATTACTATTATTAACAAGCAGCGCTATATTTTTCTGCTCTGCAAAATTTAACCGGCCATAAACCAATCAGATTCTGCAAAAGCTATCTTTAAAGGAGGGATATATTTTGCAGAAAAAATCATCCATGAAATTTGAGAATCTGATGGTACCAATGGCATTTGTAAACGGTTTGTTTTTGGGTGGTTATGCCCTGCGCATGGCCAGAAAATATTGGGAAGGCGGGCCGCAGGACTAACCCTTCCTTGGCCACCCGGCGGGCTCACCCAAAAGTGAGCCCAATTTTGTTTGTAAAATTTTTAATTAAGGATTTTGCTTACTTGCTCTTTTTCTATTGCAACATTAAAGATTGGACTTCTTGCAGCGAATTTATCTGGTTGGATTTAATCATAGCCGGAGACAATGTGTAAAGAGCATCACCGATATATATAATACGGTTGATGCTTTTTTCTGTATTGTTCCAATAATTGCCGGCTTTTAAGTAATCCTCGTCGTCCAGATGGGTTATTCTGCCCTTGAACTGCAGACCCTTCTGCAAGTCTATATTGTACACATATGCACCCTGGAAAGAAAAACTGCCGTAATCCGGTATGTTTCCATTTTTACGGACATTATGCTGCCCGATAGTCATTACCGTAACCGGCAGCGCGAGGAGATTTTTATCCCGTGAGAAAAGCAGGGCTTTATGGTTTCTTAAAAGCTCGGAGTCGCTGCCCCGATCGCCAATAACAACTTTACTCATTTCCACCGGCTGGCTTACATCAGTAACATCAAAAACGGCTATTTTAACTCCCTGATAATAGGCCATACTCTCGCCGTTGAAACCTGACAATTCGATCGTATCCTTGCCAAAACCAATGATATGATTTTCATCATAAGGATGCAGATAATCACTGTATCCGGGTATTTTAAGTTTACCCAGTATTTGCGGCTGGGTCGGCTCGGTCAGATCCAGGACGAAAAACGGATCAACGTCTTTAAAAGTCACCATATAAGCGCGATTTCCCATAAAACGAGTGGAATATATTCTCTCTCCGGGAGCAATGTTTTCAATCTTGCCGGTCAGCTGCAGATCTTTATCAAGTATATAAACGTTATTTTGGGATGTATATTCGTCATCGCGCCAGGTGTCACCAAAGGTAGTGGCGATGCGAAAATGATCATTATATTCATCCATGGAGAACTGGTTCAGGATGGTTCCCGGTACCTGGCCTTCACCTTTATATTGGAGCTTGGCATCCTGCATGCTGAATTTGAAAATTTTCGTATTGGGTACAGAAGAAATCGATTGTGTCTGCAACGGCCGGATTACATTGTAATCATACTGGCTTATGGCCACATAAAGGTTTTGATTGGATGCATATATGTTTTCACCACCGCCCAGATAAGTATTAATATCAGCAGGCTTTTCCATCTGCTGCAAATCTATTACGCCGGTAACCAGATAATTGGGGCTGATACAACCAGGGAAATAGCGGATGGTTTTAATATCCTGGGTTTCATATCGGTCAGCTTTCATTGTATCTTTGCAGATAGGGGTTATATCAGTATCATTCTGGATTGAATAATAATCCAGATAACGATTGCTGAGCAGATAGAATTTGGAGTCAGCCAACCGCGATGCAAGATAGCTGCCCTCTAAAACCAAACGTCTGATTGGGCTGATATTTTGTTTATCTTTGATATTATAGACAACCGCCCGGCATAATGAAGAATGGTGATAATAAGGAGGTTTTATGCGTTTTTGGGGCTGATCATTTTTATAGACAGGCGGATAGGCGGGCTGGTCAATATAAGTATTGCCCACAACTATCATGTAATCCCCTTCAATATATAGTTCAACCGGGGTGAAGTTTTGATCATTGAATTTGATTGTATTGACCACCTGCATTTTATCGGCAGGAACTGCTTTGATGATTTGAACCAGATTTTTATTTATCTGATAAATATATTGGCCATCCGTTTTTATCTGGTCCCCCTCATCCACACCCTCGACCTGTATATTGGTGGCTGAGTAATCCGCTGACTGCTCGGCTGACGGAGCCGATGCTGTGCTTTTCATATTTTTTACTACAGTACCATCATCCACCGCCATTCCTCTGTATATGGGGTTATTGTTTTGACCGTACTGCTCCAACAAACTGCGCAGATTTTCCAAAGAACCAACTACCGGCAAATCTTTTTCCGTCTGGGCAACGGCTATATCTTTTTGGCCGTCCAGATAAAAGGCCCCGCCAATCAGCAGACCCAACATAAAAATAATAAGAATTACCGGAACGGGAGATATTTTATGCCCGCTTTTATTCATCCCTGACCCTCCTAATCGTTTCTTAAAATTGATTACGCGAGGTCAGTAAAAACTCTTTCATCAGCTGGCGATAATCTTTCCAATCGTACCAGTTCACATCGCTCAGCCATAATAACAGGTATCACTGGCAGCAGCTATAGAGCTATATATATTTCTACAACTATGACGTTATTGTTATTAAAATTATTCTGAGAAACTGGCCTGCACTACCGGAGCAAATACCATCTGGGCTACTTTCTGGCCGGGCAAGATGCGTACCGGTTTATCGGTCACATTCAGCAGCAGTATCTTCACTTCGCCAACATGTTCACAATCAATCGTTCCGGGAGCATTGGCTACCACAATTCCCTTGCCCGCCATACCTGCCCGGCTGCGTATTTGGGCCTCATGTCCTTTGGGAATCATCATGGCAAAGCCCGTAGGCAGACTCCTTACTTCATTAGGATAAAGAACGATTTCTTCCTGAATGGCAATGGCTAAATCACAACCTGCTGCCCCCCGTGTCTCATATTCGGGTAATTTCGCCCAAGATACCAGTTTCTTAAATTTAACCTCAATCTTATCCAAATTATTTCCTCCTCTCATTCATTATTAACGTTCAATTCGCGATAAACAATTTTTAATGCTTATATTTCTATCTTAACTTATATAAAGTTACCTGTCTTTATTTCAAATATTAAAATATATTTTCATTGCCGTTAATTTTAATAGATTTTCCTATTAAACCGGCGATCTTATGAGTTGTTGTGATTTACCTAAAGGGATGACTATTTTCGAGTAGAATTTTTTGCTTAACGCTCTTTTATGGTCCGGATCCAAACAGAATAATTCCCTGCCCAAAAGGTCGATGACTTTTGGGTAAGGGTGAGACAAAATAGTCTAAGCATCTGATGTTTTGAGCAGTTCGTCCAAGGTCACAAACTGATAGCCCTGTTCCTGGTAGGCTTTAATTATAATCGGCAGTGCCAGCAAGGTTTTACTGCGATCCAATCTGCCGTCATGAGCAAGGATAATCATACCTGGACGGGCTGCATCAATAACTCTCTTCGCCATCGCTTGAGGGGTTGGGGACTGGGCATTTTCAACACAGATGGTCCATAAAACGGTTTGGTAGCCGTTACGCTCCGCTATATCAATTGTTTCCGGGCGAAACAATTTTTTGGGCGGACGAAAATACTTCATATTCCGATTCAGCATCCTGCCCAGTAAAGCATCGGTTTTCTTTATCTCCTCTTCCGTTCCTGCTGCATTGGCCCGGCTTAAATCTGCATGGGTGTAAGTATGATTTTCGATTTCATGTCCTGCATCAATTTCCCGGCGAATAAGCTCTGGATGAGCTTGGGCATTTTCACCTACCACAAAAAATGTCGCTTTTATACTATATTTTTCCAGTATTTCCAGCACATCATTGGTATACAATGGATCCGGCCCATCATCAAAAGTAAGCGCGACCAATTTTTCACCGTTTGTTTCGACATGGGTGATTAATCTTTTACTGAGATTACTGTCCATCACATAAATAACCCGGGAAAGTTCCGAATCTTCCCCAGCAAAAGTCTGTAATGCGTACAACTGGGACTTAAGTAGGCTCAGCAGTAAACCAACTAGCAAAGCCGCTATCATCACCCTGGAATACTTCAAACTTTTCTTTCCTTCCCTTAATACTACCCTTGTTCTATTTTGTGCTTTATCTGAGAGCTGTTTGCTTATTTAGCTTTTGCGTTAATGACCGGGAATAAACATTTTTCAACCATGCATTTATATTCTCTTTAAAATGTAAATCTAAAACTATATAATTAATAAAATGCCTGAATTTAAGGAGTTTAATAATGCGAAATCCATCCCTGCCTGCCAAACTGAACGATATCACTTCATTTATTGTTATGGATGTATTGGAAAAAGCTCAAATGATGGAATCACAAGGGATCGATGTAATCCACCTGGAGATCGGGGAACCGGATTTTCCTACCCCGGAAGCAGTTAAAGATGCAGCATTGCGAGCTATTCGGGATGACGACACCCATTACACCCACAGCCTGGGCAAGCTGTCGCTGCGCGAAGAGATTGCCAACTATTACTGGCGTAAATACAAAGTGAGCATATCTCCGGAACAGATTATGATTACTTCCGGCACTTCACCTGCCATGCTGCTGATTTTTTCAGTTCTGCTGGAAGCGGGTAAGGAAATGATAATGCCGGATCCTTATTATGCTTGTTATCCAAACTTCGTTAGATTTACGGATGGCAGGGCGGTTTTGGTTCCGGTCAATGAAGAAGACGGCTTTATCTATCGTCAGGAAGAAATCAATAAGCTTATAAACCCATCCACTTGCGCAATATTGGTCAACTCCCCTTCCAACCCGACCGGTATCGTTTATCCGCCGGAAATTATGCAATCCCTGGCCGATACCGATCAAATGATCGTTGCAGATGAAATCTACCATGGTCTGGTCTATGCGGGACAGGAACATTCCATGCTTGAATATACCGACCGGACTTTTGTCATCAATGGCTTTTCCAAGCTTTATGCCATGACCGGCTGGAGGCTTGGGTATCTAATTGCTCCGAAGGCCTATATGCGAACGCTGCAAAAACTACAGCAAAATCTTTTCATCTGCGCTTCATCTTTTGCCCAGGAAGCAGGCATCGTTGCCCTGCGGGATTGTGATCAGGTGGTAGAAAGAAGGCGTCTGATTTATGATGAAAGGCGCAAATACCTGCTTTCCCGTCTGCAAGCCATGGGGATTGCAACTGCAGTTGAACCTACCGGGGCTTTCTATGCATTGGCTAATGTTAAAAAATATACTCGCGATTCATACAAATTCGCGTTTGAAATTCTACAGAAAGCTCATGTAGCCGTTACTCCCGGCATCGACTTCGGACAGAATTGCGAAGGCTATATCCGCATCTCTTATGCCAATTCTCTTGATAATATCAAAGAGGGAATGGATCGTTTGGAAAGATTCCTGGAAGATTATGAAATCCTTCCCGAGGAGATTTAAATTGACCAAAACCAGGCTTATCAATTTACTCATCAAAAATCCCGCTTAATGACGGGATTTTTTATCGTTGATTAAGCGGGTTTGGCTAAATAACGCAGAGATTCGCTTTTGTAATCACCCCGGCCAGAGCGATTGTGGAAGCGAAGCTCAAGGCATTGGCCGAACCCGCGATTGAGGCGTACTTTAGGTACGTTGATTAAGCGGGTTTGGCCGAATAACGTAGAGATTCGCTTTTGTAATCGCTCTGGGGTTTGACATGAACAACCCAGGTATCACTCAGCATATCATGCAAACACTGTTTATCCCGGTTAAACCAACAAAAAATATAACCCAAGTAAAGCCCCAGCATTTGTGACAGGCTTCTTGCCACCAATTCCCTGAAAATCACGGTGGTCCAGTCCAGTGGCTGGTCACCGGCCTGAATTACTTTGATGCCGGTAATCATCTTGCCCAGCGTTTGCTGAAAGTAATGAGTCATAATAATGAAATAGATCACACCGATTATACCGAGAAATAAACTATTCAGGTTTATTATTTTGTAAACTGCCGAATATTGGGCATGGTCAGGTAATAATGAATTAAAAATGATGCCATTCAAACAGGCAATGATTCCCAGATCGATTACAAAAGCCAGGGCGCGAATCCAGAAGCCGGCCACCCGGTAATATTGATTAGTCTCCTGCTTTAGTATGTCTGATGCGCTGCTTTTGTCACTGATGTTCTGCTCATCGTTCATTTTAGCAACTCCTTTATCAGTGCGATAAATATAAAATCTGAGGGGCACGCTGCTGCTGCAGTTGCTCGCTCAACCCCTGTAAATCAAAGGCGGGTGATCGCATGGACGTGATGAAACGCCAAAAATCAGGCCCCGGATTTTCATAAAACAGAACCTGGGGATCACTGGTTTTGGCCAGCCTGGCAGCACCGTCAATGGCATCCTGCATATAACCGATTTCATCTACCAGACCGAGATTTTTAGCCTGCGCCCCGGAATAAATCCTGCCGTCGGCAAGTTTCAGGACATCTTCACGATTCAACTGACGCCCCTGGGCTACGATATTAACGAAATAGTCATAACTCTCATTAACCATTGCCTGCATGATCGACTGTTCCTCTGGCGTAATCGGCCGCAAAGGATTTAACAAATCCTTATTTTCAGCACTTTTGAAGGTAACGTCCTGTACCCCAATTTTTTTGGCCAGTTCACTGTAATTGTAGGTGCTTATGATTACGCCGATGGAGCCGGTCAAGGTGTTGCGGTTGGCATATATTTTATCAGCTGCCATGGCAATATAATAAGCTCCGGAAGCAGCCTGCTGGCTCATGTAAACTACCAGCGGCTTTTTATATTTAGCTTTGAGTTCCATGATACGGTGATAAACTTCATCGCTTTCGTAAACTCCGCCGCCGGGCGAATTCAATTGCAGTATAATGCCTTTTATATTCGGATCAGCAAAAGCAGCTTCAATTTGCTTCAAGAAGACACGATGGTTATAGGTGCTGCTGAAACTGGTACTGCTGGATTCGTTTTCCATGATGATGCCTTCGATTTTTAACAGGGCCAGTTTTGCGCCGCTGCCTTCCTTGTAAACTGTTGTTGTCCAGGCTGGCCCATTACCGCCGATATACTTCGTAATGGCAGTTTTCGCCTGCGTCTCTTCTTTGATGTTGCCAATCGAACTGGTCATGTAGACCACTATTAACACAATAAATATTCCCAGCGCCAACCAACGTTTTTTATTCACTTCTTCTACCCCTTTCTGTCCTTTGAATATAGCAAATACTTTAAAATTATATTTTCTCTTCGTTATCCTCTCCGGCTTCCATAATGTCTATGCCTGGTATCTTCAGGTTTTCGTCGGCGGGGATTTCCTGAACCTTTCTTAATTTTCTTTCGATAGTACGTGATTTGCGGGAAGCGTTTTCCAGGCTGTTACTGGCTTCAATCAATTTCTTATGGGTCTTTTCCAGAATATCACCAAATTTGCCAAACTCGGTTTTTACAACGCCCAATAATAACCAAACTTCACTGGAACGTTTCTCAATTGCCAAAGTATGAAAGCCGATGGCAAGACTATTGAGCAAAGCCGCCATGGTGCTCGGTCCGGCAACAATTACTCTTGATTTCTTTTGCAGATCTTCCATCAGATTTGGTCTTTTTACAACTTCAGCATAGAGGCTTTCAGTCGGCAGGAACATGATACCAAAATCAGTTGTATGGGGCGGACTCAGGTATTTGTCATGAATATTTTTAGCTTCCAGGCGGATTCTGTTTTCAAGCTGCCGGGCCGCTTCCTCCGCCAGAATCTGATTGCCTTCCTCACTGGCGGCTACCAATCGCAGGTAATCCTCCTGCGGGAATTTAGCATCTATCGGCAGCCAAACTGTATCATCCCCATCCTGCCTTCCGGGTAGTTTGATCGCAAACTCAACCCTTTCATTGCTGCCCGGGCAGGTGGCAACATTTACATTATACTGCTCCGGGGTCAGAATTTCTTCAATTATTGCCGCCAATTGTACTTCGCCCCAGATTCCTCTGGTTTTGACGTTGCTTAATACTTTCTTTAAATCCCCCACCCCGGCAGCCAGCGTTTGCATCTCTCCCAGGCCCTTGTGCACCATCTCCAGACGCTCACTGACCTGTTTGAATGATTCTCCCAACCGCTGCTCCAGCGTAGCATGTAGTTTTTCATCAACCGTGGTGCGAATCTGTTCAAGCTGCTTATTGTTGTCCTCGAGCAATAACTTCAGCTTGTTTTCCACGGTCTGGCGAACCGCCTCCAGACGAGTATCGCTGCTTTGTACCATCGTTCCCAGTTGGCGGGCAAAAAGCTCCAGCTGATCCTTCTGTAACCCGGCTATTTCTGCCATTCGAGCTAAAATTGAATTCTGAAAACCGGTAAAGGAAAGCGCTGACTCCTCCCGGCTGCTGCGTGCATTCTGGCTGACTTCATTGCGCATTTGGGCAATCTCTGATCTCATCATGGCCAACAAGTTTTCCAGATTCTTTTCCAGTACCGCCTGCTGCTGCACCAATTGAGCAATGCTCTGGTTGACATCCTTCTGTTCCAGCTTCGCTTTCAGCTTGTATTGGTTGATTAAAATAATAACCATTAATAATATTAGGACAGCATTTATTATTAAGTAATATTTCTCCATCCTTTAATCCCCCGGAATTTTATCAGTCGAAAATACGCTCCAACGATTATAATAACAAACGTAAATTACCCCAAAATTTGAGTTTTGTTATTCCCAAATTACTACAACCGCAGCCTTGTGTAAATCCTTTTCCTCCGGACCGTCTCATAATATGCGCTTTTGTTGTTCAGGCTGTAAAATAAAGTAAACATCTGTTTTGCGGCTCAGGAATAGTCTATAATTTGATTTGTCATCTGAATAAGATGGGTTGGTTTTATTCGTTGTAAACAATCATAAGGAAGGGGCAACATATGTTAACTTCCATAAGTGATGGCATCTGGCTGGTAGCCCCGCGCGTTCCCCGTTATCCATACAGCAACAGCATTTATGTAGAAGACGACAGACCGGTCATAATCGATTTTGGCGCGGGTGGAACCGCTTTTGCGAATGTTCCCAGAGAAAAGATTGAACTGGGTCTGATCAGTCATTTTCATTTTGATCACATACATAGCCGCAGCTTATTCCCTAACGCTGCGCTAATGGCGGGCGAGGAAGAAAAAGCCACCTATATTGACCCGGATGCCTATTTTCATTTTCATGGCTATGATCTTTGGGATGAACTTATGCCGAATAAACGGGAAATGTATGGCAATGTAATTAAAATTCCTCCCGACATCCCGGTTGAACCCGGCTTCAGTGCAGTCCATTTGGCCGGTACTTTTTGTGACGGGGATGTGATTCAAACCGGTAAATATGCCATCAAAGCCATACATTTGCCCGGGCATAGTGCCGGGCACTATGGATTTTATTTTGAAAAAGAAAGCATTCTCTTCACTGCGGATATTGATTTGGTTCGAACCGGCCCCTGGTATAACAGTAACAGTGGCAGTGTCGGTGACCTGATCGCTTCAGTACAAAAAATAAAGGATTTGAATCCGCGTATTATCGTCCCTTCCCATCGCCGTATCCAGAATGAAAACATCTTCTCCCAGCTGAATGATTACATCAGCGTAGTTTTGGATCGGGAAGCGAAAATATATGACTGCCTCAAGCTGCCCCATACCATCGATCAACTGGCAGCCTATCGCCTGACTTATCCTCAGCAGCGGGATCAATATGAGGAATTCTGGGAAAAAATGACGATCAGAAACCATCTCCGCCACTTGATTGTAAAAGGCCTAATAACGGAAATTGAGCCGGGTGTATACCAGCAAGTGTAAATGATTTTCTTCTGGCATTTACAAATAAATTACAATTATTTGCAGGAAAATTTTATTTAACGTCGAAGAACAACCGGTATGGTATTAGCCGGATTCGAATATTCAAAAGGTTGAATATTGAGGATAAGTAAT
>ENA-UOXR01000499-UOXR01000499.1-bioreactor-metagenome-genome-assembly--contig:-NODE-499-length-48226-cov-8.039837_pt1 | contig 48226 bp, 48 predicted proteins | sample MGYA00238164_ERZ764825 | MGnify/ENA primary metagenome ERZ764825 (study PRJEB28920, sample SAMN05720171) | bioreactor metagenome | isolation source: Anaerobic biogas reactor | place: USA:Washington... | reverse complement strand
AGGCTGTCGTCGATCAGGTCACCTTCCAGCGCGAGGATTCGGCCCGCGACATCGATGGCGCCAGCCTCACCGAGCTTGAGATGGCCCTTGACCCGTATGCCTTGCTCCAAGAGCACCTGCTGGTTGATGACGAGCTCGCTGAACGTGGGGCTCACCATGCCATAGATGCTCTGTTGTCCGGGGCCGTCGAGGATCACCTTGCCCGTCCCCGGCTCATGAGCGCCGTTTTGCTCCCAGTTGCCCTTCACGTGCAGCACATTGCCTGTGCCCCCGTGTAGGGTGGCGCCTTCTGCGATGCTAAAGTGGATTACATCGGCCGTATAGTTGGGCTGCCCCATGCAATCTAGCGTGACCATGTGGCCGGGCATAATGGCCACGTCGGCGCCTGGTGGCGGGACGTCGCCCCAATCCCATACACCCGGGTCGCACCACTCCCCTGATTGCACCGAGGAGTAGAGTATCACTGGCGGTATCGTCTCAGCCACCTCAATGCTGCCGATCGGGATGCGCCCCTCTTCGGGGTTCCACCATGGCAGGCCGCTGATGGCCGCGCACTTTAGCTGCAGCGCATGGTCGTAGATGATGGTGTAGCTGCCCGGCTCGGTCGGGGCTGTCAGCGAGCCCGCCCATGTCCCCGTGGTGCCGCCTTGCGACACCGATCGTGGCACGCCGTCATAGGCGCAAGCCGCCGGGCCGGGTGCAATGGCATACCCGATTTCCACTTGCTTGATGGCACTAGAACCATCGGGTATGTCCACATAGTAAGCCAGGCTCAAGGTAAAGGTCTCGTCGGGCCCTACCACCACGTTCCAGGGGTCGCCCCCATTGATGCTTACGTTGGTGATCGGGTTGCTCGCGTCGGGCGGGATGGGTTCTGCCAGGGCAGTACCCCACGGCCCCGCCAGCATGGCCAGCGCCATCGTCAGCGCCAGAACCGCCACTCTGCTCACAAACTTGATGCCACTCTTTGTCAACATCTCCGCCTCCCCCCCGCGATAACTATGGCCAGCAGCCGCTCTATGCTTCCCAGTCATTGTGTTTGCCTCAGCGTGACCCTCCTCTCTCACTCATGGCTCATCAGCGCTAGCCCGCCACGCAGCATGGTCTCATGTCATTCATCGTTTACTGCATTCCCAGACGACTGCGGCGGCTCAGGGCCTTCGCTCTGACATGTTTCGCGTAGAAAGGCCACGAGCTGCTCCAGACTGGCAAACGCCCGACGCTCGCTCGAGTGTGCGCTCTGAAGCGAGGCGCGCCATTCGCATCGGCTCTGGTGCTCGACACGCCACAACCGCAGCAGATAGGCCTGGTATGCGCTCGGCCTGTGAGCCATCGCTCTAGCCTCCATCAAGTCTCATCCGAGTTTGACATGCGAACGTGCGTCAAGAGTGCGGCAATCGTGCGAGCGCGGCCCAATCTGGCGGTTATTCGCATTATGTGCTATACAGCATCCGATAGGAGGCAACGCAGTGGCTCATCTGGCGTTGTCGTTGTTAGGCCCCTTTCAGGCGACGCTCGATGGTGCGTCGATAGAGGGTCTTGGCTCTCGCAGGCTACAAGCGCTCCTCGCCTATCTCGCTGTGGAGGGTGGGCGCGAGCATCCCCGCGAGCATCTGGCGACGTTGCTTTGGCCAGAGCGCTCTGACCACCAGGCGCTGGGCGCGCTGCGCTATGCCCTCTCTAACCTGCACCGTGCCCTAGACGACCGTCACGCCCCCAGTCCCTTTCTGCTGACCACGCGCTACGCCGTGCAATTCACCCTGCGAGCGACCACACGCTCGACGTAGCGACCTTTGAGGGCCTGGCTCGCCGGCCAGACCGTCCCTCTCTAGAGCGCGCAGCGTCGCTCTACCGCGGGCCCTTTCTGCAGGGGCTGTCGGTGGCAGCATGCCCCGCTCTGGATGACTGGCTGCTTCTCAAGGGTGAGGCGTATCAGCGCGTGGCGCTATCGGTGTCTGGCAGGCTGACCGAGCTCGCCATGATGCAGGGGCACTATGCCCAGGCTGCGAACTGGGCGCGGCGGCAGCTCGAACTCGAGCCCTACTGGGAGCTGGCGCATCGGCAGTTGATGCTCGCCCTCGCCTCAGACGGTGCACGGACGACCGCGCTGGCCCACTATGAGGGGCTGCGTCGCCTGTTGGGCGACGAGCTGGGCTGCGAGCCCGAAGATTCCACCCGCGCGCTGTATGAGCAGCTTCGCACGGGCTTGACGGTGTGGCCTCCGGCGCCGGTGAGACCGCCGCCCCCCGCCGCTCTGACGTTTGCCGACGCAGGCCAGCCTCCAGTCGATCGGCTCGTGGCACGCGAGCGCGAGCTGGCCCGCCTGAGCGCCGCCCTCGCACGGGCCAACGAGGGCAGGGGCGGCCTGGCCCTCATCGTGGGCGAGGCAGGCCGCGGCAAGACGGCCTTGCTCGAGGGCTTTGTGCAACAGGCAGCCCAGGCGCATCACGATCTCCTCGCTCTCTTTGGTCGCTGTAACGCCCATGGCGGCATGGGCGAACCCTATCTTCCGTTTCGTGAGATGCTCCAGTCTCTCACCGGCCAGATGCAGGGCGAAACGCCAGCCGCGCCGGTCATACCGGTCGGGCACGTTGGCGCGTCGGTGCTGACGGTGGCGGCGACTCTCGTCGAGCATGGCCCCGATCTGCTCCACAGCCTGGTGTCTGGCGAGGCCCTCTTGCGGCGTGTCGAGCGCCTCCTGCCGCTCGAGGGCGGGGCGCCCGCGGGCGCCCCGCCATGGGTCGCCCGCTTACGCGAGCTGGTGCGTGCCCCGGCCCAGAGCGCAGCGTCGATACTTGTCACTGGCCCTGGGCTCTCCTCGCGGCAAGGCGCCTTGTTCAGTCAGTTGACGCTGGTGCTGCGCACGCTCTCCGTCAGCGCTCCGCTGATTCTGGTCGTCGACGACCTGCAGTGGGCCGATGGTGGCACCATGGCGTTGCTGTTTCACCTGGCCAGACGCCTGGTGGGCAGCCGTATTCTGCTGCTGTGTGCCTTTCGGCCCGAGGCGCTGCACCTGCTCGAAGGGCGCCAGCCCAGCGTCGATGGTGCGCGTGAATCCTTTGATGAGGCACCCCCCGATGTCGGCGCCGTGCTGCACGAGCTCATCCGTGAGTGGGGCGATGTGCTCATCAACCTCGACCATGCCGATGGACGCGCTTTTGTCGAGGCCTATCTCGACAGCGAGCCCAACTGTCTGCGGGCCAGCTTTCGCCGTGCGCTGTACGACCACACGGGTGGCAACCCGCTCTTTACCGTTGAATTGCTGCGCAGTTTTCAGCGCGCGGGTGCCCTCGGGCGCGATGCTGCCGGTCGCTGGATCGAGGCGGCCACGCCCGACTGGGGCCATTGGCCGCCGCAGGTCGAGGCTGTCATCGCCACCCACCTGGCTGCCTTGCCCGATCAAGATCGCCTGCTGTTGCAGGCGGCCAGCGTGCAGGGCGAGCACTTTGTGGCCGAGGTGGTGGCGCGGGTGCTCTCTCGGCCAGAAGGCGAACTCTCGCAGCGCCTGAGCGGCCCCTTGCGCATGCGGCATCGCCTGGTCGAGGCTGTAGGGCTCGATCGTCTTGCCGTGAGCGGTCAGCCCATCTCGCGCTACCGCTTTCGCCATGCGCTTTTGCAGCAGGGCGCCTACAACAGCCTCGACCTGATCGAGCGTTCGCGGCTCCACGAGGCGACCGGCAGGGCGCTAGAGTCTCTCTATCTAGCCGAGGGAGAGCAGCCCGAGGCCTTGTCGCCTAACCTGGCACACCACTATGAGGCGGCAGGCCTGCCGCTGAGGGCAGCGCGCTATCGCCTTGCTGCCGGCCGGTGGGCCAACCTGCTGTCGGCTCATGATGAGGCAGTGGCTCATGTCGAACGAGGGCTGGCGCAGCTGGAACAGGTCCCTGCCTCGCCCGAACGGCTGCCTCTGGAGCTCGAGCTGCGCATGCTGCTGGTCAATGCTGCCCTGTTGCGCGAGGGCTGGCAGGCCCCAGCCTATCGTCAGGCTGCCGAGCGGCTCTCTGATCTTGTCGAGCAGGTCAACATACACGACCATGCACTGCGCTTGGCCGCTCTGAGCATGCTGGCAGTCATCCATGTCTGGTCGGCCGATCCCGAGCGCGGGCGACGGGTGGGCGAGCAGCTCTTGCGCCTGGCCGCCGCCGACGACCAGCACTCTCGCATGCTGGCCCACTGGGTGTTGGGCCATAGCCTGATGCCCCTTGGCCAGTTGAAGGCCGCTCGTGAGCACCTGGAGCGGGCCATGGCGCTGCACAATTCGGCGGCGGGCCTGTCGCTCAACCCGGTGATGGGCGTTGACCCTGCGGCCATGGGGCGCGCCATGCTGGGCCTCATCTTGTGGGCGCTGGGGTATGCCGATCAGGGGCGCACCTCGTTACAGCAGGCGCTCCAACAGGCACAGGCCCTCGAGCAGGCCCCTGCTATCGCCTTTGTCGAGTTTATCGCTGGCATTGTCTATGCCATCGCCGGCAACGATGCAGAGGCTGCGCTGGCCCATGGCGCCACCATGCGTCGGCTGGGGCAAGCGGGTCTCTTTTATCGTGGCTTTGCCGACGTGCTCGGCATCTTGTCAGCCTCGGGCGCGCAGGGCGAGGCTCGAGAGGGGCGCCAGCTTGAGGGGCAGCGCCTCGATAGCGCTGGTGTGGCCGATGGTGTGTCGGCCGTCGGCGGCGGCCTGGGCCAGGCCTCGGTCAGGCTGGTCCGCGCTCAGATACACCGTCAAGACGGTGAGGCGAGCCTGGGGTTGCGCTAGGTCGATCTGGCGCTGGCATGGATCGAGCGCACCGGCGTTTGCCTCATGGAGGCCGAGGCATGGCGCGTGCGCGGCGAGCTGCTCCTGGCGGCAACAGACGATGGCGCTCGGTTTGTCACCGTCGAAAGGTGTTTTTGGCGAGCGTTGGCTGTGGCGCGTCGCCGAGGCATGGGCTGCTTTGTGCTGCGCTCGGCCCTCAGCCTGGCACGCTTTTTGCGCGCCCAGGGCCGGCACGCCGAGGCACACACATTGCTGAGTGACGTCTATGCTGGCTTTACTGAGGGGTTTGACACAGTGGATATGAGGGCCGCTCGTGAGCTTCTAGCCCAGCTCACCGCCGAGCAGATGCTCGCGGCCTGACGCTACAGCTGACTTTTGCCGCTGCCTACTCTGGCCGCCACACGGATGGCACGAGCCGCGAGCGCAGCGCATCGACGAGGTGGCAAAAGGCAAGCCCAGGATGATGCCACAGCATGCGTGGCCCGGCGTAGCGCATCACCGCGCGAATGCGCTCGCGCATGGCGGGGGCGTAGCAGTGGATCGGGCAGCGCCCGCAGGTGGGCTTTTGCGCGCCAAAGCGACACCGCGCCAGGCGCTGCTGCGCATAGGCCGCCAGCGCCTCGCAGTCGGCGCAGCGGCCCGCCATCGGTCTATGGTGCGCCCGGCAATAGAGGGTGATCATCGCTTCTACGGTGCGGCGCTCACGCTCTAGCCGCCTGGTGCCGACCCTCGCTGCAGATTGGTTGCTCTCGTTCATGCCTCTCTCATAACTGGAACTGTCGTCTGCTCTCGGGCCGTTGCGTGCCAGCCGGCCCAGCACGCACAAAAGCCGCATGAGTATAACGGCAGCTCCGGGCGTCACCAAGCAGAAGCTGTCGCTGCAGCCCCTCGCGCGGTGCAGCCACGCCTCATGCTTTGCGCTGCTGAACCGCTCTGGCCGACGGCTGCCGCGCTAGTTCTTTGCGCCGTTGCCTGGCTTGGGCGCCGCGTCGCCACCATGCGCGGGTAGACGAGGGGTCATTGATCGCTCTGGCACGGCGGTAGGCCCTCTGGCCGGCTCTGCCTGGCGTGCCGGCGTCGTCGTCAAGGCTGGCGCAGTGCCGCTAATGGGTCTGGTCGGTTCGTCTTGCGCGCTCTGTGGCTCCTGGTGCGTAGGAGGAGGGGTGTGTGTCGCCAAGGGTACCGCCGTCGTCGGCGACGCTTGGAGAGTGCCTAGCGGGCCAGCAGGTCGTTCTGCGGGCTCAGAGGCGCCAGTGCCCTTGTGGGGTGGTCGGTTCCCCGCGCCCCCTTCGGCTGGTGCCTGGCCTGGATCCAGAGCCGCTGCGCGAGGGTAGACGGTCAGTGCCACGAACTGCCCTGCAGTGGCTCGTGCTGTCACGTGCACCTGCTGGCCAACCGCCTGACGACCAGCGACCTCGCTCGGCACTCTGATGCGCACGCCTGCCACCGTCCACATCTCGCCGGCCACCGTCTCCACGATGCCATCGAACTCGACTTCGGCTGACTGTGCGAGGCGCTGCATCTCGCGCGCCTCGTGGCGGCGTCGCTCTGCCAGCATCTCGTCAAGGGCCAGTCGATCCTGCTCGCGCACGGTGAACGCCCGCCGCACAGACTCAATGGCACGCTTGACGCCGTAAAACGACTCGCCCGGCAAGGCATCAGTTGAAGCGCGCACGGTGAGGCCCATCCCGCCCAGCAGCAACGCCAGCGCAAGGGCCATGGCCAGGCCCTTGTGCCATCTCGCGGTGACGAGCTGCGTGCCGAAAACGAATCTCGCTGTGGGCGCCGGCGCGGCGATGCGTGGCAAGGCAGTGAGCAACCTATCCTGCTCCTGGTAAGCCCGCAGCCGTGCCGCGCACGCCTGGCATGCGGCCAGGTGGGCATCAATAGACGCCCGCTCCCGCCTCTCTAGCTCACGATAGATGGGCAACAGCCGTCGACACTGCCCACACTTCATCTCACACCTCGCCCCGATAGGCGCGCTCGAACTGCGCTCGTGCCCGCGCGACGCGTTTCTTGACCGCCGCCCGGCTGATGCCCAGGATCGCGGCGATCTCGGCTGTATCATAGCCCGCCACGACAAACAGCCACAGCGCCTGGCGGTAGATGGGCGCTAACTGGCTCAGCGCACGGTCAACGTCGGTGCGATCGACGGCAACATGCTCCGGGCGCTCGGCCGTCGGCGTGGCCCCATCGCTCGCCAAAAGCGGCAGCCAGCGGATCAAGCGGCGTCGGCGCAGCCTGTCGCTGGCCGTGTTGGTGGCGATGCGGTACAGCCAGGCCCGCTGGTTCGCGTCGGCTGGCAGTCGCTCCAGCGCACCGCAGGCTTTGACGAACGTGTCTTGCATGGCCTCTTCTGCCTCACTCCTGTTACCCAACAGCCGATAGAGGTAGTTGAGCAACGGCTCGGCATGTTGTCGGTACAGAGACTCGAGCTCGGTATCCGTGGATGGCAGGGTGTCAGCCTTCATATCTGTCCCTGAGCGGGGGCCGCTTCTTTCCAAGCCGATGACCTGCGAGAGGCGATTCTGGCTGGCTACGCGCTGGCGTTGTGCTGCAACGCTGTGACAACCGTAGACCTGGCGGCCACCGCTCTCGACAGCGATGGCCACACGCCCGTCACAGGCATCATAGCTCAGATTCGCCTGCCCATCACCATGGCAACGGCTCATGGCACGCGCCTCGAGGGCCGCCACGCTGACGGCGGATGCTCCAAGCGCCTGCCTGCCCGCACCCCCTGGCCGTTACCGGCCGCCCTTGCCCTGATTGCCTTCAGTGCCACCCTGAGGCGCTCCGGGCTGGCCACTCTCGGCCTGGACCTGCTGACCATCCTGATCTCTTTGCTGGATCTGATCTTGCTCCCCGGAGCGTAGCTGATCGCGCTGCAGTGCCGGCTCGCAGTCGCCGTCACAGGGGCATGCGCCATCATGCGGTCGTCCACAGAGGTCGCACAGGCCATCGCCATCGTCGTCGACAAACGGGCAGTCTACGGCCGGGCCTGGTGCCTTGCGCGGCGGCTCTGCAATAGGGCGATCGTCTCGCCAGGCAGCGTCGCTGCGGCGTGGCTCCAGGCTCTCACCGTCCACGCCATGTCTCCAGAGCAACCCCAGGCGCAGACCGGGCATGTCGTCCCACGCCTGCCCATCGCCGAGGCAGAACCAGGCGCGCAGACGGTCCCATGCTCGCACAGGCCACTGCTCAACCGGGCATAGACCGCTCTGTGACGGGCCCAACGGCCCCTCCGTCGGTTCGGCGGCCATTGCCGGCGCACCGATCAACAGGGTGACGGACAACAGAGCCACCACCCAAACGACAATCGCTCTTGGCATCTGCATCGGACTCCTTTCATCACAACTCATCTTCACCACCCTACAACCCGTATGACGAACGAGCGCCGCCAGCGTGGACAGCCCTCGGCCTGACGCCCGAATGATTGGTCCAGCAGAGAGGCGTTGACAACAGAGTCGCCATCGCCTATGCTCAAGTTGACCATAAGCTGTGGTCCAAAGGGGGGCGACATGCCAACGTTCATGAGCCAGTGGCGATACAAGCCCGAGGCGCTGGGCGCCATGGCCAGGGGCGCCATCGACAACCCCGAGTACGTCGCGCGGATGGTGAGGGCGCTGGGCGGCGAGCTGCTATGCTACTATCACTGCTATGGACCCTATGACGGCATGGCCATCGCGCGCATGCCAGATGGGGTCACCAACCTCGCCAGCGTGCTGGCAGCGCTATCGGTAGGGGCCACGCAGACCACGGTGACCACCCAGCTCTTTGATGCTGACGAGGTCAAGACGGCGTCGCGCCTGGCCGCCGATGTGCTAAAGCAGATGGAAGGGTAGCGAGAGCGTCGCCCGCCTGCCCAGGCCGCGCTTGGCCTCGTGCGCCGCGTGCGACACGCCAATGCCTGCTGCGGGCTATTACAGGCTGAGGTCGGGCGCTGGGCCCTGGTCGCCGTTCGTGCGTCCGCCCGGGCGCTCAAAGGTATCGGTCAGCTGCGCGAGGTCGTCGCTCGCACCCGCGAATGTCGCCAGCCGCCAGATCGCATCGGCGGGGCATGCCAGCTCGCACAGGCCGCACACGGCACACCGTTGATGGTGAACTGCCATCCGCAAGCCGCCGCCGTCCAGGCGCGTCAGTTCTAGGGCGGCCGCAGGGCATACTCGCACGCACAGCCCGCAGCCTCGGCAGCGCTCGATGGCCACGGTCAATCTTCCCTGGTAGGTAGAGGCGATATCCGGCTCCCCCGCCGGAAAATCGACCGTCTGCCGTCCGCGCCGCAGCGCTTCCCACAGGTGCCGCAGCAGGTAGCTGCGCGATGGTGTTTGGGGCATGGTCATGCCCCCATCCACACGGTGACCGCCAGCTGTAGCAGACCCAGCGGCACCAGCAATCGCCAGCTCATCTCGGCCACCTGGTCGACGCGCAGCCGCGCGTAGAGCGCCTGCACCAGAGCCAGGCCGCCCATATAGCCGACCACCTTGACGGCATAGACCCCAAAGCCCCAATAGGGCCACACCACATCTGCGCCTCCCAGATAGACGGCTACCATGAGGTTGATGCCTACCAGCGTCTGAACCCAGGCCGTCAGCCGCCATAGCGCGAGCTTGCGTCCGCTGTATTCGGTGAGCGGCCCGGCGCCGATCTCGGCCTTGGCATGCGGGGTGTCCAGCGGCACACGCTCGAGCTTGCCGATAAGCCCCAGCGTGGCAACCGCAAAGCCCACCGGCATCGCCAACACGTGCCAGTGGTAGGCGCTCTGCGCAGACATGAGTGCTGCAAGGCGCCACGTGCGCGCCAGAGCAGCCGGCCCTGCCAACCCCAGTAGCAGCGGCACCTCGTAGCAAAAGTACTGCAGCAGAGACCGGTTGCCGCCCAACATGTTGTACACGCTGGGAACGATCCACCCCGCGAGAAAGAGACCCAACGTAGGCACGCTCAGTAGAAAGAGCGTGACCATCAGGTCGCCCTCGAACGAGATCACGGCGTGGTTTCCCACGGGCGTCATCAGCCCGGCCGTCAACGCGCACGCCAGAGAGATCATGGGCAACAGGGCCGCCAGCCGCGCATCGGAGCCCTCTGTGTCGAGGTCCTCTTTGCCCAGTAACTTGAGTAGGTCAGCGAGCGGCTGGTAGATCGGCGGCCCGACACGCCCCTGCAACACCGCCAGCGCTTTGCGGTCGACCCAGGCCAGCAACAGGGCCACCGTCACCAGGTAGGCCAATCCCGGAAAGAGCAGCAGTTCTCCCAGTGTCAGCAAAGTGTGCATACCCAGTATCCTATCTATCGGCGCAGGCCATGCACAGGTCGCACCCAGCCACCACAGCGGCGATATCCCCGGTTTGCAGCCCCGGCAGCAGTTCTGCCATGGCCAGCAGCGCTGGCAGGGTGGGGGTGCGCGCTTTGACGCGTGCGGCTGTGCGCTCGCCCTCTGAGCGCACGTAGTAAAAGAGCTCGCCGCGTGGCGCTTCGACTCGGGAGACAGCTTCGCCGGCTTGAACCCTTTCCGCAACGCGCCGCGCCAGAGGCCCTGCTGGCAGCGCCGAGAGCAGCGTCCGGCAGAGATCGATGCTGTGCTGCAGTTCCTGCACGCGCGTCCAGGCGCGCGCCCATACATCGCCCTCGTTGGTCACGGCGGCGGGCACCTCGAGCCAGCCATAAGCGGCATAGGGCGCACTACGGCGTATGTCGAGCGTAGCGCCTGAGGCCCGTGCCATTGGCCCTACCACGCCATAGGCCTGCACCTGGGCCGCGCTCAGCACAGCAATGCCCCGCGTACGCCGGTGGAACGAACGATCGCGCTCCACCAACTCCTGATATAGCCCCAGTTGCATCTCGAGTTGCCGCAGCATCGTCAGCACCTCGCGAGCCTGCGCCGGTGAGACATCTTCACGCACGCCGCCCACCACGTTGGCCCCATGCGCAATCCGCCCGCCCGAGATCAGCTCCATCGCATCCAGCACCTGCTCGCGGTCGCGCCAGGCGTACATAAACACGGTTGTGAAGCCAATCGCCTCAGACAGCACGCCTAGCCACAGCAGGTGGCTGTGGAGCCGCTCGAGCTCACATAGCAGGGTACGGATGGCCGCTGCGCGCGGCGGCAGGTCCACGTCGATCAGCGCTTCAACCGCTTGGCAATACGCTGTGGTGTGTGCATGTGAGCAGATGCCACAGATCCGTTCGACCACAGCCACGCCCTGCTGAAAGGTCCGCTCTTGCAGTAGCCGCTCGAGCCCCCGGTGCACATAGCCGATCTCGATCTCAGCCGCCACCACGCGCTCGCCCACTACATCCAGGCGAAGGGCGATCGGCTCTTTGAGCAACGGGTGCTGCGGGCCGATGGGCACGGTGACGCGACTCATCTCTCTCCCTCAACGGGCAGCAGCGGCGGGCCGCCAGTCCAGTCTCGCGCCACCAGCAGGGGCGCCAGGTTAGGGTGCCCCTTGAAGGCGACGCCAAGCAGATCGTGCGCCTCGCGCTCGTACCAGTTGGCCGCAGGCCAGGAGGGTGCCAGTGAGGGCGCGTTCGGCGGCGCGCCAGGGCAGCGCACTCGCAGCGTCAGGCCGCCGTCGAGCAGCAGGTGGTAGAGCAGCACGACCTCTCCACCGATAGACAGCCCGGTGATGGCGGTCAGGTGCAGCGCGGGCCAGGCCTGCCGCAGGGCGCTCACCGTGGCCAGCAACCGTTCGGCCGCCACGTCGATCACAGCCTCGCCGCCGCCCACCGCGTCCACCGCCAGCGGTGCACCCACGGCTGCCTCAACCGCCTGCCACCACACCGGTCTCTCACTCATATCGTCTCCAACAGCTCGGCCAGCGCTGTGATGATTGCCTCGGGCCGGCAGGGGCAGCCGGGTACGTAGCGCGCCACTGGCAGCAACTGGTCGACACCCCCCAGCATGTGATAGCTACCACCAAACAGGCTGCCGCTACAGGCGCAGGCGCCCAACGCCACCACCCATTTCGGCTCTGGGATCTGCTCATAAATGCGCAATAACGGCTCGCGCGATTTCAGCGTGATCGGCCCCGTACACACCAGAATGTCGGCGTGTCGTGGCGCAGCCTCCTTGACAATGCCCAGGCGCTCCACATCCCAGCGAGGCGTCAGCACGTCGAGCAGCTCGATGTCGCAGCCGTTGCAGCCGCCGCTGTTATAGTGCAGCACCCAGGGAGAGCGTCTTCTGGCCCAGCGTAACACCCGCTCCACGTGTCAGTCGCCTCCTCTTGTCAGGATGTCAACGCAGACACCCGTCCCCAGCAGATAGAGCGTTGCCACAGCGGGCTCGCGGCCCAACAGCGGCAGCAGCATTGAGATGAGCGCAGCGATGTGTACCACAATAAACATCAATGCCAGCCGAAAGAACACTTTGTACGACAGCCGCTCGCCAGAGGGCAGCAGGTCTTGCCCGCAGGCATAGGGAGATCGCCTGGCACTGCTGCTGCCGCCTTGCGGCGCCACGCGCCCTGACCAGTGGTAGAGCAACATCGCCAGCGCCATAAAGAGCCCCAGCGCCAGCAACGGGTGCCGCACGGCTTCTGCCACCATCAGCTCCCCCACGCCAACAGATATGCGGCTGTCTGCTCGGCTAGCCGCCAGACTGGCCCTGGACACACGCCCAACAGCACCGCCAGCAATGTCAGCCCGGCCACGGGTGCGCGCATCCAGAGGCTAGGGCGGCTCGAGCTGGTGTCATCTTGCGCCGCGGTGGCGCTTTGCACCGCGGTGCCGCGCGCCAGCCGGCCGATCAGCGGTAGATAGTAGCCGAGGCTCACCAGACTGTTGACCAGGTAGAACGCGCCTACCGCATAAGCCAGCCCGCTACCAGCCCCGGCAAGCCCCCACAGCACACTGAACTTGGCGACGAACCCGGCCAGTGGCGGCACCCCGGCCAGCCCCACCAGCACCGCCGCCAAATGCCCCGATGCAAAAGGCGCCAGCCGCCCTAGGCCATCTAGGTCATCGAGGGTGGTGGCATTGCAGTAGAGGTGCAGCATACCCTTGGCCAGAAAGGCCACCCCCTTGAGTAATCCATGGGCCACCAGCAGCAGCAGCCCGGCCGCCAGCAGCGCGGGCTGCTCATAAGCCATACCCAGCCCCATCGCCGCCGCCATATAGCCTACCTGCGCCACCGTCGAATAGCCCAGCAGGCGCTTGCCATAGCTCTGTCGCAGCGCCAGCACGTTGCCGGTGAGCATCGAGCAGCAGGCCAGGCCCACCAGCAGGCCGCCCAGCGCGGCCCGTGGCGCGGCCAGCCCCAGCAACAGCCGCACCAGTGCATACAGCTGCGTCGGCACCAGAATGCCCGAGAGCAGGGCACTGACGCTGCTGGGTGCGCGGCCATGCGCGTCGGGCAGCCAGGCGTGCGCCGGAAAGACCGCCGCTTTGATCAGCAGCCCAAAGGTGATCAGCGCCAGCCCTAGCAGATGCCAGCCATCGCTTGCCAGAGCGGTGAGCGGTAGTGTAAGCGTGCCTGTGGCGCGCCAGCAGTAGCCCACGCCCGCCAGCATCATCACAGAACCCAGGCTGCCGGTGATGGCGTACTTGAACCCGGCCTCGATGGCGGTCTCGGTGCTGCGCCTAAACGCCACCAGCACATAGGCCGACGCGTTGGTAAGCACCGTCAACAGGTACAGGGTGAACAGGTCTGCCGCTGATACCATGCCCAGCAGACCCGTAAGCATCAACAGCAGCAGGGGATAGTAGCGATCCGGGCGCTGATCGAGGGCCAGGTAGGCCCCTGAGTAGAGCGCTACTCCCAGCCCCAACACCAATGCGGTGATCGCCAGCAGGGCTGCGCCTGGCTCGGCGCGCAAGGTGGGTACGCCCACGGCCGGCCAGGTCAGTAGCTCGCCGCGGGCCGCGGTCTGCGCCCAGGGCAAGGTGGCTAGCAGCGCCGCCACGAGCAGCAGAGCTGTCGTTGCTGCCAACACCTCGTTACGCCGGGTGATCAGACGCGCCAATAGATAGACCAGCACGGCACCAGTGCCTAGTATGGCCAGCGGAGCGACCATCGTCGCCGCCCACAGGCGCTCGCCCGTCCGCCATACACTCATAGGGGGCCGCCCATCGGGTTCGGCAGCAATGATGCCACCCAACGACCCAATGGCCCACTCAGCAGGCTCATCAGCAACACCAGGCCCGCGGCCACGGCCGTGCTGGCCGCCATCGATAGCGGGGCGAGCCTCACGCCCAGTCTCTCGGGCGCTGCGCGCAGGGCCAACCTGCCCACCAAGAGGAGCACATAGGCTATTGTCAGGAGCGGCGCGCCAAACGCCACCACGCCCAGTAATGGCCGACCCGAGGCCAGGCCCGCCGCGAGGATGCGCCACTCGCTGTGGAACGCGAGCAGGGGCGGGATGCCAGCGATGGCCGCGCCGCCCAGCGCCAGGGCAGCCATGGTCCAGGGCAGCTTTGCCGCCAGCCCCCCGAGCGCGTCGATCTGTCGGCGGCCGGTGCGGTGTATCACCAGCCCGATGGTCATAAACAGCAGCGCTTTGATGACGCCGTGGTTGATGAGGTGCAACACGCTGCCGGTGAGGCCCAGCATCGAGAGCGCGGCCACCCCAAAGAGCACATAGCCCATCTGGCTCACGCTCGAATAGGCCACGATGCGCTTGATGTCGCGGCTCGCTAGGCTCATCAACGCACCGTACACCTGCGAGGCCAGCGCTACGATCAGCAGAGGCGTCTGAACGGCGGCCAGCGCCTGGGCGCCCAACATGCCTGGGATAAAGCGGATGATGCCATAGGCCCCCAGGCTGAGCATAGCCGCCGCAAGCAGCACCGTTACGGGCATGGGCGCGATTGCGTGCGCATCAGGCAGCCAACCGTGCAGCGGCACGATAGCCATCTTGACGCCAAAGCCTAACAGCAGCGCGATGGTCACAGCCCGCAGCCCGGGCAGGCCCTGCAGCGCTATATGGGCTGCCACGGCCTGGGGGCTGGTGCTGCCACAGCTGTTTGCCAGCCAGGCAAAGGCGGCCATCAACAGCAGCGAGCCAGCCTGTGTATACACAAAGTACCGCCCCGTTGTGGCGGCCACGTCGGGTCCACTGCCCCAGCGCAAGAGCAGCGCGGCCGAGGCCAGCAGCATCACCTCCCACGCGACCAGCAGCAAAACCAGATCGTCGGCCAGCAGCCCCCCTAACATGCCATCGAAAAAGAGCAGCATGAGCGCATAATATGCATGGGGCTGCGCCCCAACCGGTACATAGTCTTGTCCGTACCAGAATGCCAACACGGTCACTAGCAGCAGGTTGACCACAAAGGGCAGCGCTAGCCCGTCGAGCCGCCACGCCAGGCGCCAACCTGGCCCCACCAGCGTCGGCAGGTAGCTTGCCACCGCAGCCTGCCCGTAAGCACTGCTCCACGCCTGAGCCAGCAGCAGCCCGCTGCCCAACACCGCCGTCAGCGCCAGTGGCGCCGCCAGGCGTAGCGCGCGGCCGCGCAGGGTCAACTCGGTGGCCGCGGCCACCAAGGGCACCAACAGAGCCAGCGCCAGGCAGAGAGAGGTCAACGCCGGTGTGATCATGGCGCGCTCCGATAGGCGTACAGCATCACCAGGGCCAGAGGCGCCAGCACCAGCGCGGCCATGAGCAGGTTGCGCCGCAACCGCCCCGTGTGCCAGCGCTGTAGCCCTTCACCCAGCCAATCCGGCGCCCTCGCCGCAGCCGTCAATGCGCGCTGCGTGGGCGCAGAGCGCACGAGCCAGGCCCCCAGCGCCTGTGGCGCTGACCCCAAGGCTGTTACTGCGCCTTCGAGGCCTCTCTCTGCCCGTTCCGCCAGGCCCACCATCGTGCGTAGGCCGCGCAGCGGGGGGGCTGTGGGCTCGTCGGTTGTGATGGGCTCGTTGGCCATGGCCAGGCACAGGATCAGGCGCACGGCCGTAAAGCTCATCATATAGGGGCGCGCCAGGCCAAAGGCCACGGCCAGCACGCCGGCGGCGCTGTGCAACAGCAGCCACCGCACAAGCCGGCTTTGGCCCCGGCCAGGCCTCGCCAACGAGACGGCCGCCGCGGTCAGCGCCAGGCCCGCCAGCGCCACCTGAGCCGCCAGGCCTGCGGCCTCGAGCGCTGGGCGCAGCCGGTAGAGCAGGTACAGCCCCAGCAGCGGCTGGCCCGCGCTCAAGATCAGGGTGCGCTCGGCCTGTGGCAGCCTCGCCACGGCCCAGGTCCAGCGGTCCACCGGTTCAAGCCCCAGCTTGACCCAAACCGCCAACAGGCCTGCGGCCAGCAGCAGGGCAAGGCCGCGGCCATCGAGCTGGCCTGCTTGCGCAAAGGCCGTGCCGATGCTCCACGTGCCTGTGCGTACGCCCAACCACAGGGCCACCAGCAGAAACGACAGATCACCGATGCGCAATAGCAGGTAATGCCAGAGGACCACATAGCGTGCAGATGCAGAGGGGGTGTACAGCAGGATCAAAAGCGCGACGAACAGCGAAGCCAGATCGAGCGCCACCACCCGCGCCATCAGATCATCGACCAGTAGAGCAGCACAGATGGCGGCCAGCAGCAGCAAGCCCACAGCGGCCCGGCGCGGCGGGCTGTGGGCGTCAGCTGTCAGCCTGTCTGGCGGGCCGTCAGCCTTGGGCAGCCAGATGGGCGCCAGGTAGACCAGCACCGCACACCAGAGCACGCCGGTCACCAGCCAGCTCGCCGGCGACGCCATTTGCAGCCTCACCTTGCTGCCCCAGGCCCCCTGGCACAGCTCTACAGCATGCCCAGCGCCAGCGGCCGCCAGGCCCAGCGCCAGCGTGGCCAGCAGGGCGAGTGCCGCCCAGCACGCCCGCCACATCGCCCGCGAGCCCACCGCGCCAACCAGCGCCGCCAGCAGCAGCGGCCCGGCGATCAACACCAGAATGGCCGCGTCCACAGGGCTACCCTTTGAGCTGATCGAGATCGTCGATCAGCCCCTCAGGATGGTAGCGGTAGACATTGACGATCAACGCCAGTACGATGGCCATCACCACTGTCTCGACCAGCAGCGCTGAGATGACCATGCCCTGAGCCATTGCGGGCTGCTCGATCACGCGCCCCGCGTCGACGATGCCCAGCAGCGCGCCCTGGAGCATGATGCTCAGCCCGATTACCTGCTTGATGACGCGACGACGACTCAGCAGGCAGTAAAGGCCCAGCATGAGCAGCGCCAGTGAGAGGGCGGGTGCCAGCCACTCAGCCATCGTCGCCCTCCAGCTCATCATCGCCGGGCAGCAGCGCGCGTATCCCCAGCGCGCACACCAGCATCAGCCCGAGCTGCACCAGCAGGTCAAAGGGCCGCAAAACAGGCGCCGCGCTGGCGGGCACGAGCCGCCGAGCGTCGGCCACCTGGGGCCAGACTTGCGAGACCAACGCGCCGGCTGTCAGTAGCGCCCCCACGAGTACCCAGCGACGCAGCCTGCTAGCCTTCATCGCTGCCTCGGCCCATGCGCTCTGTGAGACTGATGGCCACCAGGAAAAGGGCGCTCAGCACGCCCACGCCGACGCTAAGCTGCACAATACCAGCGGTCTGGGCGCCCAACGCCAACAGCAGCAGCGCGAGAGCAGTGTTCCCAAGGGCAAGGGCGATAGCGGCCCTCACCAGGCGCGCCGCGAAGATGGCCGTCACAGCGGCCGCGAGGATGGACAAGGCGAGGATGATGTGCGCTACCATGCCTACCTGTCAGCTTTGACTACCGGGTCTTGATGGCCCTGGTCTGTCCTCTCGGGCAGCCCCCCGGCAGGGATGGATGGCGTGTGGCCCTCATCTGAGCCTGAACGCAATGTAACAGAAAAATGACGGCCCGACAAGTGGCCGTTAGCGTCAAATGCACCAGGGCATCCGGCGCGGCCAGCGCCTGCTCGCGTGCCCTTGTCAGGCTCGGCCCAGCCTAATAAGCCGGGCTCTTGATGCCGCCGTTGCTATAGACGATCTGCCCATTAATCCACCCGCCCGCGGCCGAGCAGAGGAACCGCGCCAGGTTGGCGGTGTCTTGAGGCTGGCCCACGCGCCCCAGCGGCGTCTGCGCCGCGAGCTCAGCCATGAACTCCTCTGTCATCCAACCCGTATCGACAGGGCCTGGGTTGATGATGTTGGCGGTGATGCCCAGCGCGGCAAACTCTCTGGCAGAGGCCAGCACGATACGCTCCAACGCGCCTTTGCTGGCGCCATAGGGCAGGTTGAACGCGGTGTGGTCGCTGGTGATGGCGAGGATGCGCCCCGCGCCGTGCACCCCAGCGTAGCGCCGGCCGAACTCGCGCACCAGCAGCCAGGTGGCGCGGGCGTTGACCGCCATGTGCTGGTCAAAGCTCTGCACCGTGGTGTCGAGGATGGCGCTGTCTACCGAGTGGCAGTGCGACATCACCAGGGCGGTCACTGCGCCCAAATGCTCACGCACGGTGTCGAACAGGCGCGCGGGCGTGTCTATGTCGGCCAGGTCGGCCTCGATGGCCAGCGCTCGAGCACCGGCCTGACGCAGCTCGTCGGCCAGGGCATCAGCCTCTGCAGGGGCGCTGCCCCAGGGCATGGTAGCGTCATAGGGGCGATAGTAGCTGGTGGCCACATCCCAACCATCCTGGGCCAGCGCGCGCGCGATAGCTGCAGCGATGCCGATGCGACGGCTGGCGCCCGTGACGAGGGCAATCGGTCGACTTGAGCTCATTGGGGCACTCCTGATGCGTGGTGGGCACACTGCCAGCCGCCGCCCTTTGGCACACACCAACAACCGCGGCCACGCCCCTCTAGGCGAGCCTGCCCGTTGGACAGCTACCAGGACGACGCGCGCTCAGGCGTTGTGCGCCATCGGCGGGAACTCGAATGGCGGGTCGGGGCACAGGCCGCGGAGCTGCCAGTCTTCTAGCGGGCCGTCCCAGTGGCTAAACAGCCTGTGAAAGGCCTCGTCGGGGCTGAACCCTGCATTGTGCGTTAGCTCGCGCATTGTCTGGATGGCCTGGCTGTAGCCGTCGCGGTATCCCCGGCGATACTCGGATTCGAAGGACCTCACAGCGCTCTTCCGCGGTGACTCCATGGCGAGCCCTCCTTGGCCACTATACGAGGGCAGAGTAGCGGCGCAGTCCGCCCCCCGCCACTTCCATGGTCACAATGCCATTATAGCATCACAACGCCGTCTTTGGCCAGCCTGCTGGCGGTTGTGGGCTGCCTCATCTGGCCACACTGGCGCGCTGATGGCCGCTGGGCGTATGATAAAGCTCCAACAAGCATTGGAGGCAGACGGTGAAGCGAGCGCGCATTGGAGCACTGTTCGGGGGCTTGCCCTACAACCGCCTGGGCCGCGGTCCGCGCATCGCTGTGGCTTTGCTGGGCCTGACCTTTGAGAACCGGCCCCTGGCTGGCATGGAACTGGGCATGGTGCGCGACTATGCCACCCTGGCCGCTACGCACACCATCTACCTGGTCAACCGGCGGCCCGGCCTACCCGTGGGCGCCTCGCTGGCCGACATGGCCGCTGATTGTGCCGCCATGATCCGTGAGGAGTTCGGCGGCCCGGTGGATGTGATTGGCCAGTCAACGGGCGGTTCGATCGCCCAGCACCTGGCGGCCGATCATCCCGCGGTGGTGCGCCGTTTGGTGCTGCATTCCAGTGCGCACACCCTCAGCGAGCCCGCCAGGGCGCTGCAGTTGCAGGTGGCTGGCCTGGCAGAACAGCGTCTCTGGCGCCAGGCGTGGCAGGTGCTGCTGCGCTATATGATGCCCCCGCGTTGGTACGCCGCAGCGCTGGCCGGCCTGGGCGCCAACCTGCTGGCCCTGTCTCCGCCGCGCGATCCGTCGGATCTTGTGATAACCGTCGCCGCCGAAGACCAGCACGCCTTTCAGAGCCGCCTGGGTGAGATCGAGGCTCCCACCCTGGTGGTGGCCGGTGCCAATGATCCCTTTTACACTCCTGCCCTATTTCGCGAGACGGCAGCTGGCATCCCGCAGGCCAAACTGGTACTCTATGAGCATATGGGCCATCCCGCCACGGGGCGGCAGTTTCGCCACGAGCTGGCCGCCTTTCTGGCGCCGTGAGGCGTGCCGACGTGGGCCCTGGCGCCTCGCCGTCGCACTCACCGGCGGCCCATCCCGCAATCTGGAGGAGTCGCATGAAGGTTCTACTGGTCAATGGCAGTCCACACCCCGACGGTTGCACCCACGCCGCCCTGCAAGAGATCGCCCACACGCTTGCTCAAGAGGGCGTCGAGACGGAACTCTTTCAGCTGGGCGCCCAACCCCTGGCTGGCTGCACCGCCTGCGGGCATTGCCGCACCGCCGGTCGCTGCGTGTTCGACGACCGCGTCAACGCGTTTGCCGACCTCGCTCGCTCCGCCGACGGCTTTGTGTTCGGCGCGCCCGTGCACTTTGCGGGCGTGGCCGGTGCCATGACCTCGTTCATGGACCGCCTGTTCTACAGCGCCCGTGGCGCCTTTTACCTCAAGCCGGGCGCCTGCATCGTCTCGGCACGCCGAGCCGGCACCACCGCAGCGCTCGATCAGTTCATCAAGTACCTCACCATCTCAGAGATGGTCGTCATCACCTCGCGCTACTGGAATATGGTGCATGGCAACACGCCCGAGCAAGTGCGGCAAGATGTTGAGGGCTTGCAGGTGATGCGCACGCTGGCGCGCAACATGGCCTGGTTCCTCAGATGCCAGGACGCTGCTCGACAGGCCGGCGTGCCGCTGCCCGAGCGCGAGACACCCATTGCCACCAACTTTATCCGCTAAAGCCACGCCTTGACGTAGGCCCGCTTCTGCAGCCGTCGTCGCGGGCCTGCAGCAGGGCGGCGTGAGGCCTTCGGACGGCGACCACTCTGCCAGGCGCATCAACCTCTGCCCGAGCGGAACGCGATACCGTAAGAACGATTATCGTTCTGTCACGCGCAGTTTTGCCTCGGATGACAGATATCTGATTGGCTATTGACAGCGATATTCGTTGCCCTCATAATGCCTGTGAACGTGCGGCAAGGCTCCGTAAGTCTGCCTCCGGCGCGCCTCGCCGCGAGGCACGTTGGCCAAGGGGGGGCATGAGCTCGAGATACATCGTCCGTCGCGTCCTGCTGTTCCTACTGGTCATCTGGGTGGGTACCTCGCTGATCTTTTTCCTGCCCAGGCTCGCGCCTGACCGTGACCCTGTAGCCCAGCGCCTGGGCAACCTGGCGGCCACCGGTGGCATCAACACCGAGGGGCTGGATGAGATGGTCGAGGCCTATCGCGCCAAGTTCGGGCTCGACCAACCCCTCTGGAAGCAGTACCTCAACTATATGTTCGATATGTTGCGCTTTGACTTTAACTACTCGATCGCCATGTACCCCGCCACCGTGTTCGAGATCGTCATGCGCGCTGTCCCCTGGACGGTCGGGCTCTTGCTCGTGTCGACGCTGCTTGCCTTTGCCATCGGCAGCCTGGTGGGGGCTCTGCTCGGTTGGCCGCGCACGCCCAGGGTGATGCACTGGGTCGCCACACCTTTCCTGATGATGTCGTCCGTCCCCTACTATATCCTTGGTCTGGTGATGATGTATGTCTTTGCCTTCAAGTTCAAGTGGCTGCCGCTGGGCGGCGGCTCTCAGTATGGCACCGTGCCGACGCTGACCTGGCAGTATGTGTGGGATGTGGTTCACCACGCCATCTTGCCCGCTGCCTCGATGGTGGTGGCCGGCGTGGGCTTTTGGGCGCTGTCGATGCGCGGCATGATGGTCACCACGCTGGGCGAGGACTATGTCATGCTTGCCGAGGCGCGCGGCCTGTCGCCGCGGCGTATCTTTTTCCGGTATGCCATGCGCAACGCCATCCTGCCTCAGACCACCGGCCTGGCGCTCTCAGCGGGCACCATCTTGTCTGGCTCGCTGCTCGTTGAGGTCATCTTTCGTTATCCCGGCATGGGCTCGGTGCTCTATCGCGCCATCACCGGCTTTGACTATTTCATGATCTATGGCGTGGTCTTTTTCGTGATTCTGGCTGTGGGCGCGGCAACGCTCTTGCTCGACCTGATCTATCCGCTCCTTGACCCTCGCATCCGCTACAGCCGCAAGTAGAGGTAGCAGTATGTCACGTAGCTGGGGCTATGTCCGGCGCAACCCGCTCTTGCTGGTCGGGGTGGCCATGTTCATCCTGTTGCTGCTTTTCTGGCTTATCGGCCCCCAGGTGATCGACGTCACCAGGGCGCGGCCTATCTCGGCCATGGCCGATCAGCGACCATCGGCCGAGATGCCTCTCGGCAGCGACTCGGTGGGCCGTGAGCTGCTGCCCAACCTGCTGGTGGGCTCGCTCTACACCTTTGAGATCGGCCTCACCGCCGGCCTCATCGGCCTGGTGGTGGGCACGATTCTGGGGTTCATCGCAGGGTACTTTGGCGGCGTGATCGATTCGTTCATCAGCACCGCCGCCGACGTGGCGCTCACCATCCCCGCCCTGGCCGTGCTGGTGGTCATCGCCTCGGTGATCAAAGAGGTGCTCAATGTGCGCAACCTGGCGTTGATCGTCGCGGCGCTCTCATGGATGCGCCCGGCGCGCACCATCCGCTCGCAGGTGCTCTCGATGCGCGAACGCTCCTACGTCGAGATCGCGCGCCTCTCGGGCATGAACGACTGGCAGATCATCGTCCAAGAGCTCTTGCCCAACTTGCTGCCCTATCTGGCCGCCACGCTGGTGGGCGCGGTGGCGGGCGCGCTGCTGGCTGCCATTGGCCTCGAGGCGATGGGCCTGGGCCCCCAGACCGAGCCGACTCTCGGCATGACCATCTTCTGGTGCAACTATTATGGAGCATTGCTGCGGGGCATGTGGTGGTGGTGGGCGCCACCCATCGTCGCCATCCTCTATGTGTTCGCCGCGCTGTTCGCCATCTCCTCGGGCCTCGATGAGCTCGCTAACCCCCGTCTGCGGAGGGCCAGATGAGTGCTCCTGTGCTGCAGGTTCGCAACCTCTGCGTCCACTATGAGACTGACGCTGGCCCCGTCAAGGCGGCCGAAAATGTTACCTTTGACCTCGCGCGCAGCGAGCGCATGGGGCTGGTGGGCGAGAGCGGCTCGGGCAAGTCGACCACCGTGTTGGCGCTGTTGCGCATGGTTACCCCGCCCGGCCGTATTCGCGGAGGGCAGGTGCTCCTCGACGGCGCTGATCTGATGGCCCTCTCGCCCGAGCAAATGCGCCGTATGCGCGGCTCGGCCATCTCGCTCATCCCGCAGGCCGCCATGAACTCGCTCAACCCGGTGATGCGCGTGCGCGACCACTTTTACGACACCATCCTGGCGCACGATCGTACCATGAGCCGCGCCCAGCTGGCCGCGCATACCGGCGAGCTGGTTGAGGCAGTGGGCTTGCGGCCGAATGTGCTCCGCATGTACCCCCACGAGCTCAGCGGCGGTATGAAGCAGCGCGTCTGCATCGCCATGGGCATCTGCCTGCGCCCTAAGGTGATCATCGCCGATGAGCCCACCAGCGCGCTCGACGTGGTGGTGCAGCGTCAGGTGATGGAGACGCTCGGGCGCATTCAGCGGCAGCTCGAGGCCTCGATCATCCTCGTGGGGCACGACATGGGCCTGATGGCCCAGTTCGTCGACAAGATCGGCATCATGTACGCCGGCCGCCTGGTAGAGCTCGGCCCCGTCACCGAGGTCTTTGGCCTGCCGCTGCACCCTTATACGCGCCTGCTCATCAACACGCTGCCCTCACTCGATGCCAAGGCCGTGTTCAAGGGCATCCCTGGGCAAACACCGTCGCTGCTCAACGCGCCAGCCGGCTGTGCCTTTCACGAGCGTTGTCCCGACGCGGTGGGAGACTGCTGGAAGGCACAGCACGTGCTCACCGAGGTGCTGCCTGGGCGCTGGGTGGCCTGCCCATGCCACGCAGGAGCGGCCGCATGAACGCCACACCCTTGCTCGAGGCGCGCAACGTAACCAAGGTGTTCGCCAGCCGAGGCACCATCGGCGCCAGGGGCACCACCACCGTGGCCGTCAACCAGGCCTCGCTGGCCATTCATGCCACGCCCCCCTCTATTGTGGCCATCGCCGGCGAGAGCGGCAGCGGCAAGACGACTCTGTCGCGGCTGCTGCTCGGCCTGATCTCGCCCACCTCTGGAGAGGTGTTCTACCGTGGGCGTCCCATGGAAGCCATTAAGGGCGCTGAGCGCATGGCCTTTCGCCGCGATGTTCAGGCGATCTTTCAAGACCCGTTTGAGGTCTACAATCCGTTCTACCGGGTCGATCACGCCCTCGAGGTGCCTATCAGGCGTTTTGAGCCCCACAAGAGCGCGGCCGAACGCCGTGCGCTCATCGAGCAGGCGCTCGATGTGGTGGGCCTGCGCGTTGACGAGACCCTGGGGCGCTATCCCCACCAGCTCTCTGGCGGGCAGCGCCAACGCGTGATGGTCGCCCGCGCTTTGATGCTCAACCCCAGCATCATCGTAGCCGACGAGCCCGTCTCGATGGTCGACGCCTCGCTGCGTGCCAGCATCCTAGAGAGCTTGCTCAACGCCCACGACCAGCGCGACATCGCCATCATCTACATCACCCATGATCTGACCACCGCCTACCAGGTGTGCACCAGCATCCTGATGATGTACAGCGGCGCCATGGTTGAGGTGGGCAGCGTAGAGCCGGTGATCAAAGATCCACTGCACCCTTATACCCAGTTGCTGGTTGGCTCGATTCCGCTGCCAGACCCCACCAGGCGGTGGGCCGCAGTGCAGGCGTCGTCGAGCGCCGCGGGCCAACACTCGACGACACAGGGCTGCCCCTATGCACCGCGCTGTCCGCAGGTGATGGACATCTGCCGCACAGAGGCGCCCCCGTTGTATGCCGTGAGCGCCAACCGCGCGGTCGCCTGCTATCTGTATCGAGGTGCGCCCGCGGTGGCCACAGAGGACGTTTCGGCGCTGTATATCGGCGCTTGAGCGTGCGTGTCGGCTCCGTTTGGGGCTGCTGCGCAGTATTGCAAGAGTAGGAAGGGAGGACGTCAGCTACATCGAGCTCGGCCGGCTAGCGAGTGGCGTCAATGGATGACGCCTCAGCCTCTCTGCCAGACTGGCAGGGTACACAACAGATGTGTCGGTAGGGGCTTGTGAGCGCCCGTGCTAGCGGGCGGTCACATTCGCAGAGGAGCAGAAGATGAATAGCAAGATCTCCCGTCGTACGGTGCTCAAGGGCGGTGCAGCGGTAGCGGCCACCAGCCTGCTGGCCGCGTGCCAACCCCAGACCGTGGAAAAGGTCGTCGAAAAAGTCGTCAAAGAGACGGTCATCGTCGAGGGTACGCCTCAGGTGGTCGAAAAGGTCGTCAAAGAGACTGTCGTGGTCGAAAAGGTGGTTGAGCCCACCAAAGCGTCGAGTGGCATCGCCGAGGTGCCGCGCAACCGCACCTGGATCGCCGCCGGCATGGGCGGCGAGATGGTGGGTGGCTTTACCGACGTCGAGATGTTCAACCCCTATGTCACGGGCATCTCGCGCGGTGGCATTCACCATATCGGCGGCGAGGGCCTATTTGTCTACAACATGATCGGCGGCGACTACCACAACTGGCAGGCAGAGGGGCACGAGTATAACGCCGACTTCACAGAGGCGACCATCAAGATCCGTCCAGGCGTCAAGTGGAGCGATGGCGAGGCGTTCGATGCCGAAGATGTCGCCTTTACCCTCAACATGATCAAGGGCAAGAACGAGCTCACCTACGGCATGGACATCGAAAAGTACTGCAAGTCCATCGAGGTGGTCGATCCGCTCACCGTCAAGATCACCTTCAACACGCCTTCGCCGCGCTTTATCTGGGACTATCTCACCTACCGCGGCTCGCTGGGCCTGGTGTTTGTGGCCGAGCACGTGTGGAAGGACAAAGACCCCCTCACGTTCACCAACTATGACCCGGCCAAGGGCTGGCCGCTGGGCACCGGCCCCTACAAGCTGGTGGCCACCTCAGTTGAGCAAAAGGTATGGGACCTGCGCGACACCTGGTGGGGCGCCGAAACCGGCTTTCGCGATATGCCCAAGATCGAGCGCATCATCGTGCTGCCCTCTATGAGCGAGATCACTCAGGCGCAGATGCTGATGAACAACGAGCTCGAGATGGCCTTTTCGATGACGCCTACCAACATGCAGCTCATCAGCAGCCAGAACCCCAAGGTCGTCACCTTCTGTGATGAATCTCCGTATGGGTTCATCGACTGGTGGCCAGTGTACGTGGGCTTTAACTGCTCCGAGCCGCCGTTCGATGATAAAGATATCCGCTGGGCCATCAGCTATGCCATCGATCGCCAGCAGATCGTCAACCTGGCCTTTAACGGCTATAGCCAGGTCACCAGCCTGCCCATCCCCGACTATGGCGGCCTGGAAAAGTACTTTGACGCCGCAGCCCCCTTGCTCGAAGAGTACAACACGCTCGAGCAGAACCAGTCCAAGGTAGACGCCATCATGACGTCCAAAGGCTATAGCAAGAACGCCGACGGCTTTTGGGCAGATGCAGCGGGCAAGACCTTCTCCTTCGAGATCATCACCTACCCGCAGCATCCTTCGTTGACGCCGTCGGTGCCCATCGTTACCGAGCAGTTGCGTCGCGCCGGCTTTGACGCGACCTTCTTGCTGCCCGCTGACTTTGCCGACCGCATCTACCTGGGCGATGCCAAGATCTATATGTTTGGCATCGGTGGCGCCATGAACGACCCGCATGCGACGTTCTACCGCTTCCAGCAGATGAACCTCAAGCCCACTGGCGAGCGCGCCAGCATTGGCTTCTTCCGGTGGGATAACAAAGAGTTCAGCGATATCCTGGACGAGATGGCCAAGCTGCCGCCCGATGACCCCGCTGTGATGCCGCTGTGGGAGCAGATGCTCGCCATCTGGCTGCCCGAGCTGCCCATCGTGCCGCTCATTCAGACGGTTATCCAGGTGCCCATGAACACCACTTACTGGAGCGGCTGGCCGAGCTGCCACGATCCCTATACGGCTGGCGGCTACTGGCTTCGTGACCAGCTGCTGATGTGGTCCAAATTGCAGCCCACCCAATAGCGGTGCCGTTGCTCGAGCCGAGGGCGAGGCGCGTCAAGCGTCTCGCCCTCTTTGAGCACGCAAGCCCTTTGACCGCTCACCCCCTGTGAGGGTACCATCTGGCCGCCGCACAGCGCCTGGCAGGCGTTCGTTTGCTCGCCTTGCCGCGTGGGGCAACCCCTTTTTCAGGAGAGCACGATGGACAAGCTTCGCGTGGGTGTCGTTGGGCCTGGGCTCATCTGGCAGAATGCGCATCAGCCGGTGTTGTCGCAGCTGCAAGATCGCGTCGAGATCGCCGCCTTTGCCGCCTCGAGCGAGCGCCGGCGTGCCACCATCGCCGCGCAGTACCCTGGTGTGCCGTTCTATCAGAACTATCGAACGCTGCTCGCCTCGCCCGAGGTCGACTGGGTGTTAGTGTTGACGCCCATCACCCTCAACGCACCGGTGGCGCTGGCCGCCCTGCAGGCTGGCAAACACGTGTTGATGGAAAAGCCCATGGGCCGCACCCTGGCAGAAGGCGAGGCCCTGGTAACCACGGCTCGCCAGACCGGCCGTCGCCTGTATGTGCTCGAGCAGGCCGTCTATCCACGCTATCTCGATGATGTCACGGCGATTATGCGCTCTGGCGAGATCGGCGACGTGGTCATGTTCGATCAGGTGGCCCACGAGATCTTTGATGACACGCCCGAGCACAGCGCAGGCGGCTATGGCACCACCGCCTGGCGCATCGAGCCCGAGTTCCCCCTTGGCCCGCTGTTCGATGGTGGCCACCATCCCATTGCACGGCTGTCGCGGCTGTTCGGCCCGCCGACGATGCTATATGCGTCGGGGCGTCAGGTGCGCCCGACCTATGGCCAGTTCGACCACGTGTTGGCGCTCATCGAATACGATAGTGGCCTGCGCGGCTCGTTCAGCCATGCGACGGTGCTCACCGAGCGGCGCAACCATCTGTACATCCGTGGCACCGAGGGCGTGCTCTCGGTGGAGAGTGACCAGCTCGTCGTCGAACGCAACGACGGCACCAGGCGCATTGTGCCGCTCTCGTCCGAGGGCTCGTATGAGGCCATGTGGCGGGCGTTGTTGAGCGCCATCGGCAGCGGAGGCGAGCCCTACTATACCAACGAACGCGCCCTGCAAGACCTCAAGGTGCTGTTCGCCATCGAACGTTCGACCCGCACCGGCGCCAGGGTGGCAGTCTAGAGCCCGCTCCACGTCCAGCCGCCGCGCTCGTATTGCAGGCCCCTTTGTCGGAGACGAAGGGCCTGCAATGCGAGCAGACAAAGGCGTCTACCCCAGAGCCCTCTTGCCAGTACGTTGACAGAACGGTTGACGCTGGCCCTGCCTACATGTTATATTGGTCTTGTGTGTATGTGCCTGTGTTCACCCATACACCCGATGTCATGCTGCAGCAGTTCTGGCGACAAGGTAGTCGGCTGTTCTGCGAACCTGGCTTCAGACACCCCTCGGGCGCTTGCAGGGCCTCGTTCGGCAGTCAGCTGTTGCCTGCCTCGACAAACGCGCCCGCTACGGCTCGTCCGTGCCCCCCCGACTGCTCGCATCTGCACACGCCGGTCTCACTGCCCTCACATACGCGCTCGTCAGAGCGCGTTTCTCGTGTACCCGCCTGCCGGCCGTATGCCGGCAGCCATCGAAAGGGGGTGCCTATCGACGTGCACTGAGCCACAGACCAGACCCATCGTCATCTGCTCTATCCGTGTACAACGACGTAGGAGGCAAGAGAGTATGAGCGCCAAGTTAAGCCGTCGCAGTCTGCTGCGAGGAGCAGGCATGGCCATCGCAGGGGCCCTCGTTGCGGCCTGCCAGCCCAAGGTGGTCGAGAAGGTTGTCGAGGTCGAGAAAGAAGTCACGCGGGTTGTTGAGCAAGAGGTCGTCAAGGAGCAGGTCGTCGAAAAGACCGTCGTCGTCGAAAAGGTCGTCGAGAAGGTCGTCGAAAAGATGGTCAGCGATTCGCCGCTGCCCTGGAAGTACCAGCCCCTTGGCACGCCCAACGACGGCAAGCCCATCACCCTGACCTACTGGGACTGGCACGCGCCACGCGTTGAGATGATGGAGCGCTGGTTCCGTCAGTACACCGACATGTACCCCAACGTCACATTTGAGGTCACCACCATCCCCTGGTCTGACTTTTGGACCAAGACCAAGGCCTCAATTCCGGCCGGGCAGGGGCCAGATATCCAGTACTTTCACCAGAACAACCATCAGACCTTTGTCTATGGAGGCTTGCTCGAGCCCTATCCTGAAGAGCTCTTTCCCAAGACCGAGATCCTCGAGACGTTCCCCATGACGGCCGAGTGGCTTGGCCCTGATGGGCGCGTCTTTTGGATTCCCACCGGCGCCATGACCGCGCTGATCTACTACAACAAGGACATGTTCGAGGCCGAGGGGCTCACCGGAGACGACATCCCCACCACGTGGGACGAATTCCTGGATTTTGCCAAATCACTGACGCAGTATGATGCCGCCGGCCGTGTCTCGGTATCTGGTTTCGATGTCAATGGCGCCGAAGCCGGCAATACCAGTGGCGTCGCCTACTTTATGTGGAAGAACTATGGCCACTGGAAGTGGGATGAGGACTATACGCGGCCGTGCTATGCCCAGCAAGAGTTCATCGACTCGCTGCAGTGGGTGGTCGATCTCAAGGAAAAGCACAAGGTCGTCGACCCAGACTTTTTGCAGCTCACCGATGCTTTTGCGGCCAACATGGCCTACATGATCTTCCAGTGGTCCTGGTACACTGGCGACCTCAACCTGAACAACCCCGAGCTCAACTATGGCTGCAGGCGCGTTCCCACGCTGACCGGTGACTTTGCCCCCTGCGCGGGCAACGGCAGCCCCGACCCGCAGAGCATCGTGGTGCCGGTCACAACGCCGGCCGAGCGCAAGCCGGTCTGTTTTGACCTGATCGCTTACCTTTACAGCAACCCCGACTTTTTAGTCGACAACGCCCTGACGCTTGGCTCGCCGCCAACGGCTCCGGCGCTGCTGAACCATCCGTTGCTGCAGTCAGACGAGTCGATCGTAGCAGCCGGCCCGCAAAGCGAGTGGGTCATGTACACCCACGAGCAGGGTTCGCCGCTGGCGCTCGAAGAGGCCACCAAGTACATCCAAGACGGCATCTTTTTGTCTGGCATGGACGTCAAAGAGGCCGTCTTCAAGGCGCAAGAAGAGAGCGACCGCCTCACCGCCGACTTTATCAAAGAGGTGGGCAAAGAGAATTTTCACGTTGCCGAGCGCGAGTATCGTCATGCCGATCAGATCACCTTTGGCGAATGCCTCATGTGATCGGTGTCTGCTCTGTCCAGGGGCCAGACCGCTGGCCCCTGGACGGCTCTCTGTAAATCCGCTCTTTCTGGAGGTGACCTGAATGGGCAGTTTTGCGTCTGAGCCGGCTCTGCGAGGGCACGGGAAGGGGCTCAAACAAGGCACCTGGACGATCGTGGCTCTGGCCATCGGCCCCTTGATCCTCTCTTACGGCATCTTCCTGATCTTTCCCATGATCTATGCTTTTGTGATGAGCTTTACCAACTGGAACCCGGTCTCTATGCGCACGCCTCTGCGGGCCGTGGGCGTTGCCAACTATTCCGAGCTGTTGTTCAAAGACCCGCTCTTCTGGACCTCGCTCAAGAACACCATCTACTATGCTGCGCTGCGTGTGCCGGCGGGCCTGGTCATTTCGATGGTGCTCGCCACGCTGATCAACTCGCTCAGGCGTCTCAAGGGGTTCTATCGCTCGATCTACTATCTGCCCGTGCTGACGTCGACCGTAGCCGCCGCTATCATGTGGAACTGGATCTATCAGCCCCGCTTTGGCCTGCTGAACTCGGTGCTCGCCTCATTGATCGGCTCACTCGGCCTACAGGTTAGCGGCATGCCCCGCTACCTGATGGATGCCAAGATGGCCATGCCCTCTATCGCCGTCATGAGCCTGTGGAAGGGCATCGGGTACGATATCGTGATCTTTCTTGCAGGTCTCCAGGGCATCCCGTCTTCGATGTACGACGCCGCCAAGGTCGATGGCGCCACCGGCCTGCAGGCCTTTTGGCACGTCACCGTGCCCCTGTTGCGCCCAACCATCGCCTTTATCGCCATCACAGGCGTCATCGGCTCGCTGCAGGTGTTCACCGAGATGTACATCATGACCCAGGGTGGGCCGGTGAACTCGACGCGGACCATCGTCTACATGCTGTTCGACCAGGCCTTTGTCAACTCGCGCTTTGGGTATGCCTCGGCGATCTCGTTCGTGCTGTTCGCCGTCATCATGGCAATCACGCTGCTGCAGCGCCGAGTTTTGGCCACCGAATGGGCCTACTAACTCGCTAGAGAGGGGATGGCTGATGACAGACCGCGCGCTCGCACCAACCAAGACATCCAGGGGCGCCTGGGGTCAGTTTGCGCTCTACATCGTGCTGACCGTTGGCGCCATCATCTCCTTTGCCCCGTTCTTTTGGATGATCAGCTCCGCCTTCAAGCAGCCGGCAGAGATCAGGGCCTATCCCCCGGTCTGGATCTCGCGCAACCCAACCATGGACAACATCATCAAGATCTGGGGCGAGCTCGACTTTTCGCTCTACTTTCGCAACAGCCTGATCCTGTCCATCACCCCCACGGTGATCATCCTGTTCACCAGCGCCCTGGTGGGCTATGTGCTCGCCAAGGTGCGCTTCCCTGGCAGCAACATTGTCTTTCTCTCCGTACTGGCCACCATGATGATCCCCTATCCCGTCACGCTCATCCCACGCTTCCAGATGATGATCTGGTTCGGTTGGATGGATTCGTATCGGGCCATCATCATCCCGGGCTTTTACAGCTCCTTTGGCATCTTTTTGGTGCGCCAGTTTATGGACTCGATCCCCGATGACCTGCTCGACGCCGGCCGCATCGACGGCGCCGCCGAACTGCGCATCTTCCTGCAGCTCATTCTGCCGTTGATGAAGCCCGTTCTGGCGGCGCTGGGCATCTTTCAGTTCATGTGGAGCTGGAACGACTTTTTGTGGCCGCTGCTGATCTTGAATACGCAAGACAAGTTCTCGCTGCCGCTGGCCATCGCCGCGTTCACCTCAGAGAACATCGTCGACTATGGCGCAACCATGGCCGGCGCGGCCATCTCGGTGGCGCCGGTGTTGATCGTCTTTCTGTTTCTGCAAAAGTACTTTGTCTCTGGCGTTGCGATGACGGGCATCAAGGGGTGAGGCGGCGCCCTGGTTCGGCGTTTGCGCCGTCGAGCAGCCGCTCGTCGGAGGTGAGGTGATGGCTGCACTGATACCAACTGCGCGGCAAAAGATCGCCGCCTTTGACCTAACAGATGTCGTCCTGCACGCGGGCCCGCTCAGGCGGCAATTCGAGCAGGCGCGCGACTATTACCTGCAGATCCCAAACGACGACATGCTCTTTGGCTTCAGACAACGCGCGGGGCAGCCCAGCCCTGGCAAGCCTATGGGGGGCTGGTATTATGGGGATGACCGCGCCATGTGGTACAGCGGTGGTGGCGGAGCGCATACCTTTGGTCAATGGTTGAGCGCCTTGGCACGCATGGCCCGCGCCACCGACGACGATGCTCTGCGCCACAAGGCGCTCACCCTGCTCGCTGGCTGGGCGCAGACCTGGGACGCGGATGGCTTTGCCGGCTCACAGGGGCGCGATGGCACGGCCGCCATCGGCCACTATACCTTTGACAAGTTCTGTGGTGGCCTGGTGGATGTGGCCCACTACCTCGGCGATGATCACGCGGTCGGGCTACTCAAGACCCTGACCCGCTGGGCCAACAGACGCCTGGGTAGAGAGCGACGGCCAGCAACCTTTGCCAACCAGTCTGGCAACGCGCCCGGGGCCCACGATGGCGAGTGGTACACGCTCAGCGAGAACCTCTACCGCGCTTTTGTGCTGACGGGCGATGAGGCCTATCGCGACGATGCGCAGCTCTGGCACTATGACGCCATGTGGGCTGGCCTGGCGGCTGGGCGTGATGCCTTTGTGGGCGGGCACGCCTACAGTCACGTCAACACCCTCAGCAGCGCTGCCATGGCCTATGCTGTGCTGGGAGATGAGCGCTGGCTGCAGGCCATCATCAACGGCTACGACCTGCTGCAGGCCAACCATACCTACGCCACCGGCGGCTATGGCCCCAACGAGACCTTTTTCCCCAGCCGCGCCTATCTGAGCTGGTCTCTGTGGCACAACCGCAACTGGCTCACCTATCCGGCCAACTTTGAGGTGCCCTGTGGCTGCTGGGCGGCCTTCAAGCTGTGTGGCTATCTGCTGCAGTTCACGCGCGATCCTCGCTATGCCGACTGGGCCGAATGCCTGCTGCACAGCGCCCTGCGCGCTGCCCTGCCGATGGCTGGCTATGGCGAGACCTACTACTATGCAGACTATGCCCTCGCTGGCGGTCAGAAGACGTATTATCCCGAGTTGTGGCCCTGTTGCTCGGGCACCTACCCCTTGGCGGTGACCGAGTATCACAACCTGCTCTACTACCACGACGACGCCGGCCTGTACGTCAGTCTCTACGCGCCATCGTCGGTGCGCTGGCAGCACCAGGGCGCCACGGTTCACGTGCGACAAGAGACCGCCTATCCCGACGACGGCCATGTGCGCTTGACCGTAGCGCTCGACGTGCCGCAGCAGTTTGCACTGCACCTGCGGGTGCCTGGTTGGCTGCAGGCGCCAGCCCGGTTCAGCCTGAACGGCGAGCCCATCGCCGTCGACGCCGCCCCAGGCGCCTGGGCAACCATAGCACGCCAGTGGCTCCCCGGCGATCGCGTCGAACTCGACCTGCCCATGGCGCCTGAGGCTGTACCCATCGATCCCGACGAGCCCGAGCGCGCCGCGCTGAGGGTGGGGCCGGTGGTGTTGGTCAGCGACCACGGCGGCCCGCTGTATGGCGACTGGCAAGATCCCCGCGGTTGGCTCGAGCAGGGCGATGCCCCACTGCACCTGCTGGTGCGCGGCGGGCGGGGCAGGCAGCACTTCAGGCCCTTTTACGAGGTGCCGGCAGGCGAGCGCTACTGGATGTACCGGCCCATCCTTGGCCGATCGCTGTGCCCGAGCGAGGGCCCGCCTTCAGCGTGAGGGTCTGGCGCGACGTGTCGGCTACGCGGTAGGCCAGGTTGTACAAGCACATACGTCGAGGAGGTCGTCATGAGAGACAAAGTGCGGTTGGCCATTGTCGGCACGGGGGGCGTGGCGAACGCGCACGCCCAGGCTCACAGGCATAACGCCGATGCCGTCGAGATCGTGGCTCTGGCCGATATCGTGCCCGGCAAGGCGGCCGAATTCGCCCGGCGGCACGGCCTGACGACCGCCACACTGTGTGAGCACTATGAAGAGGCCCTGGCCCTGCCTGCTGTCGACGCCATTGACATTTGCCTCGTGCCCGAGGTGCACGGGCCCGCGGCGCTGGCCGCCCTCGAGGCTGGCAAGCACGTGCTCTGCGAAAAGCCCATGGCGCTGTCGCTCGCAGAGGCGCGGCAGATGTCTGACAGGGCCAGCGCAACGGGGCTGGTCAACATGGTCGATTTCACCTACCGCTACTATCCCGTCGCGCGCTTTGTCAGGCGGCTGATCGACGAGGGTGACCTGGGCGAGATTGTGCGGGTGCGCAGCCAATACATCATGCAGGTGCCGGCGCACTGGGCAAGCAGGCCGGTCAACACCACCAGCCCGGCCCTCAACATCATCGGCGATCTCGGCTCGCATGTGATCGACCTGCTGCGCTTTTTCGCTGGCGAGATCGTCTCGGTATCAGGCCAGCACCGCGTCAAACCCGGCCGCGGCGAGAGCGCCGACGCCATCGTCGAGTTCGCCAGTGGCGCCACAGGGTCGGTCGAGGCATCGTCTGTCGTCACCGATCGTTCGGGCCACTTTCGCCGCGTAGAGGTCCACGGCACCACAGGGGCGGCCACCATCGACTACTTTCGGCCCGGCATTGTGCAGCTCTATCTGCGTGGTGGCATCGCGGCGCATCTCCCCGGCGGGGTGACGACGGTGCGCGTCCCCGGCGTGGCCTGGGGAGAGCAGTGCACTGACGAGATCGAGCATCTGGCCTGGGTTGAGGGCCTCGCCAACGCCAGCAAGCTCTTTGCCCAGGGCGTTGCGGGCCAGCGAGACGCAGCCGTGGCCACCTTTTATGATGGTTACCGCGCCCAGGTGATCATGGAGGCCATCGCCGAGTCATCGGCCACCGGCAACAGGGTGATGGTGGCGCCGCCGTCTGCCTGAACGCACATCCAGAGAGAGATTGCCATGAAACTTGGGATCGACTTTTGGAGCCTGTATCTGCAGGGCTGGAACATCTTCGAGTTCCTGGACTATGCGCACCGCCTGCAGGTCGATGTGATGCATGTGGGCGTGCAAACCACCGACTGGCACATCTTTGAGAGCCTGGAGCCGGCCTATCTCCAGCGCGTGCGCGCCCGCGCCGATGAGCTGGGGGTGGCGCTCGAGACGGGCGGTTGTGCGATCTCGCCGACTTCAACAGCCTTTGCCCAGCAGGGCACCTGCATCACGCCGCCAGCCGAGTGCGCCGAGGCCAACATGGCCATCGCCATCGCCGATGTGAGCCAGCTGCTGCGCATTGCTCATGCCGTTGGCTCGCCGCTGGTGCGCTGCTATCTGGGCCACGGCGGCGACCGTCACTCGGCCTTGCCCCTCGCGGCACACATCGAGTCGATGCTGGCCGTCCTCGAGCAGGTGCGCCCTCTGGCCCTCGAGCTCGGCGTCAAGCTTGCCATTGAGAATCATGGCGACCTGGAGGCGCGTGAGCTCAAGGCGGTCATCGAGCAGGCTGGCCCAGATATCGCCGGGGTTTGCCTAGACACGGGCAACCCGCCCTTTATGGGCGAATGCCCCTTTCTGACCCTGGAGATGCTCGCGCCCTATGTCATCACCACGCACGTCAGAGACACCGCCCTGTGGGCGCACCCGCGTGGCGCCGTGGCCCAGTGGGTGGCGCTGGGTGAGGGCAGCGTAGGCATCGAGCGCTGGCTCGAGCGGTTGCAGACCCTCTGCCCCAGCGTCACAGTCAACATCGAGAACCTGACGGGCTCTCCGCCGCGCGTCGTCAACTATCTCGAGCCCGACTTTTGGCGCGACTATCCCGAGCGCCCCGCAGTCGATTTCGCCCGCTTTCTGGCGCTGGTTCGCCAGGGGCAGCCCTCTATGGGCGCCATGCTCTTGCCCCCGCAGGGCGTCGAGCTGCCCCCCGAATACCGCCCCGCAATGGTGGCGCAGCAGCGCTTTGATCTCGAGCGCAGCATCTGCTACTGCCGCGAGACGCTGGGGCTCGGCGAAAAGTAGAGCCAGGCCGTCAGCGAGCGGCGCCTGCCAACTGAATGCGCAGGCGCTGCCCGCTGGCCCTCGACGCAGGTCTGCAGGGCGGCCAGCGGCGCTGGCCAGAGCGCGCCTCGCGTCGCCCTTGCCCCTGTTGACAACTGCCCGCCACGGCCGATGATAGGGGCACGTCGAAACCACACCGTCAAGGGGGTATCCACAATGGCTGAGAAACGGCTCCGCATGGGCATCGCCGGCATGGTCAATGACCACGTCTGGTTTATGGCCGATGCCACCCATGCTTTGCCCAATGCCGAACTGGTGAGCGTGGCCGAGCCGCACCCAGAGCTGGGGCAGCAAGCGGTCGAGCGCTATGGCCTTGCCTCGTCATATACGAGCTATGAGGAGATGCTCGACAACGAACAGCTCGATGCCGTCATGATCTGCAGCGATAATGCCGACAAAGTCAAGATCGTTACCGCCGCAGCGCGCCGTGGCATCCACTGCTACGTCGACAAGCCCATGAGCGCCCGCTATGCGCAGGCCAGCGAGATGGTGGCCGTGGCGCGGAAGGCCGGCATCAAGATGATGGTGGCCTACCACTTTTTCTTCAACTCTACCTACAACAAGGTCAAGGGGTGGATCGCCGAGGGCCGCATCGGGCAGGTCTATCTGGCCAGGGCGTCTATCGGCCATGCCGGCCCGCGCGAGATCAACCTGAGCAAGTACTTTTGCGAGTGGCTCGAAGACAAAGAGCGCGCTGGTGGCGGCGCCTGGGTCGATGAGGCCGGCTATATGATCAGCGCCATGGTCGACAACCTCGGCCCTGTCACCGATGTCAGCGCCTTTATGAATCAGCAGGGCTGGCGCGACTATCTGGCGCCCGATATCGAGGACAACTCGGCGGCGATTCTCAAGTTTGAGAGTGGCGCCCTCGGTGTCATCGACAGCCGTTGGGGCCAGATCGGTCGCGTGCCTTTTGAGCAATCGTATCACGGCACCGATGGCACCATCATGCAGGGGTGGGATGCTGTGCGCGTCTTTTCACGGCGCAGCCTGCCTGCCGATATGCAGGGCTGGCTCGAGGTGCCCATCATGCGCGATCCGCGCGGCTCTGGCGAGGCTGCGCACTTTGTCGACACGGTGCTGGCTGGCGGCGATTTCGAGGGCGTCATCAGCCCCGAGGGCGCCTGCCACGTACAGGCCGTCATCGAGGCCGGCTATCTCTCTGCCGAGCAGGGTAGGGCCATTACGCTGCCACTCGACTGAGCGCTGCACCTCGCCTGGTTACCACACGTCTGGTTGCCAAGCGGCAACCAGACGTTCCTTCGTTAACCTGTCCATGCCGCGCTCAGGCTGGCTACACAGGGGCAACAGCTGCTCGGCCCGAGCGCGCCGGTTTGACATCTGCCCAGCTGGGCCTATACTTGCTTTCGTTTTCTCGCTCGCGCCAGGGCCCAAGGGCCAGCAGCGGAAAGCGTCGCAACCAGAACGCCGCGCCTGTGACGACGACAGACGTTCCGTGTCGATCGCACTGCTGGGCGTTCTTTTTGTTATCCAGCTTCAAAGATCAGGATGGAAGCGGCAACCAGTATGGATAGTACACCGATCAGACCGAACCCATCTGGCGCCTCGCCTGAAGAGGATGCGCTCCGCCAGGTGTTGGGCATCGAACGCGAGGCGCAGGCCATCCTGGCCGAGGCCGATGCCGAGGCCGGGCGCCTGATCGAGCGCGCTCGCCAGCAGGCCCAGGAGCACATTCAGCAGGCCGAGCATGCGTCTCGGCGCGAGGCAGAGCGCTCGGCTGCCGCCACGTTGCAGCAGGCCCAGCAAGAGGCGGCCACGCTCCGTGCCGCTCTCGAGGCCGAGCTGGCCGCGTGGGAGCAGCTGGCTCAGGCGCGGCTCGATGAGGCCGCCCTGCGGGTGGTCGCGCTCGTGGCCTTTGCACACGAGGGGCAATATGGCCCTGGGCATTGAGGCCATCGGCTACGCCAGCGCCTATGCGCGTGTTGCTGGCCTCAAGGCGCAGCTGCTCGCCCCTGCAGACTGGCAGGCGCTGCTGACTGCCGATGACGTGCGCCGTACCCTTGAGGCGTTGCGCGCCACCGCCTATGGTCGCGCCCTGCGCGCCGACGAAACAGGCGAGCCCAACCTTGAGACCCTCGAACGGCGTCTGCTCGGCCTCTCTGCTCAGAACGTGCTCAAGGCCAGGGGGCAGGTGCGCGGCGCCGCCCGCACGCTGCTCGATATCTGGTGGGGCCACTACGAGCTCGAGAACCTCAAGGCGATCTTTCGGGGCATCGAGCACGGGCTCTCGCCGGCGCAGATGCGCGACTATCTCATCCCTCTCGGTGAGCGTTCGCGTATCGACTGGGAAGCGCTGCTCCACGAGCGCTCGGTGCCCGCGCTGGTCGAGCGCATGGCCGGCACCCACTATATCAACCCGTTGCGCAATGCCCTGCATCTCTATCAGCGCCATGGGACGCTGTTTCCGCTCGAGGTGGCCATGGACGTGCGCTACTATCGCGACGTGCCGGCCGCCATCAAGCGTCTGGGCGCAGACGAGCGCAACGTCGCGACGCGTTTACTGGGCACACAACTAGATATACTCAATATCCTGTGGGCCTATCGCTACCGAGTCTATTACCAGCTCTCGGCTGAGGAGATCGTCAACTTTACCATCTGGCATACGGTGCACACCGACGTGGCCCTCATCCAGGATATCGCCACCGGCGCGCCGGCCGTCGAGATCATCGAACGCATCTGGGGGCTGGGCACCGTCGATCTCTCCGACGTGCCGCTGGCTGCCAGCGAGGCCGACCAGCTGCCTGCGATAGAGTTGGCGCTCCGTCGCTACTGGCACGGGTTAGCACGCCGCGCCATGCAAGGCTATCCCTTTGGGCTGGGCTATGTGCTTGGCTATCTCATCCTGCAAGAGCTCGAGGTCACCGACCTGGTGACTGTCATCGAGGCCAAGAGTCTGGGCTGGAGCCGCGAGCGCGTTATTCGCCGTTTGATCGATCACAGGGCGGCAGATGGCCGCCAGGTGGAGTGAGCCTTGTTTACACCCGCCAAGATGTCCGAGGTCGACATCTTTGTCTACGACGAGCAGATCGAGGCCGTCGCCATGGCCATCGCGCGCTTTGGCGCGCTGCACCTGGCCGAGGACAAAGCCCTGGGCCAGTGGGCCACCGGCGGCAGCACTGAGTGGTCGGGCCGCGCCAGCCAGTACGCCCAGCAAGAGCGACGCCTGCTCGACCTCCTCGCCCAGCTCGATCTCGAGCCGCAGGCCGTGCCCATACCCGACGAACTGGACCTGCGCCGCGATGTCTCGCGCTGCGAAGCCAGTCTGAGCGGCATCGAGGAGCGTGTCGGTGCCCTGCGCGAGCAAGAGGCCACCCTGCGCCGTGCCCTCGAACGCTGGACTCTTGTCTCGCACTCGATGGACCGCCTCGCGCCGCTGTGGATCCGTCTCTCCGAGCTGCGCCAGCTGCAACATCTGCACCTGGTGGCCGGCACCATCCCAACCGAGAACATGGCGCGCCTCGAGGCCAGCCTGTTCCGCATCCCCTACTCGCTCATCCCGGTGCACCGCTATGGCGATCGCTCGCTGGTGTTTGCCTTTTGCGCTCAAGAGCACGCGCCCATCCTCGACCGCGCCCTCGAGAGCGCCTTTCTCGAGCCGTTGGCGCTCCCCGAGGAGTACAGCGGGACCGCTCAAGAGACTCTGTCCGAACTGATGGTCGCGGAGCAGCGCGACCGAGGTCGCCTCGATGATGTGCGCGCCGACCTGCGCGCCTTGGCCCGTCAGGCCGGCGGCGATCTGCTCGACATGCTCGCCCGCGTACGCGCCGACCGTGCCGTTGCCGAAGCCATCGCGCGCTTTGGCCACCGCGAGCATGTCTATCTCATCGCCGGCTGGACGCCCACCGACCGCGTGACCGAACTGCGCGCCGCCGTAGAGAGTGCCAGCCAGGGCCGCGCTACCTTTGAGGAGAACCCGCCCGAGTCGTTCGGGGCGCAGCGCCGCGTGCCCACGCTCTTGCGTAACCCGGGCGTCCTCAAGGGCGTCGAGGGGCTCGTCACCACCTACGGCCTGCCCGGCTACAAAGAGATCGACCCCACACCGCTGGTGGCCGTCACCTTTGTGACCATGTTCGGCATGATGTTTGGCGACGTGGGCCATGGCATGTTCCTGGCACTGGTAGGCCTGCTGATGCTCCTCAAGATCGTGCCGGCCCCTGGCAAGGGCATCGACACGCTTCTGTTGGCCTGCGGGCTCTCGTCGAGCGTCTTTGGCGCCCTCTATGGCAGCCTGTTTGGCTTTGAAGACATCTTGCCGCACCTCTGGCTGCAGCCCATGGACGACATCCTCACGCTGCTTTTGAGCGCCATCGTCTTTGGCGTGGTGGTGCTTCACATCGGCTATGGCTGTCGCATCGCCACGGCCGTCCGCCAGGGCGCGCTGCGCGCCGCCGTGTTCGACAAGAACGGCCTGGCCGGCCTGGCCCTCTACTGGACGCTGGGCGCCCTGGTGCTCTTGCCGGTGCTGGGGCACAGCGCTCCGGCGGTGCTCTATGTGGCGGCGCTGCTGCTGATTGGGGCGCTCTACCTTTCAGAGCCGCTGACACGTCTGCTCACCGGCCAACGCCCCCTCCTTCATGGCAGCAAAGTCGAGTTCGGCGTACAGGCCTTTTTCGAGTTGTTCGAGACGCTGATCGGCTATGTCAGCAACACCCTGTCTTACGTGCGCCTGGGCGCCTTTGCCGTGGCCCACGCCGGGTTGAGCCTGGTGGTGCTGATCCTGGCCCAGATGTTCAGCGGCGAGGGTGGCCCCTCTTTTGCCAGCATCGTCGTCATCGTGTTCGGCAACCTGGCAGTGATCGGTTTCGAAGGGCTGATCGTCGCCATCCAGACGCTGCGTCTGGAATACTATGAGCTGTTCGGCAAGTTCTTTAGCGGCGAGGGCGTGCCTTTCAAGCCGCTGGCCCTGCCCGAAGCGCCCTCAGCCTGATGCCCGAGTGCATCCAAGGAGTGCATGAGATGAACCTGATCAACACAGTCAGCGCCCTGCTCATTCTGGTGGCCAGTGTCAGCATCGCCGTAGCGCTGCGCCGCGCTCGCCCGCGTGCCACTCTGACGGCCGCCATCGGCAGCCTGCTCAGCGTCAACGGCCTCACCGTGCTGGCCTGCGCGGCCGCCGTGGCGCTCTCGCTGCTGGCGCCCGCGCCAGCCCTGGCGCAGACGGCCGAGGCCACCGGCGCCTCGACCACGGCCATGGGCGCCGCTCTGGCCACCGGGCTGGCCTGCATCGGCGCGGGCATCGCGGTGGGCATCGCGGGCGCGGCCGCCATCGGCGGCATCACCGAAAAGCCCGAGATCCTCGGCCGCACGCTCATCTTTGTGGGTCTGGCCGAGGGCATCGCCATCTATGGCCTGATCATCTCGTTCATGATCCTCAACGCCTAGCCAGTGGACAGCAACGATGACTGAACTGCGCACCCTGGTGATCGGCAACGAGAACTGCGTCCTGGGCCTCGGGCAGATGGGCGTGCCCGGCCGCGTGGCCCACACCACGCAAGACGTCGACGCCGCTCTCGACGCCGCCCTGGCCGACGCCACCATCGGCATCGTGCTGATCAGCGCCGATGTGGCCTCGCTGGCGCGCGCCAGGGTAGACCGCCTCAAGGTCAACAGCATCAGCCCGCTGGTTGTCGAGGTCCCCGGCCCCGACGGCTGGCTGATGCGCACCATGCGCGATTTTGTCCAGTCGGCAGTGGGCATCTCTCTGGGGAGGACGCCATGACCGCGATCGTCGGCACAGGACTCGAAGGGTACATCAAGCGCAACGCCCGCGAGCAGGCCCTCAGCCGCATTGCCGGGGCCGACGCCGAAGCGCGGCGTTTGGTCGAGCGCGGCGAGCATCGCGCCACAGCATTGCGCCAGCAGGCCGCCGTCGATAGCGCACTCGCCTCGCAGATTGTGCGTCAGCGTACGCTGGCCCAGGCCGCCCTCGAGGCGCAGGCCCTGCGGCTGCAACGCCGTGAGGCTGTGCTGCAGCAGGTGTGGCAGCGCGCCACTGAGCGCCTGGCCGCGCTCGCCGTCGAAGAGAGGCGCGCTGGCCTGGTCGCGCTGGTGACCGACGCCGCTGCCCAGTTGGCCGGTCTGCAGACAGAGGGCGGCGAGCTCACCCTGCAGGTCAACGCCGCCGACGCCGTCTTGCTCGACGCGGCCGCGCTCGACGCTCTGGCCGCACAACTGGCGCCGCTGGGCATCGCTCGCCTCGCCCTCGCGCCACAGCCGGCCGATATCGCCGGCGGCGTCATCGTCTCGGCCCCGACCGCGGCGGGCCGCGCTCGCCGCCTGGTAGACAATAGCTGGGACGAGCGCCTGCGCCTGGCCTATGACGCCCTGCGCGATGACATCTACCACCTGCTGGCCGCACCCCTCGAGGCCGAGCCGGGCGCCCCGCAGCCGGGCGTGTCGCCGCACGACCAAGGAGCCCGCTAATGGAACGCGCTGGCGACATCATCTGGATCAACGGCCCCGTGATGCGGGCGCGCATGGCCACCGGCCTGCAGATGCTCGAGCAGGTTGAGGTCGGCGAGCAGCACCTGGTGGGCGAGGTGATCGCCCTGCAGGGCGATATCGCCACGCTGCAGGTCTATGAAGAGACCATCGGCCTGCGTCCGGGCGCGCCCGTCTATGGCCTGGGCATGCCTCTCGGCGTCGAGCTGGGGCCGGGTCTCATGGGCGGCATCTATGACGGCATCCAGCGCCCTCTGGAGGCCATCGAGGCCCGGAGTGGCATCTACATTTCGGGCGGCATCGCCGCACCCGCCCTCGACCGCGAGCGACGCTGGCCCTTGGAGCCCGCCCTTACCGTCGGGCAGACGCTCCACGGCGGCGAGACGCTGGGCGCCATCGTTGAGACGCCCCTGGTGACGCTGCGCCTGCCCGTGCCGCCCGACGTCGACGGCGAGGTGACCTGGGCTGCGCCCGCCGGTGACTACCGTGTGACCGACACCGTCGCCCGTGTGCGCACCGCCAGCGGCGAGCGCGAACTCAACCTGATGCAGCGCTGGCCGGTGCGTCAGCCGCGCCCCAGCGCCGGGCGCCTGCCGCCCGTCACGCCCCTCATCACCGGGCAGCGCGTCATCGATACGCTCTTTCCCATCGCCCGCGGCGGCACGGCTGCCGTGCCAGGCGGCTTTGGCGCCGGCAAAACGGTGTTGCAGCAGGCCCTGGCCAGGTGGTGCGATGCCGACATCATCATCTATGTGGGCTGTGGCGAGCGTGGCAACGAGATGGCCGATGTGTTGCGTGAGTTCCCCCATCTGAGCGACCCCAAGACGGGGCGCCCGCTGATCGAACGCACCATCCTGATCGCTAACACGTCGAACATGCCCGTGGCCGCCCGCGAGGCCAGCATCTACACCGGCATCACTCTGGCCGAATACTACCGCGATATGGGGCTGCACGTGGCCCTGATGGCCGATTCGACCTCGCGTTGGGCCGAGGCGCTGCGCGAGATCTCGGGCCGCCTCGAAGAGATGCCCGCCGAAGAAGGCTTTCCCGCCTATCTGCCTTCGCGCCTGGCCTCGTTCTACGAGCGGGCCGGCCGCGTGAGCACCCTCTCGGGCCAAGAGGGCTCGGTCACCCTCATCGGCGCCGTCTCGCCGCCCAGCGGCGACTTTTCGGAGCCGGTGACGCAGCACACGCAGCGCTTTGTGCGCGTCTTTTGGGCGCTCGACAAAGCGCTGGCCTCGGCGCGGCACTTTCCGGCCGTCAACTGGGTCGATAGCTACAGCGGCTATGTCGAAGAGATCTCCCCCTGGTGGGCCGAACACGTCTCTGATGCCTGGGCGGCGCACCGCGCCCGCATCGTCGATATTCTGCAGGGCGAGGGCCGCCTGCAAGAGATCGTACGCCTGGTGGGGCCCGATACGCTGCCCGACGCACAACGCTACCTGCTTTTTGTGGCGCGCCTCATCAAAGACGCCTTTCTGCAGCAGAGCGCCCTCGATGCCGTCGACGCTTACAGCACGCCGCCCAAGCAGGCCGCCATGCTGGCGCTCTTGGCCAACATCTATGATCGCGGCCTGGCAATCATCGCACGCGGTGCGCCCGTGGGCCGCCTGCAAGATGAGGTGACGCTCTGGCCGCAGGTGCGCCGCCTGGGCAGCACCGTCGCCAATCAAGACACCACGGCTATAGCGGCCCTGCAAGAGCAGCTCTATGCCCAGCTGGCCGCCATCGAAGAGGACTATCGCCATGAGCGACATAGCGCAACGATCTGACGCCAGGTTGCATCTACCCACCGCCCAGTACATCGGCGCCGCCGCCATCAACGGCCCGCTGGTGATGGTGAGCGGTGTGCGCGGCGTGGCCTATGGCGAGACGGTCCAGATCGCTGGCCGCGATGGCCGCCTGCGTCGCGGGCGCGTCGTCGAGGTGGGCGCCGATCGCGCCGTGATCGAGGTCTGGTCGGGCACGTCGGGGCTGGTGGCCGCCGACACCAGTGTGCGGTTTGTCGGCCGCCCCCTCGAGATCGCCGTGGCGCGTGAGATGCTGGGGCGCGTCTTTTCTGGCTCTGGCGAGCCTCTGGATGGCCTGCCGCGCCCCGTGGCCGAGCGCCTGGCCGATGTCAATGGCCTGCCCATCAACCCGACTGCGCGGCAGTATCCGCGCAGCCTGATCGTCACTGGCATCTCGGTCATCGACTGTATGAACACGCTCATCCGCGGCCAAAAGCTGCCCATCTTTTCTGGCAGCGGCCTGCCGCACAACGAGCTTGCTGCGCAGATCGTGCGCCAGGCGCATCTGCTCGAGGGCAACGAGCCCTTTGCCATTGTGTTTGTGGCGCTGGGCATCCGCCACGACGACGCCGAGTTCTTTCGGCGTAGCCTGCAAGAGAGCGGGGCGCTCAACCGCACGGCCATGTTCCTCAACCTCGCCAGCGACGCCCCCATGGAGCGCATCATGGCGCCGCGCGCTGGCCTCACCCTGGCAGAGCACCTCGCCTTTGAGCATGATATGCACGTGCTCGTCATCATGACCGATATGACCAACTATGGCGAGGCCCTGCGCGAGCTGGGCAGCCAGCGCGGTGAGGTGCCCAGCCGCAAGGGCTATCCAGGCTATCTCTACAGCGACCTGGCCTCGCACTATGAGCGCACCGGCATCGTGCGTGGGCGCAAGGGCTCCATCACCCAGGTGCCCATTCTGGTGATGCCCAACGACGATATCAGCCATCCCATCCCTGACCTCACCGGCTACATCACCGAGGGGCAGATTGTGCTCGGCCGCGAGCTCTACGGGCAGGCCGTCTATCCGCCCATCAATGTGCTGCCATCGCTCTCGCGTCTCATGAAAGACGGCGTAGGCGAGGGCTATACGCGGGCCGACCACCCCGCGCTATCGAACCAGCTCTATGCCGCCTATGCCCGCGTGGGCGACATCCGCTCTCTGGCCGCTGTGGTGGGCGAAGAGGAGCTCTCTGATGCCGACCGGCGCTATCTGGCCTTTGGCGCCGCTTTCGAGCGCCAGTTTCTCAACCAGGGGCGCGATGAGAACCGCTCGCTCGAGCAGACCCTGGATCTGGGCTGGCGGGTGCTCTCGCAGCTGCCGCGCGACGAACTGACCCGTGTCTCCGAACAGCTCCTCGATGCACACTATCGCCCGCCCGCCGCGGCGGCCGGCGCCACCACAAACGAGGCCTAGCCATGCCCAGGCTCAAAGTCTCGCCCACGCGCAGCAACCTGCTGACCGTGCGCCAGCGGCTCGAGCTGGCCCGCCAGGGGCACCGCCTGCTCGAACGCAAGCGCGACGTGCTTATGGTCGAGATCATGCGCCTCATCGAAGACGCCGAGCGCATCCGCGCTCTGGTGCAAGAGCGCTACGCGCGCGCCTATGCTGCCATCGAAGAGGCCCGCGTGGCCGAGGGCTCGGAGCGGCTACGGCGCTTTGCGTTGGCTCACCCCCCTGTGGCCGCGCTGCAGATCACCCCGCGCAGTGTGATGGGTGTGGTAGTGCCCACCGTCGAGTATGACCTGCCCGCCGAGCGGCCCGCCTTTGGGCCGGGCAACAGCTCGGTGCTGCTCGACGCCGCCCGCACGGCCTGGCGCGACGCCTTTGCCCTCACCGGCGAGCTGGCCGAGAAGGTCACCACCGTCTGGCGGCTCTCACTCGAGTTGCGCCGCACCCAGCGCCGCGTGAATGCACTCGAGAACATGTTCATCCCCAGCTATCAGGAGACGGTGGCCTACATTCAGGGCACCCTCGACGAAAAAGATCGCGAAGACCTGTTTCGCTCCAAGCGAGCGCAAGAGCGCCTGCGCGCTCAGCATGATGAGGCCACCCTGTGAACGGCCCCCACACGCCCCGCACGTCGCCCTTTGCCCCCGGCGAACCTTATTGCCGTGCCTGCGGCGAGCCCGCCGAGCCCAACCCCGGTGCGCACACTCGCTGCGCTCACTGCGGCCTGCACCTGCACCATTGCCGCAACTGTATGTTCGGCACGGCCAGCGGCTGCCTGCTGCGGTTGCCCTATCGTTGGCCCACGGCCGGCCTGCCCGGTCAAGACTGCCCCTCGTTTCTGTGGCGCAACGATGCCATCGACCTCGCGCAGCGCCCGGCCGACCTGGCCGCCTGGCGCGACCATACTGCCGCCACCACAGACTGACATACCGCCTTTGCTTGCGCTCCGAGCGCCTGGCCACTAACATCATCCTGTGCGTGTGGCGCCACTATCCACCTTGCGCGCCACAGATCCCGAAAGGAGCCTGCCATGGATGTCTTTGATGCTATCGCCAAGCGCTACAGCTACCGTGGCGCCTTCAAGAGCACACCTGTGCCCCGTGAGGACCTGGAGCGCATCGTCCGTGCTGCCCTGGCGGCGCCATCGGCTGCCAACACCCAGACGACCTCGTTTGTGGTCGTCGACGCCTCGGCCACGCTCGAGCGCCTGGCCGAAATCGTGCCCAACAGCGTGCCGCTGTCTACGGCCCGGGCGGTCATCGTCGCCTGTTCCGACTGGCACGACCCCCAGTCGGAGCGCCCTGACTTTGGCGCTGTCAACTATGGCATCGCCGTTGAGAACGCCATGCTGGCGTTGACGGCCCTGGGCTATGACGCCCTCTGGATGGAGGGCTGGAAGCGTGCCGAAGGCGCTCAGGCGGCCGTCGCGCGTCTGCTGCGCCTGCCCGATACCTTTGTGGTGCAGGTGCTCATTCCTCTTGGCATCGCAGAGGCACCCGGCCAACCCCGCGAAAAGCGCCCCTTTGGCGAGCGCGCCTGGTGGAACTGCTACAGCGCCTGAGCTGACACGCGCTGTCTCGACGCCCGAAACGACAAGAGGCCCGGCATCAGCCGGGCCTCTCGGGGTGGGGAGGGCTACTTACCAGCCAGAGGCAGATAGAGCGTCACAGCTTTGGGGTTAAACCGTGCCTCCACTGACCGGGCCGCGCTCATCGTCACCGTGCAGGTGCCGATGCCGCTGCAGCCTTCGCCGCTCCAGCCGGCAAAGATGGATGTGTCATCTGCGAGCGCAGTGAGCACGACCACCTCGCCCTCGGGGAAATGGGCTGTACAGGTTGTGCCGCAGTCTATGCCTGCGGGCACGCTGGTCACCCGACCGTCGCCTAGCCCAACCTTGCTTACGGTGAGCATGACCCCGGGCTCGATCGGTGTTACCTCCGCGTCATTGATCGTCAAGAAGGGCAGCAGGTTCTCAAAGGTGAACGCCGCTGCCATGGCCGAGTAGGAGAGGTCGAGGGTCGTTGACCCCACAGCCACGGCGTCGAACACGATACGGATGGTGTCGGTCTTGCCCGCGGCCCCAGTGGCGTTAGCACCGTTGAACACCAGCGAGCCGGTGGCAACGTTGCTGACATTCACGTCGCCCGCGAACCCTGTGGGCGGGGCGCCGCTGTAGCTGACAAAGGACAGGATGTCCGGATCCCAGGTCAGCGCGGCGGTGTAGCTACCCAACAGGTCGTTCGGTGGTGCCGCCTCGGTCATATCGATGTCGATGACGACCTCGATCTGATCGCCGACGTTGGGCGTCGTGTCATCGGGAGTCACGGTCGAGACGACCACGCCCTCAGGTGGCACCTCGGCAAAGGTAGCCTCTACCGACTTGGCGGCGTCCATGGTGACGGAGCAGGCGCCCGTGCCGCTGCAGCCAGCGCCGCTCCAGCCGGTAAAGGTGGAGCCTGCTGCGGCGGTAGCGGTCAGGGTGACCGACG
>ENA-UOXR01000498-UOXR01000498.1-bioreactor-metagenome-genome-assembly--contig:-NODE-498-length-48256-cov-5.856891_pt1 | contig 48256 bp, 45 predicted proteins | sample MGYA00238164_ERZ764825 | MGnify/ENA primary metagenome ERZ764825 (study PRJEB28920, sample SAMN05720171) | bioreactor metagenome | isolation source: Anaerobic biogas reactor | place: USA:Washington... | reverse complement strand
GCCCTGGCCCTTGACGCCGACACCGGCGAGACGGTGTCGGTGGTGTCCACGCCCAACGCTGCGCGGCGTGATGCGATCGTTGCTTCGTTGGTGCGTGCCGAGCTGGACGTGGCCCAGCTGCAGTCTTTGGCTCTCGGCCTCGTGCAGCGTCTGCTGGAGGCACTCCCGGCCAACGCCGCTGTGATCGGTATCGGCGTCACCGGCCAACAACACGGGGTGGCGTTTCTCGATCGGGAGGGTCTCCCTACCCGCGCCGCGATCACCTGGCAGGATCAGCGCGCCCTCGAGCCGCTTGGCTCGATGACCTATCTGGAGACGCTGCTTATCCAGGCCGGCGGCAACCAGCGGTTTGAGCACATGGGTTGTACGCCTGCGGCTGGCTATCTTGGTGCATCCCTCTACTGGCTGGCCCGCCAGGGCGGCCTGCATTCGGACGCTGGTATCTGTCTGATCCCAGACGCGGTTGTGGCCGCATTGATCGGCGCTATCGCCCCCACCGATGCTACCCTGGCTGGCAGTACCGGCCTCTACGACATCCATCATCGTTGCTGGGATCGAGAGCTGCTCACCAGCCTGGGCCTCGAAACCGCCGACCTGGCAGCGATTCGACCCACCGGCACTATGGCCGGTGGGCTGACGCCGCAAGTCGCCAGACGCCTGGGGCTGCCGGTCGGCACGCCTGTGGCCGTAGCTCTCGGCGACAATCAGGCCAGCTTTCTGGGCAGCGTGAACGCGCCGGCGAACAGCGTACTCATCAACATAGGCACTGGAGGGCAGGTGTCTGCGCTGATCGACCGCTATATGCGGTTGCCCATGATCGAGACACGTGCCTTTGCCGGCCCAGGGTATCTGCTGGTGGGCGCCGGCAGTTCGGGTGGCAGCACGCTTGCCTACCTGCATCGCCTAATGGTCGAGATTGGCATCTCGCTCTTTGATACTCCGCAGACCGACCTCTACGATCGCCTCATTGCCGTGGCCACAGCGCAGCCATCAGGGGCTGAAGGCGTGCGCTGCATCCCCCACTTTGACGGAACGCGCACCAACCCGACGGCGACGGGGGCATGGCTTGGGCTCACCAGCACTAACCTGAACATCGGCAATCTAGTGAGAGCTCTCATCGAGGGCACAGCTGACGATCTGCACGCCTTTTGGCAGCGCATGCTCCCTGCGGTGGGACAACGAGAGAGGCTGGTGGGCTCGGGCAACGGCTTGGTGCGCAACGTGGTGCTACAACAGGCACTCGGCCACCGGTTTGCGATGCCCTTGCACGTCACCACGCGTGAAGAGACGGCTGCCTTGGGCGCGGCCCTGACGGCTGGCGTCGCGGCGGGTTGCTTTGACACTTTTTCCGAGGCGATGGCCTCGCTTGGCAGCGCCTGATGCCCTCACAAGGAGCGCATGATGGTCCATCCAGCACGCATTCGAGCGCTGAACCGCACTAGCCCTGTCAACGGCGATTATGTACTCTACTGGATGCAGTCGAGCCAGCGTGTAGCCCATAATCAAGCGCTCCAGCTTGCTGTGAGCGAAGCCAACGCACGTGGGCTGCCGGTCGTGGTGGTCCTTGTGTTGGTCCCTGACTATGTCGGCGCCAACGAGCGGCACTATCGCTTCATGGTGGCCGGATGGCCAGCGCTCCGGCAGGCACTGAATGAGCGAGCGATAGCCCTGGTATGCCGCAGCGGCGATCCGGTGGCCATTGTGCGCGAACTCGCACAGCGCGCTGCGCTGGTGGTAGCCGACTGTGGCTACCTGCGACACCACCGCGCCTGGTACTCGTTACTCGCCCAGCAGTTGCCTTGCCCGCTCTTGCAGGTCGAGGCCAACATCGTGGTGCCACTGGCCGTAGCCTCAGACAAAGAGGAGTATGCCGCACGCACTCTGCGCCCCAAGCTGCAGCGACGCTTGCCCGAGTTTCTCACGCTGGCTGGCGACGCGTGGCCACGGTACACCGCCCCCGCTACACTGCACGACAGCGCCCTGCTCGATACACCCGATCCGCTCCAGTCTCTCGCAGGGCTCGATCGCTCGGTGTCTCCAGTCAGCCAACATCAGGCTGGAGAGGCGGCCGCACGCCAGCGGCTCGAGGCGCTTCTGGAGCACAAGCTCGCACACTATGCCGAGGCGCGCAACGATCCCGCGCTGGACAGCCTCAGCCATCTGAGCCCCTACCTGCATCTGGGGCAGCTGTCGCCGGTCGAGGTAGCTCACCGCGCACTAGCGATTGGCGGGCCGGGTGCTGACGCCTTTGTTGAAGAGCTCGTGGTGCGGCGCGAACTCGCCATCAACTACTGTGCTCATAACCCTGCCTATGATACCTACGCTGGGCTGCCAGCCTGGGCTCAGCGCACGCTTGCTGAGCACGCCCTGGATCCCCGTCCACGCCTGTACGATCGTCACATATTGGAGCAAGCCCGCACTGCAGACCCTTACTGGAACGCCGCCCAGCGAGAGATGCTGCTTACCGGCAAGATGCATGGCTATATGCGCATGTACTGGGGAAAAAAGGTCCTCGAGTGGTCCGCTACGCCTGCAGAGGCGTTCACAACGCTGGTCTATCTCAACGACCGCTACGAGCTCGACGGGCGCGACCCAAACGGCTATGCGGGCATCGCCTGGTGCTTTGGCAAGCACGATCGCCCTTGGCCCTCACGCCCCGTGCTGGGCAGTGTCAGAACGATGAGTGCATCGGGGCTCGCGCGCAAGTTCGACATGGCCGCCTATGTCACACGCGTCGGCGCTCTCGAGACGCCGCCCGCCGTTCTGACTGGTCAACGATAGAGGAGCATCACCACGGCCATTGCGCCCCATGACAGAGCTGCAGCTAGAGCCAGCCAGCCCACGCCACGGTGTCTTGTCGCCAACAAGATAGCGCTGCCGATCATCCACAACTCGGTCAGCGCGCGCATAAAGGCCCAGTCTCCACCCAAGTAGTGGGTGATGATGGCAGCCAGACCGACATAGCTGAGAAAGGCCAGTTTGACATGTAGAGTCTCTTGGCTGCGCCAGAGGGCCAAAAACACCAGCAACACAAAGATCAGCAGTGCCAACAACTCGATAGCGATCAGATCCATCTGCGGCACATGCACCACCAACGCCCGCCAGATGGCAGGCGCACGTGACCGCACCGACGTCACGGTCACATTGCCGGTGACGGTGCCATCACTGAGTGATGCCGTGCCCCAGTTGTACCGCAGCCACGCCTGCCAGAGGACATACAGCGCGCCAGGCACCAGCCAGAGGTGCCATCGTGGCGCACGTCGAGACGTCAAAAGTCGCGCCCAGAGATAGGCCGGGAACGCAGCGACCGCGAGGCCGATGGTCGTCTCTTTGGCCAGCACCGCCAAGCAAAGGCTCAGCGTGGCCAAGACGTGCCGCTTTCTCGTCAGCAACCATAGAGTGCCCACAACCAATGCGGCACCCAGAATCTCTGCCAGGTCCAGGTCGAAGGTCAGGATCAAGCCGGGATAGAGTGCCGCCAGCAAGCCTGTGAGGGCATGCTGCCCCCACGCCTTGGCGAGCGCCCCTGCGAACCAGCCGAGTGCGGCGGCTGCGATAAGGTTCACGACGACGAGCGCAGTCGGCACCAGTTGCGGACGCCCCAACGCCAGTGCGTGAGCCAGTAGCGGGTAGAGGATGCGCTGCTGGCGGTAGGCCGGGTTGCTGTCGAATGACACGCCGTGGTCGGTATGCGCGCTGGTAAAGGGCTCAACCGCGAGCCGATAGTAGAACTGCCCATCATAGCCGTTCGAGTCGGTCAGCACTGACAGGTGCGGAGCTACTGCCAAAGGGTCGGTGTAGCGGTCGCCCGCCCATACAAAGAGTGAGATATCGCCAGCGCGCATGGCCAGACGCGCACCAAAGTACGCCAGATAGAGGCCAAGCACGATCAGTAGCGTGGCCATGGGGCGATCGAGTTGTGCGCTGACCCTATTGCGGCGTGTCTGCATCCTTCACCTCAGGTGCGCCGAGGATAGAGCCCACGTGGGAAAGCGTCAAACGCGCTTTGACAGCAGCTCGCCTGACTGGTAGCATCCGGCAGCGGTCAGCAGTGCATCATCAGGGAGAGTGCGCACAGCAACATGGAATATGACGTCATCGTCATCGGGGCCGGGCCGGCCGGCTTGACAGCGGCACTCGAACTGACACGGCTACATAAGCGGGTTCTCGTCCTTGAGCAGGCCGACAAGGTTGGTGGCATCAGCCGCACCGAAAACTATCGTGGCTACCGCTTTGATATCGGCGGTCATCGTTTTTACACGCAGGTGCCAGAGATCGAGGATCTCTGGCGCAACACCCTTGGCGATGACCTTCTAGCGGTGACGCGGCAATCACGCATCTATCACCGCAAACGCTTCTTCCGCTATCCCATTGTCTTGAGTGAGGCCCTATTCAAGCTGGGGCCGGTCGAGGCACTTCTCATCCTGGGCAGCTATCTACGCGCCAAGTTGAGGCCGTATCACCCTGCGGTCACCTTTGAGCAGTGGGTGATCAACCGTTTCGGCCGCCGGCTCTATGAGACCTTCTTCAAGAGCTACACCGAAAAGGTTTGGGGCATTCCCTGCTCCAGCCTCAGCGCAGACTGGGCGGCACAGCGCATCCAGGGCCTCTCGCTGACCAAGGCGGTGCTAAACGCCATCACAGGAACGGCGCGCGATAGGACACTGACCAAGACCTTTTACTACCCGCGCCTGGGCCCAGGCATGATGTGGGAGGCGATCGCCGCCAGGGCAAGCGAGGGTGGCGCCGAGATACGGCTCGGGGCGCGCACGGTGAGCGTGGATATCTCGCGGCGCGATGTGGTGCAGGTCGGAGTTGAGTCGGCCGCAGGGCAAGAGCAGATATGTGCACGCCACGTGATCAGCAGTACGTCATTGCCAGCGTTGGTTGCCATGCTGCACCCCCGACCACCCGATAGAGTCTGCGCCGCAGCGGCCTCTTTTCGTCATCGTGACTTTGTGCTCGTACAACTCATCGTCGATGCCAGCGACCTGTTCCCCGACAACTGGATTTACGTGCACAGCCCGCAAGTGCGCGTGGGGCGCATTCAGAACAGCAAGAACTGGAGCCCAGACCTGGTGCCCAATGCAGCCGTGACCACCCTCGGCATGGAGTACTTTTGCTCTGTTGGCGACGACCTCTGGTCGCGTGACGATAGAGCGCTGATACGATTGGCTACAGACGAGCTCGAGCTGCTTGGGCTGGCCAAGACGGCGCAGGTGGTAGACGGCACCATCGTTCGCCAGCAGGGCGCCTATCCAGTATACGATGAAGGGTACGCCCATAGCCTGGCCATCGTACGAGAGTACCTCACTGGCATTGACCGATTGCAGACGGTCGGCCGCAATGGCATGCACCGCTACAACAACCTCGATCACTCGATGCTGACAGGGATGCTGGCGGCACGCAACCTCAATGGCGACCGACATGACCTGTGGCGCGTCAACGCCGATGCCGACTACCTCGAACGCAATCCGGCGTCGGCATGAGGCGACTGGAAGCGCCATCTGGCACAGTCGCTCGCAGGGCCGCAGAGATGCGATCGCCATGAACTCACCCGCTTACTGGGAAGGCGTCGCTTGCGCCTGGCAAGCCAGGTGGCGCGATCGCCTTTGGCGCAGCGTCAGCGACGCGCAGCACCTGCTTTTACTGCGCCGCTGGGGCGTCGACACGCATGTGTGCTACGCTCTCAAGACTGACCTGTTCGATGAAGCCGCCACCGGCGCGTTGGGGCAGGCCCTCGCCGCTGACGCCACCTGCTTGCTGGGTATCGACCTTGCCATGACAACGGTGCGCGCCGCGGCTCAGCGCCTGCGACCAGGCTCGTTGCTGGTGGCAGACGTGCGCGCATTGCCTCTCGCATCCGATAGCATCGGACTCGTCGTCTCCAACTCTACGCTGGACCATCTGAACACGCCCGAAGAGATCATGTCCGCAATTCGTGAGCTGGCCAGGGTACTCGCCGCTGACGGACATCTGCTGGTCACCCTAGACAATCCGCAGCATCCGCTGCTGTGGTTGCGCGCACGCACTCCCTGGCTAGGACGGCGGCTCGGGCTGGTGCCCTACAGCACCGGCGCGACACTCAGTATGAGCGCCCTGGCACGTGCATGCGCCGACGCAAAGCTCACAGTGATCGCGTCCGGAACGCTCTGTCACAGCCCACGCGTGTTGGCCGTATGGGTCGGAAGGTTCCTCAAGAGCCGCTCTCGGGTGGCCCAACGCGCATACCACCGTGCCTTGCTGGCCTTTGAGCGCCTCGCCCAATGGCCTACGCACCTGTTGACCGGACGCTATGTGGCCGTGTTGGCCACCAAGCCCGAGTCGTCACTCGACTCGCCGCCGGGCGATCAACCATGTTAAGCGTGCTGGTGCCCGTCTACAATGGTGGCCATGACCTTGAACGCTGTCTTGCGGCGATCGCCGACGGAACGCGCCAACCCGAAGAACTGATCGTCATCGATGACGCCAGCACCGATGGGTCTGGTGCGCTCGCCAAGCAGTTGGGGGCTCGAGTGGTGACGCTCTCGGGCGAGCCCAAGGGGCCAGCCAACGCCCGTAATCGCGGCGCCATGGTAGCGAGCGGCGACATCATTGTGTTCGTCGATGCAGACGTCGCCGCCCACTCTGATACGCTGGCCCGCCTTGAGCAACGGATGCTCACTGATGACTCTCTTGCTGGCGTGTTTGGCTCCTATGACGATGCCCCAACCGCGCCGAATCTGGTCTCGCAATACAAGAACCTGCAGCATCACTGGGTGCATCAGCACGGCCGTCGCCATGCCAACACCTTCTGGGCCGGCTGCGGTGCCATCAGGCGCGATGCCTTTCTCGCTGTCGGGGGCTATAACCCCGCCTATGGCAGGCCCGCCATCGAAGATATCGAGCTAGGCCTGCGCCTCACCGAGCATGGGCTGCGCATCGAACTCGATCGCGACATTCAATGCACACACCTCAAACGCTGGTCGCTGCTGACACTGCTGCGCGCAGACATTCTGGGACGCGCCGTGCCCTGGTGCCGCGAGATCGCCCGGCGTGGCCATGCCCCGCACGACCTCAATCTGAACGACACGGCCCGCTGGAGCGGAGTGCTCTCATGGGCGATGCTACTGTCTCTGGGGGCCAGTTTTTGGCTCACGCGGCTTGCGCTGGTTGCGTTTGGCTGCTTTACGATTCTCGTTCTACTTAATCGGTCTTTTTACCGCTTCCTATGGCAGCAAGGCGGCTGGCGACTCGGTCTCGCTGGCGTTGTGCTGCACCTCTGCTATTACCTTTACAGCTCAGCGGTCTTTGCCTGTGTGGCAGCCCCTGGCCTGGCCTGGCGCCGCCTGAGAGCAACGAAAAGGGCGCAACCATCTTGATGGTTACGCCCTGCTGTCGGGGCGAGAGGACTTGAACCTCCGACCTCACGGACCCGAACCGTGCGCGCTACCGGTCTGCGCTACGCCCCGAACGACGGGAGTATACAGCGATCTCGGCACGAGCACAAATCATCAGCTGGCGCCGCTCACCCCGCCATCAGTGCGTTGACGACGCGCTCGAACTGCCCGATCAGCATCAAAAAGCCCATCGCCAGCACAAGCACCCCCCCCACTCTACCCGCAACATCGAGAAAACGACTGCGCCGCGCCAGCAACTGGCGCAACTCACCGGCAAGCAGGCCCGCGGCTAGAAATGGCAGGCCCAAGCCTAGCGCATAGGCACCCAAGAGGAGAGCGCCTTGCACGGCAGTTCTTGTGTCTGCTGCCAGCACCAGAATGCCCGACAACACGGGCCCAACACATGGGCTCCAGCCCACGGCGAACGCCAGGCCCATCAAGAGCGAGCGCCAGAGCCCCTGCTGCTTGTGCCCCACCGAAACATGCCACTGGCCCGACAGGAAGGCGAGTTTGAGCACGCCAAGCATCTGTAGCCCAAAGACCATGAGCACGATACCGGTCAGCCGTGTGATGTACGACATGGCGGGATAGAGCCAGCGGCCGATCAGCCCCATGGCCGCTCCTAGCGCCACAAAGGCCAGGCCAAAACCGAGCACAAAAGCCGCCGCATGCCGTAGCGTCAGCAGGCGCTGCGATAGCCTGCTGTCGGTGCTGATGCTGCCTGTCATGTATCCCAGGTATACAGGGATGATCGGCAGAACACAGGGTGAGAAAAACGATAGCAGGCCGGCAATCAAAGCGGCATAGAAGGTAACGTTGCTGGTCAGCGTCACGATTGAGAGGTGACCTCCCGCGCCGAGCACAGCGCCCTTGCCAGATGTGGCACCCCCCAGCGCACCAGACCTACACCAAAGAGCACGCCCGTCGCTACGCGGCTCCACGGCGAACTGTGCCATAGCCCCACCAACTGCCCCAGCCCATCGATTGCCAGCGGAGCCGCGGCCATGGCCAGCGCCCGGGCGGGCCACATGCGTAGCCTGTTGGCCACGGGGCCCAGCACCATCAGGCCGAGCAACATCGAACCATAGATGGCCACATCGCGCTGACACACCGCCATCTTGTAGCCCATCACTTGATTGCCAACGAACCTAGCTGGTACAGAGCCGCCAAGGCGAGCAGCGAGCTCGCTGGCGCTATAGGTCCACTGCTCGCCAAACACAAAGAAGGAACGTTCAGGCAGCTGATGGCAAAGAGGGCGGAAGAGCGTATAGAGCAACCGCCCGCCAGCCTCGTGTCCACGATAGAGCAGCCATGGCGCCAGCACTGGAAGAGTGACGTAAAGCGCCATAGCCAAGGTAATGAGCAGCATCAGATGCCGCACCATCCAAGATACCACACTCAAGGTGAGCCGAGCCGCGAGATCCGCAACGCGGGACTCTGCATGGGCGTCACACGCATCACTGGCTGGGCCGCTATTCGAGCAGCGCATCAATCACCTTGTTGAGAGACTCGGCATCGGTGATCGCGCCAACATGCGAGCCGCGTATGATGCCATTGCGGTCGACAAAGTAGCTCGCTGGGATGCCGCGCACCTGATAGGTGCTGCCCACCGCCCCAGTGCTGTCGAGCAGCACGGGAAACTCTAGCCCCTCCTCGTCAACGACCGCTTTGACGACATCAGGCGCCTCGTTGACGCTGACAGCAACCAGCACAAAGCCATCGTTGGCGCGTTGTTCATAGACCTGCTGAAATGTTGGCAGCTCGCTGCGGCAATGTGGGCACCAGGTGGCCCAAAAGTTCAGCACCATCGCTTTGCCGGCAAAGTCGGCCGCCGTGTATGTCTGTCCATCGACACCCTGAAGCTCAAAGTCTGAAAGAGACGCCCCTACCACCGGCGCCCATACCCCAGCGGTGGGTTGGCCAGTCGTCGGCGCCTCTGCAACCGTCGTCGGCACCTCCGTTGGCGTTGGCTGCGGCTCAGCGGTCGGAGGCGGCGTCTGAGGTACGGCCGTGGCGGTCGGCGCATCTTGTGGTGCGCTCTGGGCCGTCGACTGGGCGCAGCCAGAGACTGTTAGCATCACCACGACGAGAACCAGAACGACTGCTATGCGGCGTCTCATCATCTTCTCCGTCGGGAAGTGAGTTCGAATACGATGCATTCTACGTGTCGATCCACAGCGCAACAAATGACAGACGACACTGCGCCCTACCAAACCGCCTAGCCTGCGGGAGGATAGCCGATCTCAACCAGCGTTTTGATGGCGAGGCTCAGGTCCTCGTCGCTGCTCACCTGTAGACGCACCTGTTTGGCGTCCAGATCGATCGCCTCGACCGTAACCCCAGTCAAGCCAGCAAGCTCCCGCTTGATCGTCATCACACAGTGCTGACACGAGATATCAGGACAAGTTAGAGTCGTCGCTTTCATCAGATACCTCCTTAGGCGAGGATAATACCCCCAGTAGGTATAGACATGATACCGCCGCAAGTCTGATATGTCAAAGCCTCCGATGGTTCTTGACATAGAACATCTGTTCCCAGTATAATCAGGGTAGCAGCGCGATGAGAGGAGCCACCAGCCATGGTCAGCGGAGAGGTTCTATCCGAGCGGCAGCAACTCATATTGTCGACGATCACCGAGTATGTACAAGAGAACGGCTATCCACCCACCATTCGTGAGATTGGCGAGCAGTGCGGCATCACATCGACGTCGGTGGTGAGCTACAACCTCGACGCTTTGCGCCGCAAGGGCTACCTGGAGCGTGACGCCCTTGTGTCGCGGGGCATCAAGGTGTCGGGTGCAGCCGCAGCCACTCGGCTGGCCGTGCCGCTGCTGGGCTTTATCGCCGCTGGCGAGCCCCTCCCTGTGCCAGACTCGGATATGAACCTTGATGAACTCGAGGATGTCGAGCTCCCCGCTGACCTGACCGGGTCTCTCGAGGGCGTCTATGCCCTCGTGGTCCGCGGGCAGTCAATGGTCGATGCCCTCATAGGCGATGGCGATATCGTCATCATGGATCACGATGCCAGCATCAAGAACGGTGACATGGTAGCCGCCTGGCTCGAAGATGAAAAGGCCACCACCCTCAAGCACTTTTTCGTCGAAGATGGTGGCCGCACCATCCGCCTGCAGCCCGCCAACCCGCTGTATGAGCCCATCCGCGTGCCCGCCAGTGCGCTTTCGGTTCAGGGCAAAGTCATCGGCGTCATTCGCAAGCTCTAGAGCCAGGCGACGTGCGTAGCAAAACAGGCGCATCGCCATTTGCCCGCTGGTGTTTACATCATAGACTATGGTGAACACCAAGCTGCGGGTGCAGGCATGCAAGAACTCCAGGTTATCGTCAACCCACAGGCGGGGCGCGGGTATGCGGCGCGTATTCTAGACCAACTCGCGTCAGAGTTGCGTGGTGTCGGCGTACCATGCACGTTTCACCTGACGCACTACCCTGGCCATGCGATCGAACTCGCGCAGCAACTCGTCGAATCGGGCCATCATCGCCTCGCCTCAGTCGGCGGCGACGGCACAGCTCACGAGGTCGTCAACGGTATCATGTCGGCTCGCAATGGGAGCGCCGCCGTTGAGATGGCCTGCATCCCTGCTGGCTCGGGCAACGACTTTGCGACCATGAACGGGCTTTCGCATGACCTGGCTGAAACATGCCGCATCATCGCTCAAGGACGCTCGCGGCTCGTCGACCTCGGCATGATCACCTTTGACGGAGAGACCACCAGGTACTTTGACAACACCGTGGGCATTGGCTTTGACGGCCTCGTTGTGCACGAAACCAGACGCGCCAGACGCGCTCGCGGCCTGGCGCTCTACATTCCTGCTGTTCTCAAGACCATCTTTGTGACGCTGCAGACACCGCAGAGCACGATCAACATCGATGGCGAGATCATCGAGCTGGCTCCGATGATGCTGACCACCTGTAACGGACCGCGCGAGGGTGGAGGGTTTGTGCTCGCTCCTCATGCTCAGTTTGATGACGGACAGTTCGACCTCGTCATCGCCAGGCGCATGAGCAGGCTCAAGATGCTCGCCTTGGTGCCGCGCTTTCTGAAGGGCACACACCTTAGCCATCGTGATATCAGCATCCGCAGCATGCGCGAAATGTCTGTGACCTCTGATGACCCCCTCTATGCCCATGTCGATGGCGAGATCTTGGCCGAACAGGCGCATCGCATCGATATCAGGATCGTGCCAAGCAGCCTGAGGTTGATCGCACCAACGCCCCTCGCTGCGCTCTAGCAGGCGCCAGCGCTATCAGGTTTGCCTGCCCCCTGAGGCCGCCCTATAATCGACGCTGATCTGAATAGGGAGCAGCATGGCAGAGGACGTGACCAGGCCCGACCAGCCCGCACGCGCTGGCGAGCGCATCCTGTTGATAGACGAGCGAGGCAAGCGCTATTACGAGCGGCTCCGCGTGGGCGGGCAATTCTCAAGCAACCGCGGTGTCATCGTTCATGACGATTTGATCGGCAGACATACAGGGCGTCAGGTCTTCACTCACCGCCATGAGGCCTTTCTACTCCTACGACCCACGTTCTATGATGAGCTACTCACCCTCGAGCGTGAGTCAGCGATCATCTACCCCAAAGACATCGGCCTGATTCTGCTCAAGCTCGACATCGCACACGGCGACCACGTCATTGAAGCAGGCTCGGGCAGTGGCGCACTTACCTGCGCTCTGGCGCGGGCCGTGGCGCCCACAGGATGTGTGCACTCGTTTGACATGCGCAGCGATATGCTGGCCGTGGCGCGCCGTAATCTCGAGCGCCTCGCATTGACCGACCACGCTCAACTCGAGCAGCGCGACATCACCGCAGGCTTTGGGCTAGACGGTGTCGGGGCACTTTTCCTAGACGTACGCGAGCCGTGGCGCTATATGTATCAGGTGCGAGAGGCGCTGGTCTACGGAGGGCGCTTTGGTGCCCTGCTGCCCACCACCAACCAGGTATCGCAGCTTCTGGCGGCGCTCGCCGAGGCCGAGTTGGGCTGCGCAGAGGTGATCGAGACGATGCTGCGCGAGCTCAAACCTTTGCCTGGCCGCCTGCGACCAGAGGATACTATGGTCGGGCACACCGGCTACCTCATCTTTGCACGCAAGATCGACTATGGCTGCTCGCCTCAAGGCGAAGCGGCCCCATCATCACCATGACTTTGCAGGAGGGCCTGTACCCATGACGGCCAAGATCAGACGGATCGTGCTGGACGTGCTAAAACCGCACGAGCCCAACATCATCGAACTCTCGCAGCGACTGGCCAGCCTCGAGGGCGTCGATGGCGTCAACATCAGCATCTATGAGGTAGACCGCATGGTCGAGAATGCCAAGATCACCGTTGAGGGCAGCAACCTGAGCTATGAGACGGTGCTGAGTACTGTTGAAGACGCAGGTGGCACGGTGCACTCTATCGATGAGGCCGTTGCCGGCAAGGTGGTCATCAACGACTCTCCCACACCACAAGAGGCTCTGACGTATCTGTGACGGTCTGCAGCCGTGGGTCAATCAACCCAGACAGACTCGAACAGCTGCAAAGCCGAACGCTGGAGAAGAGTAGCATGCGCCCAGAGCGCTACACCGTGCCCAACGGCGTCGCCTCGGCCGAACTGGTGATCAAGAACTCTCGCTTCATCGGCACCGTGGGGCCGGCCCACGATGCCGAGGCGGCGCGGGGGTTTGTGACCGAGACGGCGCGCCACTACTACGACGCCTCCCACAACGCCTGGGCGTTCCGCATCGCCACCGGCCCTCAGGGTGAGGTTGGCTTCTCTGACGATGGCGAGCCAGGCGGCACCGCCGGGCGCCCGATGCTGGCCATTCTCGATGGATCGGGATTGAGCCAGGTCGTGGCCGTGGGCACGCGTTACTTTGGCGGCACCAAACTAGGTACTGGGGGGCTGGTCCGCGCCTACAGCGCCTGCGTGCGCGAGGCGTTGGCGGGGCTTTGCACTATCGACATGGTGTTACACCACCTCGCTCGGATCGAGATCGACTATGGCGCCTACGGCCCGCTTAGCTATCAGCTTCCGCAGCTCGGCGTCAAGATCGAGGATGTGGCGTATGCTGACCGCGTAAGCCTGACGCTCGCTGCGCCATCGAGGAGCCGGGCTGCAGCGGCCTCTCTGCTGCAAGAGCTGACCAACGGACAGATCATGCTGGCCGAGCTAACCGAATGGAGTGCAACCCGCTATGATCCCGCGTCGTGAGCTCGCCCCGCTCTTGCTGGTGATAGCTGCACTGGCCGGCCCGTTGCTGCAGGGGTGCCACACATCCACCCGCGAGGAACATGCTATCGTCGTGGGCATCGGAGACTCGGCTGAGCAGCAAGTGCTAGGCGAGATCGCGCTGCAGATGCTACATCGAGCCGGCTTTCGAAGCGAAGCGCGCAGGAACCTTGGCGACGCCTGGTCAGTGCGACGCGCCCTGGAAGGCGGTCGGGCTGATCTGGCGTGGGACTATACGGGACGAGTCTGGGAGGCCTCGCTAGGGCACGATCAGCCCATTGCCAGCGCCGCCGAGCTCTACAGGCGGGTGCGCGATGAGGACGCGTTGAACGGCCTTCAGTGGGTAGATTACGCTCCGGTCCAGGCTCGCCATGCGTTGGTAGTGCCAGAGGCATGGGCGGCATCCGAGCGAGTGCGCTCGCTCTCTGATCTGGCCTATCACATGCAGAATCTAAGCCCTGACCTTGTGCTGTGCACGACGCCTGAGATCGCTGACTCTGTGCACGGCCCCGCATCCCTCGCCAGGGTCTACCACGCCCAATTCAAGGCGCCCAACATCCGGCAGGTAACAGCCGCAGAGGCCTTGCCGGCCCTGAGCACCGGGGCTTGCCACTGTGCCCTGTTGCGCCTCAACGAACTGCCCGCCGACACCGTTGACTTGCGTGTCTTGTGGGATGACAAAGACCTGATGCCTGCCTCGAACTTGGCGCCGGTGATGCGTTCGCAGATTCTACACAATGATCCCACCGTCATCCCATACCTGCGTCGGCTCTCCGCAGCCCTTGACCAGAAGACCTTAGCCGGACTCGTCGCCGAGGTGATTGCGGGCAAGAGCCCAGCGCGGGTGGCACGGCAGTTCCTGCGTACCGTCGACGTAGTGTCGACGCCCACGCCCACGCCAACCCCCAGGCCAAGTTCGACGCCTACTGCGATAACGCCCCAAGAAGCGTCAAAAGAGACCGATGCACCCTAGATAGGAGGACCCTGATTTGTCTCTAGCGCTGGGCATCGACACCGGAGGCACCTATACCGATGTGGCGTTGGTCGAGTATGATAGTGGCCGTGTCCTGGCCGTCGCCAAGGCGCTCACCACCAAACACAACCTCTCGCTCGGCATCTCACAGGCCATCGACAACGTTGCTTTTGATCCGCGCGAGATCGGCCTGGTCTCGCTATCAACCACTCTGGCCACCAACGCACTGGTCGAAGCGCAGGGCGCTCCAGTGTGCTCAATACTGATCGGCTACGAAGGACGCGTGGCCCCGGGAACCGATCTGAGCGCTGCCCTGAATACCCCCTTCTATGCCCTGGTGAGCGGCGGACACGACAGCAGCGGCCGAGAGCTGACGCCGCTCGACAGCGACGCGGTGCGGCACGCGGCTTGCGCCTATGCCGACCAGGCCGAAGCCTTTGCTATCTCGAGCTACTTTGGCACGCGCAATGCGGCCCACGAGCTGGCCGCGCGTGACCTGGTTCAGCGGCTCACCAACAAGCCCGTCACCTGCGGCCACGAACTCAGCAGTAAACTCGACGCTCTACGCAGAGCCACCACCGCATCGCTCAATGCCAGCCTCATTCCGCTGGTGTGTGGCCTACTTGATGCTGTTCTGGCCGTTCTGGCCGAGCGACGGATCGAGGCACCGGTGATGGTTGTCAAGGGAGATGGCTCGCTGATCAGCGCCGAGGTGGCCCGTGAGCGTCCGGTAGAGACGATACTGTCGGGGCCGGCCGCGAGCGTGGTGGGAGCCATGGCGCTCACCGGGAACAATGACACCATCGTCGTCGACATGGGCGGCACAACCACCGACATCGCTATCATTCGCGATGGCGCGCCAGTGCTCAGTAGCGAAGGCGCCACCGTCGGCGGCTGGCGCACCATGGTTGAGGCCATTGATGTCTACACCTGCGGCCTCGGCGGCGATAGCCAGGTGCACCTTGATGAACGCGGCGCCCTACAGGTGGGGCCAAACCGTGCGCTGCCGTTGGCCGTCTTGGCCGCCAGCCATCCGGCCATCATCAGCGAAATGGAGCGCCAATTGCGGCGCCCGCGACAACCAGGCGATGGCGAATTCGTGGTGCTACAGCGCTCTAGCTGGCCATCCAATGGCCAGGCTTCTGACTTTGAGCTACGGCTTCGTGATGCCCTTGAGAGCGAACCCGTATCAGTCGAGCGCCTGCGCGAGATCACCTCTCACCCCGGGCTCTATGATCGGCAGTTGAGCCGCCTCTTCCGACAGGGGCTAATCATCCGGGCAGCGCTCACCCCCACCGACTGCGCTCACGTGCTTGGCTGGTATCGTGAATGGGATGCGCATGCCTCTGAGGTTGCCGCCGAACTGCTTGCCCGTCGGTGGGGGCTTGAGTGCGAAGCGCTCTGTCACCGCGCGCTGACGCGCACCGTGCAGCAAAGCGCATACCATGTCATCCGCGCAGTTCTGGCCAGCGAGGGGCCACCAAGCAACGGCACTGGCCCCGATGACGATCTCTTGGCAAGAGCGCTGGGCTCAGAAGGCAATAGCCTGCTAAGCGTGGCCGTGCGCCTCAACCGTCCGCTGGTTGCACTTGGGGCGCCCTCACCCACCTACTGGCCACATGCAGCCGGCATCCTCTCGGCCGATCTATCGGTGCCCGAGTACGCCCATGTGGCCAACGCTGTCGGGGCTGTAGCCGGCAGCGTGGTGACACGGCTCAAGGCTCAGGTGGCACCGTCTGAGGACAGCGCCAGTGTGGTTGCCTTTGTGCCAGGCGAATGGCGCGAGTTCGGCGCCGTCGACGAAGCCATCGCCTTTGCCACGGCTCATTGCTCAGAGCTGGCCAAGGCCACCGCCCTGGCGTCAGGCGCCACCGAGGTGCGCGTCAATACAACGCGCCTGGATCACACCGCGCCGGTGGGCCTGGGCGCTGAGGAAGAGACCTGGCTCTATACCGAGCTGGCCACCACGGCCGCGGGCCGGCCGGCGCTCGGTCACGGTTAGTGCATTCTATACCTTCTACCCACACAGCAGCATGGTATAATGACGCCAATGAGCCTGTCTACAGAAGGAGCTGCCATGACGACGATGCGAGTCAACCTGAAGCGTTGCGACCTGATCACCCTCGAGGGACGGTATGACAGTGAGACGGCGCCTGAGCTTGAACGCGTGCTGCGCGAGAGCATGGATGCCGGCGTCTATCGCATCGTTCTTGATATGAGCAGGGTCACCTACTTTGGCAGTGCGGCTATCCGTGCGCTGATTCTGGCCTACAAAGAGTGCCGCCGCTTTAACCGTGGCGATGTACGCCTCGCCAACGTGACCGATCGCATCCGTCAGGTGTTCGAGATGGCGGGCATTATGCCCTTGGTCCAGCACTTTGACGACCCGGTGCTGGCTGTGGGCAGCTTTTAGCTCATGGAACGCCACGAGATCTGCTACGCCAGCGACCGCGGCAAGCTCGGCGAGATCTCAGAGTTCATCGGCGAGCACGCCCGCCATGCCGGTCTGGGCGAAGACGACGTCTATGAGATTCAGATGGCCACCGATGAGGCCTGCACGAACTCGATCGAGCATGCTTATGACGGGCTGACGTCCGGGCAGATTGAGGTGTGCTGTTATGTCGAAGGCGCCTTTTTCGTGGTTAGCGTTAGAGATTACGGCCGCCGCTTTGATCCGGACACGGTGCCAGTGCCCGATGTCACGGCACCGCTTGAAGAGCGCAGCATCGGGGGACTAGGACTCTACTTTATGCGCAGGCTGGTCGATAGCATCGAGTTCAGTTTTGATCCTGTCCAGGGTAACCAGGTGTTGATGCGCAAGCGGCGAGACAGCCAGTGAACGCCGATCAGACCGGCACCACACAGACCATCACGGCGAGTGGGCGCATCGATGCCGCCTCAGCGCCACTGCTCGACCGCCAGTTGCGGGCGCTGTATGCCGCTGGTAGCCGTGATATAGCCATAGATATGGGCACAGTGACCCATATGAGCAGCAGCGGCATGCGAGTACTGCTTGTTGCGTTACATCGCCAGCAATCTATCGGGGGCAGCCTCGTGTTGTATGGCGTGCCCGAGCGGGTGTATCGCGTTTTGGCCATCGTGGGGTTTGATCGCGTGCTCGATGTCCACCCATCATTGCCAGCCGCCTCAGACAGCGTCGGCTGAGATGCATCTATCAGTCGATCTTGCTTCTCTGCTGGCGCTCATCATCGCCATCGCGATACTGGCGATGGTGTTGGTACGCCTCTATAGAGAGCGGCGAGCTATGCTTGAGCTGCGGCGTCTCAACGCCTTTGGGCAAGAACTCCTCGAGGCCCGGCTCGACCTCGACGCCATGTGCCAACTGATCTACACCTACTGCCAACAGGTGGCACCCGCACCGGCTTTCGCCATCCAAATGCGTTCACCGTCTGGGACGCTCTACTGCCCGTTGGTGATGGTGCAGGGCAGGCCCATCCACGTGTCAGCACCCGACTGCTCCGCGCCGGTGTATGCCCTGCTAGAGCATAAAGGTCTACCAGTGATGTTTGGCGAGGCTGCATCCCAGCCGTTCGACCCGCTGCCTCTTGAGGGCCTGATGGCCAGCGGACTCTATGTGCCTATCCGCGCGAATGAGCAGATGCTGGGGATGATCGCCCTACAAAGCGACCGCCCCTCGGCGTTTGACAGCAGTCAGATGCATGAGGTGTCTGCTCTTGCAACGCAGGCCGCGCTGGGCATGCAGGCTGCCGTGTTGTTGCGCCAACAGCAGCACCGCGCCGCACTTTTGCTGCTGATCGCTGAGATCGGACGGAAGGTGGCCGCCATCCTTGACCTCAAAACGCTCTTTCATGATGCTGTGCGCCTGGTGCGAGACACCTTTGGCTACTATCATGTCAGCATCTATCGCGTCTCGGACGAGGGTGACGCCGTCACTCTGGCGGCCAGCACCGACCCAGAGATCGAGCACCGTGGCCTCACGCTCAAGATGGGCGTAGGCCTCATTGGCCATACCGCCCAGCAGGGCACGAGCCACCTCGCTAACGATGTGCGCAACAATGCTCTGTATGTGCACCAGGCCTCTTTGGATCGCACGCGGGCCGAGCTGGCCGTTCCCTTGCGTGTCGAGCATCGTATCCTGGGTGTGCTCGACCTGCAGAGCGACGTGCCGCAGGCCTTTACCCACGAAGACGCCTCGGTGCTTCAGATTCTCGCTGACCAGATCGCGGTGGCCATCGAGGATTCACACCTCTATATGCTGCAGCGCCAGCAGTCGCGCACAGCCGAGGCCCTGCTACAGGTGGCCAATGCCCTCAGTGGCGCTACTACCAACCTGCGCGATTGCCTCAGCGCAGTCGCCGAACTCACGCCACGACTGGTGGAGGTAGACTGGTGTGCGGCGCTCGTTTGGCCGAGTACCGAGCGCGCCCCGATGCTGCGGGGCGCGGGGATCGACGATGCGACGCTGGATGCCATTGGCCAGGCGCTGAGCCGCGCTGGTCGTGAACGCGTCACAGCTCAATGGGGCGGCGAGCGGCAACTGGTGCTGCAGGTAGAGCCCGATCTCATCGCACTCTGCCCCAAACTGGCCGATTGCCTGCCCTTTGCGGTGGTACCCCTTACTGCCCACGAGACCATATCGGGCTACTTGTTGGCTGGAGCGGGTGATCTATCTGCTCTCAGCGGGCACACCCAGACGCTCCTGGCGGGCATCGGGCGACAAACATCCCTGGCAATCGAGAGTGCCATGCTCTATCGCCGCATGCTTAGGCAGCAACAGTTCGAGCACGAGATGGAGCTGGCGCGTGACATCCAGATGAGCTTTATGCCCGAGGCAGTGCCCCAAGCCCCTGGCTGGGATCTGGCCGTGGACTGGCAAGCAGCACGTGGCGTGGGCGGCGATTTCTACGATCTGATCCAGCTCGACGAGAACCGGCTGGGCATTGTCATCGCAGATGTCTCTGACAAGGGTGTTGCAGCCGCGCTATATATGGCGCTCTCGCGCACCATCATGCGCTCGACCGCGCTCGAGGGTTACTCAGCGGCACGCACCTTGCAGCGCGCGAATACGCTGCTGCTGCCCGAGTCACGCTCGGGCATGTTTGTGACCATGTTCTACGGCGTGCTCGATCTGCGCTCTGGCCTCTTGAGGTATGCACGGGCCGGCCATAATCCCCCGCTGCTGATGCGGGGCAGCGGCGAGGCTATCGAGACCCTGTTCTCGCCGGGCATCGTGTTAGGCGTCATCGACGACCCCGAGATCGAGCAGCGAACCACCGTGCTCTACCCCGGAGACGTCTTATTGCTCTATACCGATGGTGTTACTGAGGCCATCTCTCCTGACGGCGTAGAGTTTGGCGTTGACGGGCTGCAGGCTGCCATGGAGATGGCGATTGGACAGCCGGCCGAGGCGATGGTCAGGGCCGTCTCACAGGCTCAGCAGACGCACACCAAAGGCAGCGATCAGCATGATGATTACACGCTCTTGGTCTTGCGGCGAGAGCCGGTGCCGCAGATTGCGGAGCCAGACCAGAGATGAGGGTGTGTCTTTGGGGCACGTTTGACCCCGAGCATGTCCGCAATCGCGTCATCAAGACCGGCCTGGAGCAGGCCGGGGCAGAGGTGGTGGTATGCCACAGATCGCTATGGCGCGGCCGTGGAGAGAGGGTTAGAGAGTCCGCTCGTCAGCGCCTCAACCTCTCTTTGATTGGCCGCGGGCTGGCCGCCTATTGGCATCTGTGTTGGTGTCTGCTGACGATGGCCCGCCCCGATGTGGTGCTGGTTGGCTACCCAGGGCAGATCGACGCTCTGATCGCCCGGCCTATCTGCTGGCTACGGCGCATGCCACTGGTTCTTGATGCGTTTCTATCGATTTACGAGACCGCCGTGACAGACCGGAAGCTGGTGCCAAAGAGGTCATGGCGCGCTCGCCTGCTCTGGTGCCTGGAGCGGCAGTCTTGCCGAGGGGCCGACCTAGTGTTACTGGATACAGAGGCCGATTGCGCCTTTTTCCAAAACGCCTACGGGGTGGGTCGATACGCTCGTGTGTGGGTAGGTGCTCCTGAACCCTCGGTAGTCGCCCCGGCCCGCCGCTCTACGGGTGATGACACCTTTGACGTGCTCTTTGTAGGCACATTCATTCCTCTGCACGGTATCGAGCATATCCTCCGGGCTGCAAAGCTCCTCGCGACCAGCGCCCCCGAAGTGCGCATCACCTTCATTGGCAGCGGCCAGATGTACACTGAAATGCGCCTGCTGGCGCAAGGGCTGGCCCTTGATAACGTGGAATGGGGGCCCAGCTGGCTCGATGAACCGGAGCTCTCTGAACGTGCGGCGCGCGCCGATCTGATACTGGGTGTGTTCGGCACATCAGCCAAGGCTCAGCGGGTGATTCCCGCCAAAGCATATGCCGCCCTTGCTGCGGGGCGTCCGCTGGTCACAGCCGACACGCCAGGCAGCCGCGAGGCGCTGACCCATGATGAGACTGCCCTACTATGCCCGCCTGGTGATCCCAAAGCTCTGGCCAGCGCGATCCTTGCTGTACGGGCCAACCGTGCCGAGGCTGACCAGATAGCGGCCAACGGACAGGCGCTCTACTGGCAACGATTCGCACCCCGACCTATCGGCGAGCTGCTGCTCGCTCTGTTGCGACCACTGGTGAGGCGAACCTCTCACTTTACCGCGGCGCCACCAGAATCTCGCCGACATCGAAGGTCTGATCGGCCTCAGCCATAAAGACCACATCGCGGTCAGCCAACAGGTCGTGGGCCAGCACCAGTTGCGATCCCAGCTCGATAATCAGGGCATAGCCCTCGACATTGACGTCGCCGAACGCAAAAGCTCCCTCACCGTCTGTGATGGTCATCGGAGCGCTGCCCTTGCTGAGGCTCACCATAAACGAAGGCTGGCCTTGCGCATCTCTGAGCCGGCGTGCCAGAAAGACACGGGCGTATTGCAGCGGCTCGCGGGTGTCGTCATCCACGCGATAATACACTCGCCCTGTGACGGTGGCCTTTCCTGCCGACGGCGTGGGCACCACCACCTTGGGGATAGCCGGCGTCTGCGCCAAAGCCGCTGTCAACGGCGTTACATCCATTGTGGGCTCGGGCCCCGGGTATGGGCCAGACAGCTCGGCATCTACTGGGGACGGATACGCTTCATCGCCATTCGCTACCATGGCGTCTTGGCCGCTTTTCGGCGTGGCGATGATCAGTGTCGACGTCGGCGACGGCAGCAGCGTCGGTTGAGCGTCCACAGCGAGATCAGGGGGTTCAGCCACCAACAGCGTTGGCTTGGCCGCTGTAGCGCAGCCAACGAGCAACGCCACCAGCAACATCACCACAAGCAGATTGCGGACCATCGGCACCTCGCGAGGTATTAGAGTTCAGCTCACAGCATAGTGCGTGTCGGGCGGTTATTCAAAACAGCACGAGGGCTGCCGCGTGGCAGCCCTCGTCTGGTCTCATCACTACGCCACTAATCGGCGCTGCCCGGCAGCTCCCAGAGCGGGAAGGCGTTGTAGGTCGAGAGGACGTCTCCAACCGATGGCGGGCCGAACAGCTTGTTCGTCACGGCCACCAGCAGGGCGTCGCCATCGTCAGCCTTCAGAAGTGCCGAGCCCACAAAGCCATCGCCCAGCTCGTAGGCAAAGGATGCCGAGCTATAGGCATGAAGGATGTTGGTTGACTCGAGCGGCCCAAGCGTCAACGTCTGCGTTTTGGCCACCGGCGTCCCATGTCCCTGATCCAACCGACCACGATACTCGATGGTGATATCCTCCGAGTCGGTTGGGCTGGCGTTGAACAGGTTGATCGATGTCCAGTAGCCATTGCTGCGATCGAGCATCTCAGGGAAGGCCAGATACGGCGCGGCATCCACAGGGCTGCTGGCATTGTACGCCGAGCCCGTGCCGGTGTTCACGGTGAACTCCTGCACCTGCGCCACCAGAGGCTGAGGGTCTCCGGTCACCAGGCCGACGTTGTCGGTGTCCTGATCGATATAGGCCGATCCGACGAACGACCCGAGACCGTTCACGGTGTAGCAGTTGCTGTTGGGCGTATACTGCTGCCAGGCATCGCTGAAGGCAAAGAAACCGAACACCTGCATGGCGCCTGGTTCGATGATCATCGTCTCGTAGCAGGCATCGCCCGAGTACGAGACGCTGTTGCTGGGCACATAGTGCACCGTCACCTCAGTCGCCTCGGTGCCACGGTTCTGAACATGAATCGAGCTGCGGGTGGTGTTATGGTTGGTGTGATAGAGCGGCGCCACCAGTAGGCCTTCGGTGCCAACCGTCGCAAAACCATCGTAGACCATCAGGTTCTCGTCGCTACCCTCGACGCAGGTGGCCACCACCGGACTACCGCTGCTATACACGGTCGCCGCCCCGACAAAGGCCTCGCCGTCCCGGTCGCCGCCCACTGGCGTATCACCCAACAGATGCACGGCGAGCTCACGTGGATCAAACGTGTACGATACATAGGGTGGGAGCGTGATCACAGGCGTCGTGTAGGTGTTGCCCACCAGTCCGGGCTCAAAGGTCACATAGACGTCGGCCTCATCGGGGCCAACGTTCTGCACGTTGAACCAAGAGTCCCAGTCTTTGTTGCTTAACTGGATGAGCGGGATACCTACCTCGTAGGCGCCATCGAGAGAGCCCTGCGAAGAGCCCTGGAACATCCAGTCCTCAGAGTAGAGGTTGTTGACCACGCGGATCTCGCGATCGGACCCCACCACTGCAGACCCAGACCAGTCTTCGCCCAGATTGCTCGCGTCGACAGTCCAGATGATTACGTCGCCTTGGGGCTCAATGGTGTCGTGTAGCTCCGCAACCGGCGAGCCAACATTGGGGCTTGTACCGTACAGATCGTAGAAACTGATGACGATGATGGCAGGCTCGTCCTCGAGGTTCTGTACGCGAATGTTGGACGAAAAGCTCAGCGGCGGCATCGCTGACACGACGCTCGTCGAGAGGAGCATCGCCAGCAGTGCCAGCATGGTGATAAGGGGGGTAATCAGCCTTCGTCTCATAGTGAGCCTCCCATAGATGACGGACCTTTGCGGCCTTGAACCACCCTCAGTGTAGGGTATGCAACACCCGACCAGCAATCACCCGTTAGGGTGATTGCTGCCACGATGGGCCAACCATCTCGTCAACGCTCTGATCGCCAGCACCAGGGCCGCCCACAGCAGCTCGTTGAGCAAAAGCCAGAGGCGTGACAGGATCGGCGCCGCCAGAGCAACCGGCACGGGCACGATCGATGCAAGCATGGCGGCAGTGGCGGCTTCGCGCAGGCCCAATCCAGCAGGCAACACCAGGCTCAGAAAGCTAATGGCACTCCCCACTGCAGAGAAGGAGATGAGCGCCGGCCACAGCGCGAGATCAATGGGGTAGAGAGCCAGCGCGACACAGCAGTAGGCTAGACCGCTCACCAGCCCTGATGCCACAAAGAGCGTCAGCGAGCGCGCCATGTCTGCCGGCGCCAACTGCCCCCCGATGCGCTGCTGCGAGCCCAGCCGCCGCATGATGCCGTTGACCGCTCGGGTCACCAGGCCAGGCCAGGCCACCAGGCCCAGGCAGACGAGCGCGCCCGCCAGCATGGCCCAGCGCCACCCGCCGGTTACCAGTGAGACTCCTCCCAAGAGCCCCATCACCAGTGCCACCAAGACAGATGCGAGCAGCAACAGTGCCTGCTCGAGAACCAGTGCCGCCGAGCTGATCGCCTCAGTCACCCCATGGGCACGAGATAGCAGTATGCGCCCGCCCACGAACCAGACCGGCGTAGGCAACTTGCGCGCCAGATTGCTCAGGGCAAAGGTATAGAAGCAATCCCAAAAGGCGGCCGTGGCGCCAAGCCTTCTCAGGTTCAGCACCCAACCCTGCACAACCAGGCCGATGGCCAGGGGGTAGAGCGGCATCGCGATGAGCAAGGGCCACCACCGTAGCGTCCAGGCGTGCGAGCGCAGCGCCTGCCAGTTCGCGGCCACCAGCCACGACGCGACGCCGAGCGCGGCAACGAGCAGTACCACTGCGAGCGCCCGCAGCCAGGGTGAGGCCGCCGCACCTCTTGACCTGACCTGCTCGATCCAGCCCTGTAAGCGCATCACGCTGGCCTCTGCCTCTTCTTCGCCGACCACGACCCGGTGAAGCCGGTGCCGCACGACGCTGACGCCTGCGGGCACGCCGCCACATCGCTGCAGTCACCAGGCTTGGCCTGCGGCTTGACGGCCACAGCGAGGCGGCAAGACGTCGGCCATAGCCTGGACGTAAGCCAGCTGAGTGGCGCCACCATGGCCTGCAGCATCGACGAGCCGAGCAAGGCCTCTGCCACTGCTCGGCTGCGTCCGTGGAGCGAAAGCCTGGCCCACCGGCCCAGGCTTGGCTTGAGGCCTGAATAGAGACTCGCATTGCCCCTGCTCGCGCGCAACTCTAGACCGGCATGGCATAGAACCTGCTGCAAGTGGGCCATCGAGTAGACGACAAGGTGCCGCGGCGCGTCCCAGCCGGCCCAGGCTTCACCAAACAGCCTGGCATCCCAGGCGTCGCTGACCGGCAACCTGAGGATCAGCAGCCCCCCCGGCCTGAGCGCGACCTGGATCGCGTTCAGGGCAGCGACTGGATCGGGCAAATGTTCGATCACATCCCACATGGCAACCACATCAAAATGCCCGCGCGGCAGTTGGGCCTGCTCGACAGGCGCCTGGATGATCTCGAGATCGTACATCTCTCTCGCCCTGGCGACGGCCACAGAGCTGGTGTCGATGCCCATCACCTCCCATCGGCCCGTCTGTCTGAGCGCGGCCAGCATAAAGCCATCAGCACAACCCACCTCGAGCAGCCTGCCCGAGGGTCTACAGCGCTCGATTGCTCGGATGCGCTTGCGGATGCCGTGGTTAACCAACCGCTGGTGAAGGCGATTTGCACTTGCCGACACCTCGGCAAAAGGAGCATAGGCTGGTGGATAGTGCGCCTCGAGTTCCTGCGCGGTGGGCTGCGGATTTAGGTAGCAGAGACCACAAGACGAACAGCGCACATAGTGAAAGATGGTCGCGTCATCCATCAGCAGGTCTCTGGTATCGACGAGTGGCTCTCGGGCAAGGCTGCCGCAAAGCGGGCACGGTACTGTCATCATCTAAGAGTTACCTATGAGCAAGGGATCATCCTCGTACTGGCTGGCAACAACCCCGCAACATGTTCGGCTTCTGGCATAGATCGTGGATGCCATCGCGATCACCTTCTCCTCGTCGCCAGCATCCCCAGCCCAGACCCCGGCCAGAGGCCAAAGGCAGCCAGAAAACGTTGCAGGCGCGCCCTGGCAGGACTCGCTGGAGGCAGCCCGAACCGGGCCAAGGGCATTAGCCCTACTCTCACCAAAAGCCGGTGCAGCGTGCGCGGCGCAAAGTAATGCTTGTGCTCGAGGGGCTGCAGTTGGTGCCAACGACGCCCCCATAGCCGGCCCCAGGCATAGTTGGGTACGTGCACCGCCAGCAAGCCGCCAGACCGCAGCACTCGCACTGCCTCGCCCAGCACCGCCGCTGGTTCGAGCGTGTGCTCCAGCACATTCAGCAACACAACGGCATCATAGCGCGCATCATCGCCTGCAAGCGCCTCAGCTCGGCCCAGTTGCACATGCTCAACAAGCCCGTTGGCATCGAGCTGCGCCACCAGTGAGGCACTGGCCTCAATCCCGTCGGCCTGCCAGCCGCGCTCCAGAGCCACAGAGAGTAGGGCACCATCGCCGCAACCGATATCGAACAGCCGACCACGAGAGCCAAGACGCTGCTCGAGCAAAGCCAGTAGATGCTCCGCACCGCCGACTCGCTCCTGCCGTGTGGCGGCAAAGTAGGCTGTCTCCTCTGACGGTGGGTAGCTGGCAAGATTCGCGGGCAGTCGCGGCTGGGGGTTGATGTAGGCCATACCACAGCATCGGCAGCGAACCAGCGCCTCACCGCCCTGCACGTCCAGGGGGCACTCCCTCGCGTACACGCGGTGGGCGTCGCCGACGATCTCCCTCAGAACGGTGACGGCATCATCCGAACCACAGACAGGGCATGCGACCCAGACACGCGGCAGAGCGATGGATCTGATCACAGGCGCCCCTCGATCGGCTCACGCCAACCCAGGCACAGGCCACGCCACAGAGCTCGTGCGCGCCCGGGCTGCCGGCGCAGCCATGCCAGGAGCACCTGCACCACGGTATGCCCTGTCACCATCAGCAACGTCACCGGCCGCCACGGCCAGGGAGCGTGCTGGCGGTAAAAGCGCAGCCGAAAGCGCGCCTTCTGTTCGGCGCTGCGCTCGCTGGCCAGGGCGGCGCTGCTGCCTACGGCGTGCCACAAACGAGCTTCTGGGGCAACCACAATGCGCCCGCCCAACTGCCGCAGCCTTAGACAGAGGTCAGCATCTTCATAGTACATGACGTAGCGCTCATCAAAGCCGCCTAGCGCACGCGCCATGTCGGCACGAATCAGCATGGCGCAACCGGTTACCATATCGACCGGATAGGGGTCCGTCTGGGCCCTGGCCCGGGCAGCCAAGGGCCGCCACCGGGGCCACTGCTGGCCAGCATCCCAACACGCTTCGGGTGCATCAAGACGGTAGATCAGGGGCGCCACCAAAGAAGCCGCCTGCGCCTCGGCGGCCCTCACCAGATGGCTAACCATATCTGGTGCGGCCACGGTGTCGTTGTTGATCACGAGCACCCAGTCAGCGTCAGCGTCCAGAGCCGCAGCGAGCCCCAGGTTGTTTCCGCCCGCATAGTAGCGGTTCTGTGGGCTAACCACCACGGGCACGTCTGACAGCTCACGGGCAAACCAGTCGAGCGAGTCATCGCCCGAACCATTGTCTACAATGACAACCTGTAGCGAGGCGCTCTGCTCTCGGAGCAACGACCTCACGCAGCGGACGGTGTCGCCTGGCAGATTCCAGTTGAGCACGATCGCCACGACCAACGACGTGTTCATTGGGGGGCTGCCTTGAGGGATGTATAATGTCGCCAGCCTGTAGGCGGCGAGGAGCGATGCGAATCTGTCTGGTAAACCTCGACTTTGCGCCCCACCGCACCTCTGGGTTGGGCGTGTACGGAGAGACGCTCGTCCGAGGTCTCTTGGCTCAGGGCCACGAGGTGCATGTCTTGGCTCGCGGACTGCCAGCGTCGGGCACCAAAGAAGAGTCCACTGGAGCCACCGTCCACCGTGTTTCTGGCGGATGTCTCGATTGGGTGACCTTTGCGCGCCAAGCCGCGCCACTGGTCCACGCGCTCGACGAGCGGCATCACTTTGACATCGTGCACTTTGCGGATGTTCATTTCGCCTATGCCTACCAGGGCCCCTTTGTGGCCACCCTGCAACAGTCATTTCGCCAGCGGCTCAGAGCACATGGCAACCTGCCCGCTCACTCGGGAACGCGCAACCTGCTCAGCAGGTTGGCATACTATACCACAGCTCGCTATCTGGCAGAGCGTCCGTGCGTACGGCGATCGCAACACCTCATCGCGGGGAGCCGTACCACTGCCCGTGCCTATGCCGATGAGTACCACCTACCACCCGAGCGCATCAGTGTGGTGCGTCACGGCATCGACACCGCTCGTTTTGCTCCTACACCCAGCGACGTGCGTGCCCAGCTGGGCCTCGAGACCGCTCAAGTGCTGCTCTTTGTGGGCTTTTGCACGCCCCGCAAAGGGCTCGAATACCTGGCTGCGGCGCTGCGGCGTCTGCCCGAGCACGTCTATTGCGTGGTGATCGGCCGCTGGGAAGAGCGCTACCGCCAACGCGTGCTGGCCGCGCTGGGGCCAGCAGCGCGGCGTATGGTCACCCTGGGCTATGTGCCCGACGAGGACCTCCCATCGTACTACACCATGGCAGATCTGTTTGTAACGCCGTCTCTGCTCGAGGGTTTTGGCCTGCCGATTGCCGAGGCGCTGGCCTGTGGCACGCCCGTAATCACCACATCAGCAGGCGCTTGTGCCGAAGTGGCCGGGCCAGGCGGCCTGGTGGTGCCACCCATGGATGCCGAGGCGCTGACCGTTGCCATCAGCTCGCTGCTAGACCAGCCCGAACGCCGACGCACGATGGCCCAACTTGGCCAGGTTTGGGTGCGCCGCAATCTCAGCGCAGAAACGATGGTGCATGGGCACCTAAAGGTCTACCAGCGGTATCTCGATCGATCAGGAGGCGCGCACGAGCGTCGACCATAGCGAGCATGTGCATAGTGACACGTTAGCGGCTCCGCTCACGTGTGCTTGTACCAAAGCCACGGATGCCTCCAACGCCGCCACGAGAACAGCGGCCGTTAGCGTCTAGCCCTGTTCACGGTTGGCCATTTTGGCGATCAAGTCGGCTAGCACGCCCAACGCTCCAACCTGCACGCCCGCCAACACCAACATCACCGTCGAGGCGGGAAAGTGCCAGTTGTACCTAAAGACGTCTGAGATCGCCTTACCCATACCGATCGCGAGCAGCAATAGGCTGACGGGCAGGAACACGCGCAGCGGGTTAAAGTAAGTGATGGTGCGCACCACCAGCGTGAGATAGTTATAGGTGTCTCGAATGGGGTGGAAGGTTGAGCGGCCAATGCGCGGGTGGTATTCGATGGGAATCCACCTCACCCGATAGCCGCAGCTCAAGAAGGCGATTGTGATGGTGCTCACCCACGAGTGGCTATTGGGCAGGATGTGGAAAAAGCGCGGAATCAGTGCCCTGCGGATGCCCCGGAGCCCCGAATTGAGATCTGGAATGCGAGTACGCGTCATATAGCTGGCGAGCATGCGGATAAACCACTTGGCAGGCGAGCGCAACCAGCGGACGGTGCCGGCCTCACGGCGTCGCGCGCCGATGACCATGTCGGCGTTCTGCAACTCGCGAATCAGCTCAGGGATCGCCTCGGCCGGATAGGTGCCATCGGCATCTGTCATGATGACAAACTCACCCTGAGCGCGACGGACGCCGGTGCTGCGCGCGGCGCCTGTGCCCATGTTGTGGTGATGGCGCTCGAGGATGACATCAGGTCGGCGTTGACACAGGGCCGCTGTGCTATCCGTCGACCCATCGTCCACAACGATGATCTCATAGGCGAGGCCCAGCGGCCGCATCACCGCCACGATCTCGTCCAGCACCAAGTCGATGGCCTGTTCTTCGTTGTAACACGGGATCACAAAGCTAATGTCAACGGGGGGCATTGGACAATCCTTGCTGAATGCTGGCGCGATTATAGGCCCCATCAGGGCTACGTCCAACCGCATTGCCGCGACAGAACGCCCTGACTATACTGTGGGCCACTGTCATGCTGAGGAGAAGGTCGTGAGCGAGCAGTTGTCCACTCTGGCCGCTGTATACGGTTCAGATGTCGGCTTTCTAGAGCGCCAACAGGCGCGGCTAAACGAGTTGTTGCACGCATTCGGGCAGCTCTGGGGCCAAGGGCCCGTGATGGTCTTTCGAGCGCCGGGGCGCGTCAACCTGATCGGCGAGCACACCGACTACAACCACGGCTTTGTGCTTCCGATGGCGCTCGACCGCGATGTGCTGTTGGCCCTGCGTCCCCGTGCTGACGGCCGCGTCATTCTGGGCAACGTTGAACAGGGCTTTGGCGAACGGTCGTTCGAGATCAGTAGAGACATCCCCCGCCTCCCCTTGGGCGACTGGGGCAACTATGTCCAGGGGCCCGCACAGCTACTGTCTCAGCGCTATGAGCAGCCGCTACACGGCTTTGATGCCCTGGTCGATGGGCGGCCAGGACTGGGCGTTCCACGCGGAGCGGGTCTCTCGTCATCCTCGGCGTTGACGGTCGCAGCAGCCGTTGCCCTGGTTCACATCAATGAGCTGCCACTCAATGGCCCTGCTTTGGCCGACGCCTGTGGCCAGGCCGAGTGGTATGTGGGCACCCGCGGAGGCGTGATGGATCAGTTCGCCTCGCTGCTTAGCCGCCAAGGGCACGCGCTATTCCTCGACTGCCGGCCCGATGCCGCCACTCAGACCTACACCTACCGCCATGTGCCGGTCTCACCGCAGTTTCAGGTCGTGGTCATCGATAGCCAGGTGCGCCACGCCAACACCGGACCGCACTTTAACCGCAGGGTTGCCGAGGGTCGCATCGGCGTGGCCTTACTGCGCAAGTACTATCCGGGCATCACGCATTTGCGCGATGTCCAGCAGGTGCGCTGGGAAGACCTCGAACCGCTGCTACCCGAGACAATCACCGCAGAGGCCCTTTTGCAGCAGGGCATCGACCCAGAACGCATTCTGGACGCGGGGCGCAGCGCGGAAACCAATATCTACAACGTGCGCGCCCGCTGTCGCCATGTCCACAGCGAGAATACCCGCGTCTTGGCAACCATGGAGGCGCTCTCTAGCCTTGACATGTCGCGCGCTGGTGCGCTGATGGTCGAGGCGCACCGTAGCGCGGCCACAGCCTATGAGATCTCGACGCCCGAGATCGATGCCCTGGTCGACGCCTGCCTGGAGGCTGGCGCCGTCGGAGCGCGCATCACCGGTGCAGGCTGGGGCGGCTGTGTGGTGGCGCTGGTTGCGTCAGAGCAGGTCGAGGCGTTCGTGTCGCAGGTATCGCTGGCCTACCGCGCCGCCACGGGCTTACAGGCAGAGTCGTTCGTCTGCCGCTCGGCGCGCGGTGCAGGCCTGATGTTCAGCACCAACCTATAGGAGTTATCATGCCCGCTTCACAGCTCGACCAAATCGTTGCCACCTACCGTTCGGGCCTGCATTGATCAGAGGCCATGGTGGTCGCCGTGGGCGGCCTATATCTCGACCCCGTGCCCGATGTGCTCATCCGTGCCTCGTGCCCCTTTGGCGGTGGCGTCTGCGAGCGGCAAGAGCTGTGCGGCGCGCTCAGTGGGGGCATCATGGTGCTCGGAGCGCTCTGGGGGCGCACTAGCGCCGGGGTGAATGACGATTTCGTGAACGATCTAGCCTGTCAGTTTCGACGACGCTTCTTGGCGCGTTTTGAGGACACCACATGCGCCCCCATCCATGGCTCTGACTGGCGCACGCCAGAGATGGGCTGTGCGCGCGTCATTCGCGCCAGCGCCGAGATCTTGATCGACATCATCGAGGCTGGCCATCGCCAACAGCCCTTTGTGCACGAGGTGAGCGCACCATGAGAGACCGACTAGCAGCCCTCCGTACACTGATTGCCGAACAGGGGCTAGACTGCCTGGTTGTCTCGCAGGCGGAGAACCGCCGCTACATGAGCGGGTTTAGCGGCTCAGCTGGCGTGCTCATCATCAGTGCAGAGCATGCGCTGCTCCTCACCGATTTTCGCTACTATGAGCAATCAGCCCGCCAGGCTCCTGGCTTTACGCTGGTGCCGGTGTCTGCCCGTACAGAAGAGACGCTGGCAGAAACCATCGCCAGCCATGGCTGGAGCAGGGTCGGGCTGGAGAAGCACGACGTCACGCTGGAGACCTCTGAGCTGTGGCGAGCGGCGGCCAGTGACACGGAATGGGTGCCCACCAAGGGGTTGGTAGAGTCATTGCGCCAGTACAAGGATGAGCACGAGCTTGAGCTTATGGCAGAGGCAGTGCGCATCGCCGACGAAGCCATGCAGTCGATGTGGGAGTGGATTCGACCTGGGGTGACTGAACGGGATGTCGCCTGGCAACTCGAGGTGTACATGCGCACGCACGGCGCCGACGGGCTCTCGTTCAACACCATCGTCGGCTCTGGCCCTAACAGCGCTTTGCCTCATGCCACGCTATCTGACCGGCCGATCGCTTTGGGCGATCCGGTGGTGGTCGACATGGGCGCCCTTTTCGAGGGTTACCATTCGGACCTCACACGCTCCTTCTGTCTGGGGCATGCCGATGACGCCTATCTGGCCATCTGGCACAAGGTGCTCGAAGCGCAGCTCGCCGTCGAGCAGGCGCTCAAAGCCGGCATCAGCGGCTTTGAGGCAGATCAGATTGCGCGCGATATCATCTATGGCGCCGGCTACGAGGGCAAGTTCGGCCATGGGCTGGGGCACAGCGTTGGCCTCGCCATCCACGAAAACCCGCGTGCCAGCTCACTGTCTCAGGAAGTGTTAGGTGCAGGCGTGGTGCTCACCGTCGAGCCAGGCATCTATCTTCCCGAGTTCGGGGGCGTGCGCATCGAGGATATGGTCGTGATCACTACCGCAGGCTGCCAGATACTGACGGCCTGCCCAAAGCAGCCCGTGGTCGGCTAGGCACATCGCTTGAGTGCCGCCTGACGGTGTGCTATGATGGCAGCATACAGCAGGCGAGGAGCATATATGAGCTTGCGAGCTGATAACCACCGACGGTTTGGCCTTTGGGCGCTGATTCTGGCCGCCGTGGTCGGGCTGGCGCTGGGGCTTTTTGCGGCCTGGGTGGTGTGGCCTGTCGACTGGACCGACACCGACCCAGTGGATCTGCGCATTGAGCATCAAAAGACCCACATCTTGCTAGTGGCAGACTCGTACGCCATCAATGGCGACGTGCCCCTGGCGCAGCGTCGTCTACAGGATCTGGCGCCTGATGGGCGCGATCTGGCCGCCGTCACTCGACTGGCGGATGAGTTGCTGGCAGAGCGCCTTGCAGAGGGAGATGCCGCCGCAGCGGCGCGTCTGAAGCGGCTTGTGGACGACACGGGCTTACAGAGCAACGCAGCCACTGCAGCGCCGTCCGAGGAGCCTGGCCAACAGGGCTCTGAAGACCGCATGGGCCGCGGCGCGCCCAACTGGGTAATGATCCTCTTTGGGCTGGGCGCCCTGTTGGTGGGGCTTGCCGCCGTGGTGGGGCTACTGCTGAGCCGACGGGGCAGCCGCGACAAAGGCCCTGAGTATCCAGTCTTTGACGCCAGACTTGAGCCTTTAGATGAGAGGCCCAACGAGACTAGTACCGCGCCTGGCCAGACGCCGACCTCGGCTGGCCCGAGCCTGGAAGAACTGCTCGGCATAGACGCCACAGCACTTTCATCGCAACCGGCTCCTCAGCCCGCGCGTGTTGCGCGAGATGTGCCGCCGTGGGAGGGTGTTGACGAGGACGACGCTATCGTGCCGCCCGCGCCCAGCCAGGTGAAGGTGAACAAGTCCGGCGTGCTGCGCGAGTATGACATCGCCTACCGCTATGGCGACGACGACTTTTACCAGTCTGTGACCATCGATTCGCCCGAGGAAAGCTTTATCGGGCAGTGCGGCATGGTGATCAGCGAGGTGCTGGGCTCGGATGATGCTCAACAGGTAGCCGCCTTTGACGTGTGGCTCTTTGAGACCCAGGGCACACGCACAGTGTCGCAGGTGCTGGCGAGCCCCTGGGCCGCCAGGAACGAGAGCATAGTGGCCAGGCTCGAGCGCAAGGGCGAGGTGGTGACGGCCGAGCCAGGGCTGGCCCTCACGCTCGAGACCGATTCCTTGCGGCTGACGGCACAGATCACCGCCCTCGCCTATCAGCACCACCCTCAGTTCCCAGAAGCGATCTTTGAGCGGCTGGCTATGCATTTCCGCATCGAGCAGATGGCGACCTAGAGCACCGAAAGACTGCTATGACTGCCGCGATCACAGCGCAACCTGAGCGGTGGATCGTGCATGTCGACCTCGATGCGTTCTTTGCCTCGGTTGAGGAGTTTCTCAACAGCTCATTACGCGGCAAGCCCATCGTCGTCGGTGGCACCCCCCAGGGGCGGGGCGTAGTGGCCTCTGCGTCCTATGCCGCCCGTGCCTTTGGCGTGCGCTCAGCCATGCCCGTGGCGCAGGCGTTGCGGCTGTGCCCCCACTTGGTGATCGTCCGTGGACACTATGACCGCTATGGCGAGTTCTCCGATCAGATCATGCAGATTCTGGACGAGTTCACCCCGGTGATGGAGCAGGTATCGATCGACGAAGCCTTTCTCGACATCACTGGTTGTGAACGGCTCTGGGGAACCCCACGTCAGACGGCGGAGCGCATCAGAACTCGCGTGGCATCCGAGGTGGGCCTGCCCATCTCGCTCGGCGTAGCCTCGACCAAACTGGTGGCCAAGATCGCTTGTTCACAAGGCAAACCAAACGGCCTTGTGATGGTGCCACGCAACGAAGAAGCGCGCTACCTGGCGCCCCTATCCGTACAAGAGCTATGGGGTGTTGGCAAGGTCACCGCAGCAAAACTTCAGGCTCAGGGCATTCACAAAATCGGAGATCTGCAGCGTCTTGACCAGAATGAGCTGACGGCGCGCTTTGGCGACGCGGGCGCCTGGCTCTATCGTAGCAGTCTGGGCATCGACTCAAGCAGCGTCTCGCCAGACCGCGAGCGGCGCTCGGTCAGCCATGAGACCACGTTTGCTCAGGATGTGGCCGAGCGCGAGCCATTAAGGCGCACCATTCTGGAGATGAGCGACCATCTCGCCAGGCAGCTGCGCGAGCGCCGCCTGGTGGGCGGCACGGTGCGGCTCAAACTGCGTACGGCTGATTTCGACACCTTTACGCGGCAGCGTGCCCTGGAGCAGCCGACCGACCGGGCTGAGGTGATCAACTCTGCAGCCGCTCAACTACTAGACAGCAACTGGGCTCCGGGTACACGGCTACGGCTGATCGGCGTGGGCGTGAGCGGGCTGCTGGATGGCGCTGGCTATCAGCTCGGCCTGTTCGATGATAGCGACCAGCGCGCCATCAGGTTGGCCAATGCTCTGGATGAGATCCACAAACGGTTCGGCAGTCGTGCCATCACACGGGCTTCGCTACTCAGAAGGCGTAGAGACGAGCCAGACGAGCCGCTCGGCGACTAGAGCATGTGCGACAAGAGGGCATAGACCAGCATGCCGGTAACCATAGTCCGAACCATGCTGCGCGTGCGCCAGGCCACTGCGGCCGCGGGAACAGCTGCGAGCAGCTCTGGCGTCTTCCACGGTTCGGCCTCGCCTGGTAACAGCACCGCCTGGCAGAGCATGGCCGCGAGCACAGCGCCAGGAACCAGCTCAAGCCAGTCACGGGCCCAGCTCGGCAGTCTGAAACGCTCCAGCAGAGCCAGTGGCAACAGGCGGTAGGCCAGCGTCACCGCGGCCAAGGCAATGATTAGCGCCGTCATAGCCACCGCTTGAGCCCCAGGCCGACAGTGGCCGCGATCATCGTTGCCGCCAACACCACCCAGGCGTCGGGCAGCCACAGCCGCGACACCAGAGCAAGCACAATCGCAAGGAGGGCGACGACCCACTGCCGCCGACTGTGCACCAACATAAAGAGCAGGCAGATGAGACTGGCTGACAACGCATACTCGAGGCCAAAGCCCTGCGGAATCAGGCCACTCGCGAGGCGCCCTACCAAAGTGGCGATCTGCCAGAACAGGTAGATCGCCAGACCCGAGCCCACCAGATAGACAGGCTTGGCGTCATGGGTACGAAAAGCGCCAAGGCTTACTGCAAAGCTCTCATCGGTGAGCGCCTGCGCCGACGCCAGCCTCTGAGCTGTACCGATGCCCTGCAAGTGCGGCGAGACCGCAGCGCTGAGCAGCAACAGACGCAGGTTCACCAGCACACAGGTGAACCAAACAGACAGTAAATCGGCGCCTTGAGCGAGCATACTGACGGCCACAAACTGAGCCGTGCCCGCAAAGACCGTCAGCGACATGAGCGAGGTTTGCCAGGGAGACAGCGAAGCAGCGGCTACAGCACCATAGGCCAGCCCGAACGGAACACAACCCAGAGCCACCGGCAAGGTGGCCCGAAAGCCCGCCCACAGACCGGGGCGCTCCGTCTCGACGCATGAGGCTGACATGCGCGCGATGGTAGCGCTCGGGAGCGACACGGTCAAAAGCCTTGGCATTACGGTCACCGTTGAGTAGAATCATGGTCATGCGCACCGTTCACAATCAAGGCGGTGCCACCAGCATCTGTAACGAGGCACGATATGCCGTTGGCAAAGGCTACCCTGGGTCGGTTTGAGACGCTGTTTGGCTGGGCTAACCGCCTGCTACGCATCGATCTGTCCAATCTAAGCATCACCGCAGAGCCGCTGCCCAAGGCGGCTCGCGAGTTCATCGGCGGCCGCGGGCTGGCGGCATACTATGCCTGGCACGAATACCCAGAGGCCATCGACCCTCTGGCGCCTGAAAATCCGCTGATGATCATGACGGGCGCTCTTACGGGCTCACGTTCGCCCTATTCGGGGCGCACTGCCATCTGCGGCTTTAGTCCGCAGGCTTTTCCTTTTGGCTGGTTCACCCGCGCCAACGTCGGCTCGCAGTTTGGCGCCGCGCTAAAAAAGGCCGGCTATGACGGACTCATCGTCACGGGCGCCAGTGATCGGGCGGTGATGATCGCCATCACAGATGATGAGGTCACCATCGAGGATGCCAGCGATCTCTGGGGCCTGGACACTTTTGAGGCACAAGAGGCGGTGGCCGAACGTACCACGCGCCGCCATCGCACGCTCACCATCGGGCCTGCCGGCGAACGCTTGAGCCGCATCGCCACCATCCATACGGCCACATCATCAACGGCCGGGCAAGGTGGCTTTGGCGCTGTGATGGGCTCAAAGCTGCTCAAGGCCATCACCGTCCTGGGTACTGGAGATGTGGCAGTAGCTCACCCTGACGCCTTTGACACCCTCGTGAGAGCCGTTGGCGACGAGGTCCGCAGCTATCGCCTCCGGCCAGAACGCTGGGCCAACGAGAACGCCAAACTGGCCTGCGAGCGTGGAGGGCGAGTGCGCCCCTATGCGTGCACTGCATCATGCCCCACCCCTTGCAACGCTTACTATGCCAACATGCCAGGGGTTGCCTTTCCTGGTCGTCAATATGAGGGGCACTGGGCCTGTGTGGGCTCATCCTTCCGCGGTATCGCGGAGGGCGGCCCAGTGGGGCACGGGGGCCTGTTCGATTGGCAGCTGGGCATCTATGGCGGCTTTGAGTTGAATGTGCTCTCAAACCGACTCGGCCTCAACCAGTGGGATATCATCATGAGTATGGTGCCCTGGCTCGAGTGCTGCCAGCGCGCGGGCCTGCTCACGCAGATGGATGGCCGCGAGATCGACTGGCGCTCTGCCGAGTTCTGGGTGTCGTTCATCGAGAACATCGCTTACCGACGCGGGATTGGCGATGCCCTGGCCGAGGGCGGGCTGCGAGCCGCCTATACGCTCAATCTAGGCACCGATATCGCGCGTCGCTTCTACACGGCGTGGGGCTTTGGCGGCCACTGGGATGGCCATGCCGGCACCCAGAACCATATCGTCTACCCCTTCTGGATCGTCTCGGCGCTGCAATGGGCGACGGACACGCGAGATCCGTACAGCAGCAGCCACGGCTATGTGCAGAACGTCATGCGCTGGGGGCCAATCCCCGATATGCTGGCCAACCGGCCCATCAGTGGCCCCGACTGGGAAGATATGAAGGCGATCAGTTCCCGCGTATATGGCACGCCCGACGCGCTCGATCCCGAGAGCGGTTATCGCGGCAAGGCCATCGCCGCCTGGTATCATGATCTGCGCTCAGTGATGAAGGACTCTCTTCCCACTGACGACCAGGTCTTTCCCCTGATCTATACCACCAACACACCCGATCACTATTGCCGCATCGGCGAGATCGAGGGACCTTCAGTGGACTATCACCTCTTCCGCCTGGGCACAGGTTGCGACTGGGAAGAGAAGGACTTTGATCGCGCTGCAGAGCGCGTCTATACCCTTGAGCGGGCCATTTGCGTGCGGCACTTTGGGCGCGACCGCGCCATGGACGAACACGCCATCGACGCCTTTGCTTACCCAGAGAACTGGGTCAACCCGGTGCTCAATCGCCGTTATGCGCTCGATCGAGTGCAGTTCAAGCCAGTTCTCGATGCGTACTATCGCAAGCTGGGCTGGGACGAGATCACCGGTTGGCCGACCCCCGAACGATTGCAGGCCCTCGGACTGGAGGGCGTCTATGAGCCGATGGTTGCAGGCGCCCAACGTGCCCAGGAGCGTGGCAACGCCTGGCCCGATGAGCCGGCTATCGCCGCGAACACCGTCGAGCTGGCCAGCACAACGTCAGTCCAGGCCCATGAATAGTCAAGCACCAGCCTACAGGCCCCTGGGCAGAGCCCGTCTGTGGATGCGCGCGCTAATAGCAGGCAGCACGCTTGCGCTCGTGGTTGTGCTCGGTGCCTGCGCAGGCCGGCCCATCAGCCCAGAGGTGGCGGCAGCGCAGACACTCACAGAGACGCCGAGCGCGACACCCCGCCCTGCTACGCCCACGGCTACACGCACGGCCATGCCAACGCCCTCCCCCACGATGACGCCGGCGCCGACTCTGCTTCCACTGACCATCGAGGTGCGGTTGTCAAGCAGTTCCATCACGCAGGGCGAGACGATCGAGATTGACGTTGCCTGCAATCAACCCTGCCAAGCCTCGGCGCAGTTGGCCGATCAGACGATACGCATGTTCTCGCCAGCCGAGGATCGGGCGTGGGCCGCCCTCGCCGCCCACGCGTTGGCCGAGCCCGGGCAACGCACCCTGCGTATCGAAGCAGCAACGGTCTCTGGCCAGCGAGCAGCGCTTGTCGCCCCTGTCTCTGTGCAAGAGGGGAGCTTTACGTCCGAGTTGCTCACCTTTGATGCCAACACCGCCCTACTGCTCGATCCAGCCATCTCAGATGCCGAGAACATCCGGATGGACCAGGTGTTTGGCGTCTATTCACCACAGATGCTATGGGAAGGCCCTCTTGTCTGGCCATGGGAAGGCTATATCACCTCCGAGTTCGGCACGCGGCGGGTGTATCAGGATGTCGTGCAGTCGTTCCACACCGGTATCGACATCGATGGTGAGACTGGCGACGCGATTCTGGCCTGCGCGCGCGGTGTGGTGGTTCTGGCCGAGCCGCTGCAGGTGCGCGGCAATGCCGTGGTGATCAATCATGGCGCAGGAATTCTGTCGGGATACTATCATCTCGATGAGATCGAGGTCAGCGCGGGACAGATCGTCCAGGCTGGCGAACAGATCGGCCTGATGGGCAGCACCGGGCTCTCGACGGGCTCGCACCTGCACTGGGAAGTACGTGTCGGCGGGGTGGCCGCCAACCCACGACAGTGGGCCGACCAACCCATGGGGCCCATGAAGGAGATTGAGCCATGAGCGTTGCACCCTTCTACCTTGATCGCCCACTGAACATCGCCCATCGCGGCGCGCGCGATAGCGCTCCTGAGAACACGCTCGCGGCCTTTGAACTGGCTTTGGCCCATGGCGCCGATGGCATCGAGCTCGATGTCACCCGTTGCTGCTCGGGCGAGATAGTGGTCCTCCATGACGACACCATTGACCGCACCACCAACGGATCTGGGCGCATTGAGGATCTCGACTATGACACACTGCTGCGACTCGACGCAGGCGGTTGGTTCGCGTCGCAGTACGAGGGAGAGCGCATTCCCCGCCTTGCCGACGTGCTAGACACCATCGGCGGCAAGCTGCGCATCAACATCGAGATCAAGGGGCGTTCTCGTCGCAGCAACGGCATCGAGCGTGAGATTGCCGAGATGGTGCGCACCCGCAGCCTGTCCAACAGCGTGATCATCTCCTCGTTCAACCCCTGGGCATTGGGCCGTATGAAGGCGATTGCCCCTGAGCTCCCGTTGGCACTGCTCTACTCGCTACATTCGCCGTTATGGCTACGCCGCGGCCAGGCACATTTCTGGATCAGACCTCAGGCCCTGCACCCCGAGCGATCGCTTGTCAACGAGCGCTATGTGCAGTGGGCCAAACGTCGCGGATACCGCGTCAACGTGTGGACGGTGAACGACGAAGCAGAGATGCGCAATCTTGTGGCGCTCGGCGTTGACGGAATCATCACTGACCGGCCTGCCTTGCTGAGCCGCGTCCTTGGCGAGAACCACTGACCTAGAACGCCAGCGGGAAGGCCTCGCAGAGCGCCAGCGTTTCCCGTCGCACCTGCATCACTGTGTCATCATCGCCAATGTGATGAATGACATCCGCGATCATCTGTCCAACGTGTCGCATCTCGGCCTCGCCCAAGCCACGCGTGGTAATCGCCGGGGTGCCCAGGCGGATACCTGAAGGCGTGGCCGGCGGACTGCTATCAAAGGGGATGACGTTCTTATTGCAGCAGATGCCAGCCTCTTCGAGGCGATCAGCGACCTGACGCCCATTGAGCCCCTCTGCCGATAGATCGACCAGCAGTAGATGGTTGTCGGTGCCGCCAGATACGAGTGTAAGGCCTTGGCGCAAGAGTTCGTCGGCCAACGTCCGGGCGTTCGCAACGATCTGCTGCGAGTAGGCGCGGAACGCCGGTTGTGCCGCCTCGGCAAAGCAGACGGCTTTGGCGCCGATAGTATGCAGCAGCGGCCCCCCTTGCACGCCAGGGAACACGGCGCGATCAACCTTCTTGGCATGCTCGCGTTTGCACAGAATCAGACCACCGCGAGGGCCACGCAATGTCTTGTGGGTCGTGCTGGTAACGATATCGGCATAGGGAACGGGGCTGGGATGTGCCCCCCCAGCGACCAGGCCCGCGATATGCGCCATATCGACGATGAGAAAGGCGCCGGTCTCATCGCAGATGGCACGAAGCCGCTCGAAATCGATCAGGCGAGGGTAGGCGCTGGCGCCCGCCACAATGGCCCGAGGCCTCAACGACCGCGCCTGTTGCTCAAGCGTGTCATAGTCAATAGCGCAACTGCCAGGAGCCACGCCATAGTGCCTGAAGCGGTAGTTCTGGCCCGAAAAACTCAGCGCAGAACCGTGCGTCAGGTGCCCGCCGTGGTTGAGGTCCATCGCCAGAACCAGATCTCCCAGTTCGAGCAAGGCCATATAGGCAGCCGCATTGGCCTGCGACCCAGCATGCGGCTGCACGTTGGCGTGGTCGGCCCCAAAGAGCGCCTTGGCACGGTCGATCGCCAGTTGCTCAACCTCGTCGACGATGCGGCAGCCGTTGTACCAGCGATGCCCCGGCGTGCCCTCGGCGTATTTGTTGGTGAGGGCCGAGCCCATCGCCTGCATGACTGCGGGGCTCACATAGTTCTCTGACGCAATCATGACAAGGGTGTTGCGCTGACGGACCATGTCACGATCGATGATAGCGCCCAGCTCGGGATCAGCGGCGCGCACCTCATACAAAGGATCGGATACGGGCATGGTGATGGCGTCTTCTCGGTATGGGGCGGCTTGTGGGCGAGCCATGGCTACGCACCTCCTGTGGCAGATGACATGAGGCTCCAACGGGCCCTCTATACTATGGGCGCGGGGAGCCTCAGATCAACGGTTCGTTTCACGCCAGGTGTGCGGCCTTGCTGTTGTCCCGACATCGGGCAGTACATTGCCCGCCATTATAGAGCAGAGCGTATGTCTGGCAAATGGGCTAGCGACGCCGCATATGGGCCGTCCAAAGCAAACCGGCGGCAGACATCAACAGCACGCCGGCCACCAGGCTGGCCGTCACCCCCAAATGTCTGCGCCACATGGCCATGCGGTCTGCCAGCGCATCTGTCGAGATCGTCGCCGCAACGGCGTCTGGTTCAGCCTCACCGATCTGGCCGCCACCGTCGGTCTCAATGAGCTCGCGATCGGCAATCTCTGCAGCGGGCTCGACAGGCTCCTTCGGCTCGATCACAGCCGCTGCTGCTTGAGCCGTGGGCGGCTTGGGCGCCTCGGACAATTGCGGCGTAAGCGTTGGTGCCACCACAGCCGGGCGCTGCACCTCTGCCGTGCTGGTGGGTACGCGCGTTGGCAGCTCTTCGAGGTTGAGCGCCTCTGGCAGCGACACATCACCAGTACTCTCTGCCGCGAGCGGCTCAGCCTGCTCGCCAGCTCCCATCTCGGGCGCGAGTGCGGCCGTCATCACTTCGGCTCCAGGAGCCAACGTGCCTTCACCCTCGGGTGCTGCCGCCAGGGCCATGGCCCCGAGCGCAGCCGTATTACCAGCACCCCCAACGCCGGCGCCCATGCCATCGCCAGCAGGCTCTGCGGCAGGCTGCGCATCGGGCCGCGGCTCAGTCACAAGGGCCGTCAGCGGCCCCTGCTGATCAGCAGGGCTGACTTTGCGAGCTGGCTGGCTTGTGAGGGCGTCGGCACCTTCGTCCTCGGGGACTTGATCAGATGCCGCTGCTGCTGGCGCCTGCTCCGCCGCCATAGCGCGAGGCGCTGCTTGAGCTTGCTGCGCCGCGACCGTCCTGGGAGGCTCCTCAGCGGCCGCCGCCGCACCAGCAAAACGATCCTGCGTAACCCCAAGTGGATCGGGCTGCACTGTAGCCGCATCTGACACGGCCGATTTGGAGCCGAACAGGCCGAGCCGGCCTGAGGACAGTAGCGCGTTTCCTGATAGCGTCAGCACCAGTGCCAGGCTGAGCGCCAGCGTGGCGCCACGGAATACCACAAAACCGGTGTCCCACAGACGGTTCTGCCTGCGCTGGACAACTGCCGATGCGGGTATCACAAAACTGCGGGGTACCGCGCGCTGCGGCAGGCCCTGCAACAGCCTTTTCGTCTCACGAAGCGTCGCTAGCTCGCGGCGACAGTCCAGGCAGCTCTGCAGATGCCGCTCCAGAGGCGCGACACGACGCGGCTCGAGCTCTCCGTCGAGGTATGCGGAGAGGTCCTCGCTGCTTACGTCATGCTCTCGTCCAAACCAGGACATCCTCAACACCGGTCCCCCATCAGTATCCTTCAGCTTTCGATCGATTCACTGTATAGACGCGCGCCGTCGGGCAGCAGTTCCCTGTGCGCAGACAGGAACTCACGCATCTTGGCACGCGCACGGCTGAGACGTGACTTGACCGTTCCCAGAGATACGAGAGTCGCCTCAGCGATCTCGGCATAGTTGAGCCCCTGGATATCGCTCAGGATGACCACCGTACGTTGATCGTCAGGCAGCGAGGCGAGGGCTCTCTGGATAACCTCACTGAGATCGAGGCGCTGCACATACTCCTCGGGTGTCTCTTGATCGTCTTCTAGCATGCCCGAGTGCTCGTCGTCGGCGATCAGGTCATCAATCGAGGTCGTGCGCCGCCGCTTGGCAGCGCGGAGCATATCGTAGCAGGCGTTGGTTGTAATACGCAGGATCCATGCCTTGAACGAGCCGCCATTAAAGCTATCGATAGCCCGGTAGCCCCGCAAAAAGGCGTCTTGCGTGGCATCCATGGCGCGCTCTTCATCGCCCAGCACTCGGTAGGCGACGTTATACGCCAACTGCTGGTAGGCGATCACCAGTTGGTTATAGGCGTCGACGTCGCCCTGTTGTGCTGAGGTGATAACCGCTGCTTCGTCCATGCTCTGGATGCTTGTGCCTTGCTGTGAGAGGGCTTTGCGAGCGTTATGCCCGCTGCGTCACTTGACGCTGGCATGTGACTCGCCTATACTAGCCGCGTACCTGCCGAAGTGGCGGAACGGTATACGCGGTGGTCTCAAAAACCATTGGATGTTGATCCTTGTGGGTTCGAATCCCACCTTCGGCACTATAGTAACTGCCAACGTCGCTCCTGCCAAACGCTGGAGCCGCCTCTGAGCAAAGGAGTAAGGCCGAGCCGGCACTGACCGGTCATCATGGCCTTGTCTTTTTGTGCGAACAGGCCAAGGCGCGGAGCCCCGTGCTGTCAGGTCAACTTGAAAGGAGATCCTCAGATGCCCCTCGTCACCAGCAAAGAAATGCTCATCGCTGCCCTTGAAGGGCACTATGCTGTGGGCGCGTTCAACGCCAACAACATGGAGCAGGTCCAGGCCATCGTCGAAGCCGCCGTGCAGGAACGGGCCCCTGTAATTCTGCAAGTGAGCCAGGGCGCCATTCGCTATGCCGGGCTCGAGTTCGCTGCGGCCATGGTACGCACAGCAGCTGAGATGGCCGACGTCCCCGTGGTGCTCCATCTAGATCATGGCACCGACTTTGACCAGAACGTGCGCTGCCTGCGCGCAGGGTTCACCTCGTTGATGTATGATGGCCATGCTGACCCCTACGAGCAGAACGTGCGTACCACAGCGCGTGTCTGCCAGATCGCCCATATCGTCAGCATTCCGGTCGAGGCTGAGCTGGGCTCGGTGCTGACGGGGCAAGTATCTGAGGAGCAGGTGCGCGCAGCCATGACGCAGCCCGACCAGGTCGTGGACTTTGTCGAGCGCACCGGCGTCGATACGCTGGCCGTGGCCATCGGCTCAATCCATGCCGGCGAGAAGCAAGAGACTGAGCTCGATATCGAGCATCTCAAAAAGCTGCGCGCTGTGACTGACGTTCCCTTTGTGTTGCACGGCTCATCTGGCGTCAAGGAAGAGAGTGAACTCGAGGCCATCCAGTATGGCATCACCAAGATCAACGTGGCCACAATGCTCAACCAGGCGTTCATCGCTGGCATGAAAAAAGCCATCGAGGATATGCCCAACAATATCGATCCGCGCAAAACGCTGACCGTCTCGCGTGATATGGTCACCGAGGTTGTTCGCCACAAGATTCGTTTGTTCGGCTCGTCTGGCAAGGCCAGCTCGTCTGGCTACGTGAGTGCGCCCAAGTCGTTCCGCTCTGTCGATCTCGGCGCCGTCGAGTAGTCTCGCTCTCGTAACTGCCTGGGCACAGTCCCGACCATAGTCGGGGCTGTGCCTTTTTGGTTGCGCAAGTCTTTGCGGCTGGCTATACTCTTCACTCGATAGCCGACAACTCGTGGGATGGAAATGCGCCCAAAACTCGTCACGCTGGCCCTCATTGCCCTTGCCCTCTTGCTGATGCCAGCCGTCATAGCGAACGCCGCTGGCCCCGTAGAGATGGTCATCTTCTTCTCACCGGCCTGCAGCCACTGTGCAGCCTTTGAGGCCGAGGTAGTGCCGCGTCTGCAGCAAGAGTTTGGCCATGATCTCGCAGTGCGCACCGTCGATGTGACGACGGCTGATGGGTTGACTGAACTGGAGGCAGCCGAGCAGCGCGCAGGCGTGACCGTTGAATACCTGCCCATCATCCAGCTGGGGGAGCAGCTCTACTCAGATGAGGACGTCTTTGGCCTAGAGGAGCCCTTACGTGCCGCTATCTCTGTAGCGGTGGCAACAGAGCGTCCAACGGCCGGCGGCATGGTACCGTTGGCCACGGCCGCCAACCCATCGGGCGCCACGTCGGCCGCCGCCCAACTGCACGTGGCCTACATCACCCGCAGCGGTTGCGAGGATTGCGCCCGCGCCGCCATCATCCTCGACGTGATGCGGCAAGAGTTCGGCGGGCTGCAGGTGCGCACCTTTGATCACGTGACTGATGCCGATTTGGTCGAAGCCATGGGCCGCTCTTTGGGCCTTTCTGCTGAGCGCAGACTGATCGCGCCATCGTTCTATGTGGGCAGCACGGCTCTGGTTGGCGATGAAATCAACAGCACGAACGTGCGAGATGCCCTGTCGCAGTATGCTGAGGCCGGTGCCCCCCCACCCTGGGAAGGACTCGACGCGGCGTCGGGCCGCCAGAGCATCATCGATCGTTTTCAGCGGATGGGGCCTTTGGCCGTGGTGTTAGCCGGTTTGATCGACGGCATCAACCCCTGCGCCTTTGCCACCATCATCTTTTTCGCATCCTACCTGGCCATCAGTCGGCGGCCTCGCCGCGACCTGATCATTGTGGGGCTGGCCTTTGCGCTGGGCGTGTTCATAACCTACCTCATGGTCGGCCTGGGCGCCATGAGCCTGCTCTCATTGATGAGTTCCATTCGCTGGCTGGGGCAGGCACTCTATACCCTGATGGCGGCGGCCTGCCTGGCGCTTGCGGTCATCAGCCTGCATGATCTGGTGCAGGCGCGGCGCGGTCGCCTGCACGATATGAAGCTGAACCTGCCCGACCGCATGCGCGAGCGCATCAAGGGGCGTATTCGCGCCGCCAGTGGTGCCTATGTCGGCGCGGCGTTTGTGTCTGGCCTGATCGTTTCACTGATGGAGCTGGCATGCACCGGCCAGGTGTATCTACCCACCATCTCGTTCATGGTTGGCATCCCTGAGATGCGCGGCCGGGCGGTACTCTACCTGGTGCTCTATAATCTGATGTTCATCGTGCCGCTCATTGCTGTGCTACTGCTCACCGCGTACGGCACCAGTGCAGTCCGCTTTCAGGACTGGTTCACCAAGCATGCCGCCCTGGCCAAGGGCATCATGGCCGTCCTGTTCCTGCTGTTGGGCGCGCTGCTGGTCGCTCAGGTCCTCAGTATGTAGCGCTAGTCCCCGAGCCCAAAGAAGATCTGTCCATTGAGGAGCAGCAGATGATCGGCCACCTCGCGCGCATCGGCCTCGCTGTACAGGCCCCCACGCACACGGCGCTCGAGCACGTTGGCAATGCCGATCTTGGCCTGCAATGCATAGCCCACCACGCACCAGGGTAGCCCCGTATCTGAGCCAAAGCCAAAGATCTTGGTAAAGGGCATAGCGTCCAGCCAGCCATCGAGCGCGCGCTCGGCTTCGCCAGGGTTCATAGCCCACATCCAACAGAGATCGGGCCAGACGTTGGGAAACTCTTTGGCGATGGCGCCCAGTTCAGCGCACCACGGCCACGACGCATGGAACAGATCAAAGCGTACGCTGCGGTACTTGTCGAGCACAGGCAGCAGGCGCATGGCACGGGTGGCCTCTAGAGCCCCCCAGCTGCCCGCCAGGTAGCCTGTATGGATTTGCACAGGGATGTTGTCGTCAGATGCTCGCTCGAACAGGCGCTGCAGCAAATAGTCGCCCAGCGGTCGCGCTGTGCGGGCGTCAACTGCTCCACTGCGCTGTTGCAGGCTGGTGCCCCCCACAACCGGATTACGGAGCCCATTGAAGGCCAGCTCAGCCTCATGCAGCGTGGGATCGGTGATGGTCAGGTCGCGCTGGTAGGCCATGCCGATTTTGATGGCAGCCAGCCTGCCCGTTGCCTGCATCAGGCCGATGGCCTCGTTGAGCGCCTGCACTGCGCCCGATACAGAGTAGACGTTGCGGCCTGTGGCGCGAGCCAGGGCCTTGAAGGGCGTCATATCGACTGCTGAGAAAAGCTCATCCATGCGCCATGTTGCCCTATAGCTGGACGGAAAGCTCGGCATTGCGGCGGACCAACTCTCAAGCGGCAGCCAGTAGCAGTCATTGATCGTCCACTTGATCTGCGCCGCGGCGAGCATATCGGCATAGATCTCGGCACTGCTCTTGCCTGCCAGCCGCGCCTGTAGAGCAGCGGTGATCTCGTCCCAGCGGTCGGGCGCAAAGGGTATGCCGAACAGCGCGCGGCTCCCCAGGTCGACGGCCCTGCCGTAGCCAGTCAGACGGATGGCCTGCCACAGCGTCGCCAGTTCTTGGCGGCTGATGGCCTTGACGTCGACGTCAGTCCCCGCGGCACAGGCCAGATCTGCATCAGCATAGCCGAACAGGCTGGTAAAGTCATAGCCATCGCGGCCCTGCTCGATCTCGGTATAGCCCTGCTGATGATCATGGTGGTTGAACAGCTCGTGCTGCATCACGTAGGCGCGGATATCGCTCATGGTCATCCCCTTAGGCCTCATCAGCGGTAATGTAGCCGCGGACATAAGCGCGCTGCAAACGCTCGGCAACAAAAGACGCCGCCGGCACAGCAGTGTCAACGGCGTCTGGAGCTCCAGGCCTACCTATAGGCCTGGGGTGTATAGGCCGGCAGGAGCTTGTCTGCAAAGATCGGCTCTAGCCTCGCGAACCGCTGCAAACCGTTGACCAGCGGCACGCTGGGCCAGTCCTCGCCAATGAGCGGCCGCGCATAGGCCACAAACTCGTCGGTGACATCCGCGCGGTCTTTGCTGATCCACTGCTCAGGGAACTGGCGCTCCGAGTTGGCCACCAACTCGAGCGGTGCTTTATCGTAGC
>ENA-UOXR01000481-UOXR01000481.1-bioreactor-metagenome-genome-assembly--contig:-NODE-481-length-49122-cov-9.440520_pt1 | contig 49122 bp, 45 predicted proteins | sample MGYA00238164_ERZ764825 | MGnify/ENA primary metagenome ERZ764825 (study PRJEB28920, sample SAMN05720171) | bioreactor metagenome | isolation source: Anaerobic biogas reactor | place: USA:Washington... | reverse complement strand
AACCGCGCCCCAGACAAGAATGCGGGAGCTGACAATGAGCAATACCAGACCGGTTATGAGCCAGAATACCGACCAGCCAATGGGAAGCACCGCAAGAGTCGCTTCCTTTTCCATTTCCTGGGTGAGCGGATCGGCAGGATTCCGTTTCGCTTCGTATACCGTCCATCCCATTAATAAAAAGAAGGCCGCAACAAGAACAAGTGAATCGATACGGGAGAGTCCGTTATCCATGATCAGGATGAATGACAGGATAATAATCGCGACAAGAATCGGTACTTCTTTCCGTAAGACTGACGAATGTACCAGTATCGGGCTTATCAGTGCGGTAACACCGAGAATAAGCGCGATATTCGCAATGTTTGAACCATACGCGTTACCGAGTGCGATACCCGGGCTCCCCTCGAGTGCGGAAAGCGCCGATACGAGCATTTCAGGGGCGGACGTTCCGAATCCGATGATGATGATTCCTATCAACAGCGGTTTCATGCCAAGATGACGAGCCAGCGCCGCGGCGCCCTCAACAAACCGGTCCGCGCTCCATACGAGCAACGCGAGACCCGCAATCAATGCAATAATCGCCAGTATCATAATTCAGTAACCCTCATAATGGGCACAGTATACATGGTCTTGCCCCGGCTGTAATAGGGGCTTTTCCCGGAAAAGTTTCAACAATTTTGGTAGCAGCATCGACGCGCCTCGGTTCAACCACTCGAAGCTTCGCTGTGTAACTCCCCCCATCTCCCATAAAAAAAACCGCCTTTTCAGGCGGTTTTTTTGGAGATGGGGGGAGTTGCCTTCCGCGGCGGGACTTCCTGTCCCGTCCGCTCCAGGCCGCCTCGGCGCTATTCGACCATCCATGGTCTCATCGACGCGCCTCGGTTCAACTCCCCCCTGAAACCAAAGAAACCTCCCTGTTGGGAGGTTTCTTTGGTTTCTTGGAGATGGGGGGAGTTGAACCCCCGTCCTGTGGTGCAGATCAGGAGCGTCTACAGGTTTATCGGCGCGAGGTAGTTGTCGGGACCCGGTGGCAGCGCCGAAAGCGTCGGTTCCGTATCCGAAAAAATGTCCCTTCCACCGTTCCGGCCCGGTGGAAAGCAAGCTCCGGTTGGCGTCGGAAGATCCGGATGCTTCGGAGCAGCATCATCCGGTTTCCGCGCTCTGCTACTTACGCAGCGAGAGCGAAACTGTCGTTGTTTTCGGCAGTTATAAGTTTTGCCCGATCAGAGGACGAGCGGCCTCACCTGCAACTCAAGGTCCGAACACCACAGTCGAATCCGGTGCACCCCCATTGTAAGGGTATTTTGAAAATACGATTATTTTGCCGCGCTGTCAACCAGGGACGCGGCTATGTCCCGGAAGGCGGCCTTTGTCCAGTCAGCAGGCAGGGAATGCCCGGCGTCATATCGATGGAGTTTCTTGTCCGTTGCGGGAATCAGGGGAAAAGAACAATAAAGAGCCGAGGATTCAGTTCCGACAATAGAAAACAGAAGCGTTACTGACGCTCCGGGAGGAATCATGAAAAGAACACTGGTCATTCTTGCGTTAGGCACGTTGTGTTTCACCATAGCAGGCCCGCTCATGGGCAGTGAAGCGGAAGTGCTCAAGCTGGAAGCCCTTGCCTCGTTTTATGCCGAGGATTTTCACGGACGACCTACCGCGAGCGGAGAACTTTTTGACATGCATGCGCTCACTGCAGCGCACAAGACCCTGCCGTTCGGTACCATGCTGGAAATAACCAACCTGGAAAACGGTAAACGGGTAACCGTACGGGTCAATGACCGTGGACCATTCATCCCCAATCGCGAAATAGATCTATCCCGCGGTGCGGCCGAAAAAATTGACATGATTTCCGCGGGTGTCGCCCGTGTCTCGATACGGAAACTCTCCGGTCCGTCGGGACAAGAAGGAACCCTGCTGGTAAAAACAGCAGGGCCTGCTTCAGATTTTGAAAGCGGTACGGCGTCCACCGGACAGCTACAGCCAACACCGGCGCCGGTACAACCGGTCGCGGACGCCGGAGCCGTCCAGTCGGCGGCAACCGGCGTGAAAACCTGGCGTATACAGCTCGCGTCCTTTTCACTTGAGGCAAACGCGACCCGCATGGCCTTAACCTTGCGCGACCAGGGTTTCAGCCCGGCTTTTGAAAAAGCCGCGTCCATGATCCGGGTGGTGCTCCCCGGGGTTGCCGACACCGACCTCGCGGCAATCCGGTCCCGTCTGGAATCAGCCGGTTACCGGAACTTTCTCGTCCGGCAAGAATCCCGTTAAAACCCTGCGCTATTCATGGTGTCTTTTTTGTGATATATTGACGTTCAAATGAACTTTACCGAATTTCCATTACACAGCGGGCTCCAGGAAGGACTCGCCAAGGCAGGATACATTACCTGCATGCCTGTCCAGAAACAGGTACTCGAAAACGCCCTTGAAGGCGCCGATCTGTATGTGCAGTCCCAGACGGGAACCGGAAAAACCGCTGCATATCTCGTTACCATTTTACAACGCCTTTTGAATGATCCGGCTCTTTCCGGGAAAAAAGCACTCGTCATGGTTCCCACCCGGGAACTGGCGGTCCAGGTTGAAGAAGAAGCAAAGATTCTCGGCTCGGGAGTGTCACTCACCTCGGCGAGTTTTTACGGCGGCGTCGGCTATGGCCGTCAGCAGGAGCTCCTGAAAAAGGGGGTCGACATTATCATCGGTACTCCGGGACGGGTCATCGACCTGCAGGAGTCCGGCACCATGGACCTGAGCCAGGTGGCCTTTCTGGTCATCGACGAAGCGGACCGAATGTTCGACATGGGCTTCTATCCCGACCTCCGAAAGCTCATCAAGGTGCTCCCCAAAGCCGAACACCGCCAGACCATGCTCTTCAGCGCAACGCTCAATTCCTGGGTCAAGAATCTGGCCTGGGAGTACACGGTCAACGCAAAAGAGATAACCATCGAAGCGGAAAACGTTACCGTAGACGAGATTGACCAGCTGCTCTACCACATCCCGAGTAACGAGAAAATGCAGTTGCTGCTCGGACTCATCCGGAACAACAATCCCGAAAGCCTCATCATCTTCTGCAATACCAAGAAGATGAGTGAAATTGTCGCCAAGCGGCTCAAAATCAACGGCTACGAATCTGACTTTATCATCGGGGATTTGCCCCAGTCGAAACGCCTGCAGGTAATCGAGTCGTTCAAATCGGGATCGCTCAAGTGTCTCGTGGCGACCGACGTGGCGGCGCGTGGTATCGACGTTGACAGTCTTGCCATGGTAATCAACTTCGATCTCCCCAATGAAGCGGAAAACTATGTGCACCGCATCGGACGGACGGCTCGAGCCGGTAAAACCGGAAAAGCGTACTCACTGTGCTCCGAACAGGATGTGTACAACCTTCCCGCGATTGAAAAGTATATCGAAAACAAGATTCCCTCGGCTGTCGCCGCTCCCGACGACCTCGCAGAGGACAAGAGCGCCGGCGTATACATCAGAACCGACCGGTATGACAGCGATTATGACGACTTTGATTCCGACCGCGGACGCTCCGGCGGACGACGCGACTCCCGCAGCGGCGGTCGCGGACGTCCGGATACCCGTCGTGGACCTTCCGCCGGCCGGCGCAATTCCAGCGACGGCCGGCGCGATTCCCGCGACGGTGGACGAGGACGCCCGGACACGCGGCGTGGACCTTCCGGCGATGCGCGGCGCGACAACCTGCACGCACCGTCCGGTTCGGGACCGGGACGACCTCCGGCAGGCGACCGGCCGCAGGGCGGACGAAACCGCTTCCCCGACCGCGGACGGGACGAATCACGGTCAGCGGCAGGAGCCAATGAACAGGATATTTCGAAGCTCAGTTTCGAAGAGCGCATGGCATACTACAAAAGCAAATACGGGAAGGGACAAAACCCCGCTTCTCCGGGACAAAAGTCTGCTTCCGGCCAGAAACGAAAAGATCATGATCCCCGTGATACACGGCCTGCAGGAAAAGGTGGACAGAAGCCCCGCGGCAACCGAAACGAAGCGGTCAAAACCCCGACTGAACCGAAGAAACAGGTCGTGGGTGGAGTCGGCATAAAGAGCGTGATCAAGCGCCTTTTCAGCAAGAAGTAACGTCCGGGTACCCAAGGTGAACAATCCCCGATGAAACTGCGCACGAAAGCGGAATCGCTTGTTTACATTCATCTTTCGAATATCTGCTTTGCCGCGACGGCAATACTGATAAGCGCGCTTTCACCGGATTATGACGGATGGTTCACCGCGTTCGCCCGTTTTGCCGTCGGCGCCATGCTGGGCTTTTCCCAGCTCGGCGCGACGAAAACCCCCTTCAGGATAGTCAAACTCAAACCCTGGCTCGGCCGCGGCCTTTTCGGCGCGGTTGCCATGATTCTCTATTACATTTCGATATCACTGGGAACTCCGGGCCGGGCAAGCCTTTTCAACAACAGCTTCCCCATCTTTGTCGCCATCATTTCAATTGTCGCCCTGCGTGAGAAAGTACGGCTCTCAACGGTGGCCGGTGTTTTGCTCGCGTTTACCGGTGTCGCGTTCGTGTTGTGGGACGGGACCGGAATGAGCTTCATCGGCGACGCCGCGGGAATCGCGAGCGGATTTCTTGCCGGCATCTCATACCACTTCAACAAACGAGCGTCGCAAACGGAACATCCGATCGTCATCTATCTCGGGGTGTGTTTTGTGGGAGTACTCACAACCGCCTTTGCATTCCCCCAGGCGGTCTCCATCGATTTCCGGGCCGCCCTGCTTTTGATCCTGGCGGGAGCCGGCGCCTACGCGGCCCAGATTCTCATAACCATCGGCCTCCGGGACATTCCAACCACCGAAGGCAGTGTGCACACCTTTGTAAAGATCCCGCTCACCGTTATCGCGGGCTATCTTTTCCTTGATGATCCGATCACCCTGCGCTTTGTCGCCGGAACCGTCCTTCTGCTCGTCGGCCTCTTCCTGAACGACCGCCGCCCGGCGCTCTAAGCTACTTCCATGTTGCAACCCGGACGAATTTCCGCTATCATGCGCCCATGATTACCGTAACAGACCTCAGTCTCTCTTTCGGCGACAAGGCGCTTTTCAAGGACGTCAATCTTAAATTTACCCCCGGAAATTGCTATGGCATCATCGGTGCGAACGGTGCGGGGAAGTCGACTTTTCTCAAAATCCTTTCAGGCGATCTGGAACACGACCGCGGAGACGTATCAATCCCGGCGGGCCAACGCATGGCCGTACTCAAACAGGACCACTTTGCCTTTGACAAGTTCTCCGTAAAAGACACGGTCATGATGGGATACCCCGAGCTTTACAAGATTCTCAAGGAACGCGAAGCCATCTATGAAAAAGAGGATTTTACCGAGGAGGACGGTATTCGCGCCTCGGAACTTGAAGGCGAATTTGCCGAACTCGGCGGATGGGAAGCAGAAAACCAGATTGAGCAGATGCTTTCCGGTCTCGGTCTTGAGGAAAGTTTCCATGACCGCGACATGGCAGAACTCGACGAAAGCCAGAAAGTCCGGGTGCTTCTGGCACAGGCCATCTTCGGCGAGCCGGACATCCTGCTCCTCGACGAACCGACGAACGGTCTCGACCTGGAGTCCATCTCCTGGCTCGAGGAGTTCCTCATCAACTTCCCGAACACGGTTATCGTCGTATCGCACGACCGTCACTTTTTGAACGCGGTCTGCACCCATGTATGCGACATCGACTTCGGCAAGATCCGCATGTACACCGGCAACTACGACTTCTGGTACCAGATGAGCCAGATCATGCAGCGGCAGGCACGGGACCAGCAGAAGAAACGCGAGGAAAAGATGAAGGACCTCAGAGAGTTCATCCTCCGGTTCTCCTCCAACGCGGCAAAAAGCAAGCAGGCCACCAGCCGAAAGAAGGTATACGACAAGCTCGCCCTCGAGGAAATTGAAGTTACCACGAGAAAGTTCCCCTATGTCAACTTCAAGCCTGACCGGGATATCGGAAACAACGTGCTCCGCGTGGAAAAACTCAATTATTCGGTCGAAGGTGAAAAACTTCTCGACGATTTTTCCCTCACGGTCAACAAAACCGACAAGATCGCCTTCGTCGGCATGGAACATAACGCGAAAAGCGCCCTCTTCGACATCATAAGCGGCGAGGTGACACCGGAATCCGGCGACGTGTACTGGGGACAGACCGTGTCCCATTCCTATCTGGGCAAGGACAACACGTCCTACTTTGAAAGCACGATAAGCATAACCGACTGGCTTCGTCAGTATTCACCCGACCAGGACGAAGGCTATGTCCGCGGCTTTCTGGGACGCATGCTTTTCTCCGGTGACGATTCACTCAAGCCGGTAAACGTGCTCTCCGGAGGCGAGAAAGTCCGGTGCATGCTGTCGAAGATGATGCTCACGGGAGCGAACATCCTGATCCTGGACGAACCGACGAACCATCTCGATCTTGAGGCGATTACCAGTCTCAACGAAGCCCTTATCGACTTTCCGGGCGTGGTGCTCTTCAACAGTCATGACCACGAGTTCGTTTCGTCAATCGCGAACCGTATCGTGGAGATTACTCCCGGCGGCGTTATTGACCGCATGACCGACTTTGAAAGCTACATAACCGACGATACCGTAAAGGAACTGCGCACGCAGTACTACGGCGGAAGCATGAAAAAGGTCAATATTTAGGTTTAACGGTCAAGAATGTCTCCCCGGAGGCGAGCTACTTCGTCCCAATGGAAATCGAGGTCAAGAAAATCGAATATCGGTTTCCGGGGAGGACGGCGCTTTGCGTTGTGTTCGGCGATTGCCGCATCGAGATCGGTTACTACTGACCGGACGAGATAGGGTTCGCCGAACGCAAGCACATCACCATCCAGCGTGTAGGGGACCGGCTGCCGGTACGCGGCTTCGGTTCCCGCATATACAACCCGCTCCGGCTCGAACCGGAGCGTGCCGTCTTCAACGCGTATCCTGCCCTCTTCAAAATTGCGGATGATCTTTCCCGTCGCCGTTATGCAGGTATACAGGGCGCCATCCATCCGGAAAAACTTGGGCAGACGATATTCTTTCCCGTCCTTTCCGATAAACCGGCCGTCTACATCCCGTTCCCGGGCGTCGGTTTTCCAGTACCGGATGCGGAAATACCGCGATCCGTCAAACACCATCATGTAAAAATCTTTCGCGGGCTCAACCGGATACAGGCGAAGCGCGGGAACCGCCCCCGCGGGAAGCCAGACGCCGTCAAGACCGCCTGCGGGTTCTGTTCCGGCGGCAGATTGAGCTTCAGCGGCAGCGTTTCCGGCGCTTTCGGTCAGCTCAGCGCGTGCGACGGGATCAGCATCCGGAATCGAAAGCCGCACCATGAAATCCAGGAAGAGCGCATCCCCGATACGGGCCGCCGTGAACGGATACACCTTCTTGTCGCGGGGATAGCGGAGAGACAGGGAATGGATGTTGTCCGCAGCTACCCGCTGTGATCGGGGATTGGAAAAACAGGACAGCGGCGGGAACGATTCGTACACAAACCGGTAATACGGTTTGAGAACGATACGCATGTTGTTTTCCGTAAACTCGACAAAACGGTTTTCATTTTCCCATACGCCCCGGAGGGCTGCGGAAACGGGTGCCGGCTCTCCCGTATCTCCCCGCAATGGAAGAAAAAGGAGGGAGCAAAGAACCATGGACAACGATCGAATCCTGTTCATCAGCTACATCCTCCGGTCAATACAGCACATTGAGCAGGTACAAGGCGATAAAACCGATATTGATAATGCAAAACGACGCGAAAGCAGCGCGACGCATACGGGTAGTATAGGAATTGTCGTCGTAGATACGATAGAGGATCCAGATACCATCCACTGCGAGAAGGATTACCGGCGGCAGCACCGCAAAGACAAGGTCCGGGGAAATGGCTTTGACCGCGAGAAGCAGTGCCCCTGCAAGAAAGGCGGCCGCAACCACGTAAAAGAGTATACTGAGCCGTCTTCTGAGTTTGGGTATCCTGATGTGCTCACGACGCGAGGCAGGATAGGCCCCGAGCCCGGCAAGATACTGCCACCCGGGCAGACTCAGGTGCAAAAACACCCCGACAGTGAGCATCATGATTCCGAGGGCTGTACAAGCCAGGAGCAAAACCATGCTTCAGTTATACCCGCACAGCCCGTGAACCGTCAACGTTCCTGATCGGAAAAGAGCTCCGTGATTTCATTCCGGTAGATATCATTGATACGGTGACGCATCATTTCCTGTTTACCGGAAAGCTCCCGTCCAACCTGGAACGATTCGGCCAACAGCTTGAAACGGAAGATGAACTCGAAGGGACGGAATCCGTTCTGACGGTTGATCCTCGAATCTATGCCGGCGCGGAAGAGTTGCTGAACAAGGGGATGTTCCAGAAGCGCGGGATAATCTTCGGTTGGCAGATCGTTTTCCTCTGCATAGGCGATAACGAGCGCTTTCGCGGGAACGATGAGCGCGGTAAGATACTTCTTGTCCTGTCCCAACACGGCAACCGACTCGATGTATTCGAATGACTTGAGCGTTTGTTCGATGGGAGCGGGCTCAATATTCTCTCCGCCGAGCAACACGATGGTATCCTTGGCGCGCCCGGTAATCTTGATCTCGTAATCGTATGACAGCATGCCGATATCACCGGTATTGAACCAGCCATCGGCATCGATAGCCCGCGCGGTCAGGTCCGGTCGTTTGTAGTAGCCCTTCATGACCTGTCCACCCCGTACCATGATGACCCCGGTGGTTCCGGGAGGTAGCGCCGGAGGTATGTGCCACACGCCGTCCTTTGCCGATTCAATCGCCGCATCAAGAAGTTCCGAATCGACAATGCGGCATTCGGTATCGGTAAAGACCGTGCCGACACAGCCCGGACGCGGCCGATACTGGTTCCGGAACGAGAGGACCGGTGCCGTTTCGGTAATACCGTATCCTTCTATTATCTTTATGCCGATAGCCTGATAGAACTCGTCAATCTGGGGCTGGAGCGCGCCGCCGCCGGAAATGCAGAGGCGGAGACGACCGCCCATTTTCGCCCGGACTTTGCGGTACACGAGTACATCACCGAGAAAGCGCGGGATAATGAGCAACAGCCAGGGAATCAGGCCGACGAGGGTATCGAAGAGGCGAATCCGGTATTTGAACCGGGCAACCCGGCCGAATACGTGGTCCCGGGCCCAGCAGTATTTCTTTCCGACGCCGAGGAAGAACATGAACAGGACTTTCTTGATGCCCCCTTCTTTGCGGACTGTCCGCAAGATTCCGGTGGCGAGCGCTTCCCAGAGACGGGGAACGCCGGGGATTATCTGAGGTTTCATCTCGGCAATGTCGGGCAGCATGACCGCGCCGAGGGGTTTCGAGTAGACCAGGGCGCTCGTGCGTTCAATCGCGACATACTGCATGAGCCGTTCAAAACTGTGCCAGACCGGCAGTACCGACAGCCAGACATCGCCCGGCTCGCCGTAAAGAAGATAGGGGGTCCGTTCAAGCTGCCAGAGGTAATTCGACTGGGTCAGCATGACACCCTTGGGTTCACCGGTAGTCCCCGAGGTGAAAATGATTGTGGCAATGTCGTCCCGGGTCCCCTTCTCCATCTCCGCGTCGGTGAATTCGGTGGAACCATTGCGTTTTTTTCGCCCCTCCTCCTGAACCGCCGCAAAGGAAAGCAGTTTGACCGAAGCCTTTTTTGCCACCTTCAGATCCTCCTCCGAGGGTTCCTGCATGAGAATGACGGTTTCAAGCGACTTGAGTTCCTTGTGGTTTGCAAGAATTTTCTTGAGCTGATGAGCGTTCTCCGCGATGGTTAACCGGCAATCCGTTGTGGAAAGGATGAAGGCGATCTCCTTTTCCATTGAATCGCATCCCCGGGGAACATCAGCGGCGCCCAGTGTCTGGATGGCGAGATCACTGATGAGCCATTCCTTCCGGTTGTCGGCAATGAGTCCCACATGGTCGCCCCGGACAACGCCGAGGCCGTTAAGGGCTACAGCAAAATCAAGTACGTCGTTATACAGATCACGATAGGTCCGTGTGATGAATTTTCCGTCCTGTCCGCGATACGCCTGCACCATGATTTCCGGATGAGCCAGCGCGCGGTTCCTGAAAAGACCGGGTAAGGTCTTGAATTGTTCCATATTGCATCCTCCCCTTACACCTAACTACGGCTTTCCCCTCCTGTCAATTGTTTTCTTCAATTGACAGTATGTTTTCCATGTTTCATTATATGCCAATGAGCAATCGTTCCTGGCAGACCGAATCCCTTGTCCTTTCATTATCACCGTTCGGAGAGGGGCACCGGAACGCGCTCCTCCTTACCCGGAACCAGGGGCTAGTACACGCAGCCGTGTTCGGCGGCCCCAAAAGCAGCCTGCGGGCACGCGTTTCACCCTGGCAAACGGGAACCGCCTGGCTGTACACCGATCCGGTAAAAAACATGGTTAAAATAACCGACTTCGATGTTCTTTTTTGGCGGCAGGGTCTTCGGGAGAATCTGGTACGGACCTGGTGCGCCTCGCTCTGTACCGAGCTGATCACGAAATCGCACGGAGTTGCGGACTGGACCCTGGTAAACGCATTTCTGGACGGTATCGCCGTGTCCGATGAGACCGAATGCCGTCTTGCCCTTTTACGCTTCCTCTGGCGGATTCTTTCCGGAGCCGGGCTCTGTCCCGACTGTGAAAGCTGCAGCCGGTGCGGCGCTGGAATATCGGGGAAAAATGGGGTACTATACTACTCGCCGTATGAAGACGGTTTTGTCTGTCCCGACTGCGCACACCGGGACGAACAGCGGATCCTCCTTTCGCGGGAGGCACTCGACTATCTCATGGCAATAACCCGTCTGAAACCGTCCGAAGTCCGGGCAATTCCGCTCGGGTACGGGGCGTACGCCGAACTCAGGAGCTTCCTGTTTTTTCTCCTGAACCGCATGGTGGGCAGTCCCCTGAAAACGCTGGAAACCGGCGAGGGAATCCTGTAATACCGCTACTACCGACAAGGAGCAACCGATGCGAGCCGTAGACATTATCATGAAAAAACGGGGAAACCCCGCATCTCCCTCCGGAGAAGAACTAACCCGGGAAGAAATCGAGTTCATCGTAAACGGCTATGTTCGCGGCGATATCCCCGACTATCAGATTGCCTCATGGCTCATGGCTGTCTATTTCAACGGCATGACCTTCGCCGAGACCGGCATTCTCACGGACTGCATGCTCAATTCGGGCGACCGGATTGATCTTTCCGGTATTACCGGCCCCTTTGTGGACAAGCATTCCACCGGCGGCGTAGGCGACAAACTCTCCCTTCCCCTCGCGCCCATTGTCGCCGCCTGCGGCGTCCGCGTTCCCATGATGAGCGGACGGGCGCTCGGCCATACCGGCGGAACCCTGGACAAACTTGATTCCATAACCGGGTACCGGTCCCTGATCAGCGTACCCGAATTCCGGAAATTTCTGGAGAAAACCGGCTTTGCCATGACCGGACAGACGAAGGAAATAGTCCCGGCGGACCGGCTCCTCTACGCACTGCGTGATGTTACCGGTACCGTGGAGTCCATTCCCCTCATTACCGCGAGCATCCTGTCCAAAAAGGTCGCCGAAGGATCGGACGCCCTCGTTTTCGACGTAAAATGCGGCTCGGGCGCTTTCATGAAAACCTACGACGACGCGAAAAAGCTCGCAGAAAGTCTCGCGGGAACCGCCCGCGAAATGGGGAAACAGGCGATCGCCCTCATTACCAACATGAACGAACCCCTCGGCAACACCGTGGGCAATTTTCTTGAAATTGAAGAATCAATGGATGTTCTCGAAGGACACGGCCCGGAAGACGTTACCGAGCTGACCCTGGCCCTCGGGGCCTGGATGACCGTCCTGGGCGGAGTCGCGTCCGGCTATGCAGAAGGCATCGACCAGTGCCGCGACGCGGTCGCAAGCGGAAAAGCCCTGAAGCTCTTCCTGGAAAACGTTGAAAGCCAGGGCGGCGATGTATCGAAACTGCTTGCCGACCGGGGAAAACGGCGGAGTCCGCACCACGCGGAGTTCCGGGCGACCGAAACCGGCTACATAACCGGCATTGACGCCTTTTCCACCGGCCTTGCGGGAGTACATCTCGGCGTTGGACGAAACCGTACCGACGAGGCAGTCTGTCCCGAAGCTGGAATACTCCTTCGCCACCGGCGGGGCGACCGTGTTGAAAAGGGTACCGTCATCATGGACCTGTACGGCCGCGACGAAGCCGGCCTCGGAAGCGCGGCGGCTCTGCTTGAAAAAGCCGTGCGGTACGGAAACCGCGCGCCTGAAGCGGAACCGCTGATTCTGGGAGAAGTAACCGAGCTATGATTTGGAATAAAAAAGATATAAACCGGACACTGGTAAAAGACATGGTCCGTCGCTTCGAATGTGACGCCCTGACTGCTTCAATTCTTGCCCGAAGGAACATTATTGACGGCCCCGACATTCTCTACTTTCTCGAGGACGATCTCCGCTACCTTCATAATCCCTTCCTCTTCAAAGACATGGAAGACGCGGTAGACCGGGTGCTCCAGGCCCGGGAAGAAGGTGAAAAAGTATTGATATTCGGTGACCGCGATGTTGACGGTATAACCAGCACCTCGCTCCTGCACCGTGCGCTGACCGATATCGGCATAGACACAGATTGGCGTGTTCCCTCCGGCAATGATCCCTACGGACTCACCATAGCCGCGGTGGAAACGCACGCCGAGAACAGCGGCACACTCATCATCACGGTTGATAACGGCATTTCCTGCCGCGACGCGGTTGCCCGGGCGAATGAACTCGGTATCGACGTTGTCGTCCTTGATCACCATAACCCGCCGGACGTGCTGCCGGACGCGGTCGCGATCATCAATCCGAAAATGGAAGACAGCGGATATCCCTTCCGGGACCTTGCCGGATGCGCCGTCGTGTGGAAATTCATCACCGCGCTCCGCTTTGCCCAGACGGAACTGTACAAGCAGCAAATTTGTCTGTTGAACGTCCGTCCCGCAAATGAATCGTATCTCATTGAGGCGATCAAGGTCGTCAACATGACCGAGCAAACCCGGATCAGCGAAACGGTTGTTCCCGGCATGGTGTCGATCAGTCAAACGCGGCTCGTACCCTTTTTGCAGGATCAGCAGATTTTTGTGTGGGATGCGCCGCTTCAGCAGAAACAGCTCGCAACTATCTTCGGCAAGGGAGTGGAATTCAATTTTCACGACCTCGCGCCGGAAATATCGCGCAGCATTCCGGCAATCCGGAACATGAGCCTACTGCGTCTCAAGGATTTTTCACGCATCGGACGATACCGGGACAAACCGATCAGTGAGCTGGACGGATTTTTCAACATTTTTGTTACCTTCATTCAGCGCCGAAACGAGTTGTTCGGCGACCGTGAAAAACAGGAACTGCAGCTCGTTGCGCTCGGAACCCTTGCAGACCTCATGCCCCTCGAGAACGAGAACCGTATCCTGGTCCGCCAGGGACTTGCGGCAATCAATGAAAGCCCCCGCCCCGGGCTCGCCGAGCTCATGGCTCGCCAGAACCTTTCCGGAAAAAAAATCGGCACCGGGGATATTGCCTGGCTCATTTCCCCCGCGATCAACGCAACCGGCCGTATGGGTTCCCCGGAAGTAGCGGTGTCCCTCCTCCTTTCGGAAAACCAGGGAGAACGGAACAAGCTTTCCGAGGAAGTAATCCGGCTGAACAACGACCGCAAACAGCTCGGCACCGATGCCTGGGGCATAGCCGAACCGCTTGCCCGTGAAAGCCTCGAGAAACATCATGGCAACCTCGTTATTGCCGCCGATCCCCGCATACACCGGGGAATAACCGGCATTATGGCCAACCGTCTGACCAACTGTTTCCAGGTACCCGCAGTGGTCCTTTCCTTCATGGAAGATGAGACCCTTGTGGGTTCGATGCGGTCGGCACGGGGATACAATCTCCAGAACCTGCTTGAACCCTGCGCGGATCTCTTCATTGACCACGGCGGCCATACCTTTGCGGCCGGATTTTCGATACACAAGAAAAACCTTGACGAGCTGTATGACCGGTTCCTGCGGCTTTCTGCAGACATTCAGTTTCCCGACTCGGAAAACGGCGGTGAAGTCATGATTGATGCCGAACTTCCCCATGAATACCTTACCCCGTCAATTCTGGACCTAACCGACCGGTTTGAGCCATACGGCGAAGGAAATGATCCCCTGACCTTTCTTGCGAGAAACATGAAAATACTGGCGGCGGACATCATGGGGAAAACTGAAAAACTCCACCTGAAACTGACGTTCGCCTGCGGAACCTACAAATGGCCCGCAGTGTACTGGAAGGCCGCGGAACGACTGAACCGCGATTTTGCCGTGGGAGACGCGGTTGATACCGTCTTTACCGTAGGACGAAATTCATTCAATGGCAGTGACATACCCCAGCTCATCCTGCAGGATGTACAAAAACCGGCAGGCGCATGAGACGGGTGCGGAAATTCCGGCAAGTTAGCTGCATACTCCTCGCCGTCGGTCTGTTGATAACCGGCGTAACTGCGACAGCCCGCGGGAAAGGTGACACCGAAGATACTACAGCCCTCTCGATAACCGCCCCCGACTCCGCCAGCCCAGGAGAAACCGTTTCCGTCATTATAACAACTCCCGACGAACAAGAAGCCATTTCCGCAGTTCTGTACTCCATGCTGGAAGAACCCGTAGTGCGGGCACAGGCCTTCCCGCTGGATAGAGACAAAAAGTCTGCGTACCGGTTTGCCGCATTTATTCCTCTCGGCACGCTTTTGGAAAGCGGCATCTACCGTCTGGAAATCCACTGCGGGAACACGATTGTTACCCGGGAACTCCGGGTGGAACACCGGGATTTTATCGAAGAGACCATCCCGCTCGATAATAAAAACACCGCCATAAAATCCGATACCAGCAAGAAACGCATGGAACAGATCAACAAGCTTGCGAAAATACTCCAGACAGTCTCCACTGATGCCCCGATCTTTCCCGGACCGTTTGTATCTCCGGTAAGCGCTACCCGAAGAACATCCCATTTTGGGGACCGGAGAACCTACCGCTATTCGAACGGAAAAACCCGGCGAGATCTTCACTTCGGCATTGATTACGGAATCCCGACGGGAACCCCGGTTTTCGCGTCCGGAGACGGCAGGATCGTTATGGCGGAATCGCGCATTACCACCGGGTGGACAGTAGTGATTGAACACTTACCGGGGATCTATAGCCTGTACTATCATCTTGACCATCTCGATACCGCCGAAGGAGAATTCGTCAGGGCAGGAACGCTTATCGGAAAGTCCGGTTGCACCGGCCTTTCAACGGGTCCCCATCTCCACTGGGAATTCCGCGTTAACGGAGAAGCGGTCGACCCTGACTGGTTTGCAGGACGAGTCCTGTTCTGAGTGTTGACCTTACCATGAATTTTTGTCATAGTAGCGGGATACCGACGGTCATACCGGAAGGGGGTGATTTACAGTGGCTCATATTGTCGTAGACGACTCCGAAAACCTCGAGAAAGCGATCAAGCGTTTCAAGCGCATGGTTGAAAAAGAGGGTATTATTCGCGAATGGAAAAAGCGTGAATACTACGAAAAACCTTCCACCATCCTTAACCGGAAGAACAAGGCCCTCCGCCGGAAGCTCATGAAGAAAACCCGGAAAACCCGGGAGTCGAAATCGTACTAATACAAACACCGGCCCAAAAGGCCGGTTTTTTTGTCAACAATTTTAGTAGCATTGACCTTTTAAATAAAGGCATCTATTATTACATTATATATGGGATACGCCACCAGCCAGCAGCTTACCCGCTATTACGAGCTGTATCAAAATATTGACGTCACCTTCACCAAGGAAGTTATCAGTACTACCCGTCTTATACCGTCGCAGATATACATCAAAGCGCTGGGCGGACAGTGGCCTTGTGTTATCAATACAACCTCGATGACCGGCGCCAAAGTTATTGCCGGGGTAAAAAGCGGCGTATACGAGAAAATTCAACAGGGCAATACCTCGGTTAACTTGCGTTTTTCATTCGCTGATCCGGAGAAAAACGAGCCCATCTCGTTTTTTGTGTCGGCGAAGGTAACCGGGATAAACCAGTATTCGGGTTCTCCCGATCTGGTTCTTATAAATCTGGTATATACCCAACGGGCGCCGGATGATCTCATTGAAAAACTCGGTCAGCTTCTTGAAGCGAATATCAACTCGACAAAGCGGCGGGAAGACCGCATCCTCATTACTCCGGACGCGATCCGGAAAATCGGTATTGTTCAAAAAGAGACCGTTATTTTTATTCAGGGTATTCCCCGCCGGTGTATTCTCCGTGATCTGTCGTTTTCGGGTGCCAAGGTAATAATGGTCGGAATCGCACAGTTTCTGAAAGAGAAGGATGTGGTTCTCAGAATAGACCTTGAGGATCCCAGAACAGCCGTGGGAATCAAGGGTCGCATTGTCCGTACCGAAGATGTTGAAAACCGGAAGGATCTGGTTGCACTGGCAATTCAATATCTTGAAGGGCAAGTACCGATGGTCTACAAGATGCACATCAATAACTTCCTTTCACAGCAGCGGGCACCCGCGAGAGCCGGATCTCCCGCCGCGGACAAAACCCGTGTTGACGGAGAAGGAAAATCAGCCGCGGATACCGCGCGGAATGATGAAGACAAACCGGCACCAGCCGGTCAGGACCAGCAGGCGGAGGAAGCACCGGACGCCGCTGAATCAGACAGTCAGCAATAAGCTGCAGAAAGGACACCATGCCCCATCCACTCGATTCACTCATGTATTTCACCATGCCGGCGGAACATCATCTTTCATCCGGTTTTCCCGGATTCGATCCTTCAATTCCCCTTCCCGTACAGCTGAGCGCTCCGGATGAGGGGTTCAAGCCGGACCATCTCACCGCGGAAATGATCCTCGCGGGTATTCTCACCGTTCTGGCCTATGATATAGACAATGCCCACATCGAGTATTACCGTACGCTTATCAGGGCGGTTCATCCAGAAATCCGTACCGAAATGACCGAAGCCGCCATTTTGAAAATACATAACGGCGATTTTGATCTCGCGGAGGAGATCTTTCTGTCCCTCAAGGGTCTCGACCCCGAAGATCGGGTAACCACTCTCAATCTGGCCCTCCTGTATGACGAGCGTGCCGATTCCTTGCGGACAAGCGGTCTCGATGAGGATGCCGAGGCGTACGACAATCTGGCCTTCGAATACTACCGCGCATCCATGACCGCCGATCCGCCCATTCCGGACGCGTTTTTCAACGCGGGATATTTTTACCTCAAGCAGAAAAATTTCCGCAAAGCCAGGGAATGTCTGGAATCGTATCTTGAACTGGAAGATGGTACATCGGAAACGGCAAAGATCCGCAAAGAACGCGCGTCGTCAGTTATTGAAACCATCGCCTCGCGGAAGCTGGACGACGATCTGTTCAAAACCGCGTACGACAACATCATCATGGGCAATGAGGAAGAGGCGCTCGAGAAAATCCGTCTTTTCATGGAAAGCCATGCCGGGGTTTGGAACGCATGGTTCCTTCTTGGCTGGGCCCTCCGCCGTCTGGAACGCTGGGAAGACGGCCGTGCCGCCTTTATGAAGGCGCTTGAGCTGTACAACGCCGCCCTTGCAGAATCCGTAGAACCGGATTCTTCAGGGGGCCTGACCGATATCTGCAATGAACTTTCAATCTGTCTCATGGAACTGGGAGAGCTGGACGAAAGCAGGAGATTTCTGCTTGCAGCGCTTGAACAGGAGCCGGAAAACACCAAAATCATTTCAAATCTTGGAATGGTTTCCTTGCGCGCGGGCAACACGGCTGAAGCCGCAGGATTCTTCAAAACCGTGCTGGAAATGGACCCCAACGATCTTCTCGCCCGGGAAATGCTTCAACGCACCGAAGGTTAACGGATTGCTTTGAGCAGAGCAAGGCTCTCAGCGTCCAGCCGGCATCCGGGCTCAAGAGCAACCCGGTCAAACCAGCCAGAAGGAACTTCCAGCGCGTACCGCATCGAAATAGTACTCGATACAACCGAAAGATCCCCGGGTTTCATGTCGTAAATTTCGCGGATGGTTCCAGAGGAATCGATAAACGCGATGGAAAGCGGCACAAGGGTGTTTTTCATCCAGAAATGCATGCGGGTATCCGCGGCGTACCAGAAGAGCATCCCCTTCCCGTCTTCAAGTTTTTTCCGCCACATGAGCCCCTGGGCCTGTTCTTCACGGCTTTTCGCGATCTCAGCGTCAACTTCAACGGAACTGCCGTCCACTGCGGTAAAAACCAGCAGTTCGGTGGGAAGACGGCTATCGACGCAAGCGGCAAAAAAAGGAACAACCAGCAGCAGTACAAGAACTACGGCGGGGAATCTAGAACTCACTGAGGAACTCCTCCCGCAGAATGTCGGTAATTGCGCGTTCTTTTGTGTCGGTTTCAACGAGTTGTGAGAACACGGCCTTGTCCACATATTTTACGGTCAGCGGCCGCTCAAGGGTCAGGGTGACGCGTTCGTCGGACCAGAGGGCCCTGCGGGGGTCGAGGCTTTCAGGTTCGCCGTATTTATCGACCAGGGCTGTATACACGGAGTAATAGTCGATACGTTCGGTGTTGAGGCGGAATATCATGACATAGAGCTTGTCTTCATGAAACTGAAACCATGAGCGTGCAATAAAGGACGGACCGGCCGTTTCAATGAGGCTGCGGTTTTCTCCGTGCAGAAGGGATACGTCACGGTCGCCCCGATATCCGAACATGCTGTCTTTTTTCAGCTGTTCCTTCACAGTGTCCATATCCATCCCCAGGGAAACGGAACGGTAGGTATCCGGAAGCGGAGCGGATTCAGCGTATACGAGAACGGCGAAGCACGCTATAACAGCGGCTGCAATGCGTCTTTTCATGGTGTAATTATCGGAAGAAATACCGGTAAACTATAGGCGGCGAAACGGGTTACCAGAGCACGGTGCTGTTGGTTGAGCGGTTTTCGCTCCGGGCGCGTTCCATATCCATGAGTTTCTTGCGGTATGCGTTCTGTTTGGTCAGTTCAACAAGATCGGTAACCGTAATGCGGTCATCGATAATGCGGATAATCGGTTCACGAAGGAATTCGCCCACAACCTGGCTTACCTGTTCCTTGGCGATACCGCACATGTTTGCGAGTTCCGTCGGTCCGAAGTCGAAGGTATAGGATTTTTGGGCCTGGAAGGGAATTTTCAGTTTTTCAACCTGGAGCATGAGCATGTCGTACATGCGACTCACCGGATCCTTGATGACCGTATTCGCAAGCTGCTTGTACATGAGCCAGATTCGGTCCGCGAGCGTGGTGGTCAGCCGGGCAATCAGCTGCGGTTGCGTCGCGACCATCTGGTTGAAGTTCTGGCGGTTTACCGCCAACAGCTGGGTTCCCGCCTGGGCGATGGCGCTAGCGGACCGGGGTTTGTTTTCCAGGAGCGCCATTTCGCCGAACATGTCGCCGGTTTTGAGAACCGCCAGCAACACTTCGTTATTGTCCACTATCTTGGTTATCTTGACCTGTCCTTTCTGGATTATGTACAGCTCGGTACCGGGCTGGCATTCGCAGAAAACCATGGCTTCATCCTGGTAAATCCGGGTCATTTCGCCTGTTTTGGGTTCGAGCATTTCGGCGTTGATGGAGGTTCCCATGGCCTTCAGGGCCATGAAGCGTTCCCGCGCGGCCGTGGAAAACTCTCCGTTGGGCGCGTTTTTCAGGTAGTGATAGTAAGCGTATATCGCAAGCGAGTACTTTGAAAGCTTCGCGTAGTACTCACCGATGGTGAACAGATGCGTAATGTCGCTCTGAACGTTTTTCTTGAGGGTTATACGGGTAAGCGCTTCGTCCAGGTAGCGCATTTTTTTGGTGAACGAGTAGATAATCTTCATGGCTACCGGGGTGTTTTTTTCGATAAGGTCCGAAAACTGGTCACGGCTGACGGAAATGAGGGTCACATCGGTAAGTGCGATGGCGGTTTCAATCTGGCTGTGTCCGGACATGCTGGAAACGACGCCGATAAAGTCACCGGGACCGAGAACATTTCCGCCTTCTTCAGCCACCACTTCTGTATTCTTGGTTATCTGAACCTTTCCGCCCTGAATGATATAAAAACGGTTCGATTCGGCCTTGCCTTCAACGAGAATATAGGAACCTTTTCTAAAATTGACAAATGCTAGCTGTAACAATCGATACCACCCGTCCTCACAGTATAAGTTTGACCCCGCACAATGTCAATTAAAAGTCCATAAACGGGGATAGTCCGTCGTTCCGCAGCATGTACTGTTTCTCCAATGCGTAAAACAAGTGCATCGCCGCGGAAAAATCCCGGGAATTCCGGTCAAATTGCCGGATAAAGGCACGGACGGTTTGTCCATCCGAAAGCGTACGGTCCATGTCTTCTTTTCGTACAAGAGTGACGAGATCCTGGATACGTAGCCAGGGTATGGTAGCGAGCACCAGATGCGGGCGCATCGCGAGCATGTCTTTCATGACCTGCGGACGTTCGGTAACCCATGCCTGACGAGTGCCGGCATCCCCGCCCCTGCGGGCAGATTCAAGCCAGCGGGAGGCTGTTTCGTTCTTGCGCAGCTGCGCGGCGTCGCGAAGCACCCGGTCCAGAGCGGTGTCCCATGAAGAGGCGAGGCGGTCCAAAAGCACTACGGGATCCGCGCTGATCATTTCCACATGGTAGGACTTCCAGCGGTTTCTGAGGTCGTCCCATTGTTCAAAATAGTCACCCTCGGGGAAGTCGGCAGAAGCGATAACACCCGATTCAGGAATGGCAACCATGCGTCCGGGAACAGCCGACATGCCGTTCAGCGGAGAACCCTGAATGCCGGTTATGTCGGAATACGCGTAACAGTACACCTCTCCTTCCCGGCAGGCTACGAGCGAATTTCCATAAAAGGTTGCCGCGTTGAACTCCGTGCCCCGGACTCCGAGTACGGAGGTAGTGGTACGGACCCGTATTGACGAATCGGCTCCGCCGAGACGTTTTACCTTGAGCGAGACTTCCCCGCCAAGGAGAAAGATGTCGTTCGAGGTTTTTGTTTGCAGTTGGTCACGGCGGATTATCGCCGAAGATTTCTCCGAAAGGGTCAGGGTTCCCGTAATGCCGGAAGACGGCAAAAAGGCAAGGGAGACCGTCGAGTTTGCTTCACAGCACACCTGATCGAGGTTTTCGACCGAAAAGCCCATGTCAACGCGGGCAATGCGCTTGCCGTCCCGGATTACCGAGACCCGGCCTTCACAGTATTCAACGGTACCGATTGACTGCGAGGCGAGAAGCGCTGCGGTACACAGAAAATAAAGTGCGAATACGGCTTTAGTCATTTTCATAGGTTTTCGTCCTTCTCTGCGCGTTGCCACTCACCGGCAAAAACAACCTCGGTCTCCAGAAGAAACCCGGTTTTCTCATACACGGCCGTGCGTACCTGTTCAACCAGTCGCCGGATATCTTCCGCGCTCGCGTTACCCCGGTTTATTATCAGGTTGCCGTGCCAGGGCGCAACCTGTGCGCCGCCCACGGTGAATCCCCGAAGCCCGGCTTCATCAATAATCTGTCCGGAACTCTTGCCGAAGGCACGGTTGTTTTTGAACATGCTGCCGGCGGACGGATAACGGAAATGCCCTTTTTGTTCGCGGTCCCGTACGCACCGGTCCATGACGGCCAGGATGGTTTCCGTATCGGCAGGAACAACGCTGAATACGGCGGAAAGAACCACCGGCGGAGTCCCGCGATCCGGTTTCGGGCCGCAGTCCTGAAACGGCGATTTCTTGTATCCCCATTCCTCTTCCTTCCGGTCAACAACTTCAACTGTATACCTTCCTTCATGAAAAACCAGTACCTCGGCGCGAAAAAACACATCGGATACCGACCGGTCATAACAGCGAGCATTCATGTATACGGCACCACCGACGGTTCCCGGAAGCCCGGCGAACTGCTCAAGACCGGAAAGCCCGCGTTCCGCACACCAGGAAACCAGCTCGTCGACCGGAAGGCCGGCGCCGGCGGAAACCAGGGTATCTTGCAGGGAGATCGAGCGAAATGCGGCAAGGGAAACGCAGGCGCCCCGGAGGCCGTGGTCCGATATCACAAGATTCGATCCCCCACCGGTAATCCAGACCGGAACGGATTCTTCGTGAAAAAAGGACAACAACGCGGTAAGCTCCTCTACGGAGTCCGGTTCAACGTAAAAATCCGCCGGACCGCCAACCCGGAAGGTGGTATGGAGTGTCATGGGTTCGTCGAAGCGGACGCGTTCAGCAAGACGCGGGAATTCGCGGGCAATGTTGCATTTTTCCCATAATTTCCGTACATTGTTCATTATTCCGGCAGTATACCCCATTGCCGGACAAATGACGAGACCGGAGGAAGCGCCATGTCTTTGGAACTGTACAACACCATGGGACGATCCATGCAGAAATTTACTCCCCGTACCCCGGGGAAGGTCGGGTTCTACGGCTGCGGACCCACGGTCTACAACTACGCTCATATCGGAAACCTGCGCGCGTTCGTCTTTCAGGACACCCTCGCGCGTTCACTGCGATTCCTCGGCTACGAAGTAACCCATGTCATGAATGTGACCGACATCGGCCATCTCACCGGCGACAACGACGACGGCGAAGACAAGATGGTGAACCAGGCACGTGAAAAGGGACAATCGGTACTGGAAGTCGCCGAATTCTATACCAAGGCATTTTTTGACGATATTGACCGCCTCAACATTCTCCGGCCCACGGTCATGTGCAAGGCCACCGACCATGTTGACCAGATGATCCGCCTGATACAGCGCATTGAGGCGAACGGCCACACCTACTCGGCTGGAGGGAACCTCTATTTTGACATTTCCACCTTCCCCGGATACGGAGCGCTCGCGAACTTCAATCCCGACGACCTGAAGGCGGGAACCCGGGTGGATATCGACGAAAACAAGCGCAATCCCTTCGACTTCGTCCTCTGGTTTACGAAAAGCAAGTTTGAAAACCAGGCGCTCGTATGGGATTCTCCCTGGGGACGCGGCTATCCCGGCTGGCATATTGAATGTTCGGCCATGAGCATGGAATACCTTGGAGAACAGTTCGACATTCACACCGGCGGTATCGATCACATACAGATCCACCATACCAATGAAATAGCCCAGAGCGAGGGCGCAACCGGAAAGAAGTGGGTTAATTACTGGCTCCATAACGAGTTTCTCGTCATGGACAAGGGAAAGATGTCCAAGTCCTCCGGTGAGTTCCTGACTCTCCAGTACCTCATCGACAAGGGATTCGATCCGCTCGATTACCGCTTTTTCCTCCTCGGTGGGCACTACCGCAGTCAGCTCACCTTTTCCTGGGAATCCATGGAAAGCGCCCGGAATTCCCGGAGGAGCCTGGTACAACGCCTTGCCCGTATAACCGAAAACGCGGAGGCCGTGCCGGAATCCCTGCCTGCGAACTCCCCCGCGAACGAATGGATTGACCGTTTCCGCGCGGACATTGAGCAGGACCTGTCCACGCCGCGGGCGCTTTCCCAGCTCCAGGGGCTTATCCGGGACACGGACGTACCCCCTGCGGAGGCGCTTGCCGCGGTAGCGCGTATGGATCAGGTGCTCGGCCTTGATCTGATTGAATCCGCTGCGTCCCTCGTTGCCTCGTCGAAAGAAACAGGCGACATCGACGATGGGCGCATAGATGCCCTCATCGCCGAACGGACCGATGCGAAAAAGGCGAAAAACTTCTCCCGTGCCGATGAAATCCGTAACCAGCTGAAAGAGAGCGGCATTATACTTGAAGACACCGCTTCGGGAACAACCTGGAGACGTTCTATTGGAGAAAAGTAATGCTCTGTAACCATTTCGGGGGATCCCTTGTTTGACGTCATGAGACCCCTCGATGCGAACAATGATGCGCACTTCAGGGAAATATACACAGAAACCATGCCGGTACTTTTCAAGGTAGCGTACCGAATTGCCGGCAGCGAAGAGGCCGCCGAAGATCTTTGCCACGACGCCCTGATAAAGATGACGGAAAAGGAAATGAAATTTCCGTCCGTCAACGATGCGAAATACTGGCTGATCAGGGTTGTAAAAAACGCATCGCTCAATTACGCGAAACGGAAAGGCCGCGAACGCCGGGCGTATGAGCGGGCGCTCAAGGAAGACCGGCGGAAAATGGATTCGGGTGAAACCGAACTGTTGAAAAGCGACACCATAGACCGTGTGCAGAACGCACTTGACCAACTCCCGGATAATCTCCGCGCGGTGCTGCATCTCAAGGAATATGGCGAACTGAATTACAAGGAAATTGGACGGGTCCTCGGTATTACCGAAGGAAACGTAAAGGTACGGGTTTTCCGTGCACGTGAACAATTATCAAAACTGATAGGAGCGGACGATGTCTACATGCCCTGATTCGGATCTGTTTTCGGCCTATGTTGACGGTGAGATACCCTCTCCCTGGAAGGAAAAACTTGAAGCTCATATTGCTTCCTGCCAGGAATGCGCCGAACGTACCGAACGGTATGATCATCTCCATCATCTGCTCGCCGGGTCCGGAGAGAAAATCTCCCTGGATCTTGAAGCCTCCTACACGCGGCTCATGGCACGCCGTTCCGCTCAGGTTTCCCGCAACCGGGAAAAACCGTTCAGCTGGGTTTCCGGGTCGGTACGCCTTCCCGTACCCGCAATGGCGGCCCTTTTCATGTTTGCCCTCCTGATTCCCGCGTGGTTCTCTTTCCGCGCAGGCATTCAGACAGCCCGGGAACCACAGATTCTCACGGCGAATGTTTCCACGCTTTCGGACCTCATCGCCCAGAGACAGGACTCGCTCCGCCTGCCAGTATCGGACACCGCGCTTATCAGCAACGATTTCCCGGCAAAAACCCGATCAAACATCCTGCTTGATAACGACAAATCGCTTTTTACCGTTGTTGACTACTCCAGGCAGTTTTCACCCGATTCGAACCTGTTTGACAATGCGGAAATTGTCATCATCCGGCTTCCCAATCTTGCGCACTTCAACAGCGACGGCCAGTCACTGTTTGACGGAGAATCGGTACTTCCGGTGGCACTCTTCGAAAAATGATACGTACCGTCCTTGTCAAACTCCTCAAAACATCGCCGCTGTTCCGGCTTGTGCTCATTCCGCTTGCCTTTATCATCTTTGCGGGCCTTTTTCTCGTCATAGACGTACTTGCCCATAAAAAACCCGAACTGCACCTCCTTGAACCGGCAATTGCCCAGAGCGGCGAGGTTGTTGTTATCCACGGGGATCATTTCGGCACCAGTCCGCAAGACAACTGGGTTGAAATTTCAGGAGACCGTCTTTCCGCCAACACGATTCTTGAGTGGGAACCAAACCGGATCATGGTACTTCTGCCCGAGACCGTACAGGACGGGCTTGTCTATGTAGCGACCGGCGCCGGGAAGAGCAATCCCCTCATTTTCGCGAACCGGAGTAATATTCCGGTACGGAATGTCGTTCAAACATCCATAACATTTCCGGAAATTACCGGCTTTAACACACCGCGTGTTGAAACAGGAAAACGGCTGGTCATAAGCGGAAAGAATTTCGGCCTTTCCCGCGAAGATTCCCGGGTGCTTTTTACCTGGCAGCTTGATCCCGCCATACCGCTCTCTCCGCAAAACCGCATCAGCCAGTCAACCATACCCTGCTCCGAAACGCTGTTTGAGTATGAATTCTGGAGCGATCAGGAAATTCGGGTACGGGTTCCGGACGGAGCGGCAAGCGGCAGCGTCTATGTCCAGACGTCCCGGGGCCTCAGCAATGGAGAACCCGTTCAGATAATCAACCAGCCGGGTAAAAAACTGTATTCCGATCAACGGACGTACACCGTATCGCTCAATGTGGATATAACCAATATTGCCGCGGAAGATGGAAACATGCTGCTTCTGCGAATTCCCCGACCGGTTGCCTCGGCGACACAGCGCAACATCGAGATAACCCGTTCAGAGCCCGCACCCTACCTGGAAAACTACCGGGGAATGATATTCCATCAGTTTGAAAATCTCCGGCCGGGCCGTACGTTGAGCGCCTCGCATACCTTCCTGGTAACGGTATACCGTGTGGAAACGGAAATTACCGCAAACCAGGTACGCCCCTACACCGACACCGATTCTCCCGTATATCTTCTCTACACCGCTTCTGATCCGGTTATTCCTTCCAATAATCCGGACATTATCCTGAAAGCGGCCGAGATTCTGGGAAACGAGAAAAACCCCTACAGAAAGGCAAAACTCATTTATGACTGGGTTACCGAAACCATGGAATGGAAGGAGCACGAGAACCCCAACCGGGGCGTTCTTGACGCTCTTGCGGACACAAGCGGTTCTGCCTGGGACATGGCCCTCCTTTTTACCACGCTGGCCAGGGCCTCGGGTATTCCCGCAATTCCGGTCGCAGGCATTGTTGTTGACGAAAATCGCGAATCCCGCATACATTGGTGGGCGGAATTCTACCTTGAAAACTTCGGATGGGTTCCGGTTGATCCGGCCATGGGTCTCGGTAAACCCGTACATACACCCGGCGACAATACGCGCGAATGGTATTTCGGCAATATCGACCCGTATCGAATTGCGTTCTCGCGCGGCTGGACGGACCAAAAACCGATGACGCAAAAAAGCAGGATTGTACATCGCCCGCGCTCGTACGCGTTTCAGCCCATCTGGGAAGAATCCGGTGGAAATCTCGAAAAATATACATCATTCTGGGGAGATCCCCGCGTAACGGGCGTGTACTGATTTCGTCCGCTATGAAAAGGAGTTCATCATGGTTACCGTTCTCTCGCTCGGCGGTTCGATTGTCGCGCCCGATTTGCCCGACACCGGCTTTTTGACCGAGTTTTCCACCCTCGTACGTTCATGGCTCGCGGAAGATCATTCACGCAAACTCATCATGGTCGTCGGCGGCGGCGGACCGGCACGTTCCTGGCAAAACGCCTACAGGGCCATCTGCCCCGGAGAAAGCAATGAACAGGCGGACTGGATCGGCATAATGGCGACCCGCCTCAACGCCCAGCTCTTGCGCGCGCTCTTCTCGGACATCTGCCCCGCGGACGTTATTTACGATCCCACCCAGGTGGACGTGTTCTCCGGGCGGGTTCTTGTGGCCGCCGGATGGAAGCCCGGCTTCTCGACGGACAACGACGCGGTCCTTCTGGCGGAACGCTTCAACGCCGACACCGTTATCAATCTTTCCAACATAGCCAAGGTTTATACCGACGATCCCCGAACCAACCCCGACGCCAAACCGATCGATGAAATCAGCTGGGCGGACTTCCGCAAGCTGGTGGGAGACGAATGGGTTCCCGGCAAAAATGTTCCCTTTGATCCGGTCGCAAGCCAGCATGCGCAAAAAAGCGGCCTGACGGTCATATGCGCCGCCGGCCGCGATATAGAAAACCTCCGCGCAATTTTAAACAAAAAACCCTTTACCGGGACCGTTATCCGCTAACTCCGACCGTCCCGGTCAGCCGGCCGGGAAGTTGTACAGGCGGGTCAGCAGCGCGGCGAGTTTTTCGCCGTACTGCCGGTCCGCGGCCCATGTGCCGCCCAGGCCGCCGATGGTCGCGGCCTTGCCGCGCGGGGAAACATACTTGTACCGGGGATCGACCAACTCCTGCGCAAGCGGCTCCGTTGAACCATACGCCTGCAAGTGTTGCACGTGCGCGCGCACACCGGTCCGTTCGTCCGGGAACCGCAGGCCCGGCTGTTCCGGACCTATTGCTCCGAGCCCGCAGAAATTGTTCATGTCTTCCGTTACCAGATTTCCGAACCGCAAGAATCCCGTTTCCAGACACATCTGAATGAATGCCACGTCGGCATTAACCCGCTCCACAGCGGCTTCCTCGCGGTAGAGCCGGGCAAGCCGGTATACTTTTGCCTCGTCCGCTTCGGGATTGTTCTCCCGGAAAAACGCGACCAGTGTTTCCATGTCTGCCGTGCCGGCACCCATAACCGGATATCCTGGATCTATCACTACCCCCGGACGCCGCGGGGCAGTGGCACAGGAAAAAAACAGAATAACCGCAATAAAAGGAAAAAATGCATGTTTCATGACGAATTCATCGGCGGAAACCGGCCAAAACCTGATGTTTTCGCCTACAAGTACGGGTGGAGGAATCCCTGATGAAACAGACTGACAAACCCGGCATACGGGAACAGCTCAGATACCGCGGAGTACGGTATTTGAGCGATCATGAACTGGTTGCCCTTACACTTCGCTCCGGTACGAAACGCATGCCCGTGGTACCGCTTGCCCACCGGGTAACCCGTGCCCTGGATACCGCCAATGAGGAGGTCAACCTCGAAACACTGAGCGCGCTGGATGGCATGGGTTACACCAAGGCAGGGACCATTCTCGCGGCGCTCGAACTGGGACGCCGGTATTCGGGCGTCTACCTGAACCGGGTGCACAGTGCGACAGACGTGTATCCCCTGGTACGTCATTACTCCGACCGGAAACAGGAGCATTTTATATGTCTTTCCCTCAACGGCGCGCATGAAGTGCTGGCAATACGGGTAGTCAGTATCGGGATTCTGAATAAAACCATCGTGCACCCGCGGGAAGTATTTGGCGATCCCATCTCGGACCGGGCGGCCGCGATCGTGGTTTGTCACAACCACCCTTCCGGTCAGCTCGAACCTTCCGAGGAGGACATCGCCATTACCCGCCGGCTTTCCGAAGCCGGCGAACTGCTCGGCATCAACCTTCTGGATCACCTCATCCTCAGCCCCCGGGGAGGGTATTACAGTTTTGTGGAATCGGGTATTTCTCTCCGCTAGATTCAAAGAAATATTCTTGTCGATACGCCCATTCAATGCTATTCTGGGATATCGTTTCCAACCAAGGAGGATTCCATTACAATGGAAAAACTATTCAAGCTGAAAGCACACGGTACCACCATCAAGACCGAATTGCTTGCGGGTATCACCACCTTTTTGACCATGGCTTACATCTTGGCGGTCAACCCCGGAATACTGGGAGACGCCGGCATGAATTCCGGCATGGTCTTTACCGCGACGGCGCTCGCGTCCGCGATCGCTACCATACTCATGGCGGTAATGGCGAACCTGCCGATCGCACTTGCACCCGGCATGGGGCTGAATGCTTTCTTCACCTACACGGTCGTCCTCGGCATGGGATATTCACCGGAAATTGCGCTTACCGCAGTATTCCTTGAAGGTATCCTGTTCATCGTGCTTTCCTTCTTTAAAGTCCGGGAAGCAATAATCAAATCCATACCGGCGAACCTCAAACGAGCGGTTGCCGTTGGTATCGGTATCTTCATTACACTCATCGGTATGAAAAACGCCGGCATCATCGTTGACAATCCCGCGACACTCGTGGCCCTCGGCGATGTAACCAGCGGAACAGCCCTTCTTGCCCTGATCGGTCTCGTGATCATCGCCGTACTGCACGCGAAGAAAGTACATGGCGCCATCCTGATCGGCATTCTCGCCACCACCGTTATCGGTATCCCCATGGGTATTACCGCGCCGTTCGGTGGATGGTCCGGATGGAAACCGTTCAGTGCACCGCCGTCACCGTACTTCTTCAACTTTGACTTCTCGGCTGTGCTGACCCTCAAGTTCTTCACCGTATTTTTCGCCTTCCTCTTTGTTGACATCTTCGACACCGTGGGAACCCTCGTGGGTGTAACCACCCAGGCCGGTCTCACCGACAAGGATGGAAACATTCCCCGCGTAAAGCAGGCCCTTCTTGCCGACGCTGTGGGAACCTCCGTAGGTGCGGCGCTCGGAACCTCAACCGTTACGAGCTACATCGAGAGCTCTTCCGGTGTTGCAGCCGGCGGACGAACCGGTCTTACCTCCCTGTTTACCGGCGGACTGTTCCTCCTCGCGCTATTCCTCTCGCCGCTGTTCCTGCTTATCCCGGGAGCCGCGACCGCGCCGGCACTCATTCTGGTCGGATTCCTCATGATGAAGCCCGTTCTTGAAATTGACTTCGCCGATCCCACCGAAGGCATACCTGCGTTCCTGGCGATCATCATGATGCCCTTCTGCTACAGCATTGCGGAAGGTATCGTATTCGGCGTTCTTTCCTATGTCGTGCTCAAGGTTTGCACCGGCAAATACAAACAGGTTACTCCAGTTACCTGGGTTATCTTTGTCGTGTTCATTTTGCGCTTTATGATGCATTAATCTTTTCTTTTTCAGCCCGGGAGAGTATCATGGAGTACATGAAATCTTCCGGGCTTTTTTTATGCGCGTTTTTTTTTCTTCTGCCTTTTTCCGCCGCGGCGGAAAACAGCCGCACAACAATTGAAAAACTCGGCGGAGAAAACCCTCCGGCAATCCTGACCATTACCGCGGACATTCCGAAAACTGAAGTATACATTAACGGACACTACGAAGGACTCGTCCCCCAAACTCTTGACCCGGCTCCTCCGGGACTCCTTACCATCGCGCTCATCCGGGACGGCTACCACCATGAAACGTTTACCGCAGATGCGGTATCAGGCGAACACCGGACTATCCGGGTTGAATTGCGCGCCAAAACGGGAAGCATTGTCGTGGAAGGCGCACCAGACGGTCTCGTTTGCAGCATCCCGGGAATTGGTCCCTATGTACCGGGCACCGGTATCCCCGAAGGTGAATACCAGCTCAGAATCGGGGCATTCGGTTACATATCCCAAACTACGCCCGTCTTTGTGCGCTACGGACAGGAGACAATTGTAGACGGCCGCCTGCAGAGCGCGCCATTCCAGCTCGAATCCTTCAAAGCGCAGGAGCGCTCGTATAATCCGGAAAGCTCAACTCCGCTCATCTTTACCGTTTCCGCGACCGCACCGGGTACCGCCCGTATCGTTATAACCGATATTGAAGGACATGAAGTCCGCACCCTGGATTCGGACGTATTTACCGCACGGACCACCACCATACTCTGGGACGGAAAAAACTCGCTCGGGATCACGCTTCCTGACGGACTGTATACCGCGACAGTAACCCTGGAAGCAGCGGACGGAATCAAGCCGTCGGGAACGGCCCTCACCGATTCGATTCCGGTATATATCGACCGGTCTGTCGTATACCGCTACAGCTCATCTGTCTCCGGCACCGGATCAACAGGCCCCGTTATGTCAGCGTCGCTCATGCGCCCCGCGGCCATGGCGGTTACAGTGTTTTCACACTTCACGGATGAGCAGGTTACCCCCGGGCTTTCTTTCGTCGCGGGCATTACCCGGAATCTCGAGGCCGGGGTCATGGCAGCGGTTCCCGTGGAACAAAGCGGCGCCGGAGCAATTGACTATACCCTGTCGGTCAAAACGGGATTTTCGAGTCCGCTACACAGTCTGGCCCTGGGCCTCGCCTACAACCGGGAGCGCGGCTTTCTCGCCGGCCCGGCCTATGAACTCCGTATTGCTTTCGTTACCCTCGGCGTCCATGCGCAGGCGATTCTGTCCGGTAACGGCGGAATTTTGTACAAACCCGATGTATCAGCCGCGGCAGGATTTGCCCTTCGCGCGTTCCGGGGACCCGTTGCGCTTGGGGGCTGGTTCCGCATGGAGAGCGCGCCGTTCGGAAGCAGCCTGACGCTGGATGAACAGCTTTCCAGCGGCATCATGATCAAATTCCTGGTTCCCGGAACAGGTCTCTTCATCTCCGGAGACGGTGCGGCACACTGGAGCGGTTCCGGCGGAACCGCGGTTTACAGCGGAACCGCCGCCTTCGGTCTCCACTTCTGAGAACACGTCCGGAAACCCCGTCTTGAAAGAGGATTGGCTTTCCGGTATCATGAAAAAACACGAGTAGAATCACTAGTGATTAACAGGAGTAACGTATGAAAATATCTGCATTGCAGACCGCCCGCTACGGGTACGCGCCCAAGCTTCCCGCGGTTCTTGCCGGAAAACCGGAAACCGTCGCCATCGAAGCAGGCAAGCCCACCCAGTCAATCGCCGATCAGGCAGAACTGAAAAAGATTTTTGAACACACCTACGGCAAGCCCCTCGTAACCTTCGTAAAAGGAAAGAACCCTTCAGTCAAGAAGGAACTCCGCGTCGGCGTAATCCTCTCCGGCGGACAGGCCCCCGGCGGACACAATGTTATCGCCGGTATTTATGACGGTCTGAAAAAAGGAAACGCGAAATCCCGTCTCTTTGGATTCCTCGGCGGACCGTCCGGTCTCATCGACGGCAAATACATCGAGATCAAGGACAAGCTCATGGACGAATATCGCAACACCGGCGGATTCGACATCATCGGTTCGGGAAGAACCAAGATTGAAAGCGACGCCCAGGTAGCCGCGTCCATGGCAACCGCGAAGAAAATGAAACTCGACGCAATCGTCATCATCGGTGGCGACGACTCGAATACCAATGCAGCCCTGCTCGCCGAACACTTCATGCGCGAGGGACAGAACACACAGGTTATCGGCGTTCCCAAGACCATCGACGGCGACCTCAAGAACGCAATGATTGAAACCTCCTTCGGCTTCGACACCGCCACCAAGACCTATGCTGAAGTTATCGGAAACATCGAACGCGACGCGAACAGCGCGAAAAAATACTGGCACTTCATCAAGCTCATGGGCCGCTCCGCGAGCCACATCGCTCTTGAGTGCGCCCTCCAGACCCAGCCGAACATCTGTCTCATCTCGGAAGAAGTTGAATCGAAGAAGATGACCCTCCGCCAGATTACCGACTACCTCTGCTCCGTTATCGCCAAGCGCGCGGAGAACGGAGAGAATTTCGGCGTCATCCTCATTCCGGAAGGACTCGTGGAGTTCGTCCCCGAAATGAAACGCCTCATCGCCGAGCTCAATGACCTCATGGCTGTGAAAGCCGCCGAGTTCAACAAGCTTGCCGGATTTGACGCACAGGCCGACTGGCTTTCAAAAAACCTTTCCAAGGCATCGGCCGAAACCTTCAAGGCACTCCCTGCGGCTATCGCCCAGCAGTTCCTGATGGACCGCGATCCCCACGGAAACGTACAGGTATCCCGTATTGAAACCGAAAAACTCCTCATCTCGCTCGTGGAAACAAAACTCGCCGCGATGAAGAAAGCCGGAACCTACAAGGGTTCATTCAGCTCCTACAATCACTTCTTCGGCTATGAAGGCCGCTGCGCGTTCCCCTCGAACTTCGACGCAGACTACTGCTACTCACTCGGCTACACCGCCTTCATCCTGATCGCGAACGGCCTCACCGGATACCTTTCATCCGTACGGAACCTGACCGCTCCCGCAAAGGAATGGATTGCCGGCGGCGTTCCCCTCACCATGATGATGAACATGGAACAACGGCACGGATCCAAGAAGCCGGTTATCCGCAAGGCGCTCGTTGAACTGGACGGAAAGCCCTTCAAGACCCTCGCAAAGAACCGCCCGGTCTGGGAAGTGAAAACCAGCTACACCTTCCCCGGCGCGATCCAGTACTACGGACCGGACGAAGTGTGCAACGAACCCACTCAGACACTCCTTCTTGAGCGGGGAAGGAAGAAAGCGGCAGCTCCGGCGAAGAAGGCTGCAATGAAGAAACCGGCCGGAGCGAAAAAGCCCGCCGGGAAAAAGTAAGCACTGCTACCAAAATTGTTGAAAAATTTCATGAGGAACCGGGGTTTTAGAACCCCGGTTTTTTTTGTCTCCACCGGAAACTCTGATTGCCGTACGGGATTTTTTGTCCTATATTAGAGGCAACAGGGAGAATAAAATGCGTTTATACAGTCGATACCAGCTTGTTGGATATATACTCATTGCCGTTGCCGTAACCATGATCGGATCCTTCGTACTCGGCAGCAGGGTTACCGAACGAGAAGAGACGATAATCGCGGAAATTTCCCCGCATGCCGATCCCGAAGCGACCGTATCCCTCAGGGAGAATGTACCGGCCGTTACCCTCGCCGCAGACGATGCCGTTTCCTATACCCAGGATGAACGGCAAAACATCACGGTGTATGAAAAAGCGAACGAAGCCGTTGTGAACATTACCACCGAAGTGGTGGGAATCAACTGGTTTCTCGAACCGGTTCCGCAGGAAGGTGGTTCAGGGTCGGGTTCGATCATCGATACGCGCGGATTTGTGCTTACCAATAGTCACGTAATATCCAATGCCGTGAAAATTTACATATCCCTTTCTGACGGCAGTCAGTATGAGGGCGAGGTTGTCGGTGTTGATCAGGAAAACGACATCGCAGTGCTCAAATTCACCCCGCCAAAAAACGCGATGCTCACGACCATCCAGTTCGGCAGTTCGGAAGGGCTCAAAGTTGGCCAGAAGGTCCTCGCGATCGGAAACCCTTTCGGTCTTGAACGGACGCTGACGACGGGAATCGTCTCCGCGCTCGGCCGGCCCATCAAAACCTCGTCGAACTCGGTAATCAGGGACATGATCCAGACCGACACGGCGATCAATCCGGGAAACTCGGGCGGGCCGCTTCTCGATACCGCAGGCCGGATGATCGGCATCAATACCATGATTTACTCCACGTCCGGAAGTTCAGCCGGAGTCGGTTTCGCGATTCCGGTTAACACCGCAAAACGGGTTGTATCCGAGATCATCCAGTTCGGAAAGGTACGCCGCGGAACCATAGACGCGGATCTCGTTCAGCTCAATTCGGCGATAGCGAATTACGCCGATCTTTCCGTCCATCGCGGACTGTTGGTGTCCCGGGTCGGGCCCGGCAGCAATGCCGAAAAAGCGGGTCTCAAGGGCGGAGCGACCGCTGTCCGCTACGGCGCCGGCCGCTCGAGTTCCATCATCTATCTCGGCGGCGACGTGATCACCGCGATAGACGGCAAACCGGTGGAAAGCCTTGCCGACTACTATTCCGCTCTTGAGGCAAAAAAGCCCGACGACAAGGTCCGGGTAACCGTATTACGCGGCAAGAATCAGCTCGACCTGACCGTACAGCTGGTGGAACGGAAATAATGCGGCCGTTCAAAGTTGTCTCGGACTATGAACCGGCCGGCGACCAGGGGCAGGCCATAGATATCCTTGCCGCGGGGATTCTCGCCGGGGACCGGTTCCAGACGCTCCGCGGGGTTACCGGTTCCGGAAAGACCTTTTCCATGGCCAAGATCATCGAAAAGGTACAGCGGCCCACCCTCGTCATCAGTCATAACAAGACACTCGCCGCCCAGCTCTACCGTGAGTTCAAGGGATTCTTCCCGAACAACGCCGTTGAATACTTTGTATCGTACTACGACTACTACCAGCCGGAAGCCTATGTTCCGGCGCGGGACCTGTATATTGAAAAAGACGCATCCATCAATGAGGAAATCGACCGGCTCCGCCTCTCGGCGACCTTCAGCCTCATGGAGCGGAACGACGTAATCGTCGTGTCCACCGTTTCCTGCATCTACGGTCTCGGTCTGCCCGAGTCCTACCGCGACCTGCGGGTACATGTCGAGAAGGGAACGGTAATCGACCCGGACGAGCTCAAACGGAAACTGGTGACCCTGCAGTACGAACGGAACGACGCCGTTCTCGAGCGGGGACGGTTCCGCTCGCGGGGCGATGTGCTCGAGATTTTCCCCGCGTACCTCGAGGAAGCGTATCGGATCGAGTTTGACTGGGAAGAAATTACCCGAATCAGAAAATTCCATCCGGTATCCGGGGAGACGATCCTGGAGATGGACGAACTTTCCATCTACCCGGCCAAGCACTTCGTGATGCCGGAAGACGCAGTGCCCCGCTCGGTAGGCGCAATCAGGGAGCAGCTCGACGAGCAGCTTGAACGCTTCCGCATCCAGGGCAAGGTGCTCGAGGCGGAACGCCTCAAGACCCGTACCGAATACGATCTCGAGATGCTCCAGGAAATGGGGTACTGCCCCGGCATTGAGAATTATTCCGCGCCCATCGCCGGCCGCGCGGTGGGAGAACCGCCGGCCACCCTGCTCCACTATTTCCCGGACAATTTTCTCCTGTTCATGGACGAAAGCCATGTCACCTGGCCACAGGTGGGCGCCATGTTCGAGGGCGACCGCTCGCGCAAACAGAACCTGGTGGACTTCGGTTTCCGGCTTCCCTGCGCGCTCGACAACCGGCCGCTCAAGATTGACGAATTTGAGTCCATGATACGCCAGGCGGTGTTCGTGTCGGCAACCCCGCGTGACAATGAGCTGAAACGCTCGACCCGCGTGGTCGACCAGGTTATCCGGCCGACCGGACTCATCGATCCGATTATTGAAGTCAGGCCGAGCGAAGGTCAAATGGAAGACATTTACCGCGAAGTGACCGAACGGATCGCTCGCGGCGAACGAAGCCTCATCCTGACACTGACGAAACGCATGGCCGAAGACCTCACCGACTACCTCACCTCGCTCGGCCTCAAGGTGAAGTACATCCATTCGGAAGTGGAAACCATCGAACGGGTGGAAATCCTGAAAGGCCTGCGCACCGGTGAATTCGACATTCTGGTGGGCATCAACCTGCTTCGTGAGGGAATCGATCTTCCCGAAGTCGCGTTCATAGCGATTCTGGACGCCGACAAGATCGGCTTCCTCCGGTCGGCAACGAGCCTCATCCAGATAATAGGACGTGCGGCGCGTAACGTGAACGGACGGGTTGTCATGTACGCAGATCATGAAAGCGACGCCATGCGCGAAGCGATCAGTGAAACCGACCGGCGCCGGTCCATTCAGGAAGCATGGAATACGGAGCACGGCATAACACCGACTACCGTGAAAAAAGCGATCGGGGACATTCTTACGCGGGAAACCGAAATAAAGCGGGAGGCGGCGAAAACGGAATCAGATGTTCTGGTGAACAGCCACAACCTGCTCATCCCGGCGGACCGCAAACGCCTTATAAAGGTACTGGAAAAACAGATGGCCGAATACGCGGAAACGCTGCACTTCGAAGAAGCTGCCGTAATCCGCGACCGCATAGAAGAAATAAAACGAATGGGCTAGCGGCTACCGCAACAGGACCAGAAGCTCCCGGTCAAAATCGGGCGGAGAAATTGAACCTGACAGAAAGAGCCGGATGAGATTCTGGATTTCGGCCGGGAATTTTCTCCAGTAGACCGTCGTCCAGTCGCCGACCGCCTCCCTGAGCGCGGCCTCGTCGGCAAGACTCATGCCTCCCGTGCTGTACGCGATAAACTGGTTGATCATTTCATACATGAGATCGGGTTCTATCCCGTTGATGAGCCCCTTGCGGGCAAGGCCCCGGTAGCGGGCGGTTCCCGCGGAAGACGCGTCGGAACCATCCGGTTCCGCGGTCCCGTTGTCGGGAAGCCAGGAATCAACAAGTTCTGCCATTTGCTCGTCCGTCAGTTCGGGTGCTTCCTTGCGGATCAAATCAACGGCATATTCGCGAAACGTTTTCCGGATGGAGAGCATGCTCTGGTCAATGGACTTCTGGACCGCGTCCGACATGGTCCGGGCAGCCCGTCCGGGATCCAGGGAAATAATCCCCGTGGAAGCCTCGAGATCTTTCCGTCGCCGTTCCACGGCCGCTTCCACCGCGTCCATTTCCCGTATTCCGCACCGGTTGAGTATATAATCGATAACCTGCATGAGCTCGGATGTGTTGTTCTTTCCACCCATAGGTACCAGAGTAGCCTCTTTGAAACGATTTCTCAACCTTTTTTTACTGCTATCAAAATTGTTGAAACTTTTTTCCTGTTTTACGATCTTGACCGGGGTCCAATCCGCCAGTATGCTTCAAATTACGATGGAACTTGAAATACTCGGCTCCGGAACCAGCCATGGTATTCCGGTGGTCGGCTGTACTTGCCCGGTCTGCACCTCGCAGAATCCCAAAGACAACCGTATGCGCACCAGCGCCCTTATCAGGCTGGATGACGGGAAAGCCTGTGTCATCGACGTAGGCCCGGAATTCCGCATTCAGGCCCTGCGCGCGGGCATTACGACGCTGGAAGCGGCCTTCATTACTCATTCTCACGCGGATCATCTCCATGGTCTGGACGATTTGAGGATATTTACCCGAAAACATCCCCTGCCGATATGGGCTGAGCGGTCCTGCCTGCGGGATATCAAGTCGCGGTTTTCATACGCGTTCCATAAAACGCCCAAAGGGGGCGGGAAACCTCATTTCCGGCTCTGTCCCGTGTCGGTCAGGGAAAAGCGGATCCCGGTGTGCGATCCTGCAATAATCACCGTCGCGGGAGCGAATTTTCAGCCCGTTCCGGTATTTCACGGTTCTCTCATGATATTCGGGTGGAGAATCGGCGATACGGCGTACATTACCGACTGCAACCGTATTCCGAACTATTCATTCCGTTTGCTGGCCGGAGTTAAAAACCTGGTCATCGGCGCGCTCCGGCTCAGGGAACACTCCACCCATTTCAGTTTTCCGCAGGCGGTGGCGGCCATTGATCGTATCGGGGTCGAAAACGCCTGGTTTACCCATATTTGTCACGATTTTTCCCATGAACAGATTCAATCATGGCTCCGTGAAAACGCTCCGGGCAAAAAAATAGAGCCCGCATATGACGGGCTCCGCATTACCATCCAGGGTACAACCTGAAAAAGATTATACCTTCTTCTGGACATAACCGCTTCTGAGACAGCGGGTGCACATCTTGATGGTCATGGTTGTTCCACCGAGTTCGGTTTTTACCGACACGATGTTCGGTTTCCACTGACGGCGGGTGTGATTATAGGCCTTGCTGACCTTGTTTCCACTGATCGTTCCCTTACCGCAAATTTCACATCTCCGGGACATAATAAACCTACCTTCACTAAAAGGGATAAAGCCCTTGTATTTCACAGAATGAACGTAATAGTACCAAATAAAAAAACCTGTGTAAAGTCCCCTCCAGCTTAAACGGTACCTTCATAGACAATCTTTTCCCGACTGTCGAGCGTTACGGTCAATCCCGGTTCAAGCACCTTCATGGCCCGGGATACCTGGGACACCCAGACCAGGGACGGATTGATCATGGAAAGTATCTCGCTGGAGAGCTCCGTGGGTTGTTCGATTACAAGACCGTTTACCAGGCGGAGAAGCGGTACAAAGCTCATGTCCAGGTTCCGGGTGACGAGTATTTCGCCGCCCCGCTGACGGAGGGCGGCAAGCGCCTCGTCCGCGGTTTCAGCCCGGACAACCCGGCCGGTAGCCCGCCACCGTTTGTCCGGCGTGCCGCCGCCGGCGTTCACACCCCGGCCGATCACGGAACCGACGAACAGGACCCGGATGCTGTTTACCATGACCGGCGAGACGATAGGCAATCCGGCGACCATGACCACCTTGTCCGCCAGTTTGAGACGGCCGGAGTCGAGCGCGGCCCGAAGGGAGTTCTGGATCATGGTTTCAGACTCGTCGGCTACGGCGACGAGAGAGGGAAACACGCCCCAGTTGAGCAAGAGCTGACGAAGTACGGTTTCCGACGGTGTAGCCGCGATTATGGGCTGTTCGGGCCGGAAGGTACTCAGAAGCCGGGCGGTGTTTCCGCTCAGCGTGGGGGTTACGAGCGCGACGGCTTCTATTTCGGTAGCGGTACGATAGGCCGAGTAGGCAACGGTTTCCGCGACAGTATCACGCTTGGCGTGAGTGTTGTGGTACTGCCACATTTTCTGCCGGTATTCGTCGGAGGATTCCACGGTCAGGGCGATTCGTTCCATGGTACGGACGGCTTCCACGGGATAGGCGCCGTTCGCGGTTTCCCCGGAGAGCATAACCGCGTCGGTTCCGTCAAATATGGCGTTTGCCACATCGGTGAGTTCGGCGCGGGTCGGCCGGGGATTCACGATCATGGAGTCGAGCATCTGGGTCGCGGTAATGACCGGCTTACCGGCGGCGTTGCAGGCGGCAATAATCTTCTTCTGCGCAAGCGGAATACGCTCAGTCGCAAGCTGGACGCCGAGGTCGCCGCGGGCAACCATGATTCCCGCCGAAACCGCGAGGATTTCGTCAATATTGTTGAGTCCTTCCTCGTTTTCAATCTTGGCAATCACCCGGATCGGGCTTTCGTGGGGTTCGATAAAACGGAGAATGGATACTACGTCGGCGGCCGTGCTCACGAAACTCGCCGCAATGTAGTCGAGGCCCTGATTGATCGCGAATTCAATGTCGCGCTTGTCCTGTTCGCCGAGAATCGGAACGTCTGGATGGATGCCGATAACGTTTACGTTTTTCCGGCTGCCGAACGAGCCGCCGTTTTGCGCGACCGCGGTAATTTCACTCCGGCCGTCCGTAGCAAGCACAAGGAAATCCACGAGGCCGTCTGCCACGAGAATGCGGCAGTCGGGTTTTATTTCCTCCGGAAGTTTTTTCCAGCTCAGCGGAATCCGCCCCGGAGATGACTCCGTCGCGGGGACGACAGGACCGTCGTCGTTGGTAAAGATAAAGCGGTCCCCGGCGCGGATCTGCAAGACACCGCCGTCCGGGATGATGCCGGTGCGGATCTCCGGTCCCTTCGTATCAAGGAGCAGCGCGCAGGGAATGCCGGTTATCCGGGACGCTTCGCGAACCCTGCGGATTCCCGCCAGATGGTACTCATGGTCGCTGTGGGAAAAGTTGAACCGGGCCACATTCATGCCGGAACGCAGAAGGTCGCATACGACATCGAGACTCTCGGTTGTGGGACCCATCGAACATACAATCTTCGTTTTCCGTTGTTTCATGGTCGCATCCTGTCCGCTATTCCGGCATGGCCAGAATGGTTTCGATTTTATTCAGCTCCGCGTCCGAAAGCCCGGCGCCCTCGAGCGCGAGGAGGTTTTCGTCGAGCTGGGCGACGGAACTCGCGCCGATGAGGACCGACGTGGTATGCCGGTGCCGGAGCAGCCATTTTATCGCAAGGCGGGAGAGCGTCTCTCCCCGGTCGCCGGCAATGGAGGCAAGGGCATTCAGTTTTGCGAGCAATGCCGGGGTAAGCCGTTCCGGTTTCAAAAAGACGCTCCGGGACGCGCGGGACCCGTCGGGGATGGATCCGTCCAGGTAGCGCCCGGTCAACAGCCCCTGCGCGAGCGGGGAATACCAGATGCCGCCGACACCTTCGCGATCCAGTACGTCGAGAAGGCCGTCTTCCACCCAGCGGTTGAGCATGGAATAGTTCCCCTGATGGATGAGACAGGGGGTGCCCAGCTCCCGCAGGATGCGGATGGCGCGAAGAGCGTCGTCGGGTCCGTAGTTGGAAATGCCGGCGTAGAGGGCGCGGCCCGAACGCACGATATAGTCGAGCGCGCCCATCGTCTCCTCGAGCGGAGTGTCCGGGTCGGGCCGGTGGTGATAGAAAATGTCGACGTAGTCGAGTTTCATGCGCGCAAGGCTCTGGTCGCAGCTCGCAACGAGATATTTACGGCTACCGAAGTCGCCGTAGGGGCCCGGCCACATGCCGTAGCCCGCCTTGCTCGAGACTATCAGTTCATCCCGGAAGGGACGCAGGTTTTTTATCATCATGGCACCGAAAAAGCTCTCGGCGGATCCCGGAGGCGGGCCGTAATTATTGGCAAGGTCGAAATGGGTAATGCCCCGGTCAAAGGCATGGAGGACGATGGATTCCGCCGCATCCGCGTCGTCGTCCGATCCGAAATTGTGCCAGAGTCCGAGGGAAAGTTCGGGAAGTTTGACGCCGCTTTTGCCCGAGCGGCGGTAGTGCATGGTGTCGTACCGGTCTTCCTTCGCGTTGTACATGGTTACTCCTTGGATGCTCAGTATACTGATTATTCTGCCGGAATCCAACGGTTGCCGCTCTTGCGGAGCAGGTATTCCGTCTCCAACAGGCGTTCCAGGCCCCGGTTCAGTTCGAGCGAGACGCCGCCGATGTCCGAAACTCCGGCGGCCGTGCGGGGAAGACTCGTGGAGAGGGTTTCCATGAGCAGTTTCGCCGCGATAAAGCGTTCAGTCTTGTGGACGGCAAAGAAGAGCGGATCGTCGAGAAGGCCGATAATCTCCCAGGTTATCTGTTCGGCCTGGGCATAGAGGCCGGCGTCCTTGTCCTGATCGGTGATCCGCAGGGGTATGCGGTATGGAAGGGACTCGAGTTGAGGCACGAGGCGGTCAAGATCGAACAGGCCAATTCCGCAGTTGAACAGGATGGTCTTCCCCGCGGCCTCGAAGGCGAGAACGTCCTGGGCCCTGATAGCCGGGCCGATGTCGGCACAGGTCATGCGGCCGTCCGGACCGGCGACAAGCACACCACCCTTGATGTCCATGGGGGTGCGGAACGCCGTTTCGAAAGCCGCGTCCTTTCCCGAAAGGGCAAAGACGGCGAGCATGACCGGGTTCATGGTGTATCCCATATTGTCGATATTGCCGAGCCAGAGATAGCGGATGCCTTTCTTGTGGAGTTCCCGATAGACCGGCGCGAGTATTTCAAAGTTCTGCCCGTGACCGCCGGGAATGGGAAGGCCGGTGTTCTCTTGTCCATATGCACGGTCAAACACGCGCCGGGGAAGGCCTTCCGACGAATGGGTGATGGCGGCCATCATGGGCTGTACGCCGGTACGGATGTCCACTGGCGCGCAGCCGAGTTTTCCGGCAAGGCCGGTCAACAGCGGGTCTTGCGCATAGTCACGCATGGCGGCCGCAATGGCGCCGTCGGTGTGCACGCTCGTCATCTGGAACGCCGGGAGCAGAAGATCGGGAACCGTGCCGGCGAGCGCGGCGTACCGAGCCTTGTGCGCGAGGAGCATGCGGAATTTGAGGAGCTGGAAGGAATACCCGGGACTTCCGTCTTCATTGATGTACGCGGGCGTGATGCCCTTGGGTTTCCCCCGGCACAAGCCGGCCATGAGGTCGAACTCAGTACGGAACGCGACCAAAAGATCGTCCGAAAGGGCGCTGTTTTTCTTGATGTCCGCATAGCTCGAGGCGGCGCCGCCGTTGAGAAACCCGAACGCGGTGCGGGGATAGAGGTAGGTGCCGATTGTTTCAAGCGCGGTGCGGGAAAAGGTGATGTTTCCGCCGGAGGAGCCGCTCAGGGATTCTGGCGAAACCGGAATTCCCAGCTCGGAAAACCGCGCACGCGCTTCCCGGAGGCTCATGGTCCGGGACGAGAGGGAGGGAATGTCGAGTATGGAAGGGTGTGCTATGTCCGGCACCGTATAGGGGCCGCCGCCGGTTTGTTCGCCGAATTTCCCCGCGTTCAGATCGTCGAGAAACCGGAGTACACGGTCCAGTTCAACACCGTCCTTTTCCAGGCGAGATGCAAGTTCAGGGTTAATTTTCTCCGTTTCCACACTCCCTATACTAATGTATTGCCAAAATTAGTCAACATTGGGCCACCGGTGGAAATCCCGTCTATAGGGAATCCGGAGGATGCCATGGAAATAGTCAGTTTTGCCCACTTTGGGTATGAAGGGGAAATAATCAAGGTTGAGGCCGACTTGCGCCGCGGTATCCCGGCGGTGGATCTCGTCGGGCTTCCCGACGGAGCCGTCCGGGAAGCCCGTGAACGAATGCGCGCCGCGGTGCGGAACTCGGGTTTTGAATTTCCCCGGGAGCGGATTCTCATCAATCTGAGCCCGGCGGACCTCCGGAAAGAGGGCAGTTCTTTTGACCTTTCCATCGCCCTCGCCGTCCTTGGCGCGGCAAACGGCATGCTCATGCAGGAACCGGAACTCCGCGTCATGGTGCTCGGCGAACTGGAACTGTCCGGGACCGTCCGTCCGGTAAAGGGCGTTCTGGCCGCGGTTTCCCGGGGTCTCGAGTGCGGTATCCGCCATTACATAGTCCCGGAGGAAAATCGGGCCGAGGCGGAAATCCGGAGCGAGGCGGTTCCGTCTGGAGTGCACACCCTCAATGACGCCTATTTTGCCCTCGCATCCCTTCTTGCCCGTGAAGCGGGCTCATCCGGCGGACGGGGTAACGGTCCCGGAAGCGCTCCGGCCTATATGGTGCGCTGGAGGGAACCGGCCCCCGAGTTCTCGGAAGTACGCGGTCAGCATAAGCTCGTGCGGGCACTCCAGATCGCCGCGGCCGGCGGCCATCACCTGCTGGCCTACGGTCCGCCGGGAAGCGGCAAAACCCTCGCCCTCACCCGGTTCCCCGCCCTCCTCCCCCTCCTTGACAGCGAAACAGCCGTCACCGTAACCCGCATCCACAGCCTCGCCGGCTTCCCGGACTCCGGGGGAAACAACTCCCCGCTCTCCGGCTGGCACCCCGCCGGGGAGTCAAACACCCAGACTGTGTGCTGCGATCCCGGCGCAGCGTTTAACTCCCCCAACGACTGCTGCGACCCCGGCGGGGTGCAAAACACCCAGACCTGCTGCTGTGACCCCGGCGGGGTGTTCAACACCCATTTTGTCAGCTCTCCCCCCGCCCACCCCGGCGGGGTGCAAAACCCGCATACCGTCACTTCCCACCCCGGCGGGATGTTCAACACCCTTTCCGGGTGCTGCGACCCCGGATCGCCCTGGTCCAGCCTCCTGTCCGACCCGCCCTTCCGGGAGCCGCATCCTAACGCGAGTCTGGAAGGCATCGCCGGTGGCGGGCGCCTGCTCCGGCCGGGCGAGATTTCCCTCGCGCACGGCGGAGTCCTCTTTCTCGATGAAGCGGCGCAATTCAGGGCGAGTGTCCTGCAAGCGCTCCGCGCTCCTCTCGAAACCGGCATGGTAACTTTGAGCCGCGCGGGAAGAACAGCCCGTTTTCCGGCGCGTTTCCAGCTACTCATGGCCATGAATCCCTGTCCCTGCGGTAATTACGCGGCGAAAAACCGCATATGTACCTGCTCTCCGGACATGGTGGAAAAATACTGGAAAAAACTCAGTGCGCCGCTTTTGGACCGGATTGATCTTCGGGTCCATGTGGACAATCCCGACTCCACCGAACTGATCGCCCCAGCCCAACACCCCGCCGGGGAGACAACAGAACGCGGGGCGCAAGCAGAACGCGAGGTGCCAGCAGAACGCGGGGCGCCAACAGGCAATACGCCAGTCCAACACCCCGCCGGGGTTACAGCAGAACCCGGGGTTACAGCACCCAATACGACAGCCCAACACCCCGCCGGGGTTACAGCAGAACCCGGGGTGCCAACAGGCAATACGCCAGTCCAACACCCCGCCGGGGTTCCAGCAGAATCCGGGGTGCAAACCACCACACAGCTGAGAATTGCTGTGGCACGGGCACGGGAGGCGCAGTGGCGGCGGAATCGGCGGGGAGAGCGGCGGTATGAGGGGATGGAATGGCTTAACGCGCGGCTTGGGCCTGCGGACATTGAGCGGGTGTGCCGGCTTTCGGAGCGGACGAGCGCGTTTTTAACGCAGGAAATGCGTTCGGGAGCCCTTTCGGGGCGCGGCGGACACGGGATTTTGAAGGTCGCGCGAACAATCGCGGACATGGAGGGTTCTGATGAAATATGCGAAGAGCACCTTACGGAGGCGGTTTCGTTCAGGAAATGGGGCGCGTCGGTACCGGATTTTCTCCTGGATGTCTAGGAACTGGAGGTTCAGGAAAGCGCCGGAAGGAGCTCTTCATGGTAGTACCGGTCCGGGATGTCGCGGCCGTCCACGGTTTTGCCGAGTTTCCGGTCTTTCCGTACGGCGCCATGAAAGTCGCTGCCAGCGGTTACGAACATACCGAGCTCGCGGGCAAGCCGTTCAAGCCGTTCGCACGAGCCCTTCTTCGCGCCAGGATGCCAGGCCTCAAGCCCGCGCACACCCTTGTCCCGGAACGACGCGAGTATTTCCGCAAGTCGTTTCCAGGAAACGTAGAGGGAAAGCGGATGAGCAAGTACCGGAACCCCGCCCGAGGACACGATGGCGTCGATCCCCTCCTCGAGAGAAATACTCTCCCGGGGGACGTAACAGGGCCGGCCGGAGGCGAGGTACTTGTCAAAGGCCTGCTGAACGTTTTTTACCGCGCCGGTCATGGTCAAGAAACGCGCGATATGGGGACGCCCGACCGTACCGCCGTCGGCAACGGCTTCCACTCGGCCGATGTCAATGTCGAACCCCTTTTCGCGCAGGGCTTCCAGTATCAGGAGATTCCGCTTGTGCCGGTTCTCGTTAATGCGTTCGAGAAGCGTCCCGAGGGACGATTCCCTGCGTCCCACCCCGTATCCGAGCAGGTGACAATCTCCGGGATGCCATGAAATGTCGAGTTCGATCCCCGGAACGAGGGTAATTCCAGCGTCTGTGGCGGTGGCGCGGGCTTCATCCAGACCGGAAACCGAATCATGATCGGTTATGGCTAGAACTGATACGCCCTTCTCCGCGGCATAGCGGACGAGCTCCGCCGGTGTAAAACTCCCGTCCGACGCGCGGGTATGGGTATGCAAATCAATCATATATACGCGGTATAGTACCAAAAAAATGGACGAAGAGCCAGTTACTGTGCTATACTCGTCATATAACATTATTGAGGATTCAGCATGCCCAAAGCCGTTCAATATAAAACGAATTCTATCGTCTACTTTGCGGGCGATGTGGACGACAAGGTTTTTCTCCTGCAAAAGGGACGCATGGCCCTCACGTCTACCGATATAGAGACCGGAAAACAGATAACAGAATATATCCGCGAGGGTGAGTTCTTTGGCGTCAAGTCCGCGCTCGGACATTTTCCCCGGGAAGAAAGCGCCATGGTCATCGCCGATTCCATCGTCCTTGCATTTTCCACTGCCGAGTTCGAAGCCTTTGCCCAGACGAATACCCGCATCATCATGAAGATGCTGAAAGTTTTCTCGAACCAACTCCGCCACATCCACCGCCAGATAGAGTCGCGCCTGGACAGCAAGGAAGAAACCAATCCCGACGACGGACTCTTTTCCGTCGCCAAGTGTTTTTACAATTCCCAGCAATACCGGGCGGCCGGTGAAGTCGCCGTACGCTACCTGCAGCTGTATCCTTCCGGCAAGCACGTACAGGAAGTGAAAGACATCGCCAAAAGCGCCCAAACCGCCCAGGCCTCCGGACGATCATTTGGAGATTACTCGGGCGGAGGACAGACAAACGAACCGCGCCGGACGGACGGACCGGTCGGCAACGACCCGAATCTCGCCCTTACCCTGGCCGAAGGGCTTGCCGGACAAGGCAAGTGGGAAGAAGCCTACAAGCAATACCATTCCGTTATCGAGCTCGGTGAAACTCCCGTGGTGGGAAAAGCCTATGTGGGCGCAGGACAATGCCTGTATGAACAGGAAGAGCATGTCCGCTGTGTCCAACTGCTTTCCGGCTACATCAGCCAGTATCCCAAATCGGGACAGATGGCAGACGTCCTCATGTACATGGGGCTGTGCTATCAGAAGATGGACCAGCCGGACAAGGCGAAAGCCTTTTTCAACAAGGCCCTGACGATGGCAGGTCCCCTGCTCGCTCCGAAGGTCCGCGAGCTTCTGGAATCGTGCGGAGGATGAACTGATGAGTGACGTATTTGCCGCGTTTTCGCGTTTTGCCAAGACATTTCCCAAAGGATCGGTCATTTTTTCGGAATTTGAGTCCGGCGACTGTTTTTACCTCATCCAATCCGGACGTGTCCAGCTGATAAAGATCGTCAACGGATTCGAGAAAAACCTCGACATCCTCCAGCCCTCCGAGATCTTCGGCGAGATGGCGATCCTTGAAAACTCGCCCCGTTCCGCCACAGCCATTGCCTACGACGACGTAAAGGCGCTCGAGTTCAACAAGGCGAACTTCGAAGTACTCATGATGGGCAACCCGGCGATCGCCATGAAGCTCCTCAAAACTTTCGTAAAGCGCATTTACGCCCAAAAACGCCGGTTCATGATACTGACGGTCCCGGACAAGATGGCCCGTGTGGGCGATGTCTTCCTCATGCTCGACGAAACCCAGCCGAATATCGACAAGACTACCGACATGCGCACCTTCTCCATCTCCATGGAAGAAATTGCGCGCTGGGCGGGCCTCCCCGTAGAAACGGTGGAAGACGAAATGCACCGCTTCATCGACCAGGGAAAGATGGAAGTCTACGACGACCGCATCGTCGTCAAGAACATCACCGAACTTTCCCGGTACGTAGGCGCCCGCCGGAGCAAGGAAGCCTAACGCTCACCAAGCCGCGCGAGCATCACCTCCGCGGCCCGTTTCCCGGAAAGAAGCATTCCCCCGAATACCGGACCCATCCGGTACCCCCCGAATACCGCATTCGCGGCCATTCCGCTCACAAAGAGGCCGGGATACGCTTCCCGGGTATTCTCCACCGTCTGCTTTTCGCCCTTCTCCGCGTCCATGGACATCTCGCCCATCATCTTGCCTGTCGGCGTATTGAGTGAAACCCCCATCTTGCGGCAGAGCACCTCCGCCACATGCGCCGGATGCCCGGTCGCGTCGAGCACACAGCGGGAGTGCACGGTGAGCGGATCAACCGGAATCCCTGCCTTCATGACCGTCCCCCAGTTGAGAACGAGCCCTGAAACCCGCTCGTCGTGGAGCACCACGTCTTCCACCCCGACGAGATTAAACACGGTAACGCCCGCCTCCACCGCCCGGAGCGCCAGAGCCGAAACAGCCCGAACGGAGTCGAGCGTGTAGTATCCTTGCACATACCGTACCGCGGGGAGGTCAAACTCATCGAGCACGGCCTTTCCCTCTTCCTGCACGACGATCTCGTTAAACCCCATACCGCCGCCCCACATCCCGCCGCCTACGGCCAGCGCCCGCTCAAAAATGACGACCTTCCGCCCGGCCTTCGCGAGAAAATACCCCGCAACCAACCCCGACGGTCCCGCCCCCACAATGGCGACATCAACCGAGAGGTTATCCGTGAGTTTCTTCATGTACGTTTCAATGATTGCCCGTGAAATGACTGTTTCGTCCAGCATACTGCGTCTCCTGCAAATTTGATTTGTACAGGAGTACGTGCTGAAAAAATACAATTTGAAAAGATTCAGACATAACCATGACTTCCTTCGCCGGCATTATCCGGATCAGGTTCAAAGGGTATAATCTCAGGCCAACGGCCACCCCTGCACGTCCCCACCATACCAGAGTCCTCTACCAACTGTCAACAATCCTTGTATCTTGACGCCCCACCCCCACCCCCGCTATAATTCCCCCACGCGCCAAGATAGCTCAGTCGGCAGAGCAGCACCCTCGTAACGTGCAGGTCAAGGGTTCGATTCCCTTTCTTGGCTATCATTAAGTTCTTACGTTGTAAGGACTTATTACTACCCACACAATGGGCGTAATGTTGAAATCTAGTCTGTGTGCAATGAATGTGCAATAAGCACGTTCCAGACCGGCACTCACCAAACGTGCAGGTTAAGCTTTTTTTAAGTCGTTACATAAAAAAGAAA
>ENA-UOXR01000480-UOXR01000480.1-bioreactor-metagenome-genome-assembly--contig:-NODE-480-length-49122-cov-141.318055_pt1 | contig 49122 bp, 47 predicted proteins | sample MGYA00238164_ERZ764825 | MGnify/ENA primary metagenome ERZ764825 (study PRJEB28920, sample SAMN05720171) | bioreactor metagenome | isolation source: Anaerobic biogas reactor | place: USA:Washington... | reverse complement strand
TCCGTCGAACGAGAATCCCTTTGTAGCCATGATGAAAAGCAATCCATTCTTGAACTCATCGGAGGAGAATCCCTTTGTAGCCATGATGAAAAGCAATCCATTCTTGAACCCATCGGAGGAGAATCCCTTTGTAGCCATGATGAAAAACAATCCCTTTTTATTCCCAACCGATGGCAACCCGTTCCTAACTATGATGACGGAGAATCCGTTTATCCTGATGGCCCAGAACATTCCCTATGCTGGCCTCTATAACGGTTGTCTGCAGGCGGTCAACCAAGCGTGGGACATGTGGCTGGTGGGCTTGGGTGGCCTCAGCTGGACCCAGAATGAAATTGAGAATGCCACCCGCAAACAATTAGGTGAGATGAAAGCCGCAAGGGAGGACCTGATGAAGGTAACCCAGGAAATGGGTAAGAAGGCGGCCAAGAATCATATCTCTATTTTGCGCGCCCTGGAGGATGCAGTTGTAAAAGATCAGGATTCATAAACCAGTTCTTCGAACAATCTATTGGTAAATCAAGCGTCGCTCCCCAACTGGGGAGCGACTGTTAAAAGGGAGGAACATTAGCGTTTGGTACCGCACAGTACAAGCTATGAGGATGTAATCCAGGCATTGCAGGTCGACCCCCTTCAAGGATTGACAACGGAGGAAGCCCAGCGGCGCTTGCAGGAATACGGGGAGAATCGGCTGGAGGGCAAAGAAAAGAGAAGCATTATCCAGCACTTCTTTGAACAGTTCAAAGATGTCATGATCGTGATCCTCATAATCGCTGCGGCGATTTCTTTTGTGGTGGCCATCTATGAAGGCGAGGGTTTCTTTGAACCGATTCTGATCCTGCTTATTGTAATCCTTAACGCCATCATGGGGGTGGTACAGGAGAGCAAAGCGGAGAAAGCCCTGGAAGCCCTGCAGGAGATGTCCGCCCCTCAAGCCCGGGTGCTGCGCGATGGCTCTGAAATTATCATCGATGCCTTTCAGCTGGTGCCGGGGGACATAATCATTCTGGAAGCGGGCGACTTCGTTCCCGCCGACGGCCGCCTTATCGAATCTGCCAGTCTGAAATCGGAAGAAGCGGCCTTGACCGGGGAATCGGTCTCCAGCGAGAAAGATGCCGGGGTGATAGTGGAGGCGAACGCTCCATTGGGAGATCGCTTCAACATGGTGTACTCAGGCTGCAGCATAACCTATGGGCGGGGGCGGGTAGTAGTAACCGCAACCGGTATGAAGACCGAAATGGGCAAGATAGCCGACCTGCTGGAAGCAGAGGAAAATGGTCAGACCCCCCTTCAGCACCGCTTGGCGGTGATGGGAAAATATCTGGGCATCATGGCCCTGGTCGTCTGCGCTATCATATTTGCCATCGGCCTGGCGGCTGATATGCGGGTCATGGAAATATTCATGATTGCCGTATCCCTGGCGGTATCGGCCATACCCGAGGGACTGCCGGCCATTGTAACCATCGTTCTGGCCATCGGGGTACAGCGTATGGTCAGTAAAAACGCCATCATTAGGCGGTTGCCGGCAGTAGAGACCCTGGGCAGCGCTTCCGTAATATGTTCGGACAAGACCGGCACCCTGACCCTTAATCAGATGACCTTGGTAAAGGCTTTTGAAGCAGAATCATCGGTGCTGGAGGATATTGGAGGGGACAACACGCCGGCTATCAGGAGGCTTCTCACCTATGCGGTGCTGTGCAGTGACGGACGGGTGGAATTCGAAGCCGGGGAGGCGCGCCATATTGGTGACCCTACCGAGACCGCCATCGTTCTGGCCGCTCATAAGAACGGATTGTCGCAGGATGACCTTAACCGCCGCTATCCAAGACTGGCTGAACTGCCTTTCGATTCCGACCGCAAGCTGATGAGTACTGTGAACCGGATTGAAGGCCGTACTGTGGTTATAGTCAAAGGGGCATTCGATGTATTAGACAAGCTGTGTATGGCTGGAGATCTGGAGGCAGGCCGCAGGTATACCGACAGCATGAGCCGCGATGCCCTGAGGGTACTGGCGGTTGCCTACAAGGAGATAAGCGAGATCCCCGACCCGGTTACTAGCGAGGCATTGGAAACCGGATTGACGTTCATGGGCTTGCTGGGCATGATCGATCCGCCTCGCCCGGAAGCCCGGGAAGCGGTAGCACTGTGTAAACGTGCTGGTATCAAACCGGTAATGATAACCGGCGACCATATCATCACCGCCTCCGCCATTGCCGGCCAACTCGGGATTATGAATCCTGGAGATCAGGCGGTAACAGGCAGCGAGCTGATGAATATGTCTGCCGCCGATCTGGAGAATAGAGTGCGCAGCATCTCAGTCTACGCCCGGGTTTCACCCGAAGACAAGATAAGGATCGTACGGGCCTGGCAGCGGCAGGGCGAGGTGGTATCCATGACCGGGGACGGGGTCAACGACGCCCCAGCGCTGAAAGCAGCGGACATTGGCTGTGCCATGGGCATCACCGGGACCGATGTGGCCAAGGGAGCGGCGGACATGGTCCTGACCGATGATAATTTTGCGACCATTGTGGATGCAGTGCGGGAAGGCCGCGGCATCTATGACAACATCAAAAAAGCGGTGGCGTTCCTACTGGGCACCAATATTGGTGAGGTTCTCACCGTATTCACTGCCATGTTGGTGTGGCACCAGTCACCGCTGTTGGCGGTTCAATTGCTGTGGATCAACCTGGTCACCGACAGCCTGCCCGCCATAGCCTTGGGTATGGAGGCGGTGGAAGACGATGTTATGGATCATAAGCCCAAACCCAAAAATGAAAGCATCTTCGCGCATGGGCTGGGCACGCGGATCGCCCTGCAGGGGGCAATGTTTGCAGTGTTGACCCTGATCGCGTTTATGGTCGGATGGCAGGGAACCGGCGACATTGAAGCCGGCCGTACCATGGCTTTCATAGTTCTGGCCTTGACCCAGGTAGTTCATTCGTTTAATATGCGCTCGCATCATTCATTGTTCAAGATCGGTTTCTTTACCAATCGGTACCTGACCGGGGCGGCCCTGATATCCGCGGCCCTGGTAGTGATAGTGGCCATGGTTCCGCCGGTAGCAACGGCATTTGGCATGACCGCACTTACCTCGGAGATGTACCTCATAGCCCTGGGTTTGTCTTTAGTGCCAGTGCTGGTCTTGGAGTTTTCCAAGGCCTTCGGCCTCATTAGACACTCAAGTGAAGAGTAAGAAGAAATACCGCTCCCCACTACGAAAATGCCGGTCAGCCTTCCCACCCCATACCGGCATCGATTGGCCAATGTTCCTGGCGGGAGGAAAAGGCTCGATACTGGGAACATGAAATGGTATACTGCCTAATATTATGGTTTAGCGAGGGAGAGAGTTTTTGGTTAAGATAACCGCAGACAGTACCTGTGATCTGACTCCTGAGATCATCAATGATCTTGATATAGAAATATTTCCTTTGCACATAGTGGTCGATAATCAAACCTATCGGGACGGAGTCGATATCACTCCGGCTGATATTTTCAGGTTGGTTGATGAGGAGGGCAAATCCTGCCACACCACCGCGGTCAATCTGTTCGAATACCGCAGCCGCTTTGAAGAACTGTCAGCCCGCTATGACGCGGTAGTTCACATAAACATCGGTTCCGGTTTTTCATCCTGTCATCAAAACGCTCGATTGGCCGCTCAGGAACTATACAATGTGTTTGCGGTGGATTCCCACAACCTGTGCCTGGGCAGCGGTTACCTGGTTCATACCGCGGCGCTCATGGCCCAGCAAGGGGCCAAGGTCCAGGAGATATTGAAGACGATCCGGGATATGATACCTCGGATCGAATCCAGTTTCGTGGTCGATAAGCTCGATTATCTGCGCCGGGGCGGGCGGTGTTCGTCTATTACCGAACAGGGGGCGCGATTGCTGCAGATCAGGCCCTGCATAGAGGTGGTCAAGAACCGTATGGTGGTGGGGAAAAAGTACCGGGGCAGCTTTGGACGCTGCCTGCAGCATTACATAGAGGACCGATTCCAAGACCGTCGCGATATCGACAGCCGACGGGTCTACATCGCCAACGCCGGATGTCAGCCGGATATCGTGGCCATGGTAAGAGAGACGACAGCTCGCCTGGCCGACTTCGAGGAAATAGTGGAATGCGAAGCGGGGTGCACCATCTCCAACCACTGTGGACCCAACACACTAGGGATCTTTTTTATGCGCAAATAGAAACTCAAGGCCATGAGCGTAAGTCTCCTGCCCCAGGCAATGGGAGCAGGGGATTTTTTATGTCAGCGACTGTCTTAACTAACCGGCTGCGCCGCCAGGCCAGCCGGCAATATTGACACTGGCCATAATATGAGTATGATAATATTTAGCACTCTTTGGCCGAGAGTGCTAATAAATTGCGGGATCCTGCGCCACGCAGTACTTTTATTCAGGAAGGAGACGGATTTATGGCCAAGAAGGAATTTCAAACCGAATCGAAGCGATTGCTGGACCTGATGATCAATTCCATCTACACCAACCGGGAGATATTCCTGCGAGAACTGATTTCCAATGCCAGCGATGCGATTGACAAGATCTATTACAAAACCCTGGTGGATGAATCCCTGAGCTTCAACAAAGACAACTACTACATCAAAATCTCGGTGGATAAGCCCAACCGCACTCTGACCGTTTCTGATTACGGCATCGGTATGACCCGGGAAGAACTCGACGACAACCTTGGAGTGATTGCCCGCAGCGGTTCCATGGATTTTAAAAAAGAGACCGAGCTGAAAGACGGTTACGACATTATCGGCCAGTTCGGGGTGGGTTTTTATTCAGCCTTTATGGTAGCCGACAAGATAACCGTAATCAGCCGCGCCCTGGGGCAGGAACAGGCCTATCGCTGGGAGTCGGAGGGGCTCGAAGGGTACACCATTGAACCGGCCGAGCGGAAAGAAGTGGGAACCGATATCATCCTACGGCTGAAGCCCAACAGCGAAGAGGAGAGTTACGATCAATACCTGCAGGAATACCGCCTGCGGTCTATCATAAAGAAGTATTCAGACTTTATCCGCTACCCCATCAAGATGGACGTGACCCGCTCCCGCCTCAAAGAAGGCTCCGATAAAGAATACGAGGATTACACTGAGGAACAGGTAATCAACAGCATGGTGCCCATCTGGAAGAAAAACAAAAACGAACTCACCCTGGAAGACTATGAGAATTTCTATTTCGAAAAGCATTACGGTTTTGACAAACCAATCAAACACGTCCATATCAGCACCGACGGCACCGTCAGTTACAACGCCATTCTGTATATTCCCGGGCGGATGCCCTTCGACTACTACACCCGCGAATATGAGAAGGGCCTGGAGCTGTATTCCAGCGGGGTATTGATAATGAACAAATGCCCCGACCTGCTGCCGGATTGCTTCAGTTTCGTCAAGGGGATGGTAGACTCTGAGGACCTGACCCTCAATATCTCCCGGGAGATGCTGCAGCATGATCGCCAGTTGAGGCTTATCGCCAAGAATATTAAGACCAAGATTAAAAACGAATTAAAGAATATGCTGCAGAATGAAAGGGAGAAATACGAGAAGTTCTACGAGTCATTCGGCCGCCAGCTGAAGTTCGGTTTATATCAGGGATTCGGGGCTGAAAAGGAATTGCTGCAGGATCTGCTGTTATTCTACTCATCCCGGGAGAAGAAAATGGTCACCCTGGATGAATACGTGGCCCGGATGCCGGAGGAGCAGAAGTACATCTACTTCGCCGCCGGGGAATCGATCGAGAAGCTCGACAAATTGCCCCAGTCGGAAATGGTGGCCGACAAGGGTTATGAAATTCTCTATTTTACCGACGATATAGATGAATTCGCAATCGGTATCCTGATGAACTACCGGGACAAGGAGTTCAAGTCAGTGTCCAGCGCAGATTTGGGCCTGGAGGATGACAAGGAAAAGGCGGAAGCGGAAGATCAGGAAAACAAGGACTTGTTCGGGGCTATGAAGGATCTGCTGGCCGACAAGGTAAGTGATGTGCGGGCTTCCAAACGTCTGAAGAACCACCCGGTCTGCCTCAGCAACGAGGGGCCCATATCCATCGAGATGGAAAAGACCTTGAATGCCATGCCCAATCCCGAATCCCAGCAAATCAAAGCCAATAAGGTATTGGAGATCAACAGTCACCATCCTGTTTTCAAGGCTCTACAGGAGGCATACAGCAGTGACCGTGAGAAGTTCGACCTCTTCACCGGACTGCTTTACAACCAGGCCTTGCTGATCGAAGGTCTGCCCTTGGAGGACCCGGTTGAGTTTACCAATAATATCTGTAAAATTATGATATAAGGTGTAATTTATCGGCACAATACGGCGGTGATGGGGCCAAGATTCAGCAGCGGTCGAGGTGGTCGTCCCACCAGGAGGTATAGACAATGGACTGGCATAAACTGATAATCTACCGAAGCCTGCTGGATGATCAGGTCATCCGCAAGACCTCGCTGTTGCTGGACATGCTCAAGGAGCCGGTGTCTGCCCCAACCACTGCCAGGGAAAGCATATATTACGACATCTACAGCCAGCTGATCGGTTTCTCGCAAGAGCAGCAACTGCCCGGCGATATTTGGCACAACTATTTGGTGGGATTGCTGGCCCGAGATGAGAATCCCTTCAGCCGGGCGGGGGAGAGAGGGGCGGGAATTCCGCCCGGACTGTTCAAGCTGATTATCCGCGACATGGAGATCATCCGCCAGGCCTTTACTCTGGACTGGGCGGCGGTAACCCGCGCGGTGGGGCCGGATGTCTGTCCGATCTTGAGGTGTTTTCAACCCGGAGTCGGGGTACCTGGTTTTTATGGGCAAAACCTGCAGCAGTTGGGTATGCAACTCGATCTCGACAACGGCCCGATAATGATGGCCGGCCAACTGGCCGAATTTTACGATCGCCGGGGCTGCGGGCTGATGAACCGCTACCTGGCTTTCCGTTGGGATCAGGGCTTGCAGGGGATAACCAGCCATGACCCGGTCCGCCTGGAGGATCTGGTCGGTTACCAGTACCAGAAATTGATCATTACGACTAACACCGAGGCCTTCCTGGAAGGGAAGACAGCCAACAACATACTCCTCTATGGTGACAAGGGTACCGGCAAATCCTCTACTGTCAAGTCCATGCTGAACGAGTACGGAGATAGGGGCCTGCGTATGATCGAACTGCGCAAGAGCCAGTTGGAGCAGTTCCCGGCCGTGATCCGCTCCATTTGCGACCGCGGCCTGCGCTTCATCATATTTATAGACGATCTCTCCTTCGAGGATTTCGAGACCGAATACAAAAACATCAAAGCCACTATCGAGGGCGGTCTGGAGGTAAGGCCGGCCAATGTGCTGCTGTATGTAACCTCCAATCGCCGCAACCTGATCAAGGAAAACTGGAGCGAACGAGCTGCCGACGACGTACATGGATACGATTCCCGCCAGGAGAAGCTGTCATTGACTGATCGATTCGGGATCACCGTGACTTTCCCGTCCCCGGACCAGGAGCATTACCTGAGTATCGTGGAGACCCTCGCCCGCCGCCAGGGAGTGGAACTGGAAACAGAGGAGCTACGGCGCCGGGCCTTGCAATGGGAACGCAATTATCACGGCCGTTCCGGGCGCAGCGCGGTGCAATTCATAAATTCGCTGCATATCTCTTGAGGCCTGCTGCCGGGCAGCGCCGAGCAAAATGGAAATAATGAAAGTAGGAAGCGATGATGAGTGGAGTAGCCGGCTCCGGCCGGGAGAGCTCCGGGGGGGGAAGGCCGCATTCACCGCTGGCCGAGGCGGAGAGAAGCCTGATAACCAAATACCGCCGTCCGATATGGACCCAATTCACCCGGGCGGTCAGGGATTTCGGCCTGATCGAGACCGGCGATCGTATCGCGGTGGCGGTGTCGGGAGGCAAAGACAGCACCTTAATGGCCAAACTGCTGCAAGAGCTGCAGCGCCATGGCAATCGCCAGTTTGAGGTGTGTTTCATCGCCATGGATCCGGGTTTCCACCCCAGCGTCCGCCAGCTGTTGCTGGACAACTGCCGGTGGCTGGAAATACCCGTGACCCGGTTCGAGTCGCATATCTTCTCCATCGTCGACAAGGCGGCGCCCGAATATCCATGCTACCTGTGCGCCCGCATGCGGCGGGGAGCCCTTTACGCCCAGGCTCAAACGCTGGGCTGCAACAAACTGGCCCTGGGGCACCATTTCGATGATGTGATCGAGACCACTCTGCTCAACCTGTTTTACACCGGCAGCGTCAAGACCATGCTGCCCAAGCTGAAGTCCACCAATTTCCCGGGGTTGGAGCTGATCCGGCCCATGTACTTTGTCCAGGAAAAGGCCATCCGCAAGTTCACCGCTGAGCATGGTATCGAGGCCTTGGACTGTGCCTGCGTGGTGGCGGCAGAGAAAGTGGGGAACAAACGCTACCAGGTCAAGGAGACCATCGCCTACTTGAAGGAACGCTACCCGCATGTGGAGCAGATGATAATGAAAGCGCCCCAAAACATCAATATGGATTGTGTCCTGGGCTGGCAGCGGGACGGCCACAAATACTCCTACCTTGATTTCTATGACCAAGATTGACCTGGTTAAATAATTGCGCGGTTTACATTCATTAGTCTGTTGGGGGAGACCGCTGAGCGGGGACCTTCTGACCGCCGAGAAAAAATAAAGCCTGGATGACCTGCGAAGTGCAGGCAGCTGCCAGGCTTTTTTGCGTTGGTGCTAGCGGGGCATGTTTTGACCGTTGAAAATCTCCGTCATCTCCCGTTTGATCTGCTTTTTGATCCGGACTTTGTCGCGCGGTTTCAGATCCTGCTTGGCGGTTCCGAACAGGTAAGTGTCCAGGTCGAACTCCTTGAGCAGCATCTTGGTATGGAAGATGTTGTCCTGGTAAACGTTGACATCGATCATTTGGTAGAGGTTGCGAGTCTTGCTGGATATATAATTCTGGATGGAATTGATCTTGTGGTCGATAAAGTACTTCTTGCCGTCCACGTCTCGGGTGAAGCCCCGTACCCGGTAATCGATAATGCAAATGTCGGGGTTGAAGGCATGGAACAGGAAGTTCAGCGCCTTCATCCAAGAATCCAGATGTCATCTTTGCTCCGGGCAACTTCCTGGAGGGTGGACTGCTGACCGCCAAAGCCCGCGAAATGGGGATAACCTGCCCGATATTGGGAGGCGACACCTGGGAAGCTCAGGAGTTCCTGGATCAGGTCAAAGCCTACAAGGATATCTATTTTAGCACCCATTTCACCGCTGAGCAGCCGGTTACCGCTTTGTCCACCACTTTCCTGAATGAATACAAGAAAGCATATCCTGATAAAGAGGTAAATGCTTTTGCAGCCCTGGGCTTTGATGCCTACAAGCTGGCCTTGGACGCCATGACCCGGGCCAACTCTGCCGAACCCCAGAAGATCAGGGATGCCCTGGCCACCACCAGCAAATTTGAAGGTGCCACCGGAATTATCACCCTGGATGAAAACCGTGACGCCACCAAGACCGCCATCATTAAAAAGGTTGTAGATGGCAAATTCGTGTTTGAAGGCAAGGTCGATCCCATGTAAACATAATTGAAAAGATTTGGCTCCTCTCCTGCCGCGATGCGGGAGAGGAGCACTCTTTATGTTTGGCCCAAGCCCTCCTGATCCTAATCATGCACTCGATGCAAGGAGCTGATACCTTTTGTCATTGGACGTATTTCTGCAGAACATAGCCAACAGTATAACCCTGGGCAGCCTTTACGCACTTATCGCCATTGGTTATACCATGGTATACGGGATTCTGCGCCTGATAAATTTCGCCCATGCCGATCTGCTGATGGTGGCGGCATATATAGCCTTTTACGGCATTCTGCTCTTCACTCTGCCCTGGTGGCTGGCCTTTGCCATTGCTATCGGCCTGACTACCCTGCTGGGGATAGGCATCGAGAGAGCAGCCTATCGGCCCCTGCGCAATGCACCGCGGATATCGGTACTGATCTCCGCTATCGGGGTCTCCTTCCTGCTTGAAAACCTCGGCATTGTAGCCATTGGTGCCCGCCCCAAATCATTTCCCCGCCCGGAGGCCTTGGTCTGGAACCTGCATTTTGGCAATATCTCATTTTTGTCCCTGACCATATTAATCCCGGTGGTGACGATAATTCTGCTGCTCTTGGTCACCTTCATGGTCAAAAAGACCAAGATTGGCATGGCGATGCGAGCGGTCTCGCGTGACTTTGAAACCTCCAGCCTGATGGCTGTTAACGTCGATAAAGTAATAACCGCCACTTTTGCGGTGGGTTCCAGCTTGGCCGCAGTGGGCGGTATCATGTGGAGCATGCAGTACCCGCAGATAGATCCCCTGATGGGTGTTTTCCCGGGTATAAAGTGTTTTATCGCTGCGGTCATGGGTGGCATCGGCAGCATCCCCGGGGCTATGCTGGGAGGCTTCGTGCTGGGCTTCTGCGAGGTGTTCCTGGTGGGTTTGTTCCCGGCCGCCTCTGGTTACCGGGATGCGTTTGCCTTCGTGATCCTGATTCTGATCCTGTTGTTCCGCCCGGGTGGCATCCTGGGTGAAAATGTCGTAGAGAAGGTGTAGAGCATGGATAAGAGAAAAAACAGCAAAAACAAACTTACTCTCCTGGTTCTGCTGGCATCCTGCGCCCTGCTCTATCTGGCCGACAGCTACCTGAGCTCTTTCCAGATACGGATACTGAATCTGGCCGCCATATATGCCATCCTGGCCTTGAGTATGAACTTGGTGCTGGGCTTCACCGGCATGTTTTCGCTGGGCCATTCCGGTTTCATGTGTGTAGGCGCCTATACTGCCGCCATCCTGACCATGTCGCCGGCCAGCAAGGAACTGATCTATTATATGGAACCTATCATCCCAGCCCTGGCCAATATCGAGTGGCCTATTTTCCCGGCCATCATCGCCGCCGGGTTGCTGTCGGCCCTGTTCGGGGTTCTGGTGGGCATCCCCGCCTTGCGGCTGCGGGATGACTACCTGGCCATCGCTACCCTCGGTTTTGCGGAGATCATTCGCATCGTGGTCACCAATACGGTTTCCATCACCAACGGTTCACTGGGATTGAAGAACATTCCATCAATTAATAACATCTGGGTTTACTGGGGCTGCGCCATCCTGACCCTGATAGTGATCAAACGCGTTATCAACAGCAGTTGGGGTTATGCCTTCCGGGCTATCCGCGACAATGAGATAGCTGCTGAGGCCATGGGGATCTCACTCTTCAAGCATAAACTGATTTCGTTTACCATCGGAGCCTTCTTTGCTGGCGTAGCCGGAGCTCTGATGGGATTCTTGATCACCTCGGTGGACCCCACCATGTTCAGGTTCCTGTTTACCTTCCAGATCCTTTTGATCGTGGTTCTGGGCGGAATGGGCAGCCTGACCGGCACCGTCATATCCTCGCTGGTCATCACCATAATGATGGAGGTACTGCGGGTAGTGGAACAGCCGTTGAATATCTTGGGCCTTGCCATTCCGGGTTTGTCAGGGATGCGTATGGTCATTTTCTCGATCCTGCTGCTGCTGGTCATCCTCTACTATCGGCAGGGGCTGATGGGAACCAGGGAATTCAACTGGGACTGGGTGCTGGACCGCTTCAAGGTTGGCAAATCGGGGGAGCGGGGTGAAACGGCATGAGCGAGTTGACCCTGCGGACTGAGAAGATATCCATGGAATTCGGAGGATTAAGGGCGGTTTCCGATTTGTCCCTGGAGATCGAACCCGGTTCCATCGTCGGCCTGATCGGACCCAATGGTGCCGGCAAGACCACCGTATTTAACATGATTACCGGCGTCTATGCTCCTACCTCCGGACAAATATATTTTGAGGGCGGGGACATAACAGGGATGAAATCAGACCGCATAACCACTCTGGGCATTGCCCGCACCTTTCAGAATATCCGTCTGTTCGACTCCATGACGGTACTGGAAAACGTGATGATCTCCAAACATGTGCGAATGCCCGCTACTCTGCTGGAGGCCATAGGTGGTCTGCCTCGTTACAGGCGCGCCCGTGAACGCAATTACCAGGAATGCATGGAACTGCTGAGCAAAGTCCAGCTCGATGATGTGTGGGACGAACCTGGTACCTCGCTGCCCTACGGCAAGCAGCGCCGCCTGGAGATTGCCCGCGCCCTGGCTACCGAACCCCGTCTATTGTTGCTGGATGAGCCGGCGGCGGGTATGAATCCGGCCGAATCCCTTGAATTGATGGACTTTGTCGCCCGAATCAGGGACGAGTTCAAACTTACGGTATTAATGATCGAACACCATATGGAAGTAGTAATGGGTATTTGCGAGAAGATATACGTGCTGGACTACGGGGTTACTCTGGCCAAGGGGAACCCGGCCGAGATCCAGAATGATCCGGCGGTAATCGAAGCTTATCTCGGGGCGGTGGAAATAGATGCTGCAAATCAATAATCTTGAGGTTTACTACGGTGGAATTCATGCCCTGCGGGGCGTTACCCTGCAGGTGCCCGATAATAAGATAGTCACCCTGGTCGGAGCCAATGGGGCCGGCAAGAGCACCCTATTGCGGGCCATCTGCAATCAGGTACCGGCCGCGGCCGGGAAGGTATGGTTCCGGGATCAGGACATTACCGGGAAGCATACCGTGGACATTATTAAAAGGGGAATCACCCTGGTTCCTGAGGGGCGCCGCATATTCGCCAACCTCACCGTGCTGGAGAATCTGCATATGGGTGCTTATGCCCGCAAGGACAAGGCCGGCGTCAACCGCGATATCGAGGAGATGTATGCACTCTTTCCCCGTTTGCAGGAGAGGCAAACGCAGATAGCCGGGACCCTCTCTGGAGGCGAACAGCAGATGCTGGCCATTGCCCGGGCTCTTATGTCGCGGCCCACCCTCTTGATGATGGATGAACCGTCCCTGGGTTTGGCCCCGCTGCTGGTCAAGGAGGTTTTCCGGATTATCCGGGATATTCACAGCCAGGGTACCACCATTTTACTGATCGAGCAAAATGCCACTGCTGCCTTGCAAATTGCTGACTACGGATATGTTTTGGAAACTGGACAGATCGTCCTGGAAGGTCCCGGTCAGGAACTGGCAGTTAACGAAGAGGTGCGCCGGGCTTACCTCGGCAAAGCCTAGAGCGGCAAAAAAGGCTTAATAGCGGCGTTGATTGGGAAGAACCATTCATTCGACGTACGTCAAAGTACGCCTCAATCATGGTATCTTCCGATCGCCTTGCTCTAAGCCTTTTTTGCTCGCCCTACCCGAGTCTGGGGGGATAGGCAGCGGCGTTGATTGGGAAGAACCATTCATTCGACGTATGTCAGAGTACGCCTCAATCATGGTATCTTCCGATCGATTTCTCTAGCGGCGTGATCGGGAAGAACCAAATAAAAAAATCACAGGCCACCCCCGCCCAATAATGTTGGCAGGGGTGGCCTGGTTCCTTACCCACCATAGCCCCGGCTTGGTCCAGGGCCATATCGTGGTGTTATTCATTTCTCGTGTTTTCTTGGATAGAACCTGCCTTAAGAACTCCCGCGTTTATTTATCCAGAACGGTGACCTGAACCGTCTTCTTGCCGAATTTCAAGGCTTCTTGGTGGCTGTCGAAGTACAGATCGATGCGGTTGCCCTTTATAGCATTGCCCTGGTCGGCCGCTATGGCTGCCCCGTAACCTTCTACATAAAGACGGGTACCCATCGGGATAACATTGGGGTCTACCGCCACTATGCCCCTGGCCAAGGGAAGGCCGATATAGGAGGGATAGCCATAGTAAGGCTTGTTGCATTCATAACAACCGTCATAACCGGTAGCCACCATGGTTATGGTCCGATTGCCTTTATCGGCCAAGCCGCGCGATGGTGCCGGCGGGGCCGCCTTCTGGGCCACCTTGACTGGAGCTTTGACCTCCGGCTCGACACTGGCTGCCGCTGCTACCGATGAACCTACCTTGACCGGGACTTCCGCCATATCAGGGAGTCCTGCACCGGCTGCATCGATCACGGCCAGTTGAGGCGCCTGACGGGTGCGGCTGCCAACCATACCATCGGTTAGCATGTGGTTGTCCAACTGCAGGGCAGCCACTGCCTGATATGCTTCATCTGCCAGTATGCCTGCTGCGGCTCCGCTCCAGTAACCGTTGCCGTTCATGAGTTCCTGCATTTGCACTACCGTTTTGATCTTGTGGCTGCTTGACTCATTTTTGGCTGGTACATCGGTTTGGCCTGGGAACAAGTCCATAAACATGAATGGGACTATCAACAAAATAATTAACTTCTTTAAGAACATGATTGAACTCCTTTCTAAACTGTTTGGCACGGTCATTGCATCGAATAATACCTCTTGGCACAATGTCGAAGCAGTTTAGCAGGTAGTGCTGGTATATAGTTTATATACATTCCATTCTTTATTCAAATTGCCTCAAAGCTCTCTATTATGGACAAGTCAAGATAAGCCGGGAAGGGTATGGATATGAGCAAGGATCCTAAAACCTGTTCTGGAATGCTGGGGGATGGGATTAGATGGCAGCCATGAGCAAAAAAGACACTGGCAGCGCTGAATCGCCGACCCATGGGCATGCACATGGTGCCAGAGCCAGCCAGACCCCAAAAAATAAGGCCAACTCAGGTGAGTGACCTTATCGAGGGCTGATTCATATTATGGTCATAGGATTCTAAATGAGGGCGGCCATTGGACTCACACAGCCCCGTCAGGTAGCAACTGGGGTGTAGAGGTGAGGGAGGGCGGTTCTGCTGTGGTTGGCAACAGAACCGTCATAATTGCCTCTACCTGATGGTGGTGGGGACAAATGCGTCGATGATCCCGATCACGAATGCCGCCAGCAAGGCGCCAATCACGCTGACACTGAGCATTGACGGGATGAGATACTGGGCCAGGTAGATCACCAGAGCGGCGATTACGAATCCTACGATGCCACGACTGCGCGGTGATACACTTTCCCCCATCAATCTCTCAATTAAGTATCCCATCAGAGCGATAACCGCCGCCGCAGCCAGGGCGCCCCAGAATCCCGCCACCTTAATGCCTGGTACGAAGTAGCTGACCAGCAGCAGCACCAGGGCTGAGACGATGAAGCGAACGATAGCTTGAAACATTGAGTTACCTCCTTGCCTAAAAATAATTGACTCTGGTTTATAGATTCTCACCCCGGCTAGTAAATTATGCATCTGTACGGTTTATTCTGTTTTGGCAGGGACCGCATCCCGGCTGTGCTTCCCAATCAGGTAACGGACCGCCTCCACCAACGGGGACCAACGGTTCAAGGCAGTCGCCAGTTCAATGGTTCCGGCAACCCCGCAACCAGTGGCAGGCCAGCCGGTGACCATCTCGGTCCCGGACAGGAAGAACAAACAGAAGGCAAAAATATAGCGGGCTATGACTCCATCTCTGGTGAGCATTGGCTACTACTCCTTTCTACTTGATGAACAATAAATAATTCCGACATTTTAGTATTTAGTCGCGAGCGGTAAACGATGTCCGTTAAATAATTGGATGCCCGGTAAATTGTAGACGCAGTGGTTTATAAAATGTTTTGGTGAACACAGAGCCCCCCAAATCGTTCCAGGGGCGGCAAATCGGCTCGGTAATTCAGAAAGGTGGCAATAGACTTGTACTGGCGATTACTGTTATCTACCCTGGGGGTGGTTTTTATTTCCGAGATGGGCGATAAAACTCAAATCACCACTTTGCTGCTGGCCGGTGCCAACCCTGGCTATATATTGTGGGTGGCTCTCGGATCAGCCTGTGCGCTGATCTGTGCTTCTTTCCTGGAAGTCATAATAGGCTCGCAGGTTATCGCCCGCTATGTAAAACCCTCCGTCATCAGCCTGTTGTCAGGGATTATTTTCATTATCCTAGGGATATTGTTGTTGCTGGGGGTTATCGGTGATATCCAGTTTTAGTCACGGAGGTCTATGCCGATGAGCACGGAGTTGCTGACCTGGTTGTCGACTTATCTAATCATCATAATCTGCGAGATGGGCGATAAAACCCAGCTGGCGGTACTGCTTCTTACCAGCAACAATCCCCGTGAGCGCTGGTCCATCTTTGCAGCCAGTTCCCTGGCCCTGATTCTATGTGTGTTGGTAGAAGTTACGGTGGGGCTGACACTGGCTCGCTATGTCGGGCCAGCGATGATCAATAAGTTTGCAGGCGGACTCTTTCTGTTCATGGGGCTAATCATGCTGGCCAGACACTTCGACCTTCCCGCTCGCCTTAGGGTTATAAAAGGGAGGCGCGGCGATATTAAGGAAACCGAAGCCCGTGGCGCTGAAATCAAAATCTGATTTATAATCTGGCTAATAACTCTGCCCCGAGGTACTTCCGCCACCCTGACCGGATGACTGCCCCTGGCCTGAGGATTGGCCTGACCCGGAGGATTGATTTTGACCTCCGGATTGGCTGGAGATTTTATTCTGCAGGTTGCTCAAATTGGTCATGGCTATTTCCCCTTTGATCATTATCAGTTCTGTCTGGCGGGTTTTTACGGCGTTCTGCAGATCCATGATGGAGAATTCCGTCTTGCTCAGCATCTTGGGATCCACATCTTTGGCTTTAGCCCCCAGGTAGAGCCATTGTTCCTGCATTTTGGGGACATGTTCCTCGGCTTTGTTCCAGTTCTTTTGGCCGGACTCATAGACTGTTGCCATTACCTCATATTTTAATCGGTGAAATTCTGGTGGCACTGCATCGGGAAAATACCTGGACAGTTCTGCATAATTCTTATAAAGCTCCAGGGCAGCGGTTATGCTGGCGTCGAGCTGGCGGGCAGTAATAGACTGGGTCAACTGCTCCAGGGCCGCGCTGAACTGGCTGCGCGCTTCTATTCCCATCCCGGCTTCGACCGCTTCCGGCATCAGGCTGTTCCAGCTCTCATGGATCTTACGCATACTGGTAAATTCCTTTTGCCAATCATTGCTGGCCCCAGTCGGCTGGCCCGATGGAGCTGCTGCTTGGGTATCGGTTTGACCTGTTTTGGGGGGGATTTGGGTCTGTTCACCGCCCTGGGATTGTCCCTGCTCTCCTTCCGATTCGCCTTCTTGACCACTGCTTTCGCTCTGGTTATTTTGCTTCTTCTTATTAGTGGCAGACGATTGTTCGTCTTGTTTCTGATTGTTTTGCTGTTGACCTTGCTGTTGGCCGGCCTGTTGGGATGAGGTCTGGCCAGCCGAAGGTTGTCCGGTCTGCGCTCCCCCACCATTGGCCCCGGTCTGGGGATTCAGTTGGATCTCCTGCTGCATGGCGCCGCCGCTGCGGGCCTTGATCTTCTTGTCCAGTTCCGCTATCACAGTGTCCAGCTCGGTGCCCAGAGTTTTTAGTTCCTTGGGCGCTTTATTATTCTGGCCGTTTTCCGACGGCTTTTTTTCAGCCGACTGTCGCGCGCATCCGGCTGTCACGCTTATCACTATGATCATAATGAGGACAATAATGGGGCGGAATCTACCCATTTCATACCACCTCAATTTCTCAGCATTTTAATTATCGGCATGTCTGGCCAACGCCGATAATTTATCTTGTCCAGAACTGAATCCAATAATGCCAGCAAATACATGGGATAAAATGTTCTTACTTTTAGCTCCGCTGTGGCCAAGGTTTGATTTGTTTGTTGTATGGATAAAAGCAGTTATAATATATAAGGACTTTGGCGGACTGCCAATGATAACCGACTATATCCAATGAATCGATTCGAGCTTTAAAACAGTTTTTTAACATTGTGACACTACCGTCAGCAGGGGGGAGAAACATTGGTAAAGGAAAACTCGAACCAAGAACGGGTGACCTTATTGGTAGTCACGGGGACCGCGTTTTTGGTACCCTTCATCGGCAGTGCCATCAACCTGGCCCTGCCCCTGCTGGGAGAGGAATATAACAGCAGCGCCCTGCTGCTGGGCTGGGTGGTTACCGCTTACCTGCTGGCTACGGCTGCGCTGCTGTTGCCCTTCGGGCGCCTGGCGGATATTATCGGCCGCCGCAAGGTCTTTCTGACCGGATTGGGGTTTTTCACCCTGGTTTCCTTGCTTTGCAGCCTGGCCACCTCGACTGAAATGCTAGTGGCCTTGCGCCTTTTGCAGGGCATAGCTGCGGCCATGATTTTCAGTACTTCGACGGCCATTCTTACCTCGGTCTATCCCCCCGCCCGGATGGGGAAAGCATTGGGCATGACAGTAGCCAGCACCTATACCGGGCTCTCCCTGGGTCCGGTGCTGGGCGGATGGATGAACCACAATTGGGGCTGGCGGAGCCTGTTCTATTTCATCGTGGTCATCAGTCTGGCGGTAACCATATCTACCGCCGTGTGGCTGAAGGGTGAATGGCGCGGTGCCGAAGGCGAGCGTTACGACTTGACCGGCGCTTTACTCTACGTGGTAGGCCTTACTGCCTTCTTGTACGGGGTTTCGTCCCTGTCTTCCTCGACCTGGGCTTGGTATGCAACCGCTCTGGGAGTGGTCTGCCTGGGCTTTTTCGTTTGGTTTGAACTGGGGCAGGAGCATCCCCTGATCCGAATGAAGCTGTTCGTGGAGAATATCCCTTTCGCGTTCTCCAATTTAGCGGCGATGATAAACTACAGCGCGACGTTCGGGTTGGGCTTCCTGCTTTCCATCTACCTGCAGGTGATAATGGGCTATAGCTCCCAAACCGCCGGCATGATCCTGCTCTCCCAGCCACTGATGATGGCCTTGCTGTCCCCGTTGGCGGGGAGTCTGTCCGACCGCATCGAACCCTATAAGGTGGCCACCACCGGGATGCTGCTCACCGCCGTGGGGATGTTTGTATTCCTCTTCTTGAACCAGCAGACTTCAATGTACCTGGTGATACCCAACCTGGCTCTGATCGGGCTGGGTTTTGCGTTGTTTTCCTCGCCTAATACCAATGCGGTAATGAGCTCGGTGCCGCCGCGTTTATATGGCATAGCATCCTCCACCCTTGGTACCATGAGAAATGTCGGGCAGGCAGTCAGCATGGCTATTGTCACCTTGATAATGGCCGCCTACCTGGGCCGGGCCCAGCTCAGCCAAGTGGCCCCCGAGGTACTGATGTCTACCGTCCATACTGCTTTCCTGATCTTTTTCATCTTATGCTGTCTGGGGGTTGTGTCTTCGGCGGCCCGGGGCCGGAAGAACGACGCCGAGCCACAGAAATCAGCGGCATGAAAGGGGAGGGTCCAGCCATGAAAAAAACTGTTCTTATAACCGGAGGCTCCCGCGGCATCGGCCGGGCCAGTGCCCAGCTATTTGCCCGGCAGGGATGGAATGTGGCAGTCAACTATCTGCATTCGCAGCAAGCCGCTTTGGATTTGGTTGCCGAGTTGACCGGGGTGGGGTGCGAAGTCATGGCTTGCCAGGCCGACGTTTCCATTCGGGAGCAGGTCGCAGGCATGGTCCGGGAGGTCGGGGATCGTTTTGGGAGTATCGAGGTTCTGATAAATAATGCCGGTATCGCCCAGCAGAAGCTGTTTACCGACATAACCCCTGAGGATTGGGATGCTATGCTGGACGTAAATGTAAAGGGGATTTTCAATTGCTGTCAGGCGGTAGTGCCAGGGATGATCAACCGCAAGCGTGGCAAGATAATCAACCTGGCCTCTATCTGGGGATTGACCGGGGCATCCTGCGAGGTGCATTACTCCACCGCCAAAGCGGCGGTTATCGGTTTTACCAAAGCCTTGGCCCGGGAATTGGGGCCCAGCAACATCCAGGTCAATTGTGTGGCGCCAGGCATAATCGACACCGATATGAATGCATCCCTGCTGGAAGACGACCGGTGCCGATTGATTGAGGCTACCCCCCTGATGAGGTTCGGTACGCCTCAGGATATCGCCTATGCATTACTGTTTCTGGCTTCGGAACAGGCCGATTTCCTGACCGGGCAGGTGCTGAGTCCCAACGGCGGGTTTGTTATCTAATCCGAATTCAAGAATAAATTTTGGCCGATGGGTTTTGCAATCCAATGTGCTATACTGAGGTCCAAAAAGAGGAGGATGAGTGGTGAGAATAGCGGTGGTGGACGGTCAGGGTGGAGGAATCGGGCGCCTGATCGTGGAAAAGCTTCGCCAGGAGCTGGGCAACTCCTGCCATATTATCGGCTTGGGCACCAATGCAGTGGCCTCGTCACTCATGCTGAAAGCAGGGGCCAATGAAGGGGCCAGCGGCGAGAACGCCATCGTGTATTGCTGCCAGCGGGTGGATATCATAGCCGGTTCTGTTGCCATTATTGCCGCCCATGCCTTCCTGGGGGAACTAACCCCGCGTATGGCCGAGGCTATCGCCTCATCGCCGGCGGTCAAGGTACTCTTGCCCCTAAATCGTTACCATTTGGAAATATGCAATGTAGACAGCCATCCTCTGCCGGCTCAGGTGAATAGCCTGGCGGCAAGAGTGAGGGAGATATATGACGGCAGCCAGGCCGGACTTAAGTAATTGGCAGTACATTGAAGACTTTGTGTTATTGAGAGGTTGGTGTAAAAATGTGCAAGAACATGCCGCCCCTGGAATTGGCCATCCAGTTTCATGGCCATATCTGTCCGGGATTGTTGATGGGGGTCAGGGTGGCGGAATTCGCCCAGCAATACTTGGACGTCAGCCCTGACCAGGATGAAGAACTGTTGGCAGTGGTGGAGACCAACTCCTGCGGGGTGGATGCCATCCAGTCCATACTGGGCTGTACCTTCGGCAAGGGCAACCTGATTTTTAAGGATTACGGCAAAAGCGTTTATACCATCGCCAGCCGGGAAAAGAACCGCGCGGTGCGTATCGTCCAAAAGTACCAGGCCCAGCCCCATCCGGACAATGCCCGCTACCGGGAACTGAATCGCCGGGAGGCACTTACTGAAGCGGAAGCGGCAGAGAAGGAAAACCTGCTGGCATCCATTTTCGAGCGGATCATGACCACTCCGTTCGAGGAGATGTTTAGTTGGCGGGAAGTGGATTTTGCCTTACCGGAGAAGGCGCAGATCTATCCCACCGTGCAATGTTCCATTTGCGGAGAAGGGGTCATGGAACCCCGTGCTATCATGAATGGGCAGCTGTATGTCTGTCCAACCTGTGCGTAGAAGGGAGGAGCACCATGTGTGAAGCCAATGTCTATTTGAGCCGCAGCGGACAGGAAGAATTACTGATGGAAGGCGTGGACCGGATTGTTCCCGGCGATGACAACAGTATATTCCTGGAGAGTATTTTCGGAGAACGCCGGGTGGTCAAAGCCCGCATCAAAGAAATGGAATTGGTGCGTCACCGCATCGTCCTGGAGGAGATTCAAGATGTTGAGGTCAAACCCCACCAGGAACTGTGGCTGGAACCGGATACCAACCACGGCCATTTTCACCCCGGCGAGGAAGCCCGGATGAAACTGTTCAAGGGTTTCAACATGCGCCCTGATGAAGCCGCGTCCATGGAAGAGGTGGAGGGTTTTGTCATGGTCAACGGGAGACTGCAGGAGGCCAGCCTGCACAAACATCATGATGTGATGGAGATGGATTTGGGACAGGAATTGGACGGGTTGGCCCAAATCTACGTACACCAGAAGGGGGATACAGAGCTTTACGCAACGGCGGTCATGGAGGTGGGGCATCATCACCATCATGGATTGCAGCCGTTGGGGCTGCCCCTGGAAATAGTCCCGCTTGATTACAGCCATGCCCGGTTGGGGGAGAACTATGGTCTCCAGGTGTTAAAAGACGGCCGCCCGCTGGCGGGAGCAGAGGTAAAGGCCACCTTCGCCGCCACTCAGAGCCGTGACTACCCTCACCGGCTTAAGACTGACGAAGAAGGTAAATGCCGGTTGTTCCTGACGGCCCGCGGCAATTATCTGTTTTCGGTCACCGATGGCAATATTACGACGACGTATACCTTGATAAAGAGTTTCTAGATACCTCTGTAATTGAACGCGTGTTACCCACATTCACAAGAGCCAATAAGATGGCGGGCCCAGCCCGCCTCCTATTTTTATTATGCACTTTATAGGCGAAGGGATGGCCCTCGGATAGACCATACCTTGGCGGCAAAAAAAAAGACCCTTTGCGGAGGAACGCAAAGGGGTTTGGAAAAAGAATGGGATTGGATACTAGAATGATTCGTCCCGCTCCATCTTGACCCCCTTGCGTGTTTCCAAAAGACCCGCTGGCCTGGGTAAGAAACACAAAAGCCAAACCTGTGAAAGGTTCGGCTAATAAAGGCATCCATACAAAAAGTCTGCCTAGCTTACTCCTTTCCACAATGGGAGGCGCAACCGTTTCCCGTTACACCCTAACGGTCTCATAACCCTGGCCTGAGCTTTAGGCAGTGAGACTCGGAGATCGAAGACTGAAACTTATGACTAATTCTAGTGATTTTGATTTTACACAACCTTGTCGCAATATGCAACCGGTATTAGAAAAAGTTTTTAGAAAAATATGTTCGGCGGTGGCCAACAACGTTGAGCTGGCAAAAAATAGCACGATCAGAGGGGGCATGTGTCGCGGCCAATCAAGGGCCGATCGGGAGAACCGCCCTCCAGTTCATTATGATAGAATAGATGGGTATCCATCAAAAGACAAGGATGAAAGCGAAACCAATGATTGTTTTACAGGCCAATGAAATAAGCAAGTCCTACGGGGAACAGCAAGTCCTGCGGCAGGTCAGCCTGGCCTTGCAGGAAAGGGAAAGGGTGGGGCTGGTGGGCGTCAATGGCTCTGGCAAGTCCACCCTGCTGCATTGCTTGACTGGGGCGGTGGAGCCAGACAGCGGGCAGATAGCAGTGGCAACTGGGCATACATTGGGTTGCCTGGAGCAGATGCCCGAATTCGCGGAAGAAATGACTGCCTGGGATGCGATGATGGCCAGTTATGCCTCCCTCACCACTAAACTACAGGAGATGCGTGAACTGGAGGCGCGGATGGGAGAAGATGCGCCCGGGCTGGACCGGATTATGGAACAATATGCCCGCGTCAGTGAGGCTTATGAGCGGGCCGGCGGCTATGCCTGCGAGGCCAACGCCCGCAAGATACTGACCGGCTTGGGAATAAACAGCGAAGGGATGCAACAGCCGGTGAGCACCTTCAGCGGCGGACAGAAAACCCGCCTGAACCTTGGCCGCTTGCTGGCCCTGGCCCCGGACATCCTGCTCCTGGACGAGCCTACCAATCACCTGGACCTGGATTCGGTGGAATGGCTGGAGGATTTCGTCCGCAGCTACCCCGGCACGGTCCTGGTGATATCCCATGACCGCCGGTTCTTAGACCGGGTGGCCACCCGTATAATCGAATTGGAGGGTGGGATGCTTAAGTCCTACTCCGGCAATTACAGTGCTTATCAGCAGAAGAAGGCTGCTGAAGTTCTTGCCCATCAGCGGGCTTTTGAGAAACAGCAGGTCCATATTCAGAAGACCGAAGATTACATCCGCCGTTTCAAAGCCGGGATAAAGTCCAAACAGGCCCGGGGCCGCCAGCTGCAATTGGAACGCCTGGAACGCCTGGAGGACCGGACTCCGGAACGCCGCCTGCGGGCTCGGGGAATGCGGATCAACCAGACCAGCGGGGATGAGGTGCTTCTCGTGGAGGGCGTCAGCAAGTCCTACCATGGCCGTATCTTGTTGCGGGATATTGACCTGCGCCTCCATAGGGGAGAAAAGATAGCATTAATAGGGCCCAACGGCAGTGGGAAAACAACTCTCTTGAAAATAATCAGCCGCCAGGTGCAACCTGATGCTGGGGATATAAAACTGGGCAGCCGAGTACAAATGGCCCTCTTTACCCAGGAACACGAAGACCTCCATCCCGAACGGACGGTACTGGAGGAGATCATACTCACCTTCGACCTCACCCTGGAAGAAGCCCGCTCGGCGTTGGGAGGAATGCTGTTCAGCGCTGATGAGGTGCTTAAGAAGGTAGGGGACCTGAGTGGCGGTGAACTGGGGCGGCTGGCTTTTTTGAAGGTGATGCTCTCCGGCGCCAACCTGCTGCTGTTGGATGAACCCACCAATCACCTCGACATACCCAGCTGCCTGGCAGTTGAGACTATGCTAAGGAACTACCCAGGTACGGTGCTATTGGTTTCCCATGACCGCTTTTTCATCGACCAGGTGGCTGAGCGGGTAGTCGCCATAGAAGACGGTCGGATCGAGTATTACTGGGGTGATTACAGCTATTATCACGAAAAGAAAATGGCCCGGGAACAAGAGCTGGCCGCCGCTGGCCGGGAGAGTGCCAAAAAGGCGCCTGGCCCCGACCGCCGGCAGCGGGAAGCAGAAAAGGAAAGGCTGCGAATTCAGCGCCGTTTGGAGCGGGAAATCGAAGCCCTGGAACAGAGCATATTTGCAGCCGAGAGCAGGAAAACTGAATTGGAAGCAGAAATGTCCGACCCGGCTACTTACAGCAATGATGAAAAAGCCCTCCTTTGCAGCCGGGAATACGAGCAGGTCAAAACCGCCCTGGTTCAACAGTATAAACGGTGGGAGGATTTGCAGGAAGCGCTCCAGCCCTTGGCCGAGGGAAAGGGTTAAGATATAAGACTGAAAGGAATTGAGATGGAATTTTTACCAGTCAGCCGGGCGGATTTGGAATCCCGCGGCTGGGATGAACTGGACATAATCATAGTCAGCGGTGATGCCTATGTTGATCACCCGGCCTGGGCTGCCGCCTTGCTGGGCCGGTTTATGGAGTCCAAAGGCTATCGGGTGGGTATAATCGCCCAGCCCGACTGGCGCGATTTGGAGGACATAACCAGCCTGGGACAGCCGCGTTTGTTTTTCGCGGTATCCGGGGGCAACCTGGATAGCATGGTAAGCCATTATACGGCCGATAAAAACAAGCGCCGGGAGGATATGTATTCGCCCGGGGGTCAGGCCGGGCTGCGTCCGGATCGGCCCACAATTGTCTACAGCAACCTGATCCGCCAGGCATACCCGGGAGTACCGATCGTCATCGGCGGGGTGGAAGCCAGTCTTCGCCGCCTGGCCCATTATGATTATTGGAGTAATCAGGTGCGCCGCTCCATCCTGGTGGACAGCCGGGCCGACCTGCTGGTTTACGGCATGGGCGAATACCAGTTGCTGGAGATCGCCAAACGGCTCCATGCCGGGCAGGACATTGCCTATATGCACAATCTGCGCGGAACCTGTTATCTGACCGGGAAGCTCCCCGAGGCGGCCGAAAAGCTGCCATCCTACGAGCAGGTGGTCGCTGATAAGGCGGCCTTTGCGGCGGCTGCCCGTACCATGCTGGAAAACCTAAACCCTTATTGTTCAATCCCCTTGGCCCAACAGCATGCCGGACGCTGGGTGGTGCAGAATCCGCCTCCCGAACCCCTTACCACCGCCCAGCTGGATGAAATCTACGATCTGCCTTTCTTGCGCCGCAGCCATCCCCGTTATGATAGCCAAGGGGGAATCCCCGGCCTGGCACCGGTGCAGTTTTCCATAGTTACCCACCGAGGCTGTTTCGGGGGATGCTCCTTCTGCTCGCTGGGGATGCACCAGGGCAAGTTTATTCAAAACCGCAGCCCCGGATCAATCGTCCGGGAGGCTGAAGGCTTGACCAGGCATGCCGATTTCAAAGGCACCATCCCCGATGTGGGAGCCCCTTCAGCCAACATGTACGGTTTAAAGGGCACCAATGAGGGGATTTGCCGCAGCTGCCGCCGCCCCAGCTGCCTGTATCCAAGCGTATGCAAGAATTTGATCGTCGACCATACCCCCTCGGTCAAATTGTGGCGTCGGCTCCGCAAAATACCGGGGATCAAGCATATCTTTGTGGCCTCGGGCCTGCGTTATGACCTGCTGCTGCGGGACCGCTCCACTTACCTGCATGATCTCTGCAAATATCATGTGAGCGGGCAGCTCAAAATAGCCCCGGAGCATGTCTCCGAACGAGTGACCCATCTGATGAACAAACCCGGTCCGGGTGAATATAAACGGTTTATAGAAAAATTCAAGCGGATCAACCGGGCACTGGGCAAAGAGCAGTACCTGGTTCCCTATTTTATCAGCGCCCATCCCGGCTGCACATTGCAGGATACGGTGCAATTGGCCGAGTTTATCCGTGACCAACTGCAATACTACCCGGAGCAGATACAGAACTTCACCCCCACCCCGATGACGGTTTCGACCTGCATGTACTATACTGGAATCGACCCCGCCAGTGGGGAGCAGGTCTATGTACCCCGCCAGCTCAAAGAACGCAGGATGCAGCGCGCTCTGCTGCAATACCGCAACCGAGCCAACCATAAGTTGGCCCGGGAAGCCCTGCAGACCTGCCATCGTGAGGACTTGATCGGGTCCGGGCCCAAAGCGCTGGTGAAGGCTCCAAAGACGGCTCGGACAGTCAATTCGGGCCGGAGCCGGAAGAGATTCAAGTAACCATTGATTACAGGAGGAATGCAATTGAACGTTGAACAACCGGAGCGGGCCATTCTGGTAGGGGTAAAATCCCGCCAGTCTATAGATTTTGAGTCATCCCTGGAGGAATTACAGGGTTTGGCGGAAGCGGCCGGGGCTATGGTGGCGGCAACCCTGATCCAGGCCCGGGAACGTCCCAGCGCTTCCACCTATATTGGCAAGGGCAAGCTGGAGGAACTCAACCACCTGGTAGAGGAACTGCAGCCGGACCTGGTCATTTTCGACAGTGAACTGTCGCCGGTGCAGCTGCGCAACCTGGAAGATGCGGTGAAGGTGAAGGTTATTGACCGCACCATGCTGATCCTGGACATTTTCAGTCAGCGGGCCCGTACCCGGGAAGGTATCCTGCAGGTGGAACTGGCCAACCTGAAATACCGTCTGCCGCGACTGACCGGACGAGGGGCGGAAATGGCCCGGTTGAGCGGCGGTATCGGCACCCGGTCCGGCGCGGGGGAACAGAAGATAGAACTGGACCGGCGGCGTATCCGTAACCGCATCCGCGATATCGAGAACCAGATGGATAAAGTGAAGCGGACCCGGGAACTGCATCGCAAGCAACGGCAGCGGGCAGGGCTGAAGACCATCTCCCTGGTAGGTTACACCAATGCCGGCAAATCATCGCTCTTCAATACGCTATGCAAGACTGCTCATCGCCGCGGCAACCGCCCGGTGGAAGCGGACGATCGTCTCTTTCAAACCCTGGATACCACCACCCGCAAGATCGGTCTGCCGGGTGGGACCGAAGCCCTGATCACAGATACGGTTGGATTTATCCAGAACCTTCCTCACCATCTGGTAGCTGCCTTCCGCTCCACCCTGGAAGAGGCGATTGACAGCGACATCCTACTCCACGTTGTCGACATAGCGGACCCGGATAGCCTGGATAAAGAACAAGTGGTGGAAAAGGTCCTGCAGGAATTGGGGGCGGTGCCCGAAAAGATAATGACCGTTTACAACAAGACCGATTTGCTGGATTTCGAGATCGATGGAGACAGCGGCCAGATTTTCGTGTCCGCCAAGACCGGGGCTGGCATCCAGGAATTGCTGGCAGCCTTGGAGAGAAAACTGCTTCAGGCGTCTGAACCGGTTTCATTGCGGTGAGAAACGGCCAAAACCGGCCTGAATCAGTTTGGCGGCGAAAAACAATTTCATTGCAGGAATTATTGATTTCGTGTTGAATAATAAATCAGTGTTGAATGTAGACACTGTGTGTTAGGCTTACAATTTCATTTAAACCCATTTTCTCCGAGCCTCAAGTCCTAAGGGGGAACCTACGGACTTCAGGCCGGCAGGGTTCGTTTGGAAACGAGCGGGCCTTCCATTGTGAGAAGGAGATGCTTGGTGGCGCATGGCCGATTTGGAAAGACCATTTTCCAAGTCCGAGCTATGGTGTGTATATTGCTCAGCATTTCCGGCTGGGCTTTTTTTGTGGGTAAAGAAGGAAGAGTACAGGGTTTCAAAGTATACTGGGTACTTTCTCGCTGGAGGAACTGGATTGGAAGCCTTTGTGATAGATTTCTCGAAAGAGGTACAGGATTATGCACGAACTCTCGATTATGCAAGGCGTATTGGACATTGTCCGGGATAGTGCGGTACAAAACGGTATCAGCCGCATAAACAAACTGAAGCTCGTAATCGGGAGTCTAACAATGATAATGCCGGACAGTCTCAGGTTTGCCTTCGAGGTGCTAAGCCAGGATGAGATGTTTCGCGAAGCAGATCTGCAGATCGAAGAGGTGCCGGCTTTCATCAGATGCCATGCTTGCAATAGTGAAACGGCCCAGGAAGATGCCTACTGTTTCGTTTGTTCCGGCTGCGGGTCCAACCAGGTTGAAGTAGTCAAGGGCCGGGAGATGTATTTGGATTACTACGAAGGGGACTGCGTGTAATGGTTCAGGTAAATATGGAAACCCACTTGCTGGGGGCCAACGAATTATTAGCTAGGCGGAACCGCCAGTTGTTTAAGGATCACAAGGTGCTGGTGATTAACCTCATGAGTTCGCCCGGCTCGGGCAAGACCACCATCCTGGAACGCACTATCGAGGCATTGGGCGGGCAACTCCGGTTGGGGGTCATCGAGGGTGACCTGTACACGGATCAGGACGCCCAGCGCATTGAAAAAAAAGGGGTTAAAGTAATCCAGATTAATACCGAAGGAGCTTGTCATCTGGATGCTGCTATGGTGGGCAAAGCCTATGGCCAGCTGCCTACTGATAAGATGGACCTGATGGTTATAGAAAACGTCGGCAACCTGGTCTGCCCGGCCGAGTTCGACCTGGGCGAGGACTTCACCGCTGTGGTCATAAGCACCACCGAGGGCAACGATAAACTGCGCAAATACCCTTTGATATTTCGTCAGGCCAAAGCGGTGCTGCTCAATAAAATGGATCTCCTGCCTTATACCGATTTTAATCTGGAGAGGTTTAAGAACGACCTGGACCAGATTAATCCCTCCGCCACCGTGTTTATGGTCTCCGGACGTACTGGGGAGGGCATAGAAAACTGGACTCGATGGGTCTTCGAGGAGGTGAAAAGGAAAAACCCTTTCTAATATTTATAGAGATAGAGTATCCTGGAATGATTTGTTGTGCGGAAAAATCTGGGATTGAGACATAAGTGACTGGAGGGAGAATTAGAATATGGCAACCAAATTGAGCCGTCGCGACTTTATGCGCGCTGCTGCAGGCTCAGCGGCTGCAGTATCCCTGGCAGGATTTCTGTCACCGTATATAGCCGAAGCCGCGGAAGCCGGAGAATTGCCGCCAGTGATATGGTTAGCCGGTGGCGCCTGCACTGGTTGTGCAGTTTCCTTGTTGAACTGCCAGGATCCAGACATTCAAGACGTATTGCTGAAGGTTATCAGCCTGCGTTTCCAGGAGAACGTAATGGCTGCTCAGGGAGAGCAGGCCATCAATGCCATTTACGATGTTGTGGCAAAGTACCCAGGTCAGTATGTGTTGGCCGTGGAAGGGTCAGTTCAGATTAAAGAAAACGGCAAATGGTGCGTGATCGGGGAAAGAGAGGGCCACGAGGTAACCATGCTGCAAGCTGTCAAGGATGTGGGCAGCCAGGCGGCCGCTATTATTAACATCGGGACCTGTTCGTGTTTTGGGGGGCTCCCCTCCGCAGATCCCAATCCTTCAGAATCAAGATCAGTGGCTGACATAGTCAAAGGCAAACCCATCATCAACGTGGCGGGGTGTCCGCCTCATCCGGATTGGATCGTCGGGACCATCGCTCACTACCTGCTCTTCAAGGATGTCCCGGAACTGGATTCGGCCGGGCGTCCCAAGATGTTCTATGGCCGGATCATTCATGACAATTGCCAGCGCCGGCAATACTTCGACAATGGTATATTTGCCAAGAACTTTGGAGAAATGGGCTGCATGCTGGAGCTGGGTTGTAAAGGACCGATAGCTCATTGTGACTCCACTACCCGTTTATGGAACGGAGGAGTAAACTGGTGCGTGCAGTGCGGCGGTGTATGCCTGGCCTGCACCGAACCTCAATTCCCCAACTGGCCGATTTATGAGCGGATGGCGGAAATGCCAATCGGGCCGGCTACCACTGCTACTGTGGACCAAATCGGATTTGTCCTGGGCGGGGCGGCAGTTCTGGGAATCGGCGGTCATCTAGCCGGAAACATCGCCACCGGCCGGATTGGGTCCAAGAAGGATCATGATAAGGAAGAAGGTGACAACTAATGGCACAGACCATAAAAATTGATCCCATTACCCGTATCGAAGGTCATCTTGGGGTAGAGGTGGAAATTGAGGGCGGCGTGGTAGTCAATGCCAAGTCCATGGGCATGATGTTCAGGGGATTGGAGTTGATTATGAAGGGCCGTGATCCCCGCGATGCGCAACAGATTATGCAAAGAATCTGCGGAGTCTGACCGATTGGTCATGCCACCGCGGGTACGTTGGCTTTAGATAACGCTTTTGGAATTGAACCTCCGCCGAATGGCCGGATTATCAGAAACTTGATTTTAGGTTCCAACTATATACAATCGCATATTCTGCACTTCTTTCATCTGGCTGCTCTGGACTATGTCAAGGGCCCGGATGTACCGCCCTTTATTCCTCGCTACGAGGGTGACTACCGCCTCCCGGATAGCGTAAATGCCGAGGTTGTCAATACCTACCTGGAAGCCTTGAAGATGAGACGCAGAGCCCATGAGATGACGGCCCTATGGGGTGGTCGTATGCCGCACAACCAGGCTATTGTTCCGGGTGGAGTCACCGAGGTTCCGGATAGCCAGAAAATCGTGGATTTCAAATTCCGCCTGGCGGAACTGATCGAATTCATTGATGGCAAGTATGTACCCACCGTGAAGGCGGTGGCGGCCACTTATCCCGAGTACTTCAATATCGGGGTGGGCTGTAAAAATATGCTCTCATTCGGGGCATTCCCGTTAGCGGAGGGTGCTCTAACAGACTTTGTCCATCAAGAGAAATTCTTCCCCTCCAAGGTTTTAGTGGGTGGTCAGCTCAAGGATCTGGAACCCGACGTGATTGGTGAAGATGTCAAATATAGCTGGTATGAGGATGAAATCGAAAAAGAGCCTACCAAGGCCGTAGTAACCCCTAATACTGGTAAGAAGGGTGCCTACTCCTGGGTTAAGGCTCCCCGTTACAATGGCAATGTAATGGAAGTCGGTCCCCTGGCCCGGTTGATCACCGCTCAGAATCCAGATGTGCTGGCCTTGGGGGACAAAGCCTACTCGGTGTTGGGACGTCACTTTGCCCGTGCCGTGGAAGCCTCCATGATAGCTCATGCCATGGACGAATGGGTAATGAAATTGGAGGTTGGTCAGCCGGTCTGTACTCCGCATAAGGTCCCCAATGAGGCACAGGGAATGGGCTTGACGGAAGCCGCACGCGGCGCCCTGGGCCATTGGAACAAGATCGAAAAAGGCCGTACCGCTGTTTACAATGCGGTAGTTCCCAGCACCTGGAACATGTCGCCGCGGGACGACCGTGACCAGATGGGTGCCATGGAGCAGGCTTTGATCGGCTGCCCGGTCAAGGATCCAGCCAATCCGTTTGAAATCGTCAGGATCGTTCGCTCCTTCGATCCCTGCCTGGCTTGCGCTATCCACGTAATGACTCCGGATAAGAAGGTTCTCAGCCAGTTTGTGATCGGTTAAGGGGGTGTGGCCATGATTAAAAAGATGGAGTTAAGACACCCGTTGTGGGTCCGCCTGCTGCATTGGTCCAATATGATCTCCATAACCATGCTGTGCCTGACCGGGTTTTATATCCATGCGCCCTTGTCCTTCCGTTTGTTTGAGAACATGGATAACGCCCGTACTGCACATTTTGCCTTCGCCATGGTGTTGTTCGTCGGCGTAGTCCTGCGTATCTACCTGGCTATAGCGGAGAAGGATTGGCCTAATATTCTTTATCACCCGATTGAGGATACCAAGAAGCTGCCCAGCATGATCAAGTACTACCTGTTCTTGGCCAAGGATCATCCCTACTATGGTAAATACAATCCCGGCCAGAAGGGAATGTACACCGGGGTGTTTGTCCTGGCCCTGTTCCAGGTCCTTACTGGATTTATTCTTTACAAACCAGAGTTCTTTACCTCTTGGGCCTACTTCTTCGGTGGTTACCTGGTCGTAAGGATTCTTCATTATATCGTGACCTGGATTTTCGTGTTGATGGTTTTGGTACACGTTTACTTGGACGTGGCCGAAGGGATCCCTGTTCTGAAGTCCATATTCACGGGTAAAATCCCGGCTGATTTCCACCACGGCTACCACGTGGATGAACAGGGAAGAAAGATCGAGCCCGAAAGAGGAGTAAGCGCATAATTAGGAGGCAGCTTTAGTGAGTAAAGTTATGGTCGTGGGAATCGGCAATCTCATAATGAGGGACGACGGAGTAGGGGTTCACGCCATCAAGGCCCTGGAAGCACTGGGCCTTCCGGAAGAAGTGGAGCTCATTGACGGCGGAACCAACAGTTATGACCTTATAGAGGAATTTTGCCGGGCGGAAAAGCTGGTTATAGTTGATGCCATGCATGCCGGGGGGGAGCCAGGTACCATATACCGGGCTCCCTTGAAAGAACTAGGGTTGCAGTCGATCGAGACCATAACCTCGCTGCATGAAATGCACTTTGTGGAAGCAATGAAAATGACCCATATGCTGGGGTATGACCCGCCCACCATCGTTTTTGGAATCGAACCGGCGGAGGTGGAAGTAAGTATGGAATTAAGCCCCCAGGTAGCGGCCAAATTTCCACGCCTGGTCGAATTGATGCAAGAGGAAATCCTAAAGCTGCTCCAAGAGTAAAACCAAAGGGATACCCGGATGACGACATTATATAAAAACTGAGCCGGCAGGGTGGGTCGCAGGCAGCCATTCTTTGCGGCCCACCTTGCAGTTCCAGATCATGTTTCCATTATTTTGGGGAACAGAGTGAACACAATAGAACTGATAGAAACCCGGACGGAGGGTCAAATCGTACCAGTATGCACAAAGCATATCGCATCTCTATCAAAGGAATAGTGCAGGGAGTCGGATTCAGACCTTTTGTATACCGCCTTGCCCGGGAACATGCCTTGCAAGGATGGGTGATCAATTCCGCGTCCGGCGTTTTCATCGAAGCAGAAGGCCAGGAAGACAAACTGCAGGAATTTGCCCGGCGGCTAGTAGCGGAACCCCCGCCCTTGGCAGTCATTCGCAACTGTGAAGTCGAGGAGATCATTTCCGCCGGATACCGTGATTTCACGATCCGGGAGTCCCAGGACCGGGACGAAAAAGTGGTAGGCGTGTCGCCGGATGTGGCTATTTGCCCCGATTGCCGCGCGGAGGTGGCTGATCCCCAAGACCGGCGCTATGGTTACCCTTTTACCAACTGCACCAATTGTGGGCCGCGGTTTACGATCATTAAGGATCTGCCCTATGACCGGGCCAAGACCACCATGGAAGTGTTTCCCATGTGTGACCGGTGCCGGGAAGAATATGTCAATCCGCTCCACCGGCGCTTTCACGCCCAGCCCAATGCCTGCCCGGACTGTGGTCCTCATGTCCAGCTGGTCGACCGTCATGGCCGGGCGGTTGATTCCACCGCGGTGGATTTGTTGAAGCAAGGATTCATAATCGCAGTAAAGGGATTGGGAGCGTTTCACCTGGCTGCTGATGCTACCCAGGCTGAGGTCGTAAGACTACTGCGACAGCGAAAAAAAAGGGACTTTAAACCCTTTGCGGTAATGGCTCGGGATGTAGAGGCAGCCGATAAGTACTGCCTGATCAACCCGATTGAAAAGAAGTGGCTGACCTCTCCGCAGGCCCCTATAGTGGTCATGCAGAGGAGAAACGACCAGGTCCATCTGCCAGGGGCGGAAATCCACCCGGGTCTGAATACCCTGGGAGTAATGCTGCCCTATACCCCTTTGCACTTCTTGTTGTTTGATGATGAGCTGGAACTCTTGATAATGACCAGCGCCAATATAAGTGATGAACCCCTGATAACGAGTAACGAGGAGGCTATCCGCCAGCTGGGCGATGTGGCCGACTACTTTCTGCTTCATAATCGGGATATTTATAATCCCTGCGACGATTCGGTGCTGCAGGTGACTCCCTTGGGTACCCCGCAACTGATACGCCGGGCCCGAGGTTTGGTCCCCGGAGGCATAAGCATGCCGGTACCAACCCATGGGGTTTTAGCTTTAGGGGGAGAAATGAAGAGTACCTTTTGCCTGACCCGACGGGGGGAAGCCTACCTGAGCCAGCACTGGGGTGACCTGAACCATTATCATAACTATGTCAAGTTTCAGGAAGGTATAGAAAGGTTCCAGCGAATGCTGGCGGTCAGTCCCCGGCTGATAGCTCATGACCTGCATCCCGATTACCAGACCACCCGCTGGGCCAGGGAGCAGAAGCAAGTGCCGCGAGTGGCGGTGCAGCACCATTATGCCCACATGGCAGCGGTCATGGCTGAAAATGGGCTGGACGAAGAAGTACTGGGTCTTATCTGCGATGGAACCGGTTGGGGTTTGGATGAATGCGTATGGGGCTGTGAATTGCTCAAGGGTGATTACCGCCAGTTTAGCCGCTTGGCCCATCTCAAGTACGTACCCCTTCCAGGTGGGGATTTGAGTGCCCGCAAACCGTACCGGATGGCACTCATTTATCTGCTGGAATCCCTTGGGGAAGCCGGAGCTGAGGCATCCCAACGACTCCTCCCGGATCTGCCGGACATGGAAATAGATTTCCTTCGCAGCCGGTGGAGCAGGGGAGTGCCCGAAATCCAGACTTCTTCGTGCGGCCGGATTTTTGATGCCGCCGCTGCTGTTCTGGGGGTTTGTTCGGTCAACAATTATGAAGGACAGGCGGCTATGGAACTGGAAGCGATAGCGGACCGGCATGGCCAGAACCGGTATGGTTACACGCTGTACCAGGAAAATGGTACATGGATCATGGACCCGATGCCGATGTGGGAAGAATTGCTGGAGGATATGGGAAAGGGAGTGCTGAAAAGCACGATTTCCCGCAAATTTCACCTGACCATGGTCGATCTTTTTGCTGCGGCTCTGATTGAAGCCCGCAACGACAGTGGTTTGAACAAGGTAGTCCTGAGTGGAGGGGTTTTTCACAACCAGATCATATTATCGGAATTGACCCTGAAACTACTGGCTTTGGATTTTGAAGTATACCAACACCAGCTGGTACCTCCCGGTGATGGGGGTATTGCGCTGGGACAGGCGATAATAGCGAGTGAGGTGCAGGTCTGATGTGTTTGGGTGTTCCGGGAAAAATTACGCAAATAGCCGACAACTATGTGGCCACGGTCGACGTCAACGGCAACCAGATGGATATAAGCATCAGGTTAACCCCTGAGGTGCAGCTGGGAGAGTATGTCCTGGTCCATGCCGGGTTTGCCATGGAAATCATCGATGCGGCGATTGCGGCGGAAACAATTTCTTATATGGAGGAAATGGGCTGGTATGACCGATGAACAGGTTTATCTGCAAAAACTATTAACGGAAATCAAGGGTGAGACCAGCCAGTGCGCCTTGATGGAGGTATGCGGTACTCATACCATGGCCATCGCCCGGAGCGGCGTCCGAGAGTTGGTGCCCCCCCAACTCAAACTGCTGTCCGGACCCGGTTGTCCGGTATGTGTGACCGCTCAGGGGGATATCGATGCAGTTGTCGAAATGGTGAAGAACCCCGCCCTAACCTTGTTGACCTTTGGGGATATGATGCGGGTGCCGGGCACCAACAGCAGTTTACAGGAGGAGAGAAGCCGCGGCGCCGACATCCGGGTGGTGTATTCACCGCTGGACGCCTTGGCCGCTGCCGGGCAAATGCCGGACCGGCAAGTCGTCTTCTTGGGGATTGGATTTGAAACTACCGCTCCCACCGTTGGGGCAACTATTCAGCAGGCGAAAGAAATGGGATTGGCCAATTTCTCGGTTTTGTCATTACACAAGGTGGTTCCCCCAGCCCTGGAGGTGATATTTGGCGACCCGGACATCCAGATGGATGGTTTGATTTGTCCCGGTCACGTAGTGGCAGTTACGGGGATCGAACCATACCGGCAACTGGCGGAAAAGGCTCACAAGCCCATGGTGGTGACTGGCTTTGAGACCAGAGACATCCTGGAGGGCATCGTCATGTTGCTGCGCCAGCTACGGCGGGACCGGGCCCAGGTAGAGATCCAGTATCGCCGGGTAGTCAGGCCGGAAGGGAATAAGGTGGCTCAACAGACTTTGCAAGATGTTTTCGAGACAGATGATTGCCGCTGGCGCGGATTGGGGCTTATTCCCCAGAGCGGTCTTAAGATAAGGCCGAAATACAAGGATTATGATGCCCGCATCAGGTTCGAGGTTCCGGTCATTGAAGACGTTCCGATAAAGGGCTGCGCTTGTGGCGAGGTACTGCGCGGCCTCATCACTCCCCGTGAGTGCGCTCTGTTTGGCAAGGGCTGTACGCCCTTGCAGCCGATCGGGCCCTGTATGGTTTCCCAGGAGGGGGCCTGCGCGGCCTACTATCGCTATACACCGAAAAAAGGGAGATTGTAAATGAAAACAGACAGGATCTTGATGGCTCACGGCAGCGGTGGATTGATGAGTCAACAACTGATTGATGGAGTATTTAAGAAAGCGTGGGACAATCCATATCTGTCGGCGATGCTGGATGGGGCCCTGCTGGATTTGCCCCCTGGGCGGGTGGCCATGACTACCGACTCTTTTGTGATAACTCCGCTGTTTTTCCCTGGTGGAAATATAGGTAAACTTTCCGTCTGCGGCACCGTCAACGACCTGGTGGCCTGCGGAGCCAAACCGCTGTTCTTATCGACCGCCATGATTATAGAAGAGGGTCTGTACTTGTCCGATCTGCGCAAAATTGTGGATTCCATGGCCCGCACCGCCCGCGAGGCGGGAATATGCCTGGTTACCGGTGATACCAAGGTGGTGGAAAGAGGCAGCGCCGACGGACTATTTATAAACACCACCGGGATTGGAGTGATTCCTTCCGGGATCGATTTCCGGCCCAGCCGCATTGAAGATGGTGACGCGGTGCTGGTTACCGGTCCGGTAGGAGACCATGGACTTGCCGTCCTGGCCCAACGGGAGGGATTACGGTTCGCCACCCCGGCTTTGAGTGACTGCGCTCCGCTGGGGGTCATCGGCCGGGTTTTGGAGAAATACGGCGCAGATGTCAGATGTATGCGTGATCCCACCCGGGGAGGGCTGGCCACCGTATTAAATGAACTGGCCCAACAATCCGGCCATGGAATTCTGGTGGAGGAATCTAAAATCCCGGTTTCCCCGGTGGTCCAGGGAGCCTGCGATATGTTGGGTCTGGATCCATTGTACATGGCCAATGAGGGCAAGATGGTAGTAATCACTGATCCCCGGCGGGCGGCAGAGATTATCAGGGACCTGCGGCAGCTCCCCGAAGCAAACGGCGCCGCCATCATCGGGGAAGTTCGCCGGGAACCGGCGCAAATGGTATTGCTGCAGACGGAGTTAGGAGCACAGCGCATTCTAGCCATGTTGGAAGGGGAGCATTTGCCCCGAATCTGCTAGTGTGATCAAGGGGACGTCAAAAAGACCCGTTAAGGGCCTGATTGAGAAGATGAGGCCCCTGCGGGTCTTTGTTTATGAACGGATTAAATACCGTACATTTACCTCCATGATTATTTATAGTTCGGCGATGATTTTCCCAGTTTCACTCACATCGTAATCCCCCAAACCCAGCAGCTCTGATTTGAAAGAATCTGACTGGAGTATCCCCAAAACAGCCTGCCATCTGAATTCCTCCCCCTCGGCTTTGGCGATTACCAGTTCATAACGTTCCCGTTGCAGGGGAATGAACTCTATTCCCCGCACCTGCATGGCTCCCTTCTCATTGCCCAAAGCCAGATCCGCCTCTCCCCTGGCCACCGCGCTGGCCACTGCCAGGTGAGAATATTCCTCCCGGTAGTAACCAGGAAGCAAGCTGCGGTCCACCCCCAGCAGTCTCAGCCGTTCATCTAGCAGCACCCGGGTGCCGGAACCCTTTTCTCGGTTGACAATAGTAATATCAGTGCGCTTCAAATCGTTCCAGCCCTTGATCTGTTTGGGATTGCCCTGCCGAACATAAAAGCCCTGCATACGTTGGGCCAGGTGGACGATAACGACTGGCACTCCCGGGAGCAGATGACGTACATAGGGAACATTGTATTGGCCGCTGTCTCCATCCCACAGGTGGATTGCAGCCATGTCAGCCTGTCCATGATAAAGGGCTGATAGACCATCGAAACTCCCGACCTGATAACGGAAGACTCGCAGCGGTTGGAGTTTTTTTTCAAGCTGTCGGGCCAACAGGTCCAAAATAATATCCTGGCCGCAGACAACCAATTTATCCGTTGCCAGTCCGACCGCAATACCTGCTGCGGAGGGCAGAGCGGTTGAAATTTCCGGGATCCGCGGCCTCGACGACGGCAACTCAAAGTTCTTGCCTTGGCTGCGGTAAAGATCCACATCTCTAGGATCAATGCGCAGCTTGCGGCCAATGCGGTAAGCCGGCAGTTCCTGGCGCTTGATCATGTCATAAACAGTCTGTTTGGTGATATTGAGGATGGCAGCTACCTCATCGGGAGTCAGTGACCGGGAGTTTTCCATACTATCCGCCTCCAAAAACTTCTTGACCATAATTTTATCATAGCATAAAATACTGGCATAAGTGTTCTATGATGTTTTAAGTTGTGTTGTGTTGTATTGTATGATGGCGTTTATTAATTTGTGTTTTTTATTATTTTATAACTGTTCGAACCTTTTCCCAGCTTTTCATCAGCATGTTTGGGCAAGTGCAAATCCAGCACAAAGGAGGCTGTAGCATATAGGGTATCTGACTACTGGTATTACATACATAAGGAGGAACTTACATTGAAGAAAAGACTATGGGTTCTAATCGTACTAATGATTCTGGCACTAGCCTGTGGGGGATGCAGCAGCCAACCCGCATCCGCACCGGCTCCTACCCCCCAAGCCCAGCCGGTGACGCTGACCGTAGCTGCAGCGGCTAGTTTGACCGATGCCGCCAAGGAAATCCAGACGGTTTACAGCACCAAGCACCCTAATGTTACTATTACATATAATCTGGCCGCCTCAGGCACTCTGCAGCAGCAGATCGAGCAGGGCGCACCCGTAGATTTGTTTATCTCGGCGGGTAAGTCTCAGATGGACGCCCTGGAACAAAAAGGGCTGATTGTGGCTTCGACCCGCAAGAACGTGGTCGGCAACGAGCTGGTTCTGGTAGCCGGCAAGGACAGTAAGCTGGCTGCCTTTGATGGTTTGAAAGACGCCGCGGTTAAGAAGATCGCTATCGGCACCCCGGAATCGGTTCCCGCCGGTCAGTATGCCAAGGATACCTTGACCACCTTGGGCATGTGGGGCCAGCTGCAGGCGAAGTTTATCCAGGCCAAGGACGTGAGATCAGTCCTTAACTATGTGGAGAAGGGCGAAGTGGATGCCGGCTTGGTATACCGTACCGACGCTGCGGCCAGCACCGCGGTGAAAATCGTGGCGGCGGCCCCGGCCGGCTCGAGTAAACCCATTGTATACCCCATGGCCATCATTGCCAGCAGCAAACACCAGCAGGAAGCCCAGCAGTTTGAGGATTTCCTGGCCAGCGACGAAGCCGCACGGCTGTTCGCCCAATATGGATTTACCAAGCCGGCCCAGTAGGCGCCCGATACCATGTATCTTCACATTGAGGACTGGTTTCCGGTAATCCTGTCCCTGAGAGTAGCCATCCTGGTAGTGATCATGGTAGCTGCTTTGGGCCTCCCTCTATCCCGGTTCATGGCTCGCCATGATTTCTATGGTAAAGATGTGCTGGAGGCATTCATCACCTTACCTTTGGTGCTGCCTCCCTCGGTGATCGGTTACGGGCTGCTGGTACTGATCGGCAAAAACGGGGTGATCGGCAAATACCTGGACACCCTGGGCATCAATTTGATATTCACTTGGTATGCGATAATCATGGCTGCGGCCGTGGTGGCATTTCCGTTATTCTATCAGACCGCCAAAGCGGCTTTTAACAGCGTCGATCCCAATTATGAGAAGGCCGCCCGCACCTTGGGAGCCAACGAGCTGCGGGTTTTCTTCACCATCACTCTCCCCCTGGCCTGGCACGGCGTTACAGCCGGCCTGGTGCTGGCTTTCGCCCGGGCCCTGGGGGAATTCGGAGCCACCCTGATGGTGGCGGGCAATATCCCCGGCCAGACCCAGACTATCCCGGTGGCCATTTATTATGCCGTCGACCGGGGAGATGACGTTACCGCCCGGACTTTGGTACTGATCATTACCCTGTTCAGTTTCGCAGTCATCTGGGGGGTTAATCGCTGGCGTAAAAACATCGAATAAGCAGGTGGTAACATACATGCTGGAGGCACATATCCAAAGAGCTCTATGGCATTTCGACCTGGATCTGCAACTGCACAACGGTAACCAGATAGTGGTACTATGGGGCCCATCAGGATGCGGCAAGACTACCACATTGAACATTCTGGCCGGGTTACTGGCCCCAGAACAGGGGAGCATAACTCTCCATGAACGGGTGTTGTTTTCATCTTCAAGTCACATTAATATCCCCGCCCGCCATCGTCACATCGGCTATCTATTGCAAGATTACGCTCTATTTCCGCATAAGACGGTCATGCAAAACGTCCGCTATGGAATCCGCAGCAAGAGCTCGGACCGCTCTATCTCTCCCCCGGCTCCCCGCCAGTTGCTGAAAGAATTCGGCATCCAGCATCTGGCCGATCGCTATCCGGGCCAACTGTCGGGGGGCGAAAAGCAACGAGTGGCCCTGGCCCGGGCTTTGATTACCAACCCCAAGTTATTGTTGCTGGACGAACCGTTCAGTGCCCTTGATTACGAGAATAAAGTCCGTCTCCGGCAGGAACTGAAGCATATTCATAACGAATGGCGGATACCAATGGTGATGGTTACCCATGATCAGGAAGATGCCTCTTATTTAGGCGATGTGATCATGAAGCTGGAAATGGGCCGGATTGTGGATAGGGTGTACCGAGAGACGGCTGGCCCACCAGAAAATATCGCAGACGCTGGCAGGAATTTTGTAGTGGGCGTTGAATATTAAGTTTGGGTCAACCGACAAAATCAAAAACTTCGCTTCTCCGAGCCTTGGGTCCTAAGGAGCAATCTAAGGACTTCAGGCCGTCAGGGTTCATTCGGAAACGAGCGGGCCTTCCATTGTGAAAAGGAGATGCTCAGCGGTGCATGCGGTGGAAGAACCAAAGAGAGTTCTTGCAGTGCAGTTCAAGCGTTCAAGCTCAGCATTTCCGGCTGGGCTTTTTTTATTGCGGCTCAACAGTGGCGGACGGATTTGGAGGGAGAAAGCAGGTAAAGAAGGAGACTTGAACAAATCCAAATGGAGAGGGGTGAATTAAGTGTACGCAGTAGTAAAGCGATTTGAGGGCGACTTTGCAATATGTGAGATCAACAGCCAGCAAATAGTCAGTATCGAGAGGATCTATCTGCCCCGGGAAGCCAGGAAAGGCAGTCCGTTTCTGCTGGAAAGCAAGATGACAGGCATTATCGAGGAAATAATAAAACGCAGCAGTTGTCAATCTGGCGACAATAAATAAGCTGGTCACCAACAAAAGAGGCTCCCTCATCCTGAGAGGAGCCTCCGACCGTTAAAAAAGGGCCAATAGCTGTGCCACCTATTCTTTGATGTGATTAATGATCCACCGCTATCATAACGTTGGAGGCTTTGATGACTGCATAGACTTCCTTGCCGACTGACAGATCCAGGTTAATGGCGGAATCTTTGGTGATCATACTTACCACCTGATTGCCCCCGGGGAGTTCTATGACTATCTCGGCATTTACAGTCCCTGGTGTAAGACTGACAATCCTGCCCTTCAACTGATTCCGCGCGCTGATTTTCATGAGCTTCACTCCTTCCGGTTTTATAATAACTTGTCCAATTTCATACTAACATACTCGTAGATATTGTCAATATTAGGCATATTGTTGGACCCCCTCGCCCTCTTTAACAAGATATTCCCCACCCCTTTCAATATGGCCCCTGGTCGGCCCCTACTCCCAGAAGCACGAGGACTGCTGGCCTGCTCTTGTTTGGCGTCAGGATGGTGCCATAGCCATCAATTATTTGTATACAAAATACCGGTTTTATTATTTGGATAGCAGGATTTTTAAGAAGGACGTCGAAAAGGGTAGATAACCAAATGTTATACCGGAAAAGAAATTGAATATATTGAGAATTCCGAGCTTTGTGGCCTAAGGCATAGGCTATGGCGCAAAGCCGTTGGGTAAGCCTGGAAACAGACTTGCCTCCCGTGGTTGGAAAGGAATTTGGGGTGAGTGTCGATTTGCGTCTGAACTTACCCTGGAGTGTGTAGGAGAACTGTGCTTCTCAGACATTTACCCCCAGCCTTGGGCTGGGGGTTTTTTTCATTTCTAACCGGTATAGGTGAATTTAGAAAGGAGTGATGGTAGTGGAACTAGTGAAACTCATCATCGATGGAAGGGAGGTTGAAGCCCCGGCAGGGACCACGATACTGAAGGCTGCAGAATCAGTGGGGATCGATATACCCAGGTTGTGTTACGACCCGGATCTCAGTCTGATGGGATCGTGCCGCATGTGTGTGGTCGAAGTGGAAGGGAACCGGCTGCTGCCGGCATCGTGCGTAACGCCGATAATGCCCGGCATGGTCGTTAATACCGAATCGCCGGCTGTTGTCGAAGCGAGGAAGACCATATTGGAACTCCTGCTCGCCAATCATCCCTTTGAATGCATGACCTGCGAAAAGGCGGGTGCCTGCAAACTGGCTGATTACGCCTATCGCTATGGCGTCAAGGACAGTCCGTTCACGGGAGAGAAGTACTGTTATGCCATAGATGAGAGCAACCCGTTCATCAGCCGCGACTTGAACAAGTGTATCCTTTGCGGCGCTTGTGTCCGGGCTTGTGAAGAGATGACCGGCCAGGACAACCTGTCTTATCTGCATCGTGGTTACCACCGCAAAGCCACCACCGCCGGGGACGTCGACTATATCGATTCCGACTGTGTCTTCTGCGGACAGTGTGTAGCGGTTTGCCCAACCGGCGCCCTCACCGAGAAGACCATGAAGGGATTGGGCCGCCGCTGGGAAATCGAACGGGTGCGGACCACCTGCCCATTCTGCGGGACCGGCTGTAATTTCGATCTGGCCGTTAAGGACAAGAAGGTAATCGGGGTGCTTTCCAATCCGGACAGCCCGGTCAATGGACGCAGCCTTTGTATCAAAGGTCGCTTCGGCTGGGACTTCATCTACAACGAGAACCGTCTGACCACCCCGCTGATCAAGAAAGATGGCAAATTTGAACAAGCATCCTGGGACGAAGCTTATGACCTGATAGCGAAGCGGCTCAACGAGATCAAGGCCCAATATGGACCCGATTCCTTTGCCGCCCTGAGTTCGGCCCGCTGTACCAATGAGGAAAACTACCTGGTCCAGAAATTCACTCGCGCAGCTATGGGGACTAACAACGTCGACCACTGCGCCCGCACCTGACACGCTCCCACCGTTGCCGGTCTGGCAACTACTTTCGGAAGCGGAGCAATGACCAATCCTTTCAGCGATATCACCAATGAAGCTGAACTTATGATACTCATCGGCACCAATACTACCGAGGCTCACCCGGTGGCCGGCTACAAGATGCGCCAAGCAGCACGCAATGGCTGTAAACTGGTGGTCTGTGATCCCCGCCATATCGATTTGGTGGATGAAGCCGACATCTGGCTGCGCCACAAACACGGGACCGACATCCCGCTGCTGAACGGCCTGATGCACATAATCATCAAGGAAGGCTTGGAAGATAAGAAGTTCATTGAGGAACGGACCGAGAATTACGAGGAACTGAAAGCCATTGTCGAAAACTATCCTCCTGAAAAAGTGGCTGAAATCACTGGTCTGTCTGTGGAAGATCTGTATACCGTGGCTCGGCTCTATGCCACCACCGACAAGGCTATGATTTTCTATACTTTGGGAATTACCGAGCATATCTGCGGGACCCGCAACGTTATGAGCATTGCCAACCTGGCCATGCTGACCGGACACCTGGGCCGTCCCGGAGTGGGCGTGTGCCCGATCCGCGGCCAGAACAACGTACAGGGAGCCTGCGATATGGGTGCCCTGCCTAACGTATATTCGGGCTATCAGTCGGTCACCGTGGAGGCCAACCAAGAGAAATTTGAAAAAGCCTGGGGAAGTTCCATTCCTACCAAGGTAGGACTGAAGATACCCGAAATGTTCGAAGCCGCCCACGAAGGCCATGTGAAAGCCATGTATATCCTGGGCGAGAATCCGGTGCTCACCGATCCTAATGCCAATCATATCAAGGCTGCTCTGGAGAATTTGGAATTCCTGGTGGTACAGGAATTGTTCCTCACTGAGACTGCTGCCTTCGCGGATGTAGTGTTGCCGGCAGCCAGCTTTGCCGAATGTGATGGAACCTTTACCAATACCGAGCGCCGGGTACAGAGAGTACGCAAGGCCATCGAACCCATTCCCGGCCAAGCCAACTGGCAGACCATTTGCGAGATGTCGACCCGGGTGGGATATCCGATGAACTACGATAGTCCCAAAGATATATGGGACGAGATGGCGTCCCTGACCCCGTCCATGACGGGAATCAACTACGCCCGACTGGATGAAAACAACAGCCTGCAGTGGCCCTGCCCCTCGCTGGAGCATCCGGGAACGCCGTTCCTGCATGCCGGCAAGTTTACCCGGGGACTGGGACTCTTCCAGCCTTCGGAACATATTCCGCCCGGCGAAATGCCCGACGAGGAGTATCCCTACCTGCTGTCCACCGGCAGAATACTGCAGCACTACAACGTTACTACCCCATACTCCAAAGGCCTGGCAAGTGTGTGGGACAAGGAGATGGCCGAGGTCAACCCGCTGGATGCTGAGAAACTGGGACTGCAGACCGGCAGTCTGGCCAAGGTAACTTCCAAACGTGGTGAGGTTGTAACTTCTGTTAAAGTAACCGACCGGGTACTGCCCGGAGTCATATGGATGTCATTCCACTACTCCGCTACTCCCACCAACGAATTGACCAGCCATTACCTGGATCCGATAACCGGAACCGGCGAATACAAGGTGGCCGCGGTTAAGATCGAGAAGGTAGGATAGGAGGAGAAAGATGCGCAAGGTACCGGTAGAAGAAGCAGTTGGCTTGACGCTTGGATATGATATGACCAGGATTATACCTGGCCGTATAAAACACCGGGCCTTCCGCAAGGGACAGGTGATTTCCGAGAAGGATGTGCCCCGGCTCAAGGACATGGGCAAGGAACACATCTACGTATGGGAACCTGAGGAAAACATGGTGCATGAGGATGAAGCCGCCTTGCACCTGGCCCGGCTGGCAGTGGGCCCAGGACTCAAATTGACCGAGCCCAACCAAGGGAGGGTCAATATCTGGGCCGGCCACGATGGACTCCTGAAAGTCCAGGTGGAGCAGCTCCACCAGCTAAACAATCTGGATGACATCGTATTCGCCACCTTGCACAGCGACCGGATAGTAACTGAAGGGCAGACAGTGGCCGGCACCCGGGTGGTGCCCATCGCCGTCCCCGGCAGTCTGCTGGAGGAGGCTGAACGAGTCTTCTTTGGCAAGAATCCCATGTTGACGGTAAAGCCTTTCCTGCCTTTGTGGGTGGCGGTGATAACCACTGGCACCGAGGTTAACAATGGTCGTATCAAGGATGGTTTTGCCCGGGTGATAAGACAAAAGATCGCTCCCTTCCAGGGGCGCTGGATGGGTCAGGTCATCGTACCTGACGATTCGGAGCTCATATCCCGGGAGATCCAGAACGCAGTGGCCGAAGGCGCCCAGCTGGTCATAGTGACCGGAGGCATGTCGGTCGATGCCGATGATGCAACTCCCCAGGGAATCAGGGACTCGGGAGCGGAGGTAGTGTTTTATGGAGCCCCTATCCTGCCTGGTTCGCAATTTATGTTGGCCTATCAGGGCAGCGTGCCGATATGCGGAGTACCGGGTGGGGCTCTCTTCAGCCGCAAAACTACGCTGGATCTGCTCTTGCCCCGGATATTTGCCGGGGATAGGATCTCGCGCCACAGCATAGTGTCCATGGGTCATGGCGGCTTGTGCGAGGATTGCGGCATTTGCCACTTCCCACAATGTCCCTTCGGCAAAGCCGGTTGGGATTGATAACGGGGGATTACAAGTGAAACTCGGAGTTAGCCTTGAAGAAGCTCAATCACTAATAAGAAAAAGGTGTCACCCCCTGCCGGTCGAGGATGTCTCCATACTGGAGGCGGTGGGCCGGATTTGCGGGTCCGATATAAATGCGGATACCGACTTGCCGGTCGGACCGCAATCCGCGGTTGACGGTTATGCGGTTAGGGATAGTGGCGACCATGATACAGGTATCTATACCCTGCAAGATAGTTATTTACTGGGTGAACATCCCTTGGTCGGCTTAAAGCCGGGGCATGCGTGCCGGGTGACCACCGGGGGAGACCTGCCGCCGGGGACGACCGCCGTGTTTCCCCAAGAGCGGACCACCATAAAGGATGGACGGTTGGTAGCCCAGGAGATGTATAAAGCCGGCAATAACATCAAATCCGCCGGTGAAGATTTCAAGGCCGGTGAGCCATTGGTGAAACAGGGGGCTCGATTAACCCCGGGTGCGATTTCTCTGTTGGCTGCTTTCGGTCACAGTCAGATTCCAGTTTTTAGCCAGCCGCGGGTAGCTCTGGCCAGCATCAGCCGCAACATAATTCCGTGGCATATGCAGCCGGAACCTGGACAAACCAGGGATTGTAACGTACCATTGCTTACCGCCATGGTTGTCCAAAACGGAAGCAGGGTAACGGCATCGGGGATTTTCAGCGAAACTGATTCGCCGGCACCGAATGTATTCTCTGCTCTGCTGGCAAAAGCCGATGTGCTGATCATGATTGGAGGCACATTTGCAGTTACCGGTCATGAGGCCCCCTTGCTGATGGAACGAATGGGGGCGGAATTGCTGTACTGGGATGTCCCGGTGCAGCCTGGCAGCCACACCGGCGCCGCCGTCCTCGGCTCCAAGTTATTGTTTGCACTGTCCGGCAACCCGGCCGCTTGTGCCGTAGGTTTCCAGCTCTTTGCCGCTCCTGCTCTGCGGGCTCTGCAAGGATTAAGCCCAGAACCGGTCTATGTGAAGGCCTGCTGCTGCAACGGTTTCCCCAAAAAGACGGGGTCGCGCCGCTTCATCAGGGGCAGGGCTGAGTGGAGGGATGGTTTGAAGGTAACCGTCCTGCCCGGACAGAAACCTAGTATGATCCGTTCCCTGGTCGACTGCAACGCCTTGATCGATATGCCGGCGGGCAGTCCCGGGATAGAGGCCGGACAAGAAGTAGACGTCTTATTGTTAAGTCCAGATGGTTTTATCCAATAACCGTAATTGATAGAAAAATCCATCCAATCAGGAGGTGATTAGAAGATGGCAGACTACAACGAGATAATCAGCGCTTTTAAGAACAAACCAGGCGGAATCATCGAGGCATTCCACGCTATACAGAAAGAGTATAGTTACATCCCGGAAGAGGCAGTAGTGGCAGCAGCTGATGCTTTTGACATGTCCAAGGCCAGAGCCTATGGAGTGGCTACGTTCTACTCTTATTTGAAGGTTGGCAAGAGAGGCAAAAACGTTATCCGTATTTGCGAGAGTGCTCCCTGCCATGTAGCCGGCGCTGATAAAGTAGTGGCTGCACTGGAAAAGGAACTGGGCATCAAGATGGGCGAGACAACCGGTGACGGCAAGTTCACCCTGGAGTTCACCGAATGTGTAGGTCAGTGTCAGGCGACCCCGGTTATAACCATCAACAGTGTACCGTACGGTGATGTGACGGCTGAAAAAGTCGGTGAAATCTTAGCAGCATACAAATAAACGAGAAAGGAGGGAATACAGTGGCACAAGAGATGCGCATAGTTTTGCGCAATTACGGAAAGATAGACCCACTCAAAATCGAGGATTATATCGGTGTCGGGGGATACCAGTCACTGGCCAAGGCCAAGGGTATGGGCCAGTCGGCGGTGATCGATGAAGTCAGGAAATCGAACCTGCGCGGACGCGGCGGAGCTGGCTTCAATGCCGGCATGAAGTGGGGTTTCAGTTACAATACTCCAGCTGATCAGAAATACGTGGTCTGCAACGCCGATGAGGGGGAACCCGGAACTTACAAGGACCGCATCATCATGCAAAACGACCCCCACACCCTATTGGAAGGCATGGCCATCTGCGGATATGCTATTGGGGCAACCAAGGGCTTCATCTACTGCCGGGGCGAGTATCCCTATGTAGTGGATGTCCTTAACACAGCCATAGACCAGGCCAAGGCTTCAGGCGTTCTCGGGGATTTTGACATCGAGGTACGCATGGGCGCCGGCGCCTACGTCTGCGGTGAAGAGACCGCTTTGATCGAATCGATCGAGGGCCATCGCGGTGAACCCCGTTTTAAACCTCCCTTCCCGGGAGTAGCAGGACTGTGGGGAAAACCCACCGTGGTTAATAACGTGGAGACATTCGCCAATGTACCAGTCATCCTCGAGAAGGGGGCGGAATGGTTTAGCAGCATTGGGGCGGCCAAATATCCAGGCACCAAGGTGTTTACCCTGACCGGTGATGTGGTCAACAAGACCTTCTTTGAACTACCCACCGATGTCACCATCCGGGACGTGGTGTTTGGCATGGGCGGCGGCGTCAAAGACGGCAAGAAGCTCAAGGCTGTCCAGATAGGCGGGACTTCGGGAGGCTTCATACCCGAGAGCTTGCTCGACACCCAGGTTGATTTTGACTCTATGTCCGCTATCGGCGCGACGCTGGGGTCCGGGGCCGTGTTTGTAATGGATGAGGATACCGACTTGGTGGATGTCATCGATCGGATCACCAAATTCTTCGAACATGAGTCTTGCGGTAAGTGCGCCCCTTGTCGGGAGGGCACCAAGCGGATGCATGAAATTGTCAGCAAGGTAAACAAAGGGCTGGCAACTGCGGATGATATTGCGCTGTCGGAGCGGTTGGGCAAAGTGATGACCAGGGCTTGTTTGTGCGGCCTGGGTCAGGCGGCCCCGGCACCGCTGCTGACGACCCTGTCCCATTTCCGGCCGGAGTTCAACGCCAAGCTGGGTTAGAAGACTGTAATCATACTAGTTTAGAGTGAAAGGTGATGTGTACTCTATGAACTTTATGTCTCCAGCGGAGGTAGCCGCAGC
>ENA-UOXR01000469-UOXR01000469.1-bioreactor-metagenome-genome-assembly--contig:-NODE-469-length-49895-cov-9.816413_pt1 | contig 49895 bp, 49 predicted proteins | sample MGYA00238164_ERZ764825 | MGnify/ENA primary metagenome ERZ764825 (study PRJEB28920, sample SAMN05720171) | bioreactor metagenome | isolation source: Anaerobic biogas reactor | place: USA:Washington... | reverse complement strand
CTCAAAATCCACCGCTGGCAACAGCATGCCGGTTCGAGTCCGGCCACCGGCACCATGTCGAATGTTCATAAGGACACTGAACATTCGGGAGATAGGAGTAATCGAAAGATTGCTCCTATCTTTCTTTTTACCCGGCTTTGCGGGTGATGTACTCAACAGCTACGCCCTGTCTTGTGTCTATCATCACGCTTTGGGGCAGACAGGCAACTTCCGGCGTGTCAAGGGTGCCAACGAAATTGTAGTGGATTTCAAGGCGCTGCGTCCTGCCTTTGCCCGTTCCCTCGGCCTGATAGACAACGATTTTTTCTACCAACTCATTGAGGATCGTCGGGGTCAACTCTTGAATGTCGGTGTACTTTTTCACCGTTTGGAGGAAACTGGCGGCGCTGTGCTTGCTCTTTTCCTCCGCGTCTATCTCCGCTTGCAGGGCGGAGATTTTCTTTTTCAGAGCAATCTGTTCATCGTCATACCGCTTGGTAATCATCATAAACCGCTCGTCAGAAAGTTTGCCGCTGGTGTTGTCCTCGTAGGTTTTGGTGAAAAGGCTATCCAACTCGGCACATCGGGTCAACATGGCCCGAAGTTCCCGCGCCCGGTGTTTGCTGTCTCTCTCGGCCTCCTGCATGGACTGTGACATCAGCAGTTTAATAAAACTTTCCTCCTTGTCCTGCAAAAAGGCCGTCATGCGCCGGATTTCCAAAAGCATTACCTGTTCCAATGCGTCCGCTCTGATGTAGTGCGTGGAATTGCAAGTACCCCGGTTGCCCTTATAGTTGGCACAGTTGAAATACTTTAGTTCCGTGTTCGGGTGGTTGACGTTGAAATAGAGTTTTCGGCCACAATCGGAACAGTACAGGAGGCCGGAAAACATATTCTTTTCCATCGTCTTTGGCGCTCTGCGCTTCGTGCCTTCCCGGATACGCTGTACCATTTCCCATGTTTGACGGTCAATAATCGCCTCATGGACGCCCTCGAAAATCACATGGTTTTCCTCCGGGTTTTCATACCTCCGCTTGTTCTTGAAAGATTTGGAATAGGTCTTGAAGTTTACCACATCCCCCATGTACTCGCGGGAATTGAGGATTTTATTGATTGTGGTCTTGCACCAATAATAGGGGCTGTCTTTGAAAGAGTGGCCTTTTTTACCACTTCTGCGGATGCCTTTACTTATCCAATACTCCGTAGGGGTCAAGATTTTCTCTTTCTCCAAGCGGTCTGCTATGCGATATTCGCTTACACCCTCGATGCACAGCTTGTAGATGTACCGCACGACTTTGGCGGCGTCCTCGTCCACTATCCAGCGTTTTGGATTTTCCGGGTCTTTTATATACCCGTACATGGGTTGTGAGAGAGGAACACCGGCAGCACCGCGCAGACGTTGCGAACTACGGATTTTGCGGGAAATATCTCGCGCATACCACTCATTCATTATGTTGCGGAATGGAGCAAATTCATTTTCCCCCTCGGCGCTGTCCACACCATCGTTGACCGCGATAAAGCGCACATTATGCTCCGGGAAAAAATTGTCGGTGTAGTAGCCTACTTGCAGATAATCACGACCGAGCCGGGACATATCCTTTACAAGCACAGCCCCGATATATCCGGCCTCAATAGCCTCTGCCATTTCGATAAAGCCGGGTCTGTCAAAGTTCGTTCCCGAATATCCGTCATCGACAAAATACTTGCTGTTGAGCAATCCATACTCTTTAGCGTATTTGGAAAGCAGCTTTTTTTGATTGGAAATACTATTGCTGTCGCCTTGAATATCATCATCGCGGGAGAGACGGCAATATAAAGCTGTTACAATGTTTGATTGACTGTTCATAAATCCTCCTTCCCGGCAGTCAAACAAACGATTATTACACTTATATTATACCTCGTCTGACCGCCGATGTTAAGGATGTCGATGGCGCAAAGTCTTGACACGTCTATGCTTTGCGCTCCTTATCCGACAAAATTAAGCGTCTGATTTTATCTTCAAGAGCTTCCTTTTGCGCCTCGCCCTTGTAAACGGAAGTGACGGTGTATTTTGTGCCGCCAACTTGATATTCCGCAGAAACAGCGGAAGTGTTCTTATCGTCCATGCAATAGCGCCTCCTTGATAGAAAGTTTTTAAAAGTCTCCCATTGTCCGCAGGGAAACAGAAAAGGGCGGCTACTTCAAAAGTGCCGCCTTTTTCTGCGTCTCCGCACTTCGGGTCAACATGGCCCGAAGTAATGACGAATATGCAGGGTTAAAGTCTTTGATAATTACCGGCACTCGCGGCTCATGGCTAAACCATTCAAAAACCGCTTTGGCCTCCTTATCGTATTTTCCCATGCTGTACCTCGAAAGGAAAAGAGAGCGCCGCGCCGGGTATGATTGGGCTGTCGTAAGACAGTAAGGCCCCGGCGCGGCGTTTCTTCGCCTTTTATATCAACTGCACCGTATTTGCCACGCGGCCCCGGTGCGGGAATATCACAGGCCGCCGGTGGCTCCGGCTGTCATAACTCCGCAGCGTCGTTCCAAACGTGCGCCGCAGGGTTCCGCCTCAAGTCTGTGGGCGGGCGTGAGCAAGTGTCTTTAACCCCCGCGCTGTCCTCGCGCCCGGCTTGCCAAAGCCGGGTCAAGGGCTTGCGTAGATCGCTCGGACAGCTTGTACTTCATCACCCCTTTAAGCTATCGTCTTGGCGGCGCGCCCTTCTCGCTATCACGCGGGTTTTGTGCCTGTGATACTGTATATTCAGTTTAGAAAGTTCAATGGGAAGGACTTAACCTTTCCTCAATAGTCAGGAGAAGATAAGGGGAAAAGTTCCGGGTATCAAAGCTGATTTTTCAAAAAGTTTTCCATGTTCCGTAAGCCATTAGAAATGCTCTCGGACACGCGCCCTTTACTAACTCCTTCGGCCTTTGCAATCTCTACTTGCGATATGCCGAGTATGTAATGAGCATAGACCCTCCGGCCCTGCTTGTCCGGCAGAGCATCGAGGGCGGCGTAAAGCTGTTCCATCGTCAGCTTGCGCTCGTAGACCTCACAGGGAGAGAGCGCAAAGAACAAGGCGTGTTTTTCTATGCCATCCCCAGCGTCAAGGGAATATTGCGCGTTATGATAGCGCAAGTGCCGTTGATAGCTCTGCTCCCGGCGCTTGTCCTCGGCCAGTGTAGCCGCCACCTCGTCAGAGACTTCGATGAACAGGTCGTTATTGCAAAACGGGTAATAATCCCGCAAATTGATTGTTGTCATTCGGTTTTCCTCCATTCAGATTTTTAGGGGTCGGGTGCAATCCGAATGGAGGGGCGGCGGGGATCGGCAGCGGGGCCGCTCCCGCCGTGAGGAGACTTCGGGCCAACTTGGCCCGAAGTGATTGACTTTGTTGTTTACGGCTAAATTAGGCCGCTAAACGTATTCGGCGGCCTTTGGAATGGGGTTGAGTAATTGTATAAATAAAACATGGCGGCAACCTCCTGTTTGCCGCCGCGACCTTAAATAAGGTGCACTTTATCAAGCCCTCTAATAAATAGAAAACGGCGGCTTTGATTGTTATTTCAAAACCGCCGTTGGCATATTATTTGTAACGGACACAACTATCCCATAGCTGCTACAACGGTTTTTTTATTTACCGTTAATAGAGCTATTCATGATTTTTATAATTTAATTATAACACTGCTCCATCAGAAATAGGGGAACACGTTTGAATATAATAAAATATGTGCCACGCAGAGCGTGGCACATATTTTATTCGTTTGCATGCAATTGTTTGATTATTCTTGATATGCTTTTTCCGCAAGATAATACTTTTTTGATAGGTCTGAAAAAGATGCCCCTTGCCGATATTCTTCAAGAATGTTCCTGTTTCTTTCTTCTAAAATAGATTTAGTTGTGGTGTTAGTTCCCCAACGCCCTCTTTCAAGTTTGGGGATATATATAAGTGCTCCGTCCACATAAGCTTGTATCTCACATATTAGTGCTTCGGGAAAAACATCAATCGCCTTTATATAGCCCATTTTGCTCCTCCTAAAAAGATAAATCTTAGGATTAGCAAAAGCTATTACAAAACGGTTTTTAATATTTTAAGTGCAATAGCTTTTGCTATGCACCCCAAAAAGTACCTGCCATATTACACTACGCTCCTTTCCAATAGTTCTTATTTATGAGATTGTTTTATTCGTGCAAATTGCCATATAGCGCACCACAGACAATCAACAAAATACCAGAAACAAATAGCATGGATTGTATACTAATAATATCTGCCAATGGCCCTAAAAACAGAATAGCTATTGGCAAAGCACTTGTAGACGCTATTTGAATAATCGAAAAGACTCGTCCTAATACATTTGGCTCTGTGATTCCTTGTATATACACGGTTTGCGTTGTGGTAAGTATAGGCATGAAAAATCCTGCGAGTAACACAAACATGAGATACATTTCGAAATTTGTAGAAATACTCATAAAGCCAAATGTTACTCCGAAGCAAGCAAAACAAATTGCAATTGCAAATACTTTGTTTTTTACTTCCTTTCTGAGTGCAATAAAAACGCCTCCTACAAGAGAACCAATAGTCCAAATAATTTCATTTGCAGTTAATCGCCACACTTCATTTCCGAATGTTCGCTCAATCATTAGCGGTGACAATACCATTGCGGGCGTTAGCAGAACAAAAGCTACTGTGTAGAAAATGATTAACGCCTTTAGTTCAGTGTGTTTCGCTACATATCCTATTCCGGCACGAATGTCTGAAATCATTGAATTTGTAGTTGTTGTCGTGCTTAGTTGTTTGACCTTTATTCTGCCCATTATGGTAATTGCAATAATCGCCGTGACTACATCAACCATAAAAGCCCATACAAGACCGATAGACCCAAGCAGAATACCGCCAACAGCAGGAGCAAGTAACAAACAAATTGAATTTATCGTTTGATTAATGCCTTGTATTTTAGTTAAGTTCTCTCTTGGTACAATTTGAGGGTAAATAGCATTAACAGCCGGAGATTGAATGCCCGCTCCAGCCGAACGGATTGCTAAAACAATTAACAACAAAATTTTGTGTTGGAAGCCAATCCCATAAGATATGGCTAAACTCAATGTTGCTAATGCTATAAAACCATCTGCCAGCATAATCATGTGTTTGCGGTTAAATCGGTCGGCTAAAGCACCACCCCATAAAGAGATTATTATTTGAGGTAGATTGCTAAATATTGTTGCCAACATCATCCATAAACCTGATGATGTTTCAAGGGTTATGTGCCATATTACAGCATATCCAACAATGGACGATCCAAAGAGCGAAATGTTTTGGCTTAATAAAAATAATGAAGCAAAAAACTTCCAGTTTTTATTTGATTTCATATATAGTATCCTTTCAATTTCCCACACAAGGACAACAAAAAAAGCGACACGCTAAAACGCAACTGTCGCTTTATATCTATATATAAAAATAGTTGTGTCTATGTGTTTGAATTAAAAATATTCAATTTGATTACGGCAAGTAGCACAATTAATAATAACTCCTGACATAAGAACAAGGCTCCTTTCGATTATGTTATTGATAGGCGTTTGCGAAACTCTGAAACCATTGAAAATACTGAATTATTTGCCTTGAGTTAAGTTAATATCTCCGCAAAAAAGTTGATTTCCTGCTTAGAAAAAGCTGTGGAAATGTGGATAATTTTTCTTCGCCAGCCTGTTTTCAGTAATCATTTTTACTTTAGACCTCACAAAGCCAATAACTTCGTTTGGAATTTTAATGCTTATCCACATCAACCGCATTTTGAGTTTCGCAATTACCTAATGTTATTGAAATGTAACTCCATATACAATCTTTTAGCATTATAATTAATTTTTACCTAATAGTCAATAAACAAGGTGTAATATGATATGTTGATTTACTGGGGTTCCGCTAAACGGCAAGCAGGGCAAGTGTATGGACACTTGCTATTTTTACACCCCCGATGGGGGCGCAAAAATGCTTGTTGGGGAGCCTCCCCAAACCCGGCACTTCGGGCCAACATGGCCCGAAGTTGGCCGCTGCGCGTCCTCCTTGTTGCGTCATGTCGCTATCGCTCCATTTCCTTATTTTTACCGCCGCCGGTGACTTCCAGCAGCCTGTCGATATTGGCCTTGACGGTCACGACCTCCCGCATCTCGGCCCGCACTTTTTTGTAATCGGCAAGGGCCGCTTTCTTCTCGTCCACCAGCTTTTGCCGCTCCTGTTTCAGCGTGTCCATCTTTGGTAGCTTGCCGCCGCTCAAAACGCGGGAGAAGGTAGCCCGCGCCGCCCGGTGGGTCTGTATGTCGGCCTCATGCTCCGCAAGGTATTTCTTGCTGTACTTGGCGGCCTTGTAGCCGTCGAACACGGCGCGGGTCTTGGCATAATCCACCGTTGCGCCCATCAATTCGCCGTTGGTCTGCAAATCCTTTTCCACGCCCTTTAGCTGCCATTCGAGGGTGTGAAAAACGTCCGTGGCCTTTGCCGCCTTGTCGGCCAACTCCCCATAATCGGTCAAGCCGTTTTCCTGCAAATAGACGAGGGCGGCGGCCATCTGCTTTAGGTTGAACACCTTGGCCCACCGCTCATAGGCCGGGCCTTTGCCCTGCTGCATACGGGCCGCTATGTCGATGGCGAGGCTCATTTTTCCGCGCTGCTGTGGGCGGCCCCTCGGAGATCTGCCGCGCCCCTCGATGGCGGCGCGTATATCCTCCGGGGCATAGCCCGCGCCGAGGGTGTCAGAGCGAAGCCGGGTAAACCGTTCCTGCCCCTCCGCACGGAATGAAATTGCGCCACCGCACCCCTGCTTGACCTCAAAGCCCGCCGCCTCCATGTGCCGGAGGAAAGCGGAAAAATCAACGGGCTTTTCCGCAAGGGCCGCGTCGATGGCAAGGCGCAGCCGCCCTTGAAAAGTGGGCGGCTTATCGCCGCCGAGCCATGCCCCATAATGGGGAAATCTGCCCTTACTTTTCAGCTTTGGATTTTTAATAACGGAAAGTCCGTGTTCAATACATACCCTATCAGAAAGCCGCCGCACAGCCCGCGCCGAGCCGAGGAAATCCCGAAACTTCCGCGTGTTGTCCAGCGAGGTCGAGTTGTAATAGATATGACAATGCGGGTGGGGGCGGTCAATGTGCGACACCACGAAAAAAGCGTGGTTGCCCTTTGTCCAGCGCATAGCCAATTCATAGCTGATTTTCAGCGCCGTTTCCGCGTCGATCTCGCCGGGCGGGAAAGACTGGCGTATCTGATAGTACAGCACATCGGCGTCCCGCTTTTGCTCCCGGCCCGTGACGGCCTTGTACTTGGCCTTGCTCAAAAGAAACTCGGCGTCGGCTGTTTTCGGGTCGCACTCATAGGCCAAAATCAATTCGCCGTCCTGCGTCTTTTCCGGGTTTTGCCCGTAGTCAAAGCGGTCTTTCATGGACTGCGCTATCGTCTCGCCCCGGCTGATATGGTGGGCCTTGAAAAAGGTCGTGGCCGTGAGCACCCCTCCTTTCAAAAACAGGCGGCGGCCTGTGACAGCCGCCGCCTGTGGACCGCACTTCGAGCCAACATGGCCCGAAGTGTATATTTTTTATGGTATCCATGTGGTATAATTCTATATATCATTTTAAGGAGGTGTTTGAGTATGGCAATTACAAGAGCCTTAATTGTCGGTGTAAGTGATTACTCAAAGATGGGCCAAAATAATCTTCCATTTTGCAAGAATGACATAACCGCAGTAGCGCAGGCTTTTATGAACGGAATGAAAGTTGACCCCGCAGACATCTTTGTGTGTGGACATACGGGAAACGTAGCAGGCAAAGATTTCGTTGATACCCTACATAGGCTGTCGTGTGTATGCAACAAAGATGATACACTTTTGCTTTACTTTTCAGGTCACGGCGGAACGATTTCAGATAGTCATCACCTGCTACTAAGTGATGCTACGATAGAAACTAAGGAATTGATTAACTACTTGGAGGCCATTCCATCGAAAAATAAAATTCTCTTTCTTGATTGTTGTATGGCCGGTAACTTTGAGGTCGATGGAACTGCCGTTTTCAATATAAGTAGCACGGCTGATGAATTTGCCGGAAAGGGATACGCAGTTATTGCGTCAAGTAATGCTGTACAGTATTCTTACGGGCATCCAACAAAGCCGATTAGCTTATTTACAAACTTTCTATGTGAGGCGCTAACTGATACACATATAGTGCGGTCAGGGAAAAAATCGCTATATGACATAAAGCGGTTATTGTTTCTTTATATGGAGATATGGAACAAAAATAATCCTGCAAAGAGACAAGACCCTATTTACAGGGCAAATATTGGAGGAACTATATTTTTTGAGGTGCAGGATTATAATCCATATGTGGTAGAAAAATACTTTGAAGATACGGAACAATATATAATTTATACTGTTGAGCCACTTCATAATGGTATTGCCAAAAGATATTGTGTGAAGGTAATCCTTAAGCAACCATTTTCCTTATTGGAGATTTCTCTGCTCAATCGAGAAGTTGTTGAGAAAGTAAAGAGATTAGAAATATACAATGGTATGAACGCCCAGCAGCATTGGCATGGGAAGCCAGCCAACCTAATTTTTTGCTATTTTGGATTTGATGAAACGGACATAGCAAACGGGAATTATATTTGCCATACAACTTGGGCGGATGAAACACAAGATAAAAATCATTGGTATCGTCAAAGTAAGAATACCGAAATAATCAACGATATCCATTTCAATATACACACATATTATCAGTCACTCAAGGCTTTTACGATAGAACATACTGGAAGCAAAGAGGATCTGATTTCTCATACCAAAGTGATTATTACGCAAATGATAACGCTGGCGGAGCGAGCTATCGCCATGTATAACGAGTACGTTAATCACACAAAGGACGAAAGAACGCTTATTGCCGATATGGCATCAATTATCCCTAAAATTGAAAAGTTGTATTTTTCCGAAAGCGAACTCGACATTCCACCAAACGAATTAAAGGAATGGTCTCAATGTTGCAGTAATCTGGCCGCTACCATTCACGATTTCACTTTATTCTACAATCAGAAATATATATCTATGCGTACTCCGGAAAACCGAGAAGCGTGTATGGATATTTCAGTAAAACGATACTATGAGGAACTCGAAAAATTAAAAGTCGTTGAAGAAGATGTAATATAACTTGAATGAAAATTACGACACTCCGAACTGTCATTTTTCGGAGTGTCGTAATAATTATAGCGCCGTAACCTCCGCAAGCTGTTTCAGCACTTCTCCCGTGCGCTCCCACAGGGCGTTATAGTCCCGTTGCAAATCCGCAATTTCATTTGAATAAAGGCCGCCGTAGGTGTTCGCGTGAATGGCCGTCTGATTGAGATTGTTGGAGCAGCGCCGAAGCAGGGAAACAAGTTCCTTGACCGGCGCAAGGTCTACGTTCAGCACATAGCCATTGAGGGCCATTTTGCGGATGTAGGCGCTCATATTCTGAATACCGAGGGAGGCCATACGCGCTTGTATGGCCTCTCTTTCGTCCTCCCGCACCCATACGTTTATCGGCACATTTCGGACGCGCTTTCGGGTCATCTGTCCTCGCGCTCCCGGCTCCGCTTTTTGCGGGGCGGCTCCTTTACCTTGTCCAGCAACTCCCGGCCCGGCTCCGGCACGGGTGCGGGAGGCGCGTTGTTGGGGATGCCGTCGATCATGTTGTAATTCTGTTCGGTGTGGAGTTCCGCGTTTTTCAGATAGTTGTCTTTTTCCTGCATAGAAAATCCTCCTTCATATTTTTGTGACTTCGGGCCAACTTGGCCCGAAGTTGTCACCTGTCCTTTTGCATCTTTTTCTCCGGCATGGGCCGGGCGGTGTTTTCCTTGGCCGCCCTCTCCGCGCCCTCGGCAAGCTGGGCGGCGATAGAGGGCTTGGCCCGGTCGGGGTTGTCCGGCGCGGGTCGCAATTCATAATCGCTGTATTCCCGTTCCGTCAGCGGGTCAAGATAGAGCAGTTCGCCCCACGCCCGAAAGCTGCCGTTTTCCACGGGGCGGCGCTCCCCATAATTGAGGATGCCCACGGGAAGATTGTCCTTTGGGCGGGGATAGGTCGCAATATCCACGGGCCGCTGCGTGGAGTAGTATTTATAGAAATCCGGGCCTTGCGTCTCCACGCGATGAACGCCATGCTGCCGCTCATAGTCAAAGACGCGGTTGTTGTAGTCCATAGCGGCCTTATCCCGGTTATTGGAATAGTGGCCCCAGTAGTAATCCCGCTTGCCGTTTTCTTCGGTGAATTGCCATGTGACATAAGGGTTAGGGGCCGCCGGATCATGGCCGAGCGCAAAGCCCCGGCCATTGTCAAAGAGTACGGCCCGTTGGATTTCATAGCCGTTATTGATTGCCATGCTGTCCTCCTTTCAAAGTCTGCCATGTTAGCTTTTGCACCCGCAAAACCGGGGCGGATGGGAAATCATATTACCCACCCCGGATTGCGGTCTGCAAAGCCTTTATTTACAAGGGTTTTTGAGGGGCAAAAGCTAACACTCCACCCCCGTTTTTGCCGCATATATTCTCGCTGCCGTTTGCGCCTTGCGGCCTCCGCGCAAGCCTCGGAGCAGTAGGCCCGTTTGCCGTCCTGCACGAACAGCGCCCCGCACACAGCGCAAGGCCGCAGTTCCGCCCCCGCGCCGGGGTCTGTCAAAGGCTGCTCCAGCGCCGGGTCGAGGGGGAGGCAGCCATACTCCTTATCGTAGTTGGCGCACATGGAAGTTACCAGCTTGCGGATGGCCGTCCGCTCGGCACGGGTCAGCTCACGGGCCTCCATGCGCTCACTCCTTCGACTTCGGGCCATGTTGGCCCGAAGTAATCACAAGTTCCCGGTAGCAAGTACCCACACAAGCCATCCCGTTCCAAAAGGAGCAGCCCGCGCAGCGTGAGCCGGGCCGGGGCTTTTGTGGGGTATGGCGCGGTTGCCTTGGAACCTGTTTCATCATCCGTTCAAAGGGGCTGTTGGTGAAGTTCATTCCGCGTCGCCCTCGTCCTCGTCCCACGGGGGGCTGTCGTCCTCGTCGGCGTTTATATCGTCCCATTCGCCACCGTCCTCCGGCTCCCCGTCCTCATATTCACCGCCATCATCCATAGCGGCAAGCTGCTTGGGGCGATAGACCTTGAAATAATACCCGGCCCCACCGGCGGCCAGCACGGCAAGCACCGCGAGGATCAGCAGCCCCGCGCCGCCGCTCTTGCCGTCCTCCTGCGGCTCGGTATCTGTTACGGGGTCGGGGTCGGGTGTGGCGTCCGGCTCCGGCGCAGGCTCCGCACCCACGCACTCGCTCATGTTGACGGCGCAGACGGGGCAAGCTGTGTTGACCACGCCCGCCTCGCATTTTTCAGCGCAGGAGCAAGCGGCGGGGGCCGCGTTGTTGTCCTCCAAAAGCGCCGTCAGGTCGGCATTGTCCACAAGGTTGAGGAAGTAGGTATAATACTGCTCGCCGTCCTCGTCCACGGGCTTGTCGTAGTCAATGACTACATAGAATGTATTGCCGTCCTTTGTCTCCACGGTAATAAACTGCTTGTTGGTGTGCTTGTCATAGAGCAGGTCGCGGGTGACGGCGTTGCCGTTCTCGGTGAAACCCGTCCCCGGCTCGATGGTGACTTCCTCGGCGCTGCCCGTGGGCTTGGCCGTCTGGGTGGGCTTGGTCGTGACCGATTGCCCGCCGCCGCTGTTCCCGGTATTGCCTGTGGAGGGCGTAGGGGCCGGGGTGGTCGGCGTAGTGGTCGCCGGGGGCGTGGTAGTAGGCGGGGTGGTTGGCGCGGGCGTTTCCTCGTCCTTGCCATAGTAGGGGTTTTTGACCTGAACGGTTTTAGACCTGTTCCCGGCATAGTCCACGGCCACAACGGTCATTTGCTCGTACTCGTCGGCATATTCTTTCAGCCGCACGTCCAGCGTCCCGTTGGTGAAATTGGAAAAGCGGTAGCCGTTGATATAAATGTACTCCACGCCGGAAAGGGCGTCGCTGGCCTCCACGCGCAGCAGCGCCCCGTCAATGCCCGCCCGGACGGTAGGGGCCTCGCGGTCAAAGCACTCGATATAGGCGCTCTTGGTATGGGCCTTGCCGTCCTTGTCGGTGACGGTGACATAGAGGGTGCAATTCTCGCTGATTTCAAAGTCCGTCTTGTCCGTCTCCGTGAGTTCGTCGGTCAAGTCCTGCCAACTGCCATTTTTTTCAACCTTGACCTCGACCTTCTTCCATCCGGTGTTGTTCTCGTCCTTGACGCGGATCGTCACAGCCGCCTTTTCGGTGTACCAGCCGGAGGGGCGCAGAATACGGATGGTGAAGGACGGGGCGGCGGGCTTGCCCAGGCACTCCGCCGCTTTCGCGGCGCAGACAGGGCAAGCGGTGTTCGGTGCGTCGGCGGCACATTTGGTTTCGCAGTTGCAGACGGGCGCGGGGGGCGGCTCTTGCCCGGTGCATCCCTCCACGCTCACAGAGCAGACAGGGCAAGCGGTGTTCGGCGTGTCTGCGGCGCATTTGCTTTCACAGTTGCAGACGGGCGCGGGGGTCGGCTCCTGCCCGGTGCAGCCCTCCACGCTCACGGAGCAGACAGGGCAAGCGGTGTTCGGCGCGTCTGCGGCGCATTTCGTTTCGCAGTTGCAGACGGGTGCGGGGGTCGGCTCCTGCCCGGTGCAGCCCTCCACGCTTACAGCGCAGACGAGGCAAGCGGTGTTCGGCGTGTCTGCGGCGCATTTCGTTTCACAGTTGCAGACAGGCGCGGGCGGCTCTGGGTCGCAAGGGTCATTCGGTTTGTCGCCGCCCCCGCCATGCCCCGGACGGTAGCCCATGAGGGCGGGCGCTTCTGTTTCCTTCGGCACAATGTCGATAACAACCGGCTCCCCGCTGTCCGTATTTTCCATGCCCTGCGCGGCCATCCCCATCAGGGGCAAGCAGAGCAGACACAGGCAGAGCAGGAGCGCAAGGGTACGCCATACCCGGCGCGATGTATGCTTATTCTTCATTTTCGCTGTCCTCCTTATCTTCGGGGATTGACTTCGGGCCAACTTGGCCCGAAGTGGAGGCCGAGGCCCGCGCCGCTTTCAGCAGTTCCGCGAGGTCGGCAAAGGAAATGTCCATGCCCCGACGGCCTCGACGATCTCCGTGTTTTCCAGTTCGGTTTTCTGCCGTTCCAGTTCCTTCAGCTTCACTTGAAACTCGGAGATTTTTTCTTTGGCCTTGTCAATATCCTTGTTCACGCGCTCAATTTTTCCGTTCAAATAGTTGCCTCCTTTACGGTAATCGCCCGTAGGCGTAAAAGTGAGATTGCCAGTAGCTTGTATTCAGATTGGCGTAGCCGATGGGACTTCCACAATGCAGCATCATGCCATCGCCCACATAAATGCCGACGTGAGAAACGCCGGGAGTGTCGTATGTGCCGACGAAAAACACAAGGTCGCCGGGTCTGACATTTGCGGAGGTGACGGGGGCGCAGATATTACATAGCCCCTGCGCTCCGAGACGGCCAACGTCCCATCCGCTGTGATTGATGACCCATGACACAAAGCCGGAACAGTCAAAGGAGGTTTTCGGGCTGCTGCCGCCCCACACATATGGGTAGCCGATGTACTTCTCGGCCTCGGCCATCATGGCGGCAAAGGCTTCGTCCTCCAAATACGCCTCCGGGATGTCGTGCAGGGTCGGCTCCAAGACTGTGCCGCCGAACAAGTCCGGCCTGTTGCCAAGGGTGGCGATATACAGGGCGTACATTCCAACCTTGTCCTCGCCCATAATATAAACGGGAAGGTGCGAGAGGTTGAAATTATCCAGCGTCACGGTGCAAATGTAGTAGTTATACGGCACTTCATAGGTGTCGGTGTAGGTGGTCGTTTTGCCCGTCTCCGGGTCGGTTTCCGTCCATGTGTCCGTCTCGGTGCGGTAACGCACTTCAACCGTCACCGTTTCCGTCAGGGTGTACTGCCGCTCAAAGAGCATTTGCAGCGTCCCCTGTACCTCGTCAATCGTCCATGCCCCCTCATGCCATGCGGTGAGAATGGAGATAAGCACATAGGGGTCATGCTCGATTTCGTCAAGGTCATAATGGTATTCGTCATAATTGTGGGTGCGCTCGTAGTTGTCCAACAGGTCTTGGAGTTCGTTTTCCATGCCGGTATAGGCGGCCTCGGCGGCCAGCATATCCCCGTCCTCGGAGGGGTAGGTACTGGCAACCACGGCGCTGATCGTGCCGTTGCCGATGGTGGTCATGGTGGAAACACAGGATTGCAGCACGACAAGGAGCAGCACACAGCCGAGGGCGATAAACGCGCCCACGGGATGCCACTTGACGAAGGCCACGGTCTTTGCCGCCAGCTTTTCGGTAGTGACCGCCGTTTTCTCGGCGGCTTTCGCGCCCTGCTTGGTAGCCTCCCGCGCCTGTTTCACATACTGCTGCTTTTGCCGCTGCTTCTGCCAAAACCGGGAAATGGCGTTTTTATTGAGGTCGGGATGCTCCCGCGCCTGACGCTGCATTTCATATTCGGCCTTTGCCCGAATGTCCTTGCGCTCCCACTTCCGCACCTGACGGGCGGGGGTGTTGCGGATATACCGCTTTGTGGCCCGTGTGCCGCCGCGCAAAGCGGCCTCCCCGGCCAGCTCGACACGATGGCCGCCCTCCACGCCCACGTTTTCATGCTCCTGCTGATAGATTTTCCCGTGAACAAAGCGGTGGGCCTCGTGGGTAACGGCCCGGCCCACGCTTTTCACAGGGCCGGGCCGCTTGACGGGCTTTTGATTTGCTAACTTCTCTTTGGCCGCGTCCAGCTTCGCGCCGGTCTTTTCGGCCTTCTGCCCGGCCTTTTCAAAGCGTTTGGCCTCGTTGTCCGCTTTCGGGTCGGTGGCCCCGCCGTCATGGGGCGGGGCCTCGTCCTCCTGTCGCAGACGCTCGGAGGGGCGCGGCTGTTCGCTTTCCTGCCGAAACTTGCCGCTTTGAGACTTCGGGCCATGTTGGCCCGAAGTCGCCTTACTCCGCTTCATTCTTCAAGTCCTCCGGGCGGGTGGTGAGCAAGCGATAGATCTCCGTATCCTGCGGGAAGTGGTCTACAACGGGAATTGTGGTATTGCCGTAGAACAAAAGCCCCTCGCCGGAATTGCTCTGCGTGATGTAGGAAAGCTGATGGGGCGAAATGCCAAGCTGCTTTGCGAGAATGGCCCGGTCGCCCTGCGCCTGTGAGAGCAACACCATGAAATCGGTGTTTTCCAAAATGTTTTCTACTTCGCGGGAGGCCATAAGGTCTTTGACATTCTGCGTTAGGGCGCTCGGCACACAGCCTTTCTTGCGGAGCATCTTCCAAACGGACACGAAATAGCTTGCCGTGAGGCTGTCCCGCAGCAGCACGTGAAACTCGTCGAAGTAACACCATGTCGCCACGCCGTTTTGGAAGTTGGTATTGACCGCCGAAGTGACAAACTCGTTGGTGATGTGCATGGCGATTTTGCGGAGGTTTTCACCGAGATTTTTTAGCACAAAGCAGGTCACGCGGGAATTGAGGTCAACATTGGTCGGGAAGTTAAAGAGATTGAGGCTGCCGGTGCAGTACAGTTCCAGCGCCGTCGCAATCCGCTTGGCCTCCGGCTCCGGCTGCTGGCACAGCATTTCATACAGGTCTTGCAGCACCGGCATTTTTGCCGTTTCAAGGCCGAGGGCGATGTCCCGGTAAACGAGGCGTACACAGCGGTCAATGACGGTTTTTTCGATAGGCTGTAACCCGTCCTTGCCGCCCACCACCAACTCGCACAGGGAAAGCAAAAAGTCCGCTTTCAGCGAAAGCGGGCTTTCCTCGTCGTTACTATTCATTTGCAGTTCCATAGGCGAAATGTGGTGCGGGCTGTCCGGGGCTATCTCTATCACCTGACCGCCGAGACGCCGCACAAGCGGCGCGTATTCTCCCATCGGGTCTACCACGATAATGCGGTCTTTGGTGGCGAGGAATACGTTGATAAGTTCCCGCTTGGCGGCAAAGGATTTTCCGCTGCCGGTGCTGCCGAGGTAAAGCCCGTTGGCCGATTTCAGCTTCTTCCTGTCGGCCATGACTACATTGTGGGAAAGGGCGTTCTGCCCGTAATAGATGGCCTCGCCGCCCATCCGCAATTCCCGCGTCATAAAGGGGACAAAAATTGCGGTGCTGCTGGTGGTCATGCCCCGGTGTATCTCCACGCCATTATAGCCGAGGGGCAAGCTGCTCATATATCCCTGCTCCTGCTGAAAGTCCAGCCGCTTCAAAAAGCAGTTGTATTTCTGCATGACGCCCGCCACGGTGAACAGGTCGTTTTCAAGCTGTTGCCGGGTGCTGGCCGTGTTGGTGACGAGGAAGGTCAGCAGGAAAAGGCGCTCGTTCCGGCTTTGGAGGTCGGACAGGAGCGCCGCCGCGTCCTTGCTGAATGTGATAAGGTCGGGCGGGAGAATGTCCATATCGTAGCCGGAGCGGACGGCCTTTTTTTGTTCCTCCACCTTCATTTTGTCGATGTCGGAGATTTTGGCCTTGACGTTCTTGATGGCCTTTGACTGGTCTACCGTCTGAACGTGCAGGGTGACGGTCATTTCCATATCCAACTCCAACAGTTCCGCAAGCAGCTTATCGGACAGTTCCGAGGCCATAATTTGCATATACGAGGCCGCGCCCCATGTCTGGCCCACGCGGAAAAGGCGGCTCTGCCGGAAGTCGAAGCTGTCCGGGGCGATAAAGTCCTTTGTCCCCATGCCCGTCTTGGGTATCATGTCCCATGAAAATTGAAACCGCTCACGGCCTCCGGGGTGTAGCTGGCTGTGCAGAGCCGCGAGGCGCTCCCGTCCGTTTAAGCCCCGCGCCAACACGCCGAGTTTTTTGTAGTTGCTCATAATGTCGGCCTCCACGCGCTCCAACCGGGGCCGCGCCGTGCCGATGCCGTCTGCGTGGATACCAAAGGTGATGTACTTGGTGCGGACAATGCCGTTGTTGCTCTTGGCGATTTGACCCTTTAGCATCCCGGTAAACTCGCCCCGGATACTGTTAAAGCTATCCTCCTGCGGCGGGATGTTGACGCTGTACCGGCTTTCGGGTCGGGAACGGTGATTGACAAAGGACAACTGAAAGGGCAGCGCCGCGTCGAAATAGTTGAGAAAGGAGCAATAGCCGTCGAAGATAACGGCCTGATCTTCCGTGGAGGCCACCGAATAATTGATGTCCTCGTACTCGATGCACTTGGTATAGAAATCGTCGGCCACGCGGCAAATGCCGTCCTTGTGCATTTCCCGGTAGGGTATGGTCTGCTGTGCCGATTGCGGCCCGCGCCGCTGCTGCTTACGGCCTTTGACGGGCGGCTTTGCCTTTTTTACGGTCAATGGGCTGTACCTCCTTTCCGTGGTTGCTCAAATAGAGGTAGAAGTTTTGCGTCTGATACGGCCTCACGCGGGGCGTGAGTACGGTTGCCCGGAGGATGTTTTTCAGCACCTTCTCGGCGGGCAGACCGTCGCGCTCATACATAGCAAGGAAAAAGCAGGGCAGCATCAGCGCGATCATCAGGAGCATGGCCCCTGTGCCGCCGATGGCGCTCCGGGCCAACAGATAGGTCGGGATGCCGATGGCCGCAGCAGCGCCGAAACAGATAAGCTGCCGTTTGGTGAGATTGAACGCCATCTTGGTTTTAATGCGCGATAGGTCGTTGGGTACGTTTACATACGCCAAATAGAAATGCCTCCTTTCAGACTTCGGGCCATGTTGGCCCGAAGTGACGGGTTATCGCTCCGCGCTCCGGGCAGGGGCGGGGCGGGCTGCCTCCCGTTCCCGGCCCTGCTGTCGTGAGCGCCAGTAATCCGGGTTATGCTCCCGGAGGGATTGATTGATGTTTTCCTCAAAGGCCGCCTTGTCCCGAATACGGTCAGGGACGCGCCACAGCTTTTTATCCAGCAGTTCCCGCAGCACCACGTTTTCATCGCAATCTTCCTCATAGCAGAGATAGTCCCCCTGCCGGAAGCCGCATTTCTGCGCGGCGGGCGAGAGCATGGCGGCCATATCCCGCGCCACCAGCGTCCCGCCGTGGCTGGCCGTGCTGACGAGGAACACGCCGGGGCAAAGCATATCGCAGGTCTGCACATCCCCCCACGGGGAAAACTTGGGTGCGGCGAATATCCCCGCGGAACGGCTTTCTTTTGCCTGTACCGCTGAAACCTTTTCCAAAATGCCCCGCAGTTCCGTTGAGAAATATGCGTACTCCCGCAATACGCGCTCGGCGCTGCCGCCGCAGGATTTCATAAGCTGCTCATACCCGTCAGCGTCCGCTTTGGTACAGCGGCCCATCAGCTTGCCACCGTAGTAACAGGCGGCGTCATAGCCTGTGCGCTTTCGCGCCATGTGTCATAACCTCCTTTCCACGACTTCGGGCCAACATGGCCCGAAGTCAACGCTCCGCTTTTGCCTTGCTCGTCTTGGCCGGGGCAGGACGGGCGGCGTTCTCCTTGGCCGCCTCCTTTGCGCCCTCGGCAAGCTGCTGTGAAATGGAGGGCTTGGAAATAGCGGCGGCGCGGTCCTGCAAATGCTCGACCTCCGCCTGATAGGCTTCGACCACGGCCTCGTTCAGCACGGCCCGAAACTCCTTTGTCACGGGCCGCACCGTGTCATAGTAGGTGGTTTTGCCGTCCTTGCCCTGCGCGGGCTTGCTGGGCATCCCTACAAACAGGCCATTTTCGCCCTGCAAGACCTTGAAATCGTCAATCCGCAGACTGTCGTTCACAGTCACATTGGCAAAGCCCATCAGGTTGCCCCTCGGCTCGATCAGCCTAACGTTGACATCCAGCTTCATTTCCGGGGCCTGCCCGGTGTCTATCTCGTTGCTCATTTTCAAATACTCCTTTCCACTTCGGGCCAACATGGCCCGAAGTCAGTTAGTGCGCCCCGAACACGGATTTTGCCAGCGACCCCGTTTTCAAAAGGGTGAAGCACAGCAGAACCGTATAGCCTACCGCCGTCCATATCACGCCGAAAATGTCCGCTGCTCCGGCTGTCGCTATGCTCTGTATCAGCACGGCATAGATGGCGAGGCACACCATAATCAAAAGGCCCTGAAAGCCAACGGCCAGCAGGGAGCGGAAGTAGTTTTGCCCCATGTGGCCCATTTCCCGGTTTACTATCGTGGCAAAGGGCAGCGGCGCTAAACTGGTGAGCATATATATCTCAATCATTCGCCCGTACACGATAGTGTAATAGGGGTAATAGAACTTTTTGAGATTGATGATAGGCATGGGCTAAACCTCCAGACAGCAAGAGGGACAGAGCAGTACAAACACTGCCTGTCCCTCTTGCTCATGTGATAGGGCAAAATGCCCTTCATCTGGTTAGCCCGAAAATCCCGTTTCGTGGGGCCCGTTCTTAAAAAAATCTCTACATTTTTTACGTACTGCTTCTATGGAATCCCTCACGGCATATTTGGAGCAACCGCAGAATTTTCCAATCTCCGCATAGTTCATTCCATCCAAAGCAAAAAGAAGAAACCGCTGCCGCTGAATCTCTGTGCAGCTTTCCAATGCCACCATAATTTCCTGCAAAGTTTCCTTGCGGCAGAGCCATTGTTCCGGCATCTCGGAATAGTAACGGCTTTCCCGTGCGATTATGTATTCATCGAATTCCCGCCTGTCCCAATGGCGGCGCTGTTCATGGATAAGGTTTTCATTTTTGTGTTTAGCTCGATCAAGATATTCATAAACCTCGACTGTGATTTCAACGGACACGGTTTGTCCGTTTATTTTGATAAACGCCTCCATGATGTTCGGTCCTTTCTGAAAGATTTGAAATTTCAGAAAGGACCGGGAGGTGAACGGCAACGTGGAAAAATGGGCACCAAAAAGCTCACTTGGTTTCTGATCAAGTGAGCTTTGAAAAAAAGAGGAACAATATATTCCTCTTTCATATGATCTATTTGTTCCTGCTGATAGCCGCAGTTACCCGTAAACCAACAGAGGCTTTTTTTGACAGGTTACCAATTAATGCTGGTTGCAGAAGATCAATGTCCGCTTTATCACGCCCGGCCGCTGCTGGACAGCGGTCGCCTGAAGCTCAGCGCATGTTGCATACGCATAGAAAAGCCCTCCAAACCCGCAAGTCTGGAGGGAGATTGTTTATTCAGGCATGAGAATAAGCCCGCCAAACTCGCGTTTTTTTTGTTGGGCGGGTAGTACCTTCTTTTTGAAGTTTTATTTGGTGAAATAAAAAACCTACCCCGGAGGGCAGGCTTTTTACGTAATGTAAGTTGGCAGCCAGGCTGTCATCATGCGTTCGCACCTTAGACCCTTTAGCTTTGCGTCCCTGTCTTTAGACAGGTTTGCTTATACAATTCATCTTTGGATAACTTGGCCCATATATTTGCGGTCTTGTTAAGCATTCGATGTAATCGCTTTTTGACCATAAATTTTGGAATGTGCAGAATTTGTGCAATTTGCTTTCGTGAAAATCTTTGCTGTATGTAAAGCAACAGCATGAAGCGTTCGTTATAATTCAATTGTGATAGCAGTAAATGGGCTTGATTATTCCCTTGGTTGCTGAGCGTTTCTCTGGTTATATAAGGCCCATTGTGACTGCGTAATGTCTTTTTTGTTATATGATACAAGGCTTTAGTGCTTACTATTCGGAACTTTTCAACATCCGATTTGTTGACAAGAAGAGTAAACGTGGATGCGAATGCGTCGATTGTAAGCTGTTCGGCTAACGGCTGGTCCTCGATGGAATAAAGCGCGAGGTTGTATAACTTTTTTGCTGTTGCATCATACAGATATGTAACCTGACTTTCCAGCAAAACTTCATCTGTCAAATAACTTCACCCCACTCTGAGTGCTTACTATTATTCCTCGGGGAACGGAACTTGAACGTCTTCGGGCAATACGATGTATGCTACCTCGTCGAGCATGACAGGGGCGTTAAATGTGTAAGACATCGTCCCTCCGGTCGACCCCACCGCACCTGCGCCGCCGCCAGACCTCGGCCGGGCTGTAACCGTACTCCCGTCCTTCATCACCAAATATACATCCAGAATATCCACCGCCTCCGGTCTGTTGCCAGGGATAAAGCTATACCTTAAAGTGATGCTAAAGGGGCGCAGGACGAAGGAATCGACCATCATTTCTACGCTTTCTCTCGGGCCATTCTCACCGCCCGACTGCGCCACACAGACCACCGGGGAAGAAATCATTTCTACTTCTCCGTTCATTTCGGTCAATGGGAACTCAAAGCTACAGCCGCCCTCTATTAGTGTTGTCACTTCATCATAATAAGGCGCATTTGTCCGTGTTTGCAGTTCTGCAAGCTCCAGTCTCCAGATTTCGCCATCCGTATAAACTCGATTACTGTCCGCCGACATTACATACTGCTCTCGCATAAGAAGGGTGGCGGTATTCTCCTTGCCGTCTCCATCTTCAAGTGGAAACCAAGTGCGGCCCATTGAACTCAAATGACCTGTTTGAGTATAGGTTCCCGTACTTTTGCATTTCACCTCGTCGAAAAAGAGGCTTCCTTCCTCAGAGTCCATATCTATTTTAACACCCTCCGGCGCTTCAATATTAATGGTGATATAAAGGGTTTGCTCATCGCAGATCGCGGAATTAACGGTGACGGTATAGCCATCCACCGTTACGCTCTGGCCGATACCCACGGCATTTTCATCAATGTATTGCTGCTGCTCCGGCGACAGCTTGCCTCCTGAATGTTCGGCAAAAAAGCTCTTAAACCATTCACCCACGCCGAAATAAGCCAGAGCTGTCACCGTGAGCGCCAGTAGAAGTACCGCCGCAATCAATATCGTAACGAAACGGCGACCGCTTGCCCTGTGTTTTGAAACGGGGTTATCAAAAGTATTTTGTTTCGCATCCCTGATCGCCCCAGAATTTATATTGCCGATAGCTTCCAACAGCATCTCAGTTGTCATGGAAAACACCCTCCTTTTCCAGATGTAATAACAGCTTCTGCCTTGTCCTGTGGAGCATGGATTTCACCTTGCTCTGTGAGTACCCGAATTGCCGGCAGATGTTGGAGATAGAATCAAGATACCAATAGCGACAGATAAAAACGCGCATTTCTGCAACCGGCAAGGCTATAACGAAATCATCAATGATTTTTGACAGTTCCGCCATTTCTATTTCTTTATCAACGCTCTGCTCCGAAGGAATACAGTCGGACAACTCGTCAAGGGCGAGCGCGATTTCACCGCCGCCGCGCTTGTCGGTATGCTTTTCCTGCCACTTCTTAATGGATATTCGCCGAGTGATCTTTCCGAGAAATGATGACAGTATAGCAGGGCGATGGGTTGGCATACTGTTCCACGCACCCAAGTATGTATCATTTACGCTCTCCTGTGCATCTTCGGCATTTGCAAGAATGTTGTTAGCGATGGCATAGCAGTAATTCCCGAATTTGGCTGCCGTTTCGTCTATTGCGCTTTCAGAGCGTGTCCAATATAGCTCAACTATACGGCTGTCCTCCATCCTTTCACCTCCGATAGTCTTTAATAGGGCCCTCTACTTATCTACTCCGGAAAAAAGGGTTTCGGTTGCATGAAATGTGAAAATTTATTAATTTTTCTCGTTGTTCAGTTTTATAAGCCAATATTTTTCGCCTGATTCAAGATATTTCTAAAATACGGAGCACATAAATGAGTAAATATAGCGGTTTAGCTACACGGCAACCGCTCTTTATCCCTGCAAATATGTGTGGATCACGGACCTGTACCGGCGCCATCGCATCGCCAGCCTTCCTCAGTCAGGTACATGGGACCCATGTGAAAGTATTCGAAAGCGCCGGATGGAGCGTCGCTTCCTTCATAATCTACCGTATTTCCGGCCATCAGCCAATTTTTGGCCCGGTCGTTTTCCGGAACGAATACCGTGCTGTAGTCAAAATAAAAATGCTCGGTCTCCAGCGCCTTATCCGGATACCAGAAATCCATCGCATCTTCGTTTATGGAAGCGGTGGTTTTGACATAGGTGCAGGCGTATTTGCTGCCGGGTGTCGCCCGCAGCATGGCGTTCTCATATGCGTCCGTCCATGCCTGGGCAATCTCCTGATCGCTTTGCTCCTCATCCGGGATGACGATGTCTCCGCGCAGGCTGCTGATTTCCGCTTCGTCGTACCAGGAGCGCAGAGCGGTAAAGATCGTGCCGTCGAACACAGCGTCGGAACTAAGTACGCCCGCCGAGAGCCAGAAGGTTTTACCGTCCAGCGTGCAAGAAACCAGATCGCTACCCTGCCAGCACTGGACAGCGACGATACCGTCCGGTGATTCCACCTTCAGGGAGTAGGCGGGTTCAGGGGGAAGGGGCAGCCCCGCTTTCCGCATAGGACCAGTCAAAGCTGCTGTCAAAGCCGCTTACCTGGTTCGGGTTGGATGGCACTTCATACCGTCCGCCGCCCACGCCGTCGGCAGCGGTCAGGGTCATGGCTGTGGTTCCGTCGGACACAACGGAATCCAAAACCGCCTGAGCCTGCTCCGACGCAGTGGCAGAGGTGTTATAAGCATCGTTGGCAGTCTGCGCCGTCTCGTCGTCTGATGTTGGCAGCATATCCGAGTTCAGTAGGTTTTCCATAAAAGCGTTCAGAGCATCATTGTGAATTTCCCAGATGCCATCTCCGTATAGATCGGCAGTTTCGCTGTCAAAAGTTATTTCAACAACGTCTCCGCCATAACGCATCAGGTATTCGTGATTACCGCATCTGACCATGACGGATATGATTCCTGGGATTCCGCGCCCTGTATGGATTGTTTCAGGCTCAATGGAATTGAGAATTCCGACAAGCTCTTCAAGCTGTGAATCCGTAACCTCAGATGTGAAACTCTGTTCCTCCCTGATCGTATACGAACACGAACTAACATCCGCAACAGTAACGCTGTTTGTCCATTGGTATGGCGAATCGGCGTATTTATCCTCCGGATTTGTTAAAAGGCATACCGTAATGACGACGCAGACAATAACGGCAGTAATAATAACCCAAGCGGCCGGTTTTTTGAAGTTCATGATGTTTTTTATCCGGCCTTTTGTATTCCCCTCACCAAAAGCCAAGGGCGCACCGGCAAGGATTTTTCTGCCGGTGGCAAGGCTCAGGAGCGAAGAGGAATAATCGGCCCGGATACCGTCGCCCATTTTCTTCATAACTGCTTCATCACAGGACATTTCCATGTCCTTCATGCAGCACACAAAGGCGACCCACACAAGCGGATTAAACCAATGAATTGAAAGCGCCAGAAATGCAACGAGCTTCACAATATGGTCCAGCCGCCGGATATGCGTCTGTTCATGCAGAATGATATAGTCCCGCTCACGTTCTGAAAGCGCGGAGGGCAGATATATTCTCGAACGTATCACACCTATAACAAAGGGCGTTGTGACGTGGTCGGCAAGGTAAATATTTCCCCGAAGCCATACCGCTCCCGTGAGCTTTCGTTTCAGTTTCAGAAGCGAAATAACGCTGTAAATCAGCATTGCCGCGATTCCAGCGAGCCACAGTAGTGTGCCAATTGCCATCGGTTCTTCCAACGGATTGGTTGCGGTTTGTTCCTCGCTCTGCATCAGGGCGTTATTGACCGCATTGCTGATGCCGGAAATTGGAAGGTTGACCTGCTGATTTACATTATGGGCGATATCAGCGGGGATATAGGTGATGCTGTTTTCTGTTACGGTTGGAGAGTTAAAGAAATTAAGAAGTGAAAAATCTGAGGAAAAGGAGACAGGGCAAAGCAGCCGAAACAATACCACCGCCCACAGCGCATAAGAAAATATCTTAGGCGCTTTGCGCAGCGGCAGGCGGATCAGCAGCACGAGGGCAATCACGATCCCCCCAGTAAGGCTCATATTCAAAATCTTCGGCAGCAGCGTATAGCTCAACATAAGCGTTACCTCCTGTTCTCGTCAATGAGCTTTTGCAGCTCATTGATTTCTTTATCAGACAGTTTCTTCCTTATCGTAAACGCCGCCAAAAATTTGGGGAGTGATCCGTCAAAGGTTTCCTCCACGAATTTTTTGCTTTGCAGCCCCTGAAATTCCTCCTTGCTCATAAGCGAAGAAACAACACCGTTTTTATTCTGAAAAATGCTCCGTTCGCACAAACGCCTGAGCATGGTATAGGTAGTTGATTTTTTCCAGCTTAATTCTTTTTCGCAGAGCTTTACCAATTCGCCGGATGATATCGGCTCGCTGTCCCACATAAGCTCCGCAAATTTCGTTTCCATGGCACCCAGTTTATAATCTTCCAAAGTGATGACCTCCTTCGGTTTAATGGGATTAGACCCATATTGAAAGTTTAACTCCATTAAACCAAATTGTCAAGATATAACGAAGACAACTGGCGGGAAAAACTTTGCCCGTAAAATCAATATCAGTAGTAATCTGATTCTATTTTATTTAGATAATAGGCCGTTTTTTCAAGTGCCTCCGCTGCCTGTTACACATAGATTAATTCTGACAAGATAATTTCTTCGGCCTGTGATTTCAACGTGTTCATCAGGCCGACCCATTTCGTGGGATCGCTGGCTTTCAACTGTTCCGTTACTCCGGCTGATTTCGTCAATTCAGGCATTATTGCTTCAAGTCTGTTGTTAGCCGCCTCGTCAATTTCCAGTAAATGAGGACACAACTTTTCACTCAGAACCAGGGCGCTGTATAAAGTGGGGCGGTACTCTTTCAAATACCGTTTTCTCATACGGCCATACTTGCCGACGGGCTTGTCCTGCTGCTCTGCAAGGGTCAGGTCTGGAATGTAATAATCTCCGTTGCGGGAATAAGTTAATTTTCCCATAGTAATTCTCCTTTTCAAAATTATAGTATTCAAACGGTAGGCCGGATTGGTAGAGCGGCTTTTTGAGGTTCTGCTTTTGGTAAAACACCGGTGGGAACAAAGACGCCCTGTGCTATATCTTCGGAACGGATGGCCGCTTTTTTAGCCTCGATCTCAGCCTTTTTCGCCGCCTTGACTTTATTTTCATACCGCTTTTGCACTCCGCTAGCCTTACGTCGCAAGTAGTTCTGATGAAGCCTGTCCTTGCGTTCCTCTTTCTGCCGCAGGGCCTCCTGTTCCTCCAGGGAAAGAGTAGCTTCGCCAAAATGGGGCGGTACATATTTGCCCACAAAATTAAAGAAGATTTCAACCTCCTGCGTGGTGTCCTGACTGCCCTTGCGGTCACGCTCATGGACAGAGATTTTCTCCACGAACTCATTGAGCATAGTGGTTGTCAGGGTGTCAAAGTTCTCATATTTATCAATGAGGGCAATGAATTTATCCGCGGATTTCCGGTTTTTTTCATAACCGTCAATGGACTTTTCCAATTCAGCGATTTCACCGGAAAGCGCCTCCTGCTCTCTGGCGTACTGCGCGTCAAGGGCGGCATACCGCGTGTCCGGTAATTTTCCGAGGGCGTTGTCCTCATAGATTTTGCACATCAGCTTTTCCAGTTCCCCGGCCCGTTTCTGCGCCGCTATCAACCGCTTCCTTTTCTTAGTGATGTCGGTGATTTGCTGTTCGGCCTGTGCCTCCTGCACTGTCTTGATAAACTCGGCCCGGTCATTCTTGGAATACGCCGCGATAGCCCGGAGCGTATCGGCAATCAGGGTCATCACCACATCGGCACTGATGCGGTGCTGTGTGAGGCAGAGCGTCCCGACAGGAACTTTACTATATTGGGAACAAGTATATTGCGGAACGCGCTTGCCGTTGTTGGTGCGGTGAACGTACATCTTGCCGCCGCAGTCGGTGCAGTACATAAGTCCGGTCAAAGGATGGGCCTCGCCCCATCCGTCCGGGTAGCGCTTAACATTGCCACGGATACGCTGCACATTATCAAAAGTTTCTTGGTCGATAATGGCCTCATGGGTATTCTCGAAAATTGTCCATTCGTTTTCATCCACATAGTGGCTTTTCTTATCCTTGAAGTGTTTGCGGGTCTTAAAATTGACTGTGTGGCCGAGGTACTCCCGTTTCTTGAGAATATTCACAATAGTGGATGAACCCCAGCCGTAAATATCCTTAAACATCTTGTTTTTGTTTACGCCCTCACCATGATGCGCCATATGTACAGCGGGGATTTCTACCTTTTCCGATGAAAGTTGCTGAGCGATCTGATATGGGCCGTGGCCCTCCATCGTCATAGCGAAAATTCGGCGCACAACAGCGGCGGCTTCCTCGTCAACAATCCACTGCTCCCGCTTTTCATCGGCCCACAGGTAGCCGTAAATAACCGTGCCTGTCAAATGCTTTCCGGTCATGCCCTTGGCTTTGAAAACAGATTGGATTTTTCGACTGGTATCCCGCACGAAAAATTCGTTCATGATATTTCGGAAGGGAGTAAAATCGTCATCGTTTCTGGCGCTGTCCACGCCGTCGTTGACGGCGATCAGCCGGACGCCCTTTTGCCGTAAAATTTCCATGATCTGGCCGACCTTGAGATAGTCGCGCCCCAAACGGCTCATGTCTTTGATTATGACAGCCTCCACATGTCCGGCTTCGACTTCTTCCATCATGGCGGTGAAGCCGGGACGGTCAAAGTGTGTACCGGAAACGCCGTCGTCGGTAAAATGGGTCGGATGGGAAAAGCCGTTTTGCCGGGCATAATCCTCAAGCATTTGTTTCTGGGATGAGATTTGTCAAGGTGTTTTTCACCCACAAAATCACTAAAAATCAAAAGGTCGTCGACTTTTAAATTAAAAGATAAGTATGAAATCATTGACAGGGAGTTCAGCCCCGTGAGTTGCAGAACCGCATAAGCAGGGGCTGTGTCGGCCTCACGCGTGTGTCTATTCCATATATGCAGACGATTAAGAATATTATCGGCATGAGGTCCTTTGCCAAAATGCCTTTTCTCGCAGGCTCATAAATATCAAAATAAAGCGCACAATACGCACAACGCCAAGGCATTACTGTACCTTTTGCTTTGAAAAACATATTTTTATTTCGACACAAGCCTTTTCTGCGTAATTTTATATGCAGAAGTTTTTGTCGCCGTTTACTTGGCATATACAATGACATAAAACAATTTGCAAATCTACAGAAACATGTGGTATATTTAACCTGAGGATCATGAGAGCTTGAAACTATCGGGTGCTTGATAAGGTGAAAAAATGAGATCAATGGTAAATGGATTAGTAATTGATAAAGCGACTACCCATTTAGGCGCAAAATCTGCCATCATACGAAACTGGATAAGAAAAGACAAAGGAGTACACAAGCGCAAAATACAAAACAGTGGAAACATAAAATATCAAAGTTTGATAATAACTGCGTAAAACTTGAAAAAGCTATGCGGAAAAGTACATACAATATGGTGAAACAAACCTTTATTAGTAAAGTATTATAATTAAGCTTAATTTACAATCTTCGAAAACATAGACGTGATATGTGAGGTTAAACTATGTGTTTATTTTCATTTTCTTTTCCAATCGGTTGGAATGAATTGGGGGTGATTGCCACAACTGCCACAGTTATCGTTGCACTTTATGCCAACCGCAAAGCAACAAAGCAGCTTAAGAGCGCATTAGATATGCAAGAACAATCTAAGAATATTGAGTTGTTTGACAAAAGGGTCTCTCTGACTGAAGCAATCGGCCAAGGTAATCCCGTATCGGATATGTCGTTAAGTTTGCTTTTTGACGAAAAAATATACACACAATACCAGAAGATACACGACCTGCAAGTTCAGCGCAAAAATGCCGAACAAGATAAAAAAGATTTCTTCTATTTAATAGAGACCACTCCAGAAGTCAAAGAAAAAATCGAGAAATATGAAGAAATTATGTCACACCCTGACTGTCCTACAGAAGTATTTGAGGAATTTAAAGAATATTGCAAGTCTCAAGAAATCTCTTATTCTATTACTAGATTGAACGATGATATAAAAACGTATAACTATTCAGAGATATCATTCAGAATAGATACACTAAGTTCCTCAATTAAATCCATGCAAGAATCCCTTACATCTTTAATGAAAAAGCTTATTTCAGAATCTATCAAACCTCTGTCCTCTGTAAAGCTGGAGCAGCGCGTTATTCCCTTTAGTTCAACATCATCAGTTAAAAACAAAAATGGGATATTAAAATGCTAATGACGGGTAGGGATATCTCTTTGTAAGATCGTATTTCATAGTGTAGCGGCATTCTATTACCATGAAAATTTGGTTTATCTTTTTGAATATACTTCGATGATTTACCTTGGGTTTGTAAGTAAATCGCGATGTTATAGAACATATCTCAGGAATTACAAAATATTTGAGCCAGAATAAAAAATGAATGAGATAAAATCTTTCAAACAGTCATTTTACCTGTAGAATATGGATTGAATTAAAAAGTGCAGGGTTGAAAACTTAAGAAAATATAATTTCTATTTTAAGGAGGAGCGTCATGAGAAAGCGGACTATTTCAATCATTCTGGTGTTAGCTATGACCTTGGCCATCACACCATCAATGATGACAACAGCGGAAGCCTATGACATGGGAAAAGCCGGGTACACCCAAAATATATCAGTAGGTAGCGGGCATGTCTTATACGTTAGAAGTGATGGAAGTTTATTTGTATGGGGGAGCAATGGCGATGGCGAATTAGGAGATGGTACGACCATAGATAGCGACATCCCGTTCCAAATAATGAGTGATGTAGCGACGGCTTCTGCTGGAATAGGATTCAGTGTTGCGCTCAAGAATGACGGCAGTCTTTGGTCATGGGGATTTAATGATGGTGGACAACTTGGCGATGGCACAACCGCAAGTAGAAGTACACCTTTAAAAATAATGGAGGGTGTTGCGAGCATATCGGCTGGAAGTTCCCACAGTCTTGCAATAAAAACAGATGGCTCACTCTGGGCGTGGGGAGAAAATTATTTTGGTGAAATTGGCGACGGAACTCGAGATGACTGCTTGAGCCCCAAAAAAATTATGAATGACGTTAAAGCCGCTTCCGCCAGTCCTTCAAATAGTTGGGCGATTAAGGACGATGGGAGTCTCTGGGGTTGGGGCGGTGATTATTACGGACATCTATTTGGCAGCAATAGTATATTTAATAATGTGCCAAAAAAGATAATGGATAATGTTATAGCCGTATCCTCCGCAGGAAGTGCCTGTTTTGTGATAAAGGGCGATGGAAGTCTCTGGGGCTGGGGGCATAATGGAAATGGTTTGCTAGGTGACGGTACGACCACACACAGAAGCGCACCTGTGAAGATAATGGACAACGTAGTGACTATATCATCAGGAACGTCTGCCTGTTTTGCGATAAAGAGCGACAAAACTCTTTGGGGGTGGGGGTTTAATAGTGGATCTCTCGGTGATGGCACGACTATGGATCGAAGCACTCCTGTAAAAATAATGGATAACGTAATGGCCGTATCATCAGGAGTATCATCAGAAACTGTTGCAATTACAGAAGATGGCAGCCTCTGGGCATGGGGCAGGAGCTCATCGGGCCGATTAAGTAGTCATTGGCTCCCCAAAAACACCACACCGGTAAAAGTAACATTTCATGAAAACCTGGGGCTAGATAATTTTGTGAAGACGAAAGTATATGACCATAATAAATTCAAAGATGTTCCTGAGGATTCATGGTATGCTCAAAATGTTGCCACTGCATATGAACTTGGACTTATGAATGGAAACAGCACGACAACGTTTAACCCTACTGGAAATATAACCATTGCAGAAACAATAACTTTAGCGGCACGATTACACAATATATATCATATGGGTAGTGAAAGCTTTGTAATGGGTTCGCCTTGGTATCAGACATATGTAGATTATGCACGACAAAACGGTATAATTTCTGAAGCAGATATAAATTACAATAAGGCAGCGACAAGGGCTGAATTTGCTACCATTTTGTCAAAGTCTATGCCTTACGAGGCGTTGCAAGTAATCAATAATATAGCTGACAATTCCATTCCGGATGTGCCCAATAGCGAAAACTACTCATCATATGTATACAAACTATATCGAGCCGGAATTCTCACTGGAAACGATAATCTCGGTACGTTTAAGCCAGATACCACTATTGGAAGACACGAAGCATCTGCTATAGTTGCCCGGATGGCAATGACAAGCCTACGTAAAACATTTAGCCTCGGAGAAATGCTCGGATCGATTTCCCTGTATCCCAGCACTTTAACAATAGACACCCAAATACCCAGATATGTGAAGGTAGAATATTCATCCGGGGATGGGTCTGGCGAAACTATAACGTGGAGCTCATCAAATCCTCGCGTTGCTTCGGTAGAAGACGGCTGGGTAAATGGAATATTGCCGGGAAAAGCAGTTATCACAGCTAAGACATCAACTGGTCAAACAGCGAGTTGCAATGTGACCGTAGTCTCAAAAGTAAACATGACAATTGCCGGAGTGTACTCGAATATCCGCGATTTGATTGAAGATTGCACTCTTTCGTTATCAAAGGCTTATGATGATGTTCAATATAACAGTCGATTGTGGTCTGCGCGTGGCTATATGTCAGTTGTCGAATCTGGTGCTGAATTAATCAAGTATTATTGTGAGCAAAACACGCACACATCAGCAAAAGCAATAGTAAAAGAGCTGGATAACTTATCGAAAAACGCTTCTGCCGCACAGGATATGATTCAAATATTAGAATCTAAAGGCGAGGGCAACTACAGTTGGACGGATTACACAAATGCTGTTGACTATATTTTAGCTGCGCAAAATAATCTTATTGCTTTTACAAAAGCATTTCCATCAAAATCGGTAGATACAACAATGAACAACGATGTGCAGTATTATTCTGGAACTAGCGTGCCAACATTTGAATGTATTATCGGGGCAGATTGCAAATATACATATTTTCTATCGGTGTCTACAGTAAAGGAAGGGCATCAGAATTATGGCGATCTTTATGAATACGCATACAATGCAGACGATCTGGATAACTATATTGACGCAGTAAAGGCCTTAGGTTGGTATTTATTTGATACGTCGCAAGTTGAAGGTGGTACCCTTTATGCGTTTCAAAAAGAGGGGAAAATGTTTGGAGTATACAGCAAACCATATAGTGGCGTGATTTGGGTTGGAAATTTTACGTGATAGATTCGAATTTTTAGGTTCTGTAAATATTTTTGTGCTAATGTCCAGTCAAGTGTTGGTTGGCAAGTCAGAAAATAAAATGTGCGCTCCTGTGTGGCCTCCTTTCCACCGATAGAAGAAGTTTTACCCACCCCCGCTAAGGCAAGCTTGGCCCCCGGGTGCCGCCTGTAGCCCCGTTAAATAGCCATCCGACATCTAAGAATAAGAACTGCCTCGGGGATTTGAAGTGACCTCGAAAAATTAGACAAATATATGAGTTAAGGCTAAGAGAGCTTGTCGTCTGTGAATATCAGACGACAAGCTCTCTTAGTTTGATAAGGCACAATAAGTTGCGCAAATAAAAAAAGGGGTAGTGTCAAGCATTGGACCTGTTGACAAAGTATCATTCCTAAATGAAAATAGCAATTTGCGCTCAAACACCGAAAAACGCGTCTCTGGAGACAATAGTATAAGCAAAAATGACCCATTGCCTCATTTAGATTTGTGCTATTGAAATAATTATTTAAAAAGGTACTTTGTCAACGGCTCCCTTATTGTGCCTTACCAAAAAAGGTGGACGGGCTCGGGGTTCGTTGAGGCCATCCATGCCGCCCTCCCCTTGACCGAAAATGAGGCATAATTCTTGATTACCTAATGATTTTCTTTGGCGATAGGGTGCCCGTCACCCGGCAAGATAGGTAAATCCTCCTGCCGCCATTTGGAATACCTCTCGTCATAGGCATGGGCGGCGGCAAGCCATACAAGGCGCGGGACACACCATGAAACGATATATCCCGTGCCCTGTATGTAGCCGTCCTGTTTCTCGGTTGCTCCAAGCACGGCGGCGATACTCGCCCCGACGCTCGGCTTTTCTGCGATAATAAGTTGCATTGGTTGTCCTCCTTTTGGTTGTTTTGAGGTTAGGGGTGGTGTATAATTACAAAAGAGATAGGGGGTACTTATGGCACAAGGTATCATGGGCGGGGCAACCTCATATGAAGAACAATCGCTAAAAGATATATTAGACGATATAAACATATGGGTTGAATACACTGAAAGAACAAGAGATTTTATTTCTTCAAACCGAAAAAAATTAAAGGATATTGGATTTTGGGACAAAATACCATTCAATTTTATGATGACTATTGAAACAACTTTATCTTATTGCAGCACTATAATTGGAGACTTAGGGATAGTCCGACAAGCAATATTGAGCAATGTTGTGACAACAAAGGAAGTTCGCTTGATAAGGAAAATAGGTACAAACTCGATTCAATACAATCGTGAATATGGGCGAACCTATAAAGAAGAAAGCCGATGGAAAGATTATGGGAACCCTGATTTTAGATTGGCCGAAGAGATTTACCGAAAAGGTCGGGATTACTTCGTTACTTTGCAGGATGCAACTAATGTAGCTGCTCGAATGGAGGATTATATGAGTGAATATTCTATACACAATAGTATAAATATTGGTGGTGATGCTACCAACGTGTATCTGGTACTCTAAAAACCCATCGAAGGGTCACGAAAAATCCAGCGGATGAGCCAAGGAAAACGCGCCAAGCCAGCACCTGAAAGAAATATGCTATTCTGTGTGAAACAAGGCACAGGAGGCAGTAGGAAAGGTGTTAAGCATGACAGAGGCGCAATATATCAAAGAGCTGTACGAGGTGCAGGGAGTATCATTGCGAGAGATAGCAAAGAGGACAAGACGAGACTTTCGTACAGTACAAAAATACGCTTATCGCGAGGATTGGAACCCTCCGGTAAAATTAAAGATGGAGCCAACAGACTACCCGGTTTTAGGCAAATATATCCCTGTCGTCAACGAATGGATCGAGCAGGATGAAAAGGAGCCGCGCAAGCAGCGCCACACCGTCTCAAAGATATACAGTCGGCTTCAAAAGGAGCACGGGTACGCCGGCAGCTATAGCAGCGTCAGGCGTTATGTCGCCCTGAAGCGTGAGCAAATGAAGAAGTTTCGCGAGGGCTTTCTACCACTTGAGCACCCGCCGGGTCGCGCACAAGTGGATTTCGGAAAATTCAAATATTATGACGCGCTCGGCATCCCGCAGAAGGGGTACGCACTAATCGTGTCGTTTCCAAACTCAAATGCCGGATGGATGCAGGTATATCAATCGGAAAATCAGGAGTGCCTTCTGACCGGACTGAAACGAATTTTCTATCATATCGGCGGAGTGCCGACACGAGTGCTCTGCGACAACATGGCAACGGCGGTAGCGAAGATTCTGAAGGGCAAGGAGCGCGTTGTCTCCGACGGATTTATGCGGTTCATGCTGCATCACCGTTTCGCTGCGGACTTCTGCAATCCGGCGTCCGGTAACGAAAAAGGCAACGTAGAAAACAAGGTTGGCTATACACGCCGTAATATGCTCGTGCCTGTCCCGACAATAACGGATTGGGAGGGATTTAACGCCAAGCTGCTGAAGCTATGCGATGAAGATATGAATCGCCACCATTATGAGCGCGATGTACTCATCGGTGAGCTCTGGGAGGATGAGAAAAAGCATCTTCTCTCACTTCCGGAATATGAATACGAGGTGTTTCGGTACGAGGCATTCTCAGTGGACAAGCAGGGCTTTATCACCATAGACACGGTGCGGTACAGCCTCTCGCCAGAGATGAACGGAAAAACTGTTCAGGCGAAGATATTCTTCAATAAAATTGAAGCGTATTATGACCGGCAGCTCATTAAAACCTTTGTGCGAAGCTACGAGAAGGGCGGCGAAGTCTGCGACTGGCGTGAATACATACCGACGCTTATGAAGAAGCCCGGAGCAATCGAGCACACACGCTTTTTCCGTCAAATGCCGAAGCTGTGGCAGGAATATCTGCAAATGTCCGACAGCCGGGAGCGTAAATCCGCCCTGACCGTGCTTTCCGAAATCGTCAGCGACGGTAACGATGAGCTGTGTGACGAGGCGCTGGCGCTTGCCTATGAAAACGGTAGAGCCGACCCCGACAGCGTACGCCAGTGCTATCTGCTTATCGCTAAACCGGAGGATTATCCCCGACCTCTTGAGCTCTCTACAGAGCCGCCGCCGCTGAATTACCAGCCCGACCTCTCCGTTTACGACGGCCTTATGAGAGGGGTGGCTAAATGATTGAAACGATTGAGCAGACTATGAAGTCGCTTAAACTCGGCGGTTTGGCAAAAGACTGGCGGAATGTCGAGTTTCACGACACCGAGCAGTATGTTCGGGAGTTGCTTGAGGTCGAGGTGCGTGAACGTGAAGCCAACCGCATGGCAAGGCACATCAAGCAGGCGGGATTCCGCGTCATCAAGACGCTCGACACTTTTGTCTGGAAACAGGGAATTGAACTGCCGCAAACGATTGACCGCAGTGGAATCGAAGCGGGTGAGTTTGTTCCTCGACGCGAGAATCTTGTCCTGATGGGTGCGACAGGCACCGGAAAAACGCATCTGGCGACAGCCGTAGCCATGCACCTCTGTCAGCAGGGCAAGCACGTTCGTTTCTACACCGTTACGGCGCTGGCTAACATCCTTCTGGAAAAGAACCAAAAAGGTCAGCTTAACGGGTTCCTGAACTCGCTTCGTAAGGTGCAGGTGCTCGTGCTGGATGAAATCGGGTTCATCACGCTTCACAAGGAGGCGTCAGAGCTTCTCTTTCAGGTCATTTCGGACTGTTATGAGCAGAAAAGCCTGATCATCACGTCTAATCTGGAGTTTTCTCAATGGAATACCGTATTCGGAAACTCAAAGCTGACGGCTGCTCTTGTAGACAGGGTTATTCATCACAGCCATATTGTTGTGTTCTCCGGCCCCGGCCACAGGCTTGAGGAATCTATGCGGCGGCAGAAGGGAGAGAGAGGAAACGGCGGCTGAATATGTTGGGGGCGTTTGAACTACAGCAATCGGCAACCATCGCTACAGCATTCGGTCACGTATTATACAGCGCTTGGTCACTTGAGATGCTGCGTTCGGGCCCGAGATATGTCTTTTAACTTAATATTGGTGTTGGCCCGTGTGCTGTATTTTCTCGCGCACATTCGCTGTACTTTTTCGTTGACAAACACAACCAACGTACAGTTACAGCAAGGGATACATAATGAACTATCCATATCAAATCCTAATATTTCTGAATTGGAGCAACTGATAGAAAACTTGTTAAAAACAACAAATGACAGTTTTTTGGCCGAAGAAATAGAAAGCATTCACGATAATGTTGAGGTCATTCGAGAGGAACTTAGTAAATCAGCCCCCAAGAAAGGTTTTATTAAAACTGCATTATCTGGCCTAAAAGCAATAAAGGGCAGTGCGGAATTTGTTGCTGCTGTTGCTGCAATCGCTCAATTTGTTGCGCCGATGATTGTCTAATCATATATCCGCTTGGAACTACATTTAACCCGCCGCCCACATGGACGGCGGGTTTTCCGTCACTACCGCTATTCCCCGCTGTCCTCCTGTTCATTTGTGCCATAGTCGGAATAATCTTCGTCGCCGTCAAGATCCAACTCGTCAAGGTCAGCAAGGCCTGTGCCGCCCCGAACGGCCTGTTTTGGGTTTAGGATTTTGAAATAGTAGAACGCGCTGCCACCAGCCGCCAGCGCAAGCACAATGAAGATGATACCGCCCATGCCGCCGCTTTTCTCGGCTTCCGGCTCCGGCTCGGCGGGTTCGGGTTACGGGTCAGGCTACGGCTCCGGGGTAACGGGCGCGGGTTGCGCCGGTATAGTGTCCATATCCTCAATGAGAGCTAACAGATCGGCTTCATCCACCATGTTCAGAAAATACACATTTTCGGTATCGCCCGCCCGGTCAATGATGATATAGAAGTAATTGCCGTCCTTTGTAATGACGGTAATAGCTGCCCCAGCTCCGGGGTGAGAGGCTACTGCGCATCCTGTTGCTGTGGGTTTGTAAAACCGGCTCCGGGTCGCGCTTGCTGATACGTTCGGTTGCGCTGGTGGCGCGGTTTTCTTCAAATGCGCCGTCGCAGGCCACCTTCTGCACCCGCTCGTCACGGAGTTTTAGCTCCCGGTTATCTCGGTCTATGGTTCGTCACCTCTTGTTTTTGTGCTTGAAAAAAGCGCCGCATTTGCGATGCTTTTACACCGAGCTATGGTTTTATTGTAATCTCAATTCCATTAGAAAACTCATTACATTTTGATGTTATCAATCCTTTGTTCTTTTTCATCCAGTTTTGCGCTTCTTTAATTTGGACAGGTGCAATTTTACCTGACTTAGCAAGGATTTCACCATCATCTATTGCGATGGACATTGAAGCGGAAGCTGTTTCAACGTGCAAATGGGGCTTGTGATGTCCAGAATTTTCATTTGTTCGCACGATAAATTTTATACCATCCAAACGCCCCACTTGAACAAACTCTGAAATGTTCCTAAGATATAGCGCCCATTCTTTTAGCAGATTTATCTCGTTTTCAGACATAACGCACCCCCTAATTAATAATATATAGTTTGCCTTTTGTCGCAGGACATCTAAGCGTTCCTTTTCGCTCTGCATAATAAAAGTATCCATCATACACTTCGACAACTTCATGGATATCAGGGTCATATTCAGAGAGTTGCCCGTTCAAAAAGAACACTTTTACATCAGGATTTTCGACAATGAAAATTTGTATTTGTCTTGCTGTATAGGAGTGGCCTTGTTCCAGTCCGTGTGGTATTTCGCGTTCCATATAAGCGCCCATAGTGTCATCTCCTTTATTAAACTGGGTTTATTGTACCACACCCTTCTCCCCAAAAAAAGGGCGAAAGCGCAAATGCCGCCGCTAATCGCTTTTCGTTTATCCTCCCGCCACTTCCAATGGGTGCGTCGTCATATGCTAAAGTGAAAGCACATCACAGTATGCCTATGAGGTATAATATGCGCTGCAGTCGTTTTGAATAACGAACCCGCTGCTGGTCGCTCACAGCGTGTCGCAATTTCTATCGCAAAGATGGTCAGCGCTCCCAATCCCGACTTTGCTTTTTCTTAGGTTGCTGGTCACGAGCTTGCTGCTGTTTCTGCTTCATTCGTTCACGGATGGAACGGGATTCTGCTTCCTCGCCAAGAAGATTTGCCGTTTTTCGCTTACTATCGAACAATGTCATAGAATTGTAGGAGTTGCCGTAGGTGTTCTGCAAACGGCGAATAACACTCTGCTCCTTGTTGGGGCGAAGTGCCTGACGTGCTTCGAGCAGCTCCAAAGGCCCAAACTCTGCCGCCTGCTCCCGCAACTCAGCGTACTGTTGCAAAGCTGCGTCCAGCTCGGCGGCGTATTTTTTCTCCTGCTGATCTAACTTTTTTAGGCTTGCTTCCGTTTCTGCAATATCCCTTTTCAAGGTAGAGATACTGCTGCCATCGGCACATTGGAGATTTTGAAGCGACAGCGATTTCTCGAAGCGTAGTTCCTCTAAAAACTCGGTCAGTTCCGCAATCCGGGCAGCAAGCTCCCTGTGTTTCGGGATATTCAAAAATGGAATGTCCTTCTTGTCGGCAAGGAGAGATTTGCGCTCTTTTGTCTTGTCCTTTATTTGCTCCGCGAGACGACCGTACCGCTTTATTTCAGATTGTACAGAGGAGAGATAGCCCTTCGCCTGCTTTTGCCCGGTGCGGATATGCCCTAATTGATAGCAAAAGATCATCACATTCTGCCGCACATTTTCCATTGCTTCGGCTATGGCAGGAATGGTATTCTTTACTGCCTGCATCAGCTTTTTCATCGCTGCTTTCAATTCCCGCAGCAGGGCATTATCTGCTTTTATCTGCCGGTTGAGTTCGCAGCGGTCGGATACAATGCCCTTGTTTTCCAACGCACGGGCAATCACGCCCTCATGGATAGTCGGCTGTTCGTCAATGCCGCGCTCAGCATGGCTACGGTGGTCTATAGTTTCATCTATGCCTGCCCGTGCTAAAAAGCGGTTTGTTGTTTCTGCCCATGCCTTGCGCCAAAGCACAAGCTGTTCGTCACTGTTCCACCGCTCGGAGATAGGATTCTGCCGCCCGAATTTGGTGCTTTTGGGGTATTTGGACATGCGCTCATAGCCATGTGCTTCGGCTTCGGAGCGTGGCATATACATCTTCTTTTTGCCCGCCGTGTACTGATACTGCTTTTCCCAACCGTCACTCTGTGCCGCCCTAAACTCAGCGGCAGTAAATCCCTTTTCTTCACCGTTTTTTACGCAGAGATATTCTTTCTCGGTCTTGTATTGCCACTTGCCCTGTTCGTCCAGAGGGCGCACCGTCAGCATGATGTGGGCGTGAGGATTGTGACCGGGCGGATTGGGGTCATGAATTGCCACATCTGCACACATCCCATCAACAATGAAGCTGTTTTGAATAAAATCGGCCAGAAGCTGTTGCCATTGTTCTTTGCCCAGCTCAACGGGCAGGGCAGCCACGAACTCACGGGCAAGGCGGCTGTCCTTGGTCTTTTCGTTTTCCTCCACGGCGTTCCATAGCAAACAGCGGTCTTGCCATTCGAGAGGTGCATACTCCGTCAGAAATATCTCTCGCCATACAAGCCCTTTCTTGCGTGTGAAATCGTGCCGTACTCCATCGTAGTCGTTGAGGATGTTGGTGCAGCTCAGATATGCCGCAGCAGCCACGGCAGATCGTCCCGTCCCCCGGCTGACAACCTTCGCTTCCAAGTGATATATCGCCATTAACGTTCACCGTCCTTTCGTCCTCGGTTTTTGTTTCTTTTTCGAAAAAAGAAAATGACCCTTATTTGAAATGAGGGTCATATCTGCGACAAAGCTGCCGGTGGCAGGTTTTCGCAGGCAGACGGCAAAGGGTGTGCGTTAAACGCAGACCCTTTAACCGACTGCGTGGACAATGATGACAGTTCAGCAGAAATGCAGCATTGTCCAAAGGCTTCCACAGAAGCCGCATCCCCCTCGGAGAGCGCACGACCCGACCAACGGGAGGGATGCCACCGCTGGCGTAGCCAGTGGTGAGTAAGTGCGCCCTTCGGATAAGACGCCCCGGTTGCCCGGAGCGCCTCCGCGTCTTGTGTGGCTCATTTTCGTAATCTACATAGATAATCCTCCAGTTCATCGAGATCCATAGAGGCTGTCTGAGGGATTGCTTTCTCCAAAATCGCGCCCTCCTGTATGAGCCGCCGGGTGCGAGCCTTGCGTTCCTTTACTCGGTCACGCGCCTGCGCCTCCTCAAAGCGGTGTCTGGCTTGTAGTAATTTCTTCTCATTCTCGGTCATAAAAATCCTCCTGTGGTATTAAAAATAGGCATATTTGGTAGTAGCCAGATACTAAATGTTCGTCCGTTTGGCATCGGAATTTTTACAAAATTTGTTATAAAATCGTTGTGGTAGTAAAAATGCCTCTGTTTGGTATCGGTGTAATACCAAACAGAGGCAAAAGCAGTATCAAAAGCTATCCACGAAATCCATAGCGGCGTCCAAGGTCTCGATGCCCGCTTCCTGTCCAGCGGCGGCAATAGGCTGAACGCCCTGCATGAGCTGCAATATCGCGCCGAGATTGGCTGGAGCGGATTGCTGTAAGCTCTGCCGGATGGTATCGCGTATTTCCTGTAAAAAGGCCTCCTCTTTTTCCCTCGTCTCCAAATAGGGGTCTGTGTCGAGCAGTTCCAGTCTTCCGAAATAATCGTTGACGGCGACTACGACGGCCTTGCTGAAGGAGCGGTGTTTCTTTTTGTCCAGCCGCCGCAGATACTCCCACGCCCGTCGGTCATCATCGTCGTTTAGATTCAAGCGCAGGGTTGTTGTATAAACGCTTTTCATACGATACGACCTCCCTTATGGAGCCGTTGCGCGGCCAGAAGCTCGTAGCCCTTGGCGGTAGCACAGATGTCATTGTTGATGATTACCCGGTCTTTTTCGTATGCCCCGAAATTCTTGACCATGCAGCTTCCGCCGCCGACCACATAGAGACGCATCAGCTCCGGGTCATATTCGTGCTCACGAAGCCTGCGGAAGATGCCGGCCACATACTCCACCGCCGTATCGCGAATCGCCGTCAGATACCTCTCGCTTATATCCGCTGTACCATGCCGAATGACGCGCTCAATCACGGAATCGTCCACCGCCGCGCCGAACTGCCGCATCAGGTTCTCCCGGACGGCCAGCATACACTGGTGCGTCCCGTATTTCTCTGTGAAGCACTTGCTTTGCAGCGGGCGACACTCATTGATATACATGACGTTCATCGTCCCGTTGCCGATGTCGCAGAGCATATTGATGCCCTTGAACTCCCGAAGCCTGTCTGCCACGGCGGAGAAACCCTGCGGGAAAACATCCGCGCCCATGAACTCCACATGGTAGTCCGCTCCACGGAAGCTGAAATCTGCGGTTTCATTTTGCAGGAGATATGCCCGAAAACTGTCCTTTTGTTCGCTGACCCATGTTAGAGGCAGTCCAGCCGCAAGGTGAACGCGGGCGGCGGTCTGCTTGCGGATATTCAGCTCCCGCGCAACGGCAGCGAGCGTGAGGATATAGTAGTCCATATCCAGCATCTTATCCGCCGCGAACTCCCTATGCTCCTCGCCGATGAGATAATACTTACCATCGTAGACAAGCAGATTGCTCTTGAATGTCGGCTCTTTGTCGTAAATGGCAACGCCGGTTTTGAAACAGCAATGGGCGGTCTTGATATTGCCGTACCCGTGGTCGATGCCGATGATAATGGGATTGGTATTTGTGTTGTAGTTGTTCATAAAATTCATATTGTTTCCTTTCTTCTGCTTTGCGACAATACAATATTTGTTTATTTTAGTAAGTTGCCATTTTGACAACTTGCCACTTGAATAGGGGTCTGAGTGAAAGTTTCCAAATTGGGAACTTTCAGTTTCGGAGCAATAAAAAAGCGGCCTATGATTTCTCATAAGTCGCAGGTAAGGTAGATACTCGATTACATTTGTTGCTGACACCTCAAGTTCCCAATTTTGGAACTTGAGGTGTCAATGGTCTTTATGCGATTTTTTCGCTATTTCTTAGTGCGGCATTTCGCACTCGCTGACCTTCGAGGTGTCCTTCGTATCTGCAATCCTCGCAACAATACTTAACATCAACCCTCGTTGTAGTGAAGGTTTTGCCGCAATACTCGCAGACGCACTCACGGCTTTTACTTTCCGCCGCCTCCTGTCGGTAAAACTTCGCGCGGCAGTTTACCCCGCAGAACAAAGTGTTTGACCGCTTGGATTCAAAGGTTTCGCCGCAGCATTTGCATACAAGTTTTAGAGGCTCGCCGGGAGTGCGAACACCCGCCTTGATTTGCTGATAGCGTTCTCTGCTCTTGATGCGGTGTCTGCGTAACTGCTCCTGCCGCTTGGCCTCCGCTTTTGTCAGCTCCGGGGCGGGAAGGTCGAAGCGCCCGATAAACTTCAAATGAATCTCAATTTCCTGCGTCCGGTCGCCGTCAATCTTCTCCGGCGCATGGACGATGATTTTATCAATAAACTCGTTTATCATCGGTGTGGTCAGCTCGGAAAAGTCTGTGTATTTCCTGGCAAGGGCAAGGAACTGCTCCACTCGGTCGGTATCCTCCGCAAAGGCGGATAACCGTTTCTCAGCGTCGGTAATGGCGGTTTGAAGCGTCTGCTGCTCCGCCTCATATTCCGCAAGCAGACTGTCAAAGCGTTCGTCGGAAAGCTTACCCACTGCAAAGGTCTCGTACAGCTTTTTGATGATGCCGTCAAGATTATCGACGCGCTTCGTATTCTTGTTCAGCTTGCGCCTTATATCCTTGGCGGCCTCCGCCTGTCTGAGCTGCGATGCCGACCGCACCTTCTCCATAAACTCGTCCTGATTGGAAATAGCGAAGACGCTGACGGAGCGGATGGTGTCCAGCAGCAGGGTGCGCAGGGATTTTGTCGTGATATAGTGGCCGTAGCAGTCCTTCGCATGCTTTTGGTGAGCCAGCGTGTAAGAGGAACAGTCGAAGAAATCCGATGGGTATTGGTTTTTCTTGGCGTCGCCTCTTGAACGGTGGTTATACATCTTCTCGCCGCAGTCGGCGCAGTATAAAAGGCCGGTCAGCGGGTTTGCCACGCCGAAGGTGTCGATGCGCTTGGGCGTTTTTCTCAGCTTTTGTGCAAGCTCCCATGTTTCCTTGTCAATGATGGCTTCGTGGGTGTTTTCAAAGATCAGCCAGTCCTCTTTTGGATTGGGTGTGGCGCTTTTGTCTTTGTATGATACCTTATGGGAACGGAAATTAACCGTATGCCCAATATATTCCGGCTTGGATAAAATCTGACCGACGATATAGCCGCTCCAGTTATATGGGTTTGGGAACTCCTCTTTGCTTTTCCAAACACCCAGGCCCTTTCTTGCGGCATAGACGGCAGGCGCTTCCACCTTGTCGTCGAACAACCGCCGGGCGATCTCATAGGGGCCGAAGCCCTCGATAGTCAGGCGGAATATCCAGCGCACAATGGCGGCGGCCTCCTCGTCGATCAGCCGGTGGTATTTGTCGGCGGGGTCTTTCCTGTATCCGTAGATAGCGCTGTTCGTCGTAGGCTTGCCGGTCTCGCCTTTTACCCGAATGGCAGTGCGCTGCTTGCGGCTCAAATCCCGCAAATACCACTCGTTCATGATGTTGAGAAACGGCGCAAACTCGCTGCTGTTCTGGTCGGCGCTGTCCACATTATTGGCGATGGCGATAAAGCGGACGCCGTGCTGCCGGAAGAACACCTCGGTGTAAAAGCCCGTTTGCAGGTAATCACGACCGATTCGGCTCATGTCCTTTGCAAGGACGCAGCCGACCTTTCCGGCCTCGATATCCGCAACCAAGCGCTTCCAATCCGGGCGCTCAAAATTGCCGCCGCTCCATCCATCGTCCGTATAATGGACACAGTTTTCGTAGCCGTTCTGAGCGGTGTAGGTTTCAAGGTATCTTTTTTGGTTAATAATCGAGTTGCTATCCCCGGTCAAATCATCGTCACGGGATAACCTCTCATATAGAGCTGTGATCTTTCCTTCAGTCTGTTTTGTCGCCATATCAGGCGCTCCTTTCAGACTGTCGGCTCATTTGTGGTGATTCCATTATACCACATTCGGAGCCGTTTTCCAGCGCTTCATTGCGAATCATCCGTAAAATCTTATCCTCCATCGTCTCCTGCCCGGAATCGCAGAACACGACTTTTACCCGATAGGTGGTGGAGCCGATGCGTCGGGTAACATAGCTGTAATTGTGCTCGCCGGTCTGGTTTGTATTGTTAATAGAGTACCTCTCTTTCTGTTGCGCGTCCGGTGCAACTGCGGTATAATTCTTGGTAGTGACGGTTCCTCTCGCTGTAATCTGCCAGTGTCTTTATTTAGTTGTCTTTGGGCAATAAAAACCGGCCCCGCCGCCCATTTCTGAGCGGTGAAGCCGGTCTCGCGCCGCGCCGCATATTTCTGCGCATCTCTCCCTTCATAGATGAAAAAGTAATCCATATATTCTGAGGTTGGATTACTCCCTCTACTTATAGGAGAAAATAGCGTGTCAAAACGGAACTGTTTTTCGGAGAATTAAAAATAATTTTTGCGGGGAGGTAAGGTCAGCGTGACAGAGGATGAAATGAGCCTTGAGGAATACACCGAATGGCTGTATGAGCAGGGCTTGGGGCATGAGGTCGAAGACGAACCTGATTATGAGCAAGATGAAGAAGATGATGTTCTTGAAGAAATTCCCCGCCTAAGCGCAGAGGAAAAGCTTGCCGCTGATCTCGCTGCCGAACGTGACGATGAATTGGAAATCAGTCTTCGCCTTGACGATCATCCGGAGGAAGCGCCGCCTGAAACCGAGGAAGCCGAGAACAAGGAAAGCGTCAAACGGGAAATGCTCAAGAACGCCATTGAGCGGATCGAGAACGCGGCACGAACACAAGCAGATTTCGAGGATGTAGTCAAGAAGTGGGATAAACTTGAGCAAAACGAGGCCCGCAGGCTGCGTTATCATGAGACAAGCCGGGGCGATGTACCTCTTGAGTTTGACAAAGCCATGGACGGGGTTATCTTTCCTCTGTCGTTTATGGAGCCGCGCTGGAAGCAGATTCTGAGCGGCAATTTCCTTGAGGTCATACACGATTGCCCGTTCGAAATGGACGAGCTTACCGCCGACGTCATCATAATAGAGCTGCTGCGCGGCATGAGAGACGACCACAAGGAGATATTTTATTGGCATTTCATCCGGCAACGATCCTGCGCAGAAGTCGGTCGAATTAGAGCGCAGACGGACAGAAACATCCGAAAGACGAGGGGCGTCATCCTCCGCAAGCTCAGAAAGCAGCTTCAAAAGGCGCTATGCGGCCGTCAAGAGGCCGGATATATGCTGACGCTCCGGCAGCGCAGATTTCTTGAGCAAATGGAGGCGGGCGCTATTGACGGAGGCGATGCGGACTGATACAATAGTAATATTCAAATTAAGTATTAAGATTACATCGGGAGGCGCAGCATGAACAACCTCTTTAAGCGTTCGAGCTCTCATTGGGTGCGATATGACAAATATGAATTAAAAGAAGCCGGGAACGGCAAGCTTTATGTAACTCCCGCTGAAAATGCTAAGCCGGAGGTCTATGACCCGCTAAAAAAAGCGGACACCATGGTATTGGACGCGCTGAATGTCGGGCTAATGATGATGAAGCGGGCGGAGGACGCCAAGGTTGCGGCCGCCGTGATGGAGTTTGTCACGAATTACGGTCTGCTGGGGCTTATGACCGCGCTGCCGACTACGCCAACGTTTATGGATTACGAAGCAGTCTACCTGCCGAAGAACAAGTTCATCAAGCAGGAGACGCTCTCCACCGAGGATTATCTCATCAACTTCTATCCCTTCGACAAGCCGGAGATTAAAAAGCGGGGCGTGGAATCCCGATGGGATGTCGGCGGCGACAGGGACATGATCGCGCTTGCCATGACGTTTGCGGATAAGCCGATGGCGGTCAATATGTGCTTGCAGCGGGAATATGCCGAGCCTTACGACTGGCTGGCGGCACAGTTCAAGGATTGGGCGTTTATCTTCTGCACATCCATCTACTACTACGACGACTACGACAAGATAGACGAGGACACGCGGAATATATACCGGCAGGCGATGGCGGCCTTTGACGGCATCGCGCCCAGCTACCACATCGCGCTTCTTGAGAGTCCGACCATCGTATGGGATTTTCAGTCGCTTTTGTTGGGTATCCAGATGATGTTCAGCTTCGCGCTCACGGACGGGCAGAAGCCGCTTCGCTCCTGTAAGCATTGTCAGAGGGCGTTTATGGCAAGCAGACCCAGCGCCGCGTTTTGCTCCCCGCGCTGCAAAAATCAGTACAATGTATATAAGAGCCGGGCGAAGGATAAAAGCTCGGAAACGGATTGATAGGATAGGAGGCGCAGAACATGAGCGATGAACACGCCCTCACTCCATATGAGAGCAGGGAGATATTATTTTACAGAACGGATAATGGGGACGTTCGGGTTGAAATTTTATTGTTCCGTGAAAACCTGTGGCTGACGCAGGCAAAGATGGCGGAACTGTTTGACGTGCAGAAAGCAGCCATATCTAAGCACTTGAAAAATATTTTTGAGGAAGGCGAGCTGGACAAGGCCTCAACCGTTTCCAAAATGGAAACAGTTCAAAACGAGGGCGGACGCATGGTCAAACGCACTCCGGATTTCTATAATCTGGACGCCATCATCGCCGTCGGATATCGCGTTAATTCAAAAAAGGCTACCATGTTTCGCATATGGGCAAACAGAGTTTTGAAGGAGTACATCATCAAGGGCTACGTCATGGATGATGAGCGTCTGAAGGAGCCGGAAAACTTCTTCGGCAAGGACTATTTTGAGGAGCAGCTGGAGCGCATCCGTGACATCCGTTCCAGCGAACGGCGCTTCTATCAAAAGATAACCGACATCTATTCGCAGTGCAGCGCCGACTATGAAGCAGTCAGCCCTATCACGCAGGATTTCTTCGCAACGGTTCAAAACAAGCTGCATTTTGCCGTTACCCATCACACAGCGGCGGAAATTGTATACGACAGAGCGGACAGCGCGAAAACGAACATGGGCTTAACTTCATGGAAGAACGCCCCGAAAGGGCGCATCCGCAAATCCGACGTGACCATTGCAAAGAATTATCTGAACGAAGCCGAGCTTGGCAATCTCAATGAAATCGTCACCATGTATCTGGATTACGCCGAGCGGCAGGCACGGCGCGGCAATATCATGTATATGCGTGATTGGGTGGAGCGGCTGGACGCCTTCCTGCAATTCAATGAGGAAGATATTTTGCAGAATAAAGGTACTGTCACAGCTGCCATAGCGAAGGCGTTTGCCGAGAACGAGTATGATAAATATCGTACGATTCAGGATCGCCTGTATCAAAGCGATTTTGACCGTTTGGTTGCAGACACTGAAAAGGGCAAAGAATAAGCAAAGCCCACGCTTCCGATTTTGTTTTATCGGAGGCGTGGGCTTTAGTTATACTGTTTACAGGGAATACACCAGTTCGTGCAGGACGATTTCTTCCGCCCAGTTGCGGATGTTGTTCATGCGACACACCCATTCCATTTGGTCGGCGGCTTTCAAAACTTCGGTCACACCCTCTTGCTTTGCCATAGCGGTACAAATGGTCGCCATGCGCTCCTTGCAGCTTTTGTCCGTTTCCACCAAGTCCTCAAACAGTTTCCCACTGGTCAGCAAATTTGTATAGAGGACGGGATGATGTTCTTTCAAGAAATGATGGCGCATATGCCCATATTTTCCGACCTGATAATCCGAGGCTTCGGGTAACTCAAGGTTGGGAATGAAATAATCGCCCTCTTGACGGTATGTGCCGCCCATTTGCTCAAAGAACGATTTCATAGTTTTCGACTCCTTTTTGTGTTGAATTTACAGCGGTTATAAGACTTTTTTCCCCTTTCCTATAACTGCCGTTCTATTCACCACAAATGAGCCGCAGTCATATGTATTAGGTGGCAGAAACCACCCTCTACATAGTAGCTCTTGGTGGGATATGCTGTTGCTTTCGCCTTGCAGTTCGTCGTCGCGGGATAACCGCTCGTATAGCGGAGTAATTTTGCAGTTGCTCATGCCCTTGCCCTCCTGTATGTAAAATGCCCTAAGTGCTTTCACTAACCATGACAAAAATCATGATTAATAAGCCTCTTAGAGCATATAACTCCGCTGGCCAGCTTAAACTTCTTATACTGGCGCACGGCGAAGTGGGTGGGCTTGCGCTTTTCCAGTCCGGCCATCATGTAGTCCACGGCATTTTTGAAGTTTTCATCATCCTCCCGCGTTTCCATGCTGTTAATCATATCCACAAGGGTGTTGATGTTTTTGTCCTCCGGCTTGCCCTCAAAGACGATATACGCCACAAGGGCGCAGTACAAAAGCGTCTCCGCTTTCGTCCAAAACTCGTCCCCGTCCTTGCCCTCGCCCCGCGTGTTGGTGATAAGTGCGTTGACAAACTTCAAGATGTCGCTTTCCGTTTTCAGATAGGCCAGCGGGTTATAATGCATGGATTTAGAGAAGTCCACGCTGTTGAACACCTTGATTTTGTACCCCCGCTTTTGCAGGAAGTGGCCGACCTGCCCCATGACGCCGCCTTTCGGATCTACGCAAACATAGCTGCAACCGCCGGTTTTGCTTGCGCTGGCCTGTAAAAGCTGCGGGGTGAGCCAAAACCGGGTCTTGCCGCTGCCGGACGAGCCGATAACACAGGCGTTGAGATTGCGGGCGTTGGCCGGATTTTTCGGGCGGGTGTTCATCGTCAAAAACTCCGTCCCGGTGAGGATGATGTTATTCTCAAAAACGGGGTCTATAAAAGGCTTGATGTCCTTTTCTGTACCCCAGGAAGCGTTTTGTCAAGTACCTTTTTATATTTATGGACGCTTTTTCTATAGGATATTTTCACTTTTAGGCAAAGAAAAAACAGTAAACCTTTTTTGATTTACTGTTCCTGTGTTAGTTTGTATTGAATTGTTAGTTTAACAAGTTGAGAATGTCCTACTTGTAATACTCTTTTATTTTACATGCATATTCAGTCAAAAGACTCTTTGAATAAATTTTTTCATTCCTTGAATTTCTAACTTCTTTCCAAAGAATAGAAGCTACTTTTAATTTGTTCGAATAGTTGCAACTATTTTCATCTGCACAAAAGTCCTTCAAAAATTGATTCCATTGACAAACCGAGTTATCATACTTGGCATAATCTGATTCACCATAATAAACTTTGAGCAAATCTTTTATTGTAAATTTTATATCTTTTTCTTTTTTTACTTTTCTCCAAGCAGTTGCCATATCAGCATTAAATTTAAAAGGTGAAACATCGGTTAAAATTGAGAAATATTCTCTGAATTTTGCATTAAAAGAAAAGCCACATTCAAGTAATGGCGTATCTAATGTAATAGTCTTCACTTGTTTCTTGTCGTTTTTTATTGATGACTTTTTAATTAAATTACCCTTAAAGTACTGCTCAATAATATAATTGAGTTCCTGTTTTGTACCTTTATATTCTAATCCTAATGATTTACATATCTGTGAAAGTTCTTCACGATACCAATAGTGTTTATTAAATTCATCAAACGATGTAATTTTATCAAACTCAGGTCTACTTTCTATCAATATTTTATCTCCTCAAATTTATTTAATAATATGTGCAGTAATAATTGTATAACTATATGAATTGATAGTAATTTTGATGTTTTCAACCTCACAATACCAATTTTTACCTTGTTTGTATATATTACAATTTTTATCTAAAATCTTATTGATACAATACTTTACAACATCTTCTGTAACTATTTTTAAGTTCCTTTTAATTCTATCAATACCCATTTCAGTAGTGTTGTGGTCAAGCATTTTTGTAACGCCACAGTCTAATTTAGCTTAACGAAAATCTGACCTCAAAAGGCGTTAGATAATTGTTATATGAATGCGGGCGGATTTGATTGTACCAAAGATATGCGTACT
>ENA-UOXR01000465-UOXR01000465.1-bioreactor-metagenome-genome-assembly--contig:-NODE-465-length-50065-cov-9.521876_pt1 | contig 50065 bp, 56 predicted proteins | sample MGYA00238164_ERZ764825 | MGnify/ENA primary metagenome ERZ764825 (study PRJEB28920, sample SAMN05720171) | bioreactor metagenome | isolation source: Anaerobic biogas reactor | place: USA:Washington... | reverse complement strand
ATCAGAGAAGGTGGCCGCACAGTTGGATCCGGGGTTGTAACCAGCATCGATTAAGCAAATATTAAATAAAACTCAAAAGGGACAGGGATCGTATGGTTCTCTGTCCCCAAACGCGAGGATGCGTGTAAAGAATGAGCCCAGGCTAAGGAGGTTTAAATTAGAGTGAGTGGCCAGCAAAAAGTTAGAATCCGTTTAAAAGCATTTGATCACAAATTATTGGATCAATCATCACAAAAAATTGTGGAAACCGCCAAGAAAAACGGAGCTGTAGTTTCCGGCCCAATTCCCTTGCCGACTGAAAAGAGTATCTATACCATCTTACGGTCGCCCCACGTTAACAAGGATTCCCGGGAACAGTTTGAAATGCGTACCCATAAAAGACTTATAGACATACTGGATCCTAATCCGAAGACGATCGATGCTCTGATGCACCTGGATTTACCTTCCGGAGTAGACATAGAGATAAAATTGTAGGTGAGGAACCGGTGCTGCGAGGCCAGTGGGTAAAATGGTCTTAAGGCAGTAAATTACCGGATTGAAACAGAGGTGATGTTGGAGTACCCGCTTCCAACCACTCACCATATATCTGAACCAGGAGGTAAATAAAGGTGATAAATAAGCTAAACAAAGCCCTGATGGGCACAAAAGTAGGCATGACCCAAATATTTGATGAAAATGGCAAAGCCATACCGGTTACAGTTGTAGAATCAGGTCCCAATATCGTTCTGCAAAAGAAAACGACCGAAACTGACGGTTATAATGCACTGCAAATGGGGTTTGGCAATATCAGGGAAAGACTGGTTAACAAACCTGAAACGGGACATTTTCAAAAGGCTAAAGTCAAACCCGTACGCTATGTTAAAGAATTCCGTCTTGATAACGTGAATGATTATGAAATCGGGTCAGAAGTAAATGTAGATATATTCGCTCCCGGAGAAATCGTTGACGTGATAGGAACATCCAAAGGCAAGGGTTTCGCCGGAGGCGTTAAACGTCATAATTTTGCTCGTGGTTCCATGGGCCACGGCTCCAAATATCACCGGCGTCCAGGTTCCTTGGGAGCCAAAGGGCCGGCTCGAGTATTTAAAGGACGCAAGTTGCCTGGTAGATTGGGTGGAGAACGGGTTACCGTACAGTGTCTGCAAATCGTAAAGGTCTATCCGGAAAAAAACCTTATCCTGATCAAGGGTGCAATACCTGGGCCGCGTAAAGGTCTGGTTATTATCAAGAATTCTGTCAAGGCATAGCTTTATGTGAAGGAGGTTAGGAAGATGCCTAAAGTTGCGGTATATAACATGCTCGGAGCCCAGGTTGGAGAAATCGAATTAAATGATGACGTTTTCGGAATAGAGCCTAATAAAGCAGTCATGTACGACTTCATTAAGATGCAATTGGCCAACAAACGCCAGGGAACCTCATCCACTAAGACCAGGACCGAAGTAAGAGGAGGGGGCAGAAAGCCCTGGAGACAAAAAGGAACCGGCCGTGCTCGCGTAGGCAGCAGCAGAAATCCGGTTTGGAGAGGCGGCGGGATTGCTTTTGGGCCCAAGCCCAGAGATTATTCCTATAAACTTCCCCAGAAGGTCAGAAGGCTGGCTTTAAAATCAGCTCTGTCCAGCAAAGCTCTGGATAATAAAATTGTAATTGTAGATGAATTTAATTTCGATCAGCCCAAGACCAAAGTAATGGTGCAAGCTCTGGAAGCTTTGAAAGTAGGCAAAAAGACTTTGCTTATCACTGCAGATGGGAATGTTAATGTGGTCAAGTCAGCCAGAAATATCGAAGGCGTAAAACCGATGCGGGCTGATTTCATTAATGTTTACGATATATTGAAACACGATACCCTGCTCATGACCAAAGATGCAGTAGCCATGGTAGAGGAGGTATTTGCATAATATGAAAGACTATCGTGACATCATTATCAAACCAGTAGTAACCGAAAAATCCATGGATCTGCTGGCGGATAACAAATACACCTTTATTGTTGATAAAAAAGCCAATAAAACCGAGATAAAAAATGCGATCGAGAATATTTTCAAAGTTGAAGTTGCCAAAGTGTATACCATGAATATTAAAGGAAAACCCAAACGCATGGGACGGTTCGAAGGTAAAAGACCGGACCGCAAGAAAGCTGTCGTAGCCCTGAAAGCAGGTCAAAAAATACGCCTGTTTGAAGGAATGTAGCAAAATTAGATCGGGAGGATTGCTCCGATGGGTATAAAAAAATACAAACCAACAACACCCAGCAGAAGACATATGACAATAATGACTTTTGATGAACTTACCAAAAAGGAACCGGAGAAAAGTCTTACTGTCAGTCTGAAAAGCAAGGCGGGAAGAAATGCACAGGGAAGAATGACCGTCCGGCATAAAGGCGGCGGACATAAACGCCTGTACCGTATAATTGATTTCAAACGTATTAAAGACGAAGTACCTGCAAAAGTTGCGGCGATAGAATATGATCCTAACCGTTCGGCCAATATTGCGCTGCTGCATTATGCAGACGGTGCCAAGGCTTATATCGTAGCCCCCAACAGTCTGAAGGTTGGCGATACGGTCGTATCAGGCAAATCAGCCGATATAAAAACCGGCAATGCCCTGCCGCTAAAGGATATCCCTGTCGGTTCGCTGATTCACAATATTGAAATGAGACCCGGCAAAGGCGGGCAGCTCGTCAGAGCAGCCGGAACCGTTGCTCAGCTGATGGCCAAGGAAGGTTCTTATGCGCATGTCAGACTTCCTTCCGGAGAAGTGAGACTGGTTCATATAAATTGCCGTGCAACCCTGGGTCAGGTCAGCAATCTGGAACACGAAAACGTCAAAATTGGTAAAGCCGGGCGTAGCCGTTGGATGGGAAACAGACCTTCCGTCAGAGGCTCGGTCATGAATCCGACTGATCATCCCCATGGCGGTGGTGAAGGTCGTGCTCCTATAGGAAGGAAATATCCGGTATCACCTTGGGGCAAAATCGCCATTGGCGGCAAGACTCGTAAAAAGAAACCGTCAGACAATATGATCGTAAGGAAACGCAAGTAAAGGAGGTCTTTCATTAAATGGCCAGGTCGTTAAAAAAAGGACCTTATTGTGAGGAAAAGCTTTTAGCTAAAGTTGAAGATATGAACCAAACCGGGCAGAAGAAAGTAATCAAAACCTGGTCCCGGCGTTCAACCATAATGCCCCAGATGGTGGGTCATACGCTGGCGGTTCATGACGGCCGCAAACACATTCCCGTATACGTTACCGAAGAGATGGTGGGAATGAAATTAGGAGAATTTGCTCCGACCAGAACCTATCGCGGGCATGCCGGTAAATCTGAAAAATCGAGCAGATCGAGGTAGAAAGGAGGAGGCAATATTTATGGAAGCCAGAGCAGTAGCCCGGTATTTGCGGGTATCTCCTTTAAAAGCACGTCAGGTGGCCGATCTGGTAAGAGGTAAAGATGTAAAGGAAGCCCTGGGTATTTTAAGATATACCAATAAAAAATCTTCTCCCCTGATCAGCAAAGTGGTTAAATCTGCAATAGCCAACGCAGAACATAACTATGATATGGACTCAGACGAATTATATATCTCCGAGATTAAGATCAATGAGGGTCCCACTCTGAAGAGAATGAGACCCAGAGCCTATGGCAGAGCTGATGTAAGACGTCACAGAACCAGTCATATAACTGTGGTGCTAAGGGAAAGGGAGGTTAAATAGTGGGTCAAAAGGTTCATCCGAAAGGATTTAGAATTGGTATTATCCGGAATTGGGATTCCAACTGGTATGCAGATAGAGATTATGCAGATCTCCTGCACGAAGATTATAAAATCCGTGAAATGATCAAAGAACGCTTCTACACTGCCGGTATTTCCAAGGTTGAAATTCAAAGAACCGGTAATCGGGTAAAAATAACGATTCACACTGCCAAACCAGGCATCGTAATCGGCCGCGGTGGTACGGAAGTAGAAAAACTTAAGCAGGATCTGATTAATTTAACCAAAAAAAATATCAATATCAATATTCAAGAAATCAAGAAACCGGAGCTTGATGCACAGATTGTGGCTGAAAACGTAGCCCAGCAGTTGGAGAAAAGAATCTCCTTCCGTCGCGCGATGAAACAATCTGTAAGCAGAACCATGCGTTCAGGCGGAATCGGTATGAAAATAGCCATATCGGGTCGGTTGGGCGGAGCTGAAATAGCTCGTACGGAATGGTATGCGGAAGGAAAAGTTCCCCTGCATACACTGCGGGCGGACATCGACTATGGATTTGCTGAAGCCAATACGACCTACGGCAAGATTGGCATTAAAGTATGGATCAATCGAGGGGAGATAAGCCCTGAAGCGAAGAAGAGACCGCAAGCGAAGCAGCGGGAGGAGGCAGATCAGTAATGCTTATTCCTAAAAGAGTCAAACATAGAAAGCAACACCGGCCGGGACTTAAAGGCAAGGCTCAAAAAGGCAATACCGTTACCTACGGAGATTACGGATTACAGGCCCTGGAAGCCTCCTGGATTACAAACCGCCAGATAGAAGCAGCCCGTATTGCGATCAACAGATATATAAAAAGAGGCGGGCATTTGTGGATCAAGATATTTCCTGACCGTCCCATCACGGCCAAACCGGCTGAAACCAGAATGGGTAAGGGAAAGGGTTCACCTGAGCAGTGGGTTGCAGTTGTAAAGCCAGGCAGAGTCATGTTCGAATTGGCTGGAGTAAATGAAGAAACCGCCCGCGAAGCAATGCGTTTGGCGGCCAACAAACTGCCGATCAAATGCAAGTTCGTAAAAAGAGAAGAAATGGATGGTGAGGTTAGTGATAGCTAAGAAAATGAGAGAGCTAACCGACGAAGAACTAGTCAGGAAAGTCTCCGGATATAAAGAAGAACTATTTAACCTCAGATTTCAGATGGCAACAGGTACATTGGATAACCCCATGCGCATCAGAGAGGTCAGAAAGAACATAGCCAGATGTAAAACTGTATTAAGGCAGCGGGAGATATCTAAGGAGAGTAACGGATAAAAGGAGGTCTCAAGGTGGCTGAGAATCAAGGCAACCGCAAAACTCGGGTGGGTACTGTAACCAGTGACAAGATGGAAAAAACCATAACCGTATCCATTGAAACTGTGCAGCAACATCCGCTTTATAAAAAAACTATCAAGACCAGTAAAAAATATAAAGTACATGATGAAAACAATGAAGCCAAAATTGGTGATGTAGTGAAAATCATGGAAACCCGCCCCTTAAGCAAGGATAAGAGATGGACACTCGTAGAAATCGTTCAGAAAGCCAAGACTTTACAGTAGTCCTGGTAATTTGATGGGAGGTTAAACCGTGATTCAACAAGAGACGATGTTACAAGTGGGTGACAACACCGGCGCCAAAAAAGTGCTTTGTATAAAGGTTCCGGGAGGATCCAAGCGCCGTTATGCAACTGTAGGAGATATTATCATAGCATCCGTAAAGGAAGCTGCACCCAATGGCGTAGTTAAAAAAGGCGATGTCGTCAAAGCCGTTGTGGTCAGAACCAAGAAAGAAATTCGCAGACCGGATGGTTCCTATATAGCATTTTCCGAAAATGCGGCCGTTATTATTGACGACAACGGCAATCCCCGGGGAACCAGAATATTCGGACCTGTAGCCAGGGAACTTAGGGATAAGAACTTCATGAAAATCATATCTCTGGCCCCCGAAGTGCTTTAGTCGGTGGAGGTGTAGAACAATGAATATAAGAAAAGGCGATACCGTACTGGTGATAACCGGTAAGGATGCCGGCCGCAAAGGCAAGGTTCTGAAGGTTATCCCCAAGGATAATAGAGTGGTTGTTGAAGGTATAAACAAAGCCAAAAAACACCAGCGTCCCAGTCGGGCCATTCCTCAGGGAGGCATTCTTCAGATCGAGGCACCATTAAATGTTTCCAATGTTATGTTGCTTTGCACGAAGTGTAATAAACCTACCCGGATGGCCAAAAGATTTTTAGAAAACGGAACCAAAGTAAGAATCTGCAAGAATTGCGGAGAGGTATTAGACTAAACTCCAGGAAGGGAGGCTAGCTGTTAAATGGCTAGGCTGTACGAGGTTTACAAGCAGGAAATCACACCCAAACTAATGGATAAATTTCAGTATAAAAATGTTATGCAGGTTCCCAAAATTGAAAAGGTAATCATCAATATTGGAGTTGGCGAAGCCATTCAGAATCCTAAAGCATTGGATGCGGCAGTGAATGATTTAAGTCTTATTTCCGGACAGAAGCCGATTATCACCAAAGCCAAGAAATCCATTGCCGGATTTAAATTACGCGAGGGTATGCCGATCGGTTGCAAAGTTACCCTGCGCGGTGAACGGATGTATTTGTTCCTGGATAAACTCATCAACATCGTGTTGCCGCGGGTGCGCGATTTCAGAGGCGTTTCACCGCAGGCTTTTGACGGTCGGGGTAATTATTCGCTGGGAATAAAAGAACAAACCATTTTCCCGGAGATAGAATATGACAAGATCGACAAGGTTAGAGGTATGGAAGTGATTATCGTTACGACAGCCAAGACTGATGAAGAAGCACGTGAACTGTTGAAGAGCATGGGAATGCCGTTTAGATAAGGGAGGTTTTTACAAAATGGCAAAGAAAGCTATGATAGAAAAACAAAAACGTCCCCACAAGTTCAAAGTGCAGGAATATAATCGCTGCAAAATTTGTGGAAGACCCAGAGCCTACATGGGCAAATTCGGAATGTGTAGAGTTTGCTTTAGAGAACTGGCACACAAGGGCGAAATACCAGGAATAACCAAATCCAGTTGGTAACTCTATATATTTAATGCCTGCCTGCATTTACTTGCAGACCCCTCCCTCAAATAGGATGGTGCCGGCAAAACAGGATGGCAAATGGTAAAAAAGGAGGTATAAAAATATGGTCATGACTGATCCCGTAGCCGATTTCCTAACCAGAATTAGAAACGGCAATATGGTCATGCATCAAACCGTTGAAGTACCTGGATCAAAAATGAAGATTGGGTTAACCAAAATTCTTAAAGAAGAAGGGTATATCAAGGATTTTGAATATATTGAAGATGGTAAACAAGGGGTTATAAGAATATACCTCAAATACGGACCTAACAAAGAGAAAGTTATTACAGGTTTGAAAAGAATCAGCAAGCCCGGACTTAGAGTATACGTACAAAAGGACGAAGTTCCCAAAGTGCTTGGCGGACTTGGAACGGCGATTGTATCTACTTCCAAAGGACTAATGACTGATAAAAATGCCCGCAAAGAAGGCCTGGGCGGAGAAGTGATCTGTTACATCTGGTAGTCGAAGGAGGAGTAAAACGTGTCCAGAATAGGTAGAAAGCCTATCACTCGACCTGATAACGTAAAGGTAACAATAGAAGATAATATAGTTACTGTTGAGGGTCCAAAAGGAGTTCTTACACAGCAAATACCCCACGATATATCAATTGAAATAAATGATGGTCAGCTGCAGGTCAGCAGGCCCAGTGATGCAGCCAATCATCGTGCTTTACATGGATTAACCAGAGCACTGGTGGCCAATATGGTACAAGGAGTAAGCCAGGGTTTTGAGAAAAAACTGGAACTGGTTGGGGTTGGATACCGTGCCCAGCTGCAGGCAAATAAACTTCTTATCAATATTGGCTTCTCTCATCCGGTTGAGGTAGAGCCTCCCCAGGGAATTGAGTTTGAAGTCCCGGCACCCACCAAAATAACGGTTAAAGGGATAGACAAACAACTGGTTGGCAATACCGCTGCCCATATTCGTGCCATTAGAAAACCGGAACCCTATAAAGGTAAAGGTATCAAGTACGAAGGCGAATTTATCAGACGCAAGGCTGGTAAAGCGGGCGGTAAATAACTAGGAAGGGAGTGACTACGTTGATCAAAAAGACCAGCAGAAAAGAAACCAGAAAGAGCAGACATTTAAGAATACGCAACAAAGTATCAGGAACGAGTGAAACTCCGAGACTTTGTGTTTATACAAGTCTGCAGCATATATATGCCCAGCTCATTGACGACGTAAACGGGGTTACCTTGGCTACGGCTTCGACCCTGGACAAAGACATGGATGATTTGGCCAACAAGAGCAATATTGATGCCGCCAAACGGGTTGGCAGCAGCATTGCCAAAAAGGCCCAGGAAAAAGGAATCACCAGTGTTGTATTTGATCGCAATGGCCGCAAGTATCATGGTAAAGTATCGGCTTTAGCAGATGCGGCCAGAGAAAACGGACTCGTGTTTTAGTATTTATTTCCGTCAGATAGGAGGGAAAAAATGATTGAGAAGGATCAAGCAGCCCCTGAACTGATAGAAAAAGTTGTTAACATCAGAAGGGTTGCGAAAGTTGTAAAGGGCGGACGCAGGTTTAGTTTCAGTGCCCTGGTGGTAGTTGGTGATGGTGAGGGAAAAGTAGGTACCGGCAAAGGCAAGGCCACTGAAGTACCCGAAGCAATCAGAAAAGCCATGGAAAATGCCAAAAAAAATATGATCGATGTCCCCCTAATCGATAACAGAACCATACCGCATGCGGTTCTGGGAAGATTCGGTGCCGGTGAAGTTCTTTTAAAACCAGCCTCTGCAGGTACCGGTGTTATTGCCGGCGGGCCGGTCAGAGCTGTTCTCGAAGCGGCGGGATTAAAAGATATTCTTACCAAATCTCTGGGTTCAGCCAATGCCAACAACATGGTACACGCTACCATGGAAGGTTTAAAGAGCCTGAAGCGGATCGATGAAGTAGCTCGTCAGCGCGGTAAAACCATAGACGAGATCAAGAACTAGGAGGGAAAAACCGTGGCTAAACAGTTGAAAATAACATGGCAAAAAAGCTTTATTGGTTACCCTCAAACGCAGAGAATGACCATTAAAAGCCTGGGGCTGAAGAAGCTTTATCAGTCCGTAGTCAAAGAAGATTCTGCACAGCTCAGGGGACAAATAAACAAGGTAAAACATCTGGTTAGTGTTGAAGAACTGGATTAAGTATAGGGAGGTTTTACAGTGAAATTAGAAGAAATAAAATCTCCGCCGGGAGCCAACAAGAGTCCAAAAAGAGTTGGCAGAGGTATCGGCTCAGGCCATGGCAAGACTTCCACCCGCGGTCACAAAGGTCAGAAGGCCCGCTCCGGAGCCAGCATCCGGCGAGGCTTTGAAGGCGGTCAAATGCCATTGCAGAGGCGCATTCCCAAACGGGGTTTTACTAACATATTCAAAAAAGAATGGTCGATTGTAAATGTAAAAGACCTTAACATTTTTGATGATGGCACCCTGGTTACCGTTGCCGTGCTCAAACAAGCCGGATTGATCAGAAAAACTGATATCCCGGTCAAACTGCTGGGTGACGGCGAAGTAGAAAAACAGCTGACCGTGCAGGTGCATAAAGCCAGTCAGCAGGCTGAAGACAAGATTATGGCCAGAGGCGGCAAAGTTGAGGTGATTTAATGCTTAACTCATTTCAGCAAGCCATAAAAGTTGGAGACCTGCGCAAGAAATTGCTGTTTACGCTCCTTATGCTGCTAATATTCAGACTTGGTGCCCATATCCCGGTTCCGGGAATTAATCCGGAGGCCATGTCGGAATTGCTGAAGGGACAGTTGTTTGGATTTTTTGATATTATTTCCGGGGGAGCTTTTAAACGTTTCAGCGTTTTTGCCATGAGCATAACCCCGTATATTAATGCTTCCATTATTATGCAGTTGCTGACTGTAGTTATACCCAAACTGGAAGAACTAAACAAGGAAGGCGAAGAAGGCCGCAAAAAAATTGCCCAATATACCAGATACGGAACCGTAGTACTGGGATTCATTCAGGCAGTCGGTATGGCTGTAGCTCTGAGCAAAGCCGGAGCGATCAACAATCCGGGAATAGCTTCCTATATTGTTATCGCAGTATCACTTACAGCTGGAACAGCAATGCTGATGTGGCTTGGTGAAATGATTACCGAAAGAGGTATCGGCAACGGTATTTCTCTGATTATTTTCTGTGGCATAGTCGCTCGTATACCTACCCAGATATATAACGTAGGGCAGGAATTGACCGGCGGGTTGGTCGGATTTATCAATATTATTTTATTGATTACCGTAATTCTGGTGGTTATAGCAGCAGTTGTGGCGGTGAATGAAGGTCAGCGCAGATTGCCCGTACAATATGCCAAGCGTCTGGTAGGGCGTAAAATGTATGGTGGACAGAGCACATTTTTACCCCTTAGGGTTAACGCTGCCGGGGTTATTCCGATCATATTTGCGATGTCGCTGTGTATGTTCCCGGCCACAATTGGGGCCTGGATGTCACCAACCTCTGCTTACAACCAGTTTATAAACTCCTATTTCAATTTTGGCAGTGTTCTTTACAACGTAATATATGCTTTGTTGATTGTATTTTTTACTTATTTCTATGTGGCCATTATATTTAATCCTATGGATGTGGCCGATAACATTAAAAGAAACGGCGGTTTTGTTCCCGGTATAAGACCGGGCAGACCCACCGCAGAATATATCGATAAGATTCTTTCACGCCTGACCATGGCGGGAGGTATTTTCCTGGCTTTGATTGCAGTACTGCCTAATTTCGTAATTGCCATTACCGGAGTAACCAGTCTCTGGTTTGGCGGAACGGCTCTCCTGATCGTAGTCGGCGTTGCATTGGATACAATGAAACAGATAGAATCACACTTACTTTTAAGAAGTTATGAAGGTTTTGTAAAATAATAGGAGATGATTAGTAATGAACATTATCCTTTTAGGCCCTCCCGGTGCCGGTAAAGGAACACAGGCAGAATTTATCAAAGCAAACTACCCCATCCTTCATATTTCAACCGGTGACATGTTTAGAGAAGCGGTTGGCAATAAAACCGCGATGGGCCTGGAAGCCAAAAAGTACATGGATGCAGGCCAATTGGTACCGGATGAGGTTACCATCGGTGTGGTTGAGGAGCGGCTGTCTCAACCGGACTGCAGTAACGGATTTCTGCTGGATGGTTTTCCCCGCACTATTCCGCAAGCGGAAGCTTTGGATAAAGTGATGGCCGGATTAGGTAAGAGAGTTGATCTGGCCCTGGAAATAACCGTTCCGGATTCGATTATTATCGAGCGTATGACGGGCAGAGTGAGTTGCAGCCAATGCAAAGCAGTTTACAATACCAATTTTAATCCTCCGGTTAAAGCCGGTATTTGTGACAAGTGCGGCGGAGAGCTCGTACAACGCAGCGATGATAAAGAAGAAACCGTCAAGAATCGTTTGCAAGTTTATGCCGAGCAAACCCAACCGCTGTTAGGCTATTATGAAAAAGCGGGCAAACTTAAAAGCTTGGACGGTAACCGTGATCCTCAGGTAGTATTCAAGGATGTACAGAGTTTACTGGAGAAATTCTAAATGATAACCATCAAGACCCGTGCTGAGATCGAAAAAATGAGACGTTCCGGCCGTATCGTAGCCGAAACCCTCAGCCTGATTGAAGCAGCGATAAAACCAGGCATTACCACTGCTTCCTTGGATGCGCTGGCAATGGAGGAATGTAGAAAGAAACAGGCTATTCCAGTTTTTAAAAATTATCCCCATCCGCGCAGAGGAAAACCTTTTCCCGGTGCTGTATGTGTATCTGTAAATGAAGAGGTAGTACATGGCATACCTGGTGAAAGGATCCTGCGGGAAGGAGATATCGTAAGCGTAGATTTTGGAGTTATAGTTGACGGTTATGCTGGGGATGCAGCTATAACCGTGCCGGTAGGTGAAGTTGATCCCATTTTAATAAAGCTGATTGAAACTACTGAGCAGTCATTATTGAAGGGGATTGAACAGGCGCAGGCAGGAAACCGATTAGGTTATGTTTCCAGTGCAATCCAAAATTTCGCTGAAAATAATGGATTTTCGGTAGTCAGAGATTATGTCGGACACGGAATTGGTACTGCGATGCATGAGGATCCGCCCATACCCAACTATGGAAAGAAGAACAGCGGACCGGTTTTAAAAGCAGGAATGACCCTGGCGATAGAACCGTTGATTAACCAGGGAAGCTATCAGGTGTACACCAAAAAGGATGAGTGGACGGTGGTTACAAAAGATGGTTTACCTTCGGCGCACTTTGAACACAGCATTGTTGTCTGGGACCATGGCCCCGAAATTCTTACCAAAAGGTAACGGGGGTGACTGATGATATCTGAAAACATGTTGGGAAGAATTGTTTATTCCAGGAACGGAAGAGACAAAGGAAGGCCTTTCGTAATTATCAGGATCGTAAATGAACGTTACGTAATCGTCAGTGACGGGGATATAAGAAAAATTGAAAATCCGAAAATGAAAAATGTAAAGCATCTGCAGTATACCAATTTAAAAGCCAACGAGGTCATTGACTATTTAAATAGAGGAGAAATACCCGATAACCATATTATTAAAAGAAATATCAGGCAGATACTTGAAAGAGGAGAAACAGATGGGAAGGAGGTCTGGTAAATGGCTAAAGATGACGTTATTGAGGTAGAGGGTAAAGTGCTGGAACCATTGCCTAACGCCATGTTTACGGTTGAACTGGAAAATGGCCATAAGGTCCTCGCCCATATATCCGGGAAAATGCGGATGAATTTTATCAGAATTTTACCTGGCGACCGAGTAATGGTTGAGCTGTCGCCGTATGATTTAAACCGCGGCAGAATAACATATCGTTTCAAGTAACTCTTCACCTTTAAAAGGAGGTATCGTTTCGTGAAAGTAAAACCATCAGTGAAACCCATGTGCGAAAAGTGCAAAGTCATTAAACGCAATGGCAAAGTAATGATAATATGCGAAAATCCCAAGCATAAACAGGTGCAGGGATAAAGATCCATAGAAGGTATTTGCGAAAATATTCAAAGATGTACCAAAGACTAATAAAAACTGAAGGATGTGAAAAAATTTGGCAAGAATAGCAGGTGTTGATTTACCCCGTGACAAGAGAGTTGAAATCTCCCTTACCTATATTTATGGAATCGGGAAACCATCAGCGCAGAAAATATTGGCCGAAGCAGGTATAAACCCTGATACGAGGGTGAAAGATTTAACCGAGGAAGAAGTTTCCAAGCTCAGAGCCATTATCGATAAAAACTATACCGTGGAAGGCGACCTACGTAGAGACGTCAGCATGAGCATCAAGCGCTTGACGGATCTGGGTTGCTATCGGGGTATTCGCCATCGGCGTGGATTACCGGTAAGAGGCCAGAACACCAAAAACAATGCCCGTACCCGCAAAGGACCTAAACGTACTGCTACTGGCAAGAAGAAATAGTTTTAAGGAGGGTAATTGAGTGGCCAAAAAAACAACCACGCGTATCAAAAGGCGTGAAAAAAAGAACATTGCTGAAGGAATTGCACATATCAAATCAACGTTTAACAATACAATCATATCCATTACCGATAAACATGGAAATGCAATATCCTGGGCCAGCGCCGGTACATCGGGATTCAAAGGTTCCCGCAAAAGCACCCCGTTTGCTGCCCAGCAGGCGGCTGAGACTGCTGCCCGCGCCGCCATGGAACACGGACTCAAAGAAGTCGAGTGCTATGTAAAAGGACCTGGCGCAGGCCGTGAAGCAGCGATTCGTTCTTTACAGGCAGCGGGTTTGGAAGTAAGCGTTATCAAAGACGTTACCCCCATCCCCCACAATGGTTGCAGACCGCCAAAAAGAAGAAGGGTATAAGGAGGGAATCGTTTAAGTGGGAAGATATACTGATTCAGTTTGTCGCCAGTGCCGTCGCGAAGGTGAAAAATTGTTCCTTAAGGGAGACCGTTGTTATTCTGCCAAATGTGCAATTGAGAAAAGACCCTTCGTACCAGGTCAGCATGGACAAAAACGCAGACAAAAAACCAGTGAATATGGTTTGCAGTTAAGAGAAAAGCAAAAGACCAAGCGCATTTATGGAGTAAGCGAAAAACAGTTCCGCAACTCCTTTAAGAAAGCCGACCGTCAGGCTGGTATAACCGGTGACAATCTTATGATTTTACTGGAAAGACGGCTGGATAATGTTGTTTTCAGAATGGGGCTGGCCAGCTCACGCAAAGAAGCACGCCAGCTTGTTAATCACGATCATTTCACCATAAACGGCAAGAAGGCCAATATACCTTCTATGCTGGTTAAAGCAGGTGATTTTATAAAGGTCAAGGAGAGCAGCGCCGGTTCGGCCAAGTTTGAAGATCTCAAAGCAGCTGCAGCCTATAAAACTCCCCCCGAGTGGCTGGAAGTCGATGTAGAAAATCTCAGCGGCAAAGTATTGGCCTTGCCCGGCAGAGAACAGATAGATACAGTTGTCAGCGAACAGCTCATCGTTGAACTATACTCTAGATAATCTATCTATATGTTTTTACCTCTAATAGACAAGGAGGGGATAATTAGTGCTAGAGATGGAAAAACCTCGGATCGAGCGAGTGGGACAGGATCCATCGATAAATTATGGTAAATTTGTGATCGAACCTCTGGAGAGGGGTTATGGCACAACCCTGGGCAATGCCCTGCGCCGGGTGCTGTTGTCTTCATTGCCAGGCGCGGCAGTCACATCCATAAAGATTGACGGAGTTCTGCATGAATTTTCCACTATACCCGGTGTCCTGGAAGATACCACCGAGCTGATTCTAAATATCAAGCAAATGGTTTTGCGTTATGATGGATGCGAACGCAAAATTATCCGCTTGGAACAAAAAGGCAAAAAAGAGGTTTGTGCAGGCGATCTGGAACCGGATGCAGAAGTGGAAGTACTCAATCCGGAACTACATATTGCCAGTCTCGACGACGATGGAGTGCTCGAAATTGAAATGACCGTTGAGAGAGGCCGGGGATATGTGGGCGCCGATCAGCAACCTAATAAAAATGATGATATTGTAGGTTTATTACCCATTGATTCAATTTTTACTCCGGTTACCAAAGTTAATTATACGGTCGACAATGCCCGGGTAGGCAAAAGGACCGACTATGACAAACTGGTACTTGAAATCTGGACCAACGGCAGCATTAAACCAGAGGAAGCCATTAGTTTATCAGCCCAGATACTGATCCAGTATCTCAGCTTGTTTACTGAAATTGACGATACCTATGCAGAAGTAGAGATTCTGGTCGAAAAGGAAGAAGAGAAAAAAGACAAGGTACTGGAAATGTCAATAGAAGAACTGGAACTCTCTGTACGCGCTTCCAATGGGCTTAAACGCGCCAACATCAATACCGTTGGCGATTTGATTGAAAAAACCCGCGAAGAAATGAGTAAGATCAGGAATCTGGGGCAGAAATCTCTGGAAGAGATCGAGCGCAGATTAGGTGAGCTGGGATTTACATTCAAGAAATCAGAAGATTAGAAAGGAGGAACTTTCTTGAGTTACCGCAGATTCGGACAATTAGCAGATCACCGCAGATCCATGATGAGAAACGCAGTAACCTCTTTACTGGAACACGGCAGCATTATGACTACTGAAACCAGAGCCAAAGATATAAGAAAAGTTGCCGAGAAGATGATTAGTCTGGCCAAAAAAGGCGATCTGCATTCCAGAAGACAGGCTCAGTCTTATTTGATGAAAGAAGAAGTGGTCTACAAGCTTTTCAATGGTATAAATGAGCGTTATACAAATCGTGATGGAGGCTATACCAGGATCATCAGAACCGGTAATCGCAAAGGTGACGGTGCCCCGATGGTCAAAATTGAGCTGGTTGATTAAACCTGGGGATAGCCTAATCCCCGGTTTCTTCAGCATTCACGATATAAGAGCTGATATCACTCATAAATGGTATCAAGGGAGGATTTACAAATATCCTCCTAATTTTTTGTCAGGTGAATTCAAGTTCAGGGAGATTACCGATTCTTTAAATTTCGGGTGTATTTAATTGATCTGACCCAAGGAGATGACGCTAATGCCGAAGATCAGGCTGGTAATGGAATATGATGGCAGCAATTATCATGGCTTCCAAAGACAGCTCAATGCCAACACCATACAGTCCGAGTTGGAGCAGGCCATTTATAAGATCAGCCGGGAGTCAGTTGCAGTAATAGCCGCCGGACGAACCGATGCGGGCGTACATGCATTGGGCCAAGTGGCAGCTTTCAATACTGAAACAGAGATTCCGGCTGATAAATGGCGTCCGGCTTTAAACAGCGTCCTGCCAGACGATATCCGCATACTGGAGAGTGAAGCAGCATCTCCTGCTTTTCACCCCCAGTATGACGCCCTGCATAAGAGCTATTGCTATTTGATTTACCGGAAAAAGGAGCGGGCATCTTTCTATCGTAAATATGCATTGCTCTGTAATCAGCAGCTTGATATAAAAGCAATGCAGCGCGGCTGCAGTTACATCATCGGCAAGCATGATTTCCGCTGCTTTTGTGCCAGCGGCTCGGGGGCCAAAACTTGGGAACGAACGGTATACATCTGCAACCTGGAGGATAAAGGAGACTGGCTGAAATTAAATATAACTGCGGACGGATTTTTATATAATATGGTACGCATCATCGTGGGAACTCTTTTGGAAATAGGACGCGGACGTTATCAGCCCGAACAAATAAGTACCATGATCGCCTCCTGCGAGCGCAGCCAGGCCGGCCCAACCGCAGCTCCTCAGGGACTATACCTTTGTTCGGTCAAATATCAACAAGAGTAAAGTAATATAATATGAAAATGCTGCTGGGTTCAGCAATAAATTATAGTCAATATTGCCTTTAATATGACAGCATTTCTTGACAAACTCAATTAAATATGGATAAAATAATAAGGCAGTCTCTGAACTCCTGTTTGGCTCCAGCCCCGTTGACAAGCAGAGAGCACGGAGCAATTATTTGTGTTCGAAACCCATTAGCAACAGGAGGGAAATTCTTTGAAAACATATATGGCGAAACCAGCGGAGATTGACCGCAAATGGTACGTGATAGATGCAGAAGGCCAGACTCTGGGCAGACTTGCTTCAGAAGTAGCTTCTATTTTGAAAGGAAAACATAAAGCCATTTATACACCCCATGTTGATACCGGTGATTTTGTGATTGTAATCAATGCTGGCAAGATCCAGATGACCGGCAACAAGCTCAGCGATAAAATGTACCGCCGTTATTCCGGCTATCCGGGCGGATTAAAAGAAGTCAATTATGGCACCCTGTTGGCCAGAAAACCTGAGAAGGCAATCGAGGCTGCGGTCAAAGGGATGCTGCCGCACAACCGTCTGGGCCGGGCGATGTACAAGAAGCTCAAGGTTTACAGAGGCAGTGAACACCCGCATCAAGCCCAGAAACCAGAACTTCGTGAACTGAGAGGTTAGGAGGATCGATATGGCTAGTGTACAATACTGGGGAACCGGAAGAAGAAAAACCGCAATTGCCAGAGTTAGATTGGTGCCTGGTAGTGGCAACATAAATATCAATAATCGTAGCTTTGAAGATTTCTTTCCCAATAAAACCAGTCGTCTGATCGTTTTACAGCCAATGGAGCTGACCAACACGACGGGCAGATTTGATGTTCTTTGTCGGGTCAACGGCGGAGGCGTTACCGGTCAGGCCGGGGCTATAAGACTGGGGATTGCCCGGGCGCTTATCAAAGCCAACCCTGAGCTCAGACCGGCATTAAAAAGAGCCGGCTTCCTGACTCGCGACCCACGCATGGTGGAGAGAAAGAAATACGGACTGCATAAAGCCCGTAAAGCTCCCCAATACAGTAAGCGTTAACAATTCCAATGCCAAGCAGCACCTCCTGGATAATGCCGGGAGGTGTTTATTTTTGCTCTTTTTCGTTCCATTTGCCCAACGATATTTTTATGCCCTTATATTATTTCTTCTGTCCGCATATAAATAGGTATTCGAGGGTAATAGAGGGGGAATCCGCTTGAGCAGAAGGAACAGGGAAGCAGGCCAGCAGTTTCAACCGTTTTTCAGGATATTAATTATCAAGAAAAAAACTACTATAATAGCTGCCATTTTCTTAATAATAGCGGCGGCTTTTGCGGTATCGGCAATTTTTACAGTCAAGAGGCCGGAACTGCCCGCTATGTCATATGTGATTGCCGGTCAGGTAATAGCTGTGGATGCAGGCCATGGCGGAATTGACCCCGGAGCCTCAAGGTACGGATATGAGGAAAAAGATATTACTCTGGCTATCAGCAAAAAACTGGTTCGCTATCTGAATCAAGCCGGAGCCCGCGCAGTAAATTTAAGGATCGGGGATGGTGATCTCTGCGGAGACAACTTCCAAGGAAAAATTCGCGAAAGAAAAAGGCGGGATCTGGCTCTGCGCGTTGAGAAAGCTAAAAACGCCCATGCCGATTTATTTATAAGCATTCATACAAATGCCGATTTGAGCCCCCGCTGGTCGGGCGCACAAACCTTCTATAAAGCCGGGCAGGAAGAAAGTAAACGTACAGCTATAGCTATCCAGGATGAATTAATCCGCATTTTGGGCAATAATAAACGTGAGGCCAAAACCGGCAGTTATTATATTCTGAATAAAGCTCCCATGCCCATTGTAATCGTGGAAGCAGGTTTCCTGTCCAATCCCCGTGAGGCCCAATTGCTGGTTTCTGATGAATATCAGGAAAAAATCGCTTATGCAATATTTTCCGGTATTATAAAATCTTACTTGCCAGAGGAAAAAAGCAGTAACAAGAAGAATTAAATCAATAATAATAAAACAAGAAGGAGGCAGGTTTATGATCAGTTATGGGGCACTGATGCCGCACCCGCCGGTTCTGATTAAAGAAATAGGCGGCACAAGGCTGCACCAGCTGCAGACCAGCCTGGAAACATTGTCGGCCATAAGCAGCGAGTTGCTGGCTGCAAAGCCGGACTGCATCGTTTTTCTCACCCCGCATGGCAATGTTTTTCAAGATTGCCTGAGTTATTTGACGGCAACATATCTGGAAGGCGATCTGAGAGATTTTGGCTGGTCAGATTCACGGACAAGCCTTAATAATGATCTGCGGTTGATGCAAACCATTGCTGAGCAGGCAACGGTAAAGAATCTGCCTCTGTTGGCAGTCACCCCGGATCTGGCCCAACGTTACCGGCTGAAAGAGAATCTTGACCATGGCATTCTGGTGCCGCTGTATTTCCTGCAGCAGGCAGGCATGGAAGAGATACCAATTCTGGCAATCAGTGTGGGTCTGCTTACCAATGAAGAACTATATAAATTCGGGAAAACCATCCAGGAGGCCAGCGATCAGTTGGGGCGCAGAGTTGCGGTTCTGGCCTCGGGTGATATGTCCCATGCCCTGAAGGAAGAAGGCCCTTATCGCTTCCATCCTGACGGGCCCCGTTTTGACCAGACCGTCAAGGAAGCCTGTGAACGGGGCGATTGGGTCAGCCTGTTGGACATACCGCCGCAGCTGCGAGGAAATGCACGTGAATGCGGGTATCCTTCTCTGCTCATATTGATCGGGGCACTGGACGGTTATCAGCCGGATAAAATTATAACCAACTATGAAGGTCCTTTCGGAGTAGGTTACCTGAGCATGGGGATAAAACCCGGCCAAAAAACGGAGAGCCTGATACCAGGTCTTGAGAACCGTAAAGCCAAACTGACGGCAGCAAGGCGCACCCAGGAAGGGCCTTTGGTACGCTGGGCCAGACTAAACCTGGAACATGCCGTTACCGGGCTTAAGGCGCCGGAGCTGGACACCGAGCTGCAGGAGCTAAAGACGCAGCGGTCTGCCGCATTTGTATCCATCAAGAAGGGGGGCAGTTTAAGGGGTTGTATCGGCACCATCCTGCCTGCTTATAAAAATTTAGCCGAGGAGATTGCCCATAATGCATTGGCGGCCGGTCTGCAGGATCCTCGCTTTACGCCGGTGAATGCGGCCGAGTTGGCCGATCTGGAATACTCCGTAGATGTGCTGGGAGAGCCGGAAAGATGCGGACATGAGGATCTTGATCCCCGCAGATTTGGTGTAATCGTCAGCTATAAAGGACGGCGGGGTTTGCTGCTGCCGGATCTGGAGGGGGTCGATAGCGTGGAAGAGCAGTTGCATATCGCCTGTCAGAAGGCAGGCATTTCACCCCATGAACCTTATGTTATAGAACGTTTCGAGGTTATCCGCCATAAATAAATGTTTATTGTAGTTAACGACGTTGCCCAACCACGTATGGGTACCTCACAGCATTGAAAAAGTGCCACACGCTGTAACGCTAAATGAAGTCCAAGAGGTGTTGTATGATAGCTGATAAAGCAGTCCAGTATTATAAAAATGAAGACGAAGGGCGCCTTCGCTGCTTGGTTTGCCCCCATAACTGCGGCCTGAAGGAGGGCCAGAGAGGAATATGCCGGGTCAGGCTAAACCGGGGAGGACAGCTCATTACGCTGAATTATGGCGAGGTTTCTTCATTGGCGATGGATCCGATTGAAAAGAAACCACTCTATCATTTCCATCCCGGTTCCATGATTTTGTCGGCGGGAAGCTGGGGGTGCAACCTGAGCTGCCCGTTTTGCCAGAATTACAGCATAGCCCATCAAATACCGGCCACCCGTTATATAAACCCGGATGAACTGTTGGAGATCAGTCTGGCTTGCCGCGAACAGGGTTCAATTGGACTGGCTTTTACCTATAATGAGCCATTTATGTGGCTGGAATATATTATGGATGCAGGACCCCGCCTGCATGAACAGGGGCTGAAGGTGGTGCTGGTCAGCAACGGCTACATTGAATTGGAACCGCTCCTGGATCTACTTGCTTTTGTTGATGCTTTTAATATTGATTTAAAGGGTTTCAGTGATCGTTTTTATCAGCGCTTTTGCATGGGAAAACTAGCTGCGGTACAGAATACACTGGCCGCCATTGCCGGTAAAGCGCACCTGGAAGTAACCAATCTGCTGATCCCCGGTGAAAATGACAATGACGAGGAGATAAACAGCATGTGCCGCTTTTTGGCGGATTTGGATCCCCGGATTGTGCTACATTTTTCCCGCTATCATCCGGCTTATAAAATGAAATTACCGCCCACTCCGGCGGATACACTGCAGCGGGCGGCGAATATTGCCCGTGAATACCTGGATCATGTTTATCTGGGCAATCTGCCCGGAGCAGAAAACGACAGCTATTGTCCGTACTGTAGGCAAGTATTAATTAGCCGCAGCGGCTATAAGGTTGAAAAATCTGGTCTGGTGCAGGGAAGTTGCAGGTACTGCGGCGAAGATATTCCTTATATAATTGACGATACTTATTAATAAGCAGGATGGGGCGGCTCTCTGATCCGCCCCATCCTTTATATGAAAGCCCCGGGAAAATTCCCGTCAGGCTGTTCAACTAATTAATGACTTATGGTTTACTATATGCTGGATTGATTAATTAGGTTACATTTACTTTAATAACCAAAAAACAGAGCCCGTTAAAATTTTAGCGGCTCTCAGAGCATCAAAAAAGGCGCATAGCTGCGTTATGCCAAAAGCCCGTTCAGTCAGCGTACCATATGTACGCCTCAGTCACGGGTTTTTGGCAAGCCTTGCTCTTCGCCTTTTTTGCTCGCTCTGTTGATTTTTTACTTGAGGATTTTGCATAATTAACTTTTTTTTAATAATCATGCAGCTATAAAATGTCATCCTGAGCGTTAGCGAAGGATCTACGGCACTTACGAGACTCTTCGCTATCGCTCAGAGTGACAGTATTGCATGATTTTTTGAATTATGCAAAACTCTCACTTTATTGACAGTCTCAGAACCCGCTTAAATTTAGCGGGTTTTGTTATTAACGAAAAAAATTAAATTTATTATTGCAAGAATATGCATCCCAATGTATAATTATATAATCTTAAAAGGGGGTTAAGTTATGCACGAAGTTGCTATTATTGGAGACGGTTATACTGCTGCTGAGCTATTGCGGCTTATCGCCGGTCATGATCAGATGGAAGTTATCATGGTCACTTCCACGGAAAACATCGGTATAAATATCAATAGATTATATCCCCAGTTGAGATCCTGCTACAATCTGACCTGTCAGGCTACTGATCTGGAACAGATAAAGAGCCGGTGCGAAGCGGTTTTTCTGGCGCTTCCCCATGGCTTATCGGTGCCCATGGTCAAAGAACTTACCCGATCAGGTTTGAAATGCGTCGATCTGGGAGCAGATTTTCGTTTTCAGGATGTTAATATATATCAACACTTTTATGAGGTCAGGCATGAGGCACCGGAGTTACTTGGAGAAGCGGTTTACGGACTGCCGGAATTATACCGGGAAAAAATTAAAAATGCGCAGATTATTGCCAACCCGGGATGCTTTCCTACCTCAGCTATTTTACCGCTGGCTCCGCTGTTGCAGTCAGGTTTAATTGAACCGCACGGAATCGTTATCGATTCAAAAAGCGGTGTAACCGGAGCTGGCAAGGCGATGAAACCGGCCAGCCATTTTTGTGAAGTGAATGAAGGCATTAAAGCTTACGGTGTAGGAACTCATCGTCATGCGCCGGAGATCGGTCAGGAACTGAGCCGGGCGGCGGGACAGAAGGTAGGTATGATTTTCACGCCCCATCTGGTGCCGATGAACCGGGGCATTTTAACCACCAGTTATGCTCAGCTGCGCTCAGGGGTGTCAGCCCGGCAGATCCGAGAGGCTTTGGAGGATAGATACAGATCGGAAATATTTGTACAGATTCTGGAACCGGGAGTTTTTCCGCATACCAAATGGGTTTATGGCAGCAATTATATTCATATCGGCATTTATGCCGATGATGCAAGCGGGAATGTAATTCTGGTTTCAGCCCTGGATAATTTATGTAAAGGGGCTTCCGGTCAGGCCCTCCAGAATATGAATCTGATGCTGGGTATTGAGGAGACCACCGGACTGCACGGAATGGGTGTTCATCCTTAAAAAGATGGTAAATATTAACAATAGCTTAACGGAATAAACAATTGTAAGGATTAACCAAATAAGGTGTTTTTGCATAGAAAATACCATGAAAATAGTAAGCTAAACCATAAAAATGCAGCGGATAAATTTTGAATCGATAAAAACAGGAGGGAGAACATGAAAATATTAGCCGGTTCCGTTACCTGCCCACAGGGTTTCCTGGCCCAGGGAGTATATGCCGGAATAAAGAAGGATGATAAGAATGATCTGGCCATCATTTATTCAGAATATCCCTGCCATGCCGCCGGAGTATTTACCACCAATGTAGTGCGGGCGGCCTGTGTTGATTTCGACTGCCGTCAGTTGCAGGACGGCAAGGCCCGGGCCATCGTAGTCAACAGCGGCAATGCCAACGCCTGTACGGGTGAACAGGGCTGGGAGGATGCGATGACCATGGCTGCTTTGACCGCCGAATGTCTGGGGCTGCAGCCGCAGGATGTGCTGGTGGCCTCGACCGGCGTCATCGGGGTTAATATGCCTATGGATAAGGTGCAGTCAGGAATAATTGCTGCTGCCAATACCTTAAGTGAGGCTGGAGATGCCAATGCTGCCCTGGCCATAATGACGACTGATCTGATCAACAAGGAAATCGCGGTGGAGATTGAGATAGGCGGCCAAGCGGTTAGAATTGGAGCAATGGCCAAAGGTTCAGGGATGATTCATCCCAATATGGCTACTATGCTGGGCTTTATAACAACAGATGCTGCCATTAGCAGCAAATGTTTACAAATAATGTTAAATGCAGCGGTAAACAAGTCTTTCAATATGATCAGTGTGGACGGCGATACCTCCACCAATGACATGGTTTTAATTCTGGCTAACGGCCGGGCCGGAAATCATATAATTGATGATCCGGACAGCAAAGACGCACTGGCCTTTTACCAGGCGCTGGAAAATATTGCAGTTGGACTGGCCAAAATGATAGCCCGTGACGGAGAAGGGGCCAATCATCTGATTGAAGTGCAGGTTAACAACGCGGCTGACGAAAAAACCGCCAGAATGATAGCCCGTTCCATAACTTCCTCCAGTTTGACCAAAGCGGCGGTATTTGGCCTTGATGCCAACTGGGGCCGGATATTGGCTGCGGCGGGCTATTCCGGAGCCAGTTTTGATCCTGGGCGGGTGGATATTTATCTGGGCGCAGAGATGGTTGCCCGTGACGGGATGGGGTTGGTTTTCGATGAAGAACAGGCCCGCCGGGAACTGGAGAAGGAAACAGTAGTAATTACTGTTGACCTGAAGGCCGGTGAATATTCAGCCACAGCCTGGGGCTGTGATCTTTCTTATGAATACGTGCGGATTAATGCAGCCTATCGTAGCTAGGCAACCGATTTTCAGCTAACCAATATTTTGCTTGTTCTTCATTAATGCAGCCTATCGTTTCCAGGAAGCCGGCAAGCAAATCATTAAGGAGGAAGCAAATTGATTTTATCAGCGTTGGAAAAGGCAGAGGTGCTGGTTGAAGCCCTGCCCTATATAAAAGATTTTTACGGCAAGCGGGTGGTGATCAAATACGGCGGCGCGGCCATGACTGAATGTGAATTAAAAATGAAAGTCATGCAGGACATTGTCCTCATGAAATATGTTGGTATGCATCCGATTGTCGTTCATGGCGGTGGACCGGATATTACCGGTATGCTGGGGCGGCTGAGTATTGATACCAAGTTTGTCAACGGTCTCAGGGTCACCGACCGGGATACCATGGAAGTGGTTGAAATGGTGCTGGGCGGCAAGGTCAATAAAGAGATTGTTTCCGGCCTTAATGCTTCCGGTGGCAAGGCGGTCGGTATTTCCGGCAAGGATGGCGGCCTGATCAAAGCCCGGCCGGTTGATCCCAGTGGCAAATTGGGCTTTGTAGGGGAAGTGGAAACGGTCAATCCGCAGATTATTGAAACCCTGATTGAAAACGGCTATATACCGGTTATTGCCCCGATAGGTATAGATGATGAGCAGCAAAGCTACAATATAAACGCCGATCTAGTTGCCGCCAGTATCGCCGTTGGCATGAAGGCCGATAAACTGGTGCTGTTGACGGATGTTCCCGGGCTTCTCCAGGATAAAGATGACAGTAGTTCACTGATCTCCATATTAAAAGTAAGTCAGGTACCAGGTTATGTTGCCGGCGGAATCATCGCCGGCGGAATGATCCCCAAGGTAAAATGCTGTGTTGAAGCAGTTACCGGCGGTGTTTCCCGTACCCATATCGTAGACGGGCGCGTACCCCATTCCATTCTGCTGGAGATCTTCACCAACGAAGGTGTAGGTACCATGGTTGTCAATGAATAGCAGATTTTAAAAGGATACATCTTATAATCAGATTAAGCCAAAGTAAAGCAACACTTGATTACCGGGAGGAAAATGATATGACAAACAAAGACATCGCCGAGCGGGGGCAGAAGGTGGTTATGAATACCTATGCCCGTTTCCCCATTGCACCGATCAAAGGCAAAGGATCATATATCTGGGATGCCGATGGCAAACAATATCTTGATTTTATCGGCGGGATCGCGGTGTGTGCGCTGGGGCATTGTCACGATGAACTGCAACAGGTCATCCGGCAGCAAACGGCAGCCCTCTGGCACGTTTCTAACCTTTATTGGATAGAACCGCAAGTAAATTTGGCGGAAAAATTAATTGATATTTCCGGCATGGACAAGGCTTTTTTCTGCAACAGCGGCGCCGAGGCCAATGAAGCAGCCATAAAACTGGCCCGCAAATACTTTTATCGTAACAAGGAGTCGGGCCGTAATCAGATCGTTGTCTTCAACGATTCATTTCACGGCAGAACCCTGGCTACCCTGACTGCGACTGGTCAGAAGAAATACCAGGAAGGGTTTGCTCCCCTCCCGCCAGGGTTTGCTTATGCCGATTTTAACAGCCTGACCACAGTGGAAAAACTGATCAGCGATGAAACTGCCGCTATCATGATTGAACCGATTCAGGGCGAAGGTGGGGTTCATCCTGCCGACCCTGTTTTTCTGAACAGCCTGCGGCGCATCTGTGATCGGGAAGGAATTCTGCTGATATTTGATGAAGTTCAGTGTGGAGTGGGCCGCAGCGGTAAATTTATGGCCTACCAAAGCTACGGTATTCGGCCCGATATTGTGACCATGGCCAAAGGATTGGGCGGCGGCTTTCCCATTGGGGCCATGCTGGCCACTGACAAAGCTGCCGGCGGTTTTGCCCCCGGAGATCATGCTTCCACTTTCGGTGGTAACCCCCTGGCCACAGCCGTTGCAAATCGCGTAGTGGAGCTTGTGTCTACGCCCGCTTTTTTGGATAATGTAAATAAGCTGGGTGGATATCTGCGGGAATCTCTTGCCTCAATCAAGGATGAAAGGATCATCACCGTCAGAGGCCAAGGCCTTATGCTGGGCGTAGAATTCAGCACCCCGATCAGGGAGCTGGTAACGATCTGCATGGAGAACGGATTGCTGCTGCTGGGGGCAGGTGCCAATGTAATGCGCTTCGTTCCTCCGCTTAATATAAATGAAAAAGAAGTAAACCAAGCCGTGGCTATTTTTAAAAAATCTCTGCAGGAATGGTAAACTCTGGCTATTAAGGTCCCGATAGAATAAACCCAAGTAAAAATCATTAATAAAATTGTTCATAGGAGGAATGGCGGCAATGGTAGTCAATCAATCATTGAAAGGCAGAGATTTTATCAGTCTGCATGATTTCAGTGTGGAAGAAATCGCGCTCATACTGGAGACTGGTCTGCAGCTTAAAAAAGAGCAAAAAGCAGGGATTCCCCATCCGATTCTGGCCGGCAAGACGCTGGGGATGATATTTCAAAAAAGTTCCACCCGTACCCGTGTGGCATTTGAAGTAGGAATGTATCAATTGGGCGGACATGCTCTCTTCCTCAGCCCGCGTGATATCCAGCTGGGACGCGGTGAAACCATCCAAGATACGGCACTGGTGCTGGAGCGGATGTTGGATGGAATTATGATCAGAACCTTTTCCCATGATGAGGTACTGGAATTGGCCCATTGGGCTTCGATCCCGATCATTAACGGCCTTACCGACCTGCTTCATCCCACCCAGGTGATCGGCGACATGATGACCATTATTGAAAACAAAGGCAGTCTAAAAGGAATCAAGCTGGCTTTCGTCGGCGACGGCAATAACGTCGCCCATTCTTTGCTCAACGGCGGCGCCAAAACCGGCATGGACGTGGTTATTGCCTGCCCCAAAGGATATGAACCGGATGCCGGGGTGCTGAGCCAGGCCCAGCAAGATGCCAAAGCCACCGGCGCCAGATTGTGGGTGGTGGAAAATCCGATCGAGGCCGTGAGCGGAGCGGATGTCGTTTATACCGATGTCTGGGCCAGTATGGGTCAGGAAGCTGAAGCAGCGGAAAAAGAACAGAAATTCCTGCAGTACCAGGTCAACCGCGAGCTTATGAGCCATGCCCATAAGGATGCCATTGTACTGCATTGCTTGCCCGCCAAGCGGGGCAAGGAAATTACCGACGAAGTAATGGACGGACCCCAATCAGTCGTATTTCCGGAAGCTGAAAACCGCCTGCATGCTCATAAAGCCATCATGGCATTGGTTATGTAAAATAAGAAATATAAACATCAAAGTCCAATATCAAAGGAGGAAAACAATTTGGATAAAGTAGTACTGGCTTATTCGGGGGGACTTGATACATCAATCATCATTCCCTGGTTAAAAGAAAATTACGGTTACGAGGTTATCGCCTTCTGCGCGGATGTAGGCCAGGGTGATGAACTGGATCCGGTGCGGGAAAAGGCACTGCGCTCGGGTGCTTCCAAAGTATACATCGAAGATTTGACCGAAGAGTTTTTAACTGATTATGTATTTCCGGTTTTGAAAGCCGGGGCAATCTACGAAAAGAAATACCTGCTGGGAACATCCTTTGCCCGTCCGCTGATGGCGAAAAAAATGGTTGAGATTGCCGAGCAGGAAGGTGCGATTGCGGTTTGCCACGGTGCTACCGGCAAAGGTAACGACCAGGTACGGTTTGAATTGGGGGTAAAAGCTTTCAATCCGTCCCTGAAAATCATCGCTCCCTGGCGGGAATGGAATATAAAATCCCGTGAAGATGCGATTGATTATGCCAATGCGCACGGGATTGAAGTGCCGGTCAGCAAGGAAAAAATCTACAGCCGTGATCGCAATATCTGGCACATCTCCCACGAAGGCGGCGATCTTGAAGACCCAGCCAATGAGGCCAAAAATGAAATGTATATGCTGACAGTTCCACCGGAGGATGCCCCTGATGTGCCCGCCTATGTGGAAATCACTTTCGAACAGGGCATACCAATCGCCATTGATGGCAAAGAAATGGGACCGGTCGCATTACTGACTGAGCTCAACCGCCTGGGAGGAGCTAACGGAGTAGGCATCGTATCGCTGGTGGAAAACCGTTTGGTAGGGATGAAATCGCGTGGCGTTTATGAGACCCCCGGAGGCACTATTTTATATACTGCCCATGAAGAACTGGAACGGCTGACACTGGATCGCCGTACACTCCAATTCAAGGAACAGATGGCGGTCAAATATGCCGAACTGGTTTATGATGGCAACTGGTTTACCAAGCTCAAGGCAGCCATGGATGCTTTCGTAGATGAGACACAGAAGAATGTAACCGGCAAAGTAAAGGTGAAATTGTACAAAGGCAGCTGCACGGCGGTAGCTTCCGTTTCGCCCTATTCACTCTATCTGGAAGATTTGGCTACCTTCAGTGCTGACGACATCTACAGCCACAAGGACGCCGAGGGATTTATCAATCTTTTCGGTCTGCCCCTTAAAGTACAGGCCCTGCTGAATAAAAAGCTGGCCGGGGGAAAATAGTCGAAAGAAGGTCATATAATATACAAAGCAGAATGGAGCAGAGGCGGAAAATTTCCGACTCTGCTTTAATATGTCCAGGCGGCAAAGAATAAAGAGAGTATCTGCAAATTTGCGAAAAAAAAGCAGTAATCTAATATAATTTTTCATAATTTTATCCAAAATGTATAAAAAACTGCTTGCTATTTTCAAGTCAGAATAGGATAATAAATATACTTCATATAGTGGTTCGTAATAATATAAACAATATATATTGTGGTTTTATTATGAAAAAGCAAGGGGGATGGGCATGGATATCAGCAGAATCAAAAAAAGAGACGGACGGATCGTAGCATTTGAAACAGATAAAATCGCGCAGGCGATTTTTAAAGCCGCCAAGGCTGTGGGGGGCAAGGATTTTAGTATTGCCCAGGAACTGGCGGATAAAGTTGTAGAGATCGCACAGTATGTGGATGATGATGAAATCGCTACTGTGGAAGGCATCCAGGACCTGGTCGAGAAAGTACTGGTTAAAAACGGCCATTATAAAACCGCCAAGGCTTACATACTCTATCGCAAACAGCACGAAGATATCCGTAAAGCAGGCCAACTTTTCTTCAACAATCAGATCATCGCCAATTATCTGGAGAAAAATGACTGGAGAGTCAAAGAAAACTCCAATATGACCTATTCCCTGCAAGGGATGAATTTCCATATTTCCTCGCTGGTTGTATCCCAGTACTGGCAGGATCAGATCTATACTCCGCAGATGAGAGAAATGCAGAGCAGCGGTGATTTTCACATCCACGACCTGGGCATCCTGGGCGTTTACTGTGTGGGCTGGGATATCCATGATTTGCTGATGGAAGGTTTCAAGGGCGTGCGCGGCAAGGTGGCCAGCGGTCCGGCCAAACATTTCCGCTCTATTCTTGGGCAGCTGGTCAACTTCTTCTTTACCCTGCAGGGAGAAGCGGCCGGAGCACAGGCATTCTCCAATTTTGATACCCTTTTGGCCCCCTTCATCTATTACGATAATTTGGATTTTAAGCAGGTCAAACAAGGCCTGCAGGAATTTGTCTTTAACATGAACGTGCCTACCCGGGTAGGTTTCCAGACTCCTTTTACCAACATCACCATGGATCTTAAAGTGCCGGAGTTCATGAAGAATGAGCCGGTTATCATCGGAGGCCAATATATGGACAAAACCTACGGTGAGTTCCAGGCGGAAATGGATATGCTCAACCAGGCCTTTGCCGAGGTGATGATGGAAGGCGACTGTGAGGAAAGAGTATTCACCTTTCCCATTCCGACCTACAACATTACAAAAGATTTTGATTGGAGCAACCCCAATTACGATAAAATCTGGGAAATGACCGCCAAATACGGCATCCCCAACTTTTCCAACTTCGTCAATTCGGATATGAATCCGGAGGATGCGCGCAGCATGTGCTGCCGATTGCGTCTTGACAACCGGGAGCTAAGGAAAAGAGGCGGCGGATTGTTCGGAGCCAATCCTCTGACCGGATCGATCGGTGTGGTTACCATTAATATGAGCCGGCTGGGCTATCTTTCCAAAACCAAGGAAGAATACTTCAGCCGTCTGGCCGACATCATGGATGTTGCCCGCGACAGCCTGGAAATCAAGCGCAAAGTGCTGGAGAACCTGACTGATTCTGGTCTCTATCCCTATTCGCAGTTCTATCTGCGCAATGTCAGGGCAGCCACCGGCCAATACTGGAAAAACCATTTTTCCACCATCGGTCTGGTAGGTATGAACGAGTCCTGTATTAATTTTATCGGTAAAGACATTGCCAGCCCGGAAGGACTGGAGTTCTCCAAGGAAGTCATGGATTTCATGCGGGAGCGCCTGGCAGGTTATCAGGAAGAAAGCGGCAATATTTACAATCTGGAAGCAACGCCGGCTGAAGGCGTTTCCTACGGGATTGCGCGTAAAGACAAGGAAGCCTATCCCAAGATTAAAGTTGCCAATGAAGATGAATATAAAAAAGGTGCGCAACCTTATTACACCAACTCCACCCAGCTGCCGGTCAAGTATACTGATGATTTGTTTGAGGCGCTGCAGATTCAGGATGAGCTGCAGACCCGCTATACAGGAGGTACCACCTTCCATATCTTCCTGGGGGAATCCATCTCCTCCGTGGAATCGGTCAAAAAGCTGATCAGCAAGGTCTGCAATCAGTTCAAACTGCCCTATTTCACAATTACCCCGACCTTCAGCATTTGCCCCAGCCACGGCTACCTGAGCGGGGAAAAATACAGCTGTCCCATCTGTGAAGCCGAAGGTGAACAGACAGCCTGTGAAGTATACTCCCGGGTGGTAGGTTATATCCGACCCATCGACCAGTGGAATGCCGGCAAACAGGAAGAGTTCAAGGAAAGAAGGATGTTTGACAAGGCACTGTCCAATTAAACTGTGGCCGACTTGACCGAAGGTGTTTGATTGATTATATTGTCTATACAGGAATGATTTGAATACCAGTACCCAGACGATCTGGCGGCAGATCGGACTGGCTAAAAATTGAATATTCCGAGACAGGTGTTTGCTCTGTGGGGCAACTTAAAAGGGAAGCCGGTGCGATTCCGGCACGATCCCGTCACTGTGAAGGGGATGCGCTTCAGAAAATGCCACTGGCAGTTAACAATGCCGGGAAGGCCTGAAGATGCAGATGAACCCAAGTCAGGAGACCTGCCTGTTTCCGTTCATCAATCACACCTACGGAAGATAGGGCGATGAAGCTGAATTTATGAGGCTGCTCCTTCCTTTGGGAAGGAGTTTTTTTATCGGCAAGTATGCCCGGTGTTTCGGCGGCGGGTAAAATTACAGAATTTAAGGGAGAATGATGATGAGAAATATAAAGAATAAGACCCGCATCATAGCTGTCGCCCTGATCTTGATATTAGTGTTGACGTTGCCGGCCACAGCCCAGGATAAACGACCAAGTAGTGAACTGCAGACATATCTGCAATCCACCGCTGCCTGGCTGGTTCGGACCGTACCCCAGCCAGCCTCTGGTTCGGTGGGCGGTGAGTGGGCCGTGATGGGGATGGCCCGGTCGGATTGCGATGTTTCCCAGGACTGGTTTGATGCTTATTATAACAATTTGCTTGCCTCCGTGCAGGCTGCTGAGGGTGTAATCAGTACCAGGAAATACACGGAATATTCCCGGGTTATCCTGGCCCTCACCGCGCTAGGTAAAGATCCGGCTGAGGTGGGCGGATACAACCTTTTAACTATGCTCGGTGACTATGATAAAGTACTGGCCCAGGGCATAAATGGACCGATTTTTGCTATGCTGGCCCTGGACAGCGGCGCTTATGCCATACCGGTCTGTACGGGAGCGCGGCAACAGGCCAGCCGGGAGATGTATATCGACTATATTCTAAACCGGCAGAATGCAGACGGCGGCTGGAGTCTGGCCGGCAGTGTATCTGAACCTGACGTAACCGGTATGGCGCTGCAAGCCTTGGCTGGATATCAGCACAACCCCGAAGTAAAAAAAGCCATCGACCGGGGTGTTTTATGTTTGTCCGGTCTACAGGATGAAGCCGGTAATTTTGCCAGCGGGGGGACCGCCAATGTAGAGAGCACGGTACAGGTAATCATGGCGCTGTGTGAATTGAAGATAGATCCCCAAGGCAGCCAGTTTACGAAAAACGGTCATACCGCGCTGGACAGTCTACTGGGCTATTATGTTGCCGGCGGGGGATTTAAACATGATGCCTCGGCAAGCGGCCCTGATATCATGGGAACAGAACAGGGTTTTTATGCCTTGACGGCCTATCAACGTTTTCTCAACCGGCAGAACAGTTTTTATGATATGTCTGATGAGAAGTCATTGACGGAGGGAGGAACGCCGCAGAGCAGCTTGGGGCTGGCGGGCAAAAATGCTGATGTCAGAGCAGCCAAGCTAACCCAAAACGGCCGTATCTTTGACGATATTCAGGGACTGGAGACGCAGACGGCCATCGAAGCGCTGGCCGCCCGCGGGATTATCAATGGTCTGGGCAACAATATTTTTGCGCCGGACCGGAATATGACCAGAGCCGAGTTTGCAGCAATTGTGGTCAGAGCTTTGGGACTGACTCCGGTTGATGAAAGGGTATTTACCGATGTGGCTGGGAACAGCTGGTACTCGGCCTATGTCGCAACTGCCTATAAGTATGGAATTGTATCCGGAACGTCGGCGGTCACCTTCACCCCGGATGCGACGATTACCCACGAAGAAGCAGCGGTGATGACCGCCCGTGCAGCGGGGCTATGTGGTCTGGATAGCGCCATGACGATTACAGAAATCCAGGCCGAGCTGAGCCGTTTTGCTGATACCAAGGACTGCTCCGCTTGGAGCAGAGCATCGTTGGCCTTTGGTTACCGCCAAGGTATCCTGACGGCGATTGATTTTAAAATAAAACCTGGAAGCGCCATAAGCCGGGCAGAAATAGCAGATATGCTGTACCGATTGCTGGTGAAGGCAGAATTGATTTAAAGAAAGCGGATGAAACAAATGCGTCCCAAATATATTAATACGATTATTCTTATCGGAGCGGTATTGTGTTTGCTGACAGTTGCTTTTTTCTGGGGTGACAGCCCTGAAAAAAGCAGTGAGGCCGGTAGGGTTCAATCATCGCAAGCGGTTGCCGGCAGCAACGATAAAAAAGCTTCGGTTCCTGAAAAAACTGCGGTTTCGAAACTGCAGAAGGCTGGAAACACATCCGTTGCTGAAGCAACAGATCAGGCGCAGACTGCAGTGGGGCAGGATTCGTCCCGGGCAGCTGGAGCCGGGAAAGATACTGCCGCTCTTGCCAATACTTGTACTTTGGCGGTAAAATGTACAACCATTCTGGACCATATGGACAAGTTTGACAACCGCAAGCTACAGGTTCTGCCGCCGGACGGGGTTATCTTTCCCGGCACCACGGTTGCTTTTCTTCAGGGTGAGTCGGCCTTTGATGTGCTGCAGCGGGAAATGAAAAAAGCCGGCCTCCACTTGGAATTTACCTCGGTGCCGCTCTATAAATCCAATTATATCGAGGGTATAGGCAACATATATGAACTGGACTGCGGGGAGCTTTCCGGTTGGGTTTATAGAGTCAACGGATTGGTTCCCGGCTATGGTTGCAATCTCTACGAACTGAAAGACGGCGATGTCGTTGAATTTGTCTATACCTGTAATCTGGGCCGCGATGTAGGCGGCAACAATTTTCAGGGGGAATAACCATGTCGGATGCTTTTTCTAACCGTCACCCGCTGATCAATTTTTCGTATTTCGTGCTGGTCATATTATTTTCCATGTTTCTGATGGATCCGGCCTGCCTGGTGATTTCACTGCTGTGCGCATTTATTTATTCGCTGTACCTGAAGGGAAAAAAGGCCTTGAAGTTTTTTGGGCTGGGAATGTTGCCGCTGTTGCTGGTCACGGCGTTGCTCAATCCGCTTTTTAATCACGCGGGTGTGACCATCCTTTTTTATTTACCCGGCGGCAATCCGGTTACGATGGAATCGATCGTCTATGGTTTGGCTGCAGCTACTATGTTCGTGACCGTCATCATTTGGTTTTCCTGCTTTAATGCAGTTATGACTTCTGATAAATTTATTTATTTGTTCGGAAAAATCTTGCCCGCGCTGTCCCTGATTCTGGCCATGGTCCTGCGCTTTGTGCCGCGTATAAAGGCCCAGGGGAGAATGATTGCCAATGCACAGAAATGCGTGGGGCGTGATGCGGCTAGCGGCAATATCGCTGATCGGGCCCGCGCCATCGTCAGGATGACTTCGATCATGACTACCTGGGCGCTGGAGTCATCCATTGATACGGCTGACAGTATGAAAGCACGGGGCTATGGTCTGCCCGGACGTACTGCTTTTTCTATATACTGCTTTAACTATCGCGACGGATTTATTCTTACGATTATATTTTTGTTGGCGGGGCTGGTTCTGACCGGACTTATAACCGGGGCAACTGCGGCGGATTATTTTCCTGCCCTTAGGATAGCCGCCTTCACTCCCCTGAAACTACTGTTTCTGACGGCATATGCCGGGTTGGGGCTGCTGCCGGTAATCATTAACGGATGGGAGGATCTGAGATGGAAACATATACAATCAGCGGTCTGAGCTTCACTTATCCGCTGAAACAGGAACCTGCTCTGGATAATATTCACCTCACCATTCAGGCCGGCGAGTTTATTGTGCTCTGCGGCCGGTCAGGATGCGGCAAAACCACGCTGCTGCGCCATTTAAAAACAGTACTGACCCCGCATGGCAAGAGAAACGGCCATATCCTGTTCGCAGGCACTCCGCTTGATGAAGTTGATCTGCGTACCCAGGCGCAGGACATTGGTTTTGTCATGCAGAGTTCCGACAGCCAGATCGTTACCGATAAAGTCTGGCATGAACTGGCCTTCGGCCTTGAAAGTCTGGGCTTGGAAACCGCTGAGATTCGCCTGCGGGTAGCGGAAATGGCTAATTATTTCGGCATCCAGAATTGGTTTTACCGTAATGTCAGCGAGCTTTCGGGCGGACAAAAACAGTTGCTGAATTTGGCATCGATCATGGCTATGCAGCCGGCGGTACTAATCCTGGATGAACCCACCAGCCAGTTGGATCCGATTGCCGCGGCTGATTTTTTAGCTACAGTTGCGAAGATAAACCGGGAACTGGGCATCACCATAATAATGACCGAACAGCGGCTGGAAGAAGCTTTTCCCCTGGCCGACCGGGTATTGGTGATGGACCAGGGACGCATAATAAGTGACGCTCCTCCCCGGGAGACAGGCGAGAAACTATGGGAATGGCAACATGATATGTTCATGGCCATGCCGGCACCGGTAAGAATTTATGCCGAGGCGGGAAGCGGCCCAACTTGTCCGGTAACAGTGCGTGAGGGGCGCAAATGGCTTAATTCTTTGCGCTTGGCCAAGGAACCGCCGCTGGGGATAAAAGCTGTGGTCCAGTCTTCGCTTAAACGCGCAGATGACTTATCTGCAGTTGAATTAAAGGATGTTTGGTTTAAATATGGAAGAAACCGTCCCGATGTGATAAAAGGACTGTCCCTGCGGATAGGAAAAGGGGAATTATATAGCATCGTGGGCGGCAACGGCTCCGGCAAAACTACGGTACTTAATCTAATTGCCGGCATTTTAAAAGCCTATTACGGCAAAGTGCTTGTATCCGGCCAGACTTTGGCCTCTGCCCATCGCCGCAATCAAAATGAATCCAGAATCGCTGCACTGCCGCAGAATCCACAATCGCTTTTTGTGAAGAAAACAGTGGAACTGGATCTTTTGGAAATGATGGACGGGCAAAAGTATGCAGAGCAGCAGCTAAGGCAAAAGGTCAATGCGGTGGCCGAATTGGTGGAGATTACCGACCTGCTTGCCATGCATCCCTACGATTTGTCCTGCGGCGAACAGCAGCGGGCAGCGTTGGCCAAAGTGCTGTTAAAGGAGCCGCAGATATTGCTGCTGGATGAACCTACCAAAGGGCTTGACAGTCATTTTAAGGTTAAATTGGCCGAAATTCTGAAAAAGCTTCGCGAGGAAGGGGTCACCATCATAATGGTGTTACACGATATAGAATTTTGTGCGCGGTATGCAGACCGCTGTGCCTTGCTTTTTGATGGTACAATCGTAACCGAGAATAGCGCGCGGGATTTTTTCGCCGGCAACAGCTTCTATACCACCGCAGCCAACCGAATGGCGCGGCATATATTTCCCCAGGCCGTAACGGCAGAGGATGTGATTGAAAAATGCAGGCTCAATTTAATAAATCAGGACGACTGCCTGGTGGCGGCGGCGATGGGTACAAGCCCGCTAAGCCGCGAATCAGGCTCCCGGCGCGTACAATCGTTGCGGCAGCAATAATTGTGCTGGTTGTACCGGCTCTTATTGCTTTGGGGATGGCGGTTCTGGGAGACAGAAAATACTATTTTATCAGTCTCCTGATAATTCTTTGCGCCCTGCTGCCTTTCGTGATGATTTTTGAACAGCGCCGTCCCCAGGCCAGAGAAATCGTCATCATAGCCATATTAGCCGCCATTGCGGTGGCCGGACGCTCGGTTGCATTTATGTTGCCGGAATTCAAACCGGTCATCGCCCTGGTCATAATAACCGGCGTATGTTTCGGTGGAGAAGCGGGATTTCTTGTCGGCGCGGTCACCGGCTTCGTATCCAACTTTTTTTTCGGACAAGGCCCTTGGACTCCGTGGCAGATGTTCAGCTTCGGAATCATCGGCTTTCTGGCCGGCTTATTGTTCGCCCGGGGGCTGTTGCAGCCGAAAAAAACAGCTCTTTGTGTATTTGGTGCTATTTCCGCATTTTTTATCTACGGCGGCATTATGGATACGGCCAGTGTATTGATTTTTCAGGGGCATTTCAACTGGGGGCTGCTGTTGGCATCGTATGCGGCTGGATTGGGGTTTAATGCTATACATGCTTTATCAACGGTGGTATTTCTTTTGCTGCTTTCCGGTCCGATGATCGAGAAACTGGAAAGGATTAAAATTAAATACGGTCTGATAAAACCAAAACTATAAATCAACGGAGGCTGCGTTTCATAACTAAACGAAATATTGTGATTTTAAGAGACATTGAAAGAAAATGAAGATTGTTAAGGGAGGAGAGGAAGTTTGAAAAGAAAGCTGAAGCAATTAATTTTGCTGCCGGTATTGGTAATGATATTCAGCCTGGCAGCGGCTGGAGGGACGGTTGACAAGGCAGCGGCGGCAGATCAGGTTACAGTGCAGATTGTAGGATCTAATAGCATCATTCTGGACGATTACGCTTTGGATATGGGCACGTTAACGGATGCCCAGCAGACCAACGATCTGACTCCGGATGACGGTGACAAGACTCCCAATGCGCTGGACGCTGTCCTCTATGCCACGCTGCAAAAAGGTTATGACAGCAGCAGCTATGGCATTTCTTACTATACTGATTACAAATCTTATTTTATTAGTAAACTTGCCGATGTTGAGGCAAATCATCCTGACTACTGGGGTACGCTGGCAGTAAGCGCTTCCGGAGGATATGACGGTGACGCCCTAAATATGCATACATTGACATCGGGGGATACATATATTGTGTATTTTGATGCAAACACTGATGTCGGCGCCAATTACGGCAATCAGTCCTACGCTTCGTTCCGACAGAAGTCCGTTGCCGGGAACGCCGGCGCAACGATAAATGTTGCGCTGATTACCACCGGCTATGATGATAATTGGAATACAGTGGCATCATCTCTGGCCGGAGCAACAGTTTATGCTGACGGTCCCGGCTTGAGTGACGGAACGGCGGTGGCAGTAACCGATAATAACGGCCAGGCCTACATAAAATTCGCTGCCGCGGGTACGTATATCTTAACCTTGTCCTCGGATTATTACACTTACACCCGGTGTGCGGTGAATGTTGCCGGCAGCAACGTAACATTATATGAGGCAAGTATCAATGTTACCGACGGAACAAGCAATCTATCCCAAGCCGTAATGAATTTAACGGATGCGTCCGGCCTGTCCTGCTCCCCTTGCAGCATCAGCGCCGGGTCTTATGCTTACCGGCTTACGGCAGGCACATATGACTATACCGCCGGTGCCGACGGTTATGAATCCCGCAGCGGTACTATTACCGTCAGCAGTGATACATCTCAAAATATAAATTTGATCGCTAAAGAAACATATCTCGTCACGATTACCATCGCAGCAAACGAACCCGAAACAAGTGTGCTTATCCGTAACGGCAGCGGCGATAAACAGATATGCGTTTCCGCAGCCGGTGGAGTTTTCCAATATTACCTGTCTGACGGAAACTATACCTATACAGTCTGCCGGGATGGCTATCATAGCTCTTTCGGTAGCTTTACAGTTAACGGCGCAGTCAAAAATCTGGAAGTTCCCGCCTTGACCGACGCAGCGGCGGGAAGTGCCGAATGGCCGGCCTGGCGAAAGTCCAACGATAATATAGCGGTTACTGCCAGTCTGACCGCGCAGGGAGCCTGGCAGGCGGAAGAAAAATGGGCGGTATCCTTGGGCGAGTTAGGTGCCTGGGGAACGCTTTCAGCCTCCAACATTATTATTTACGATGGTTATCTATATGCAGCTACTGAACACGGTTTGAGCAAAATCGACGGTAGTACCGGGCAACTGCTGAAAACTGCTTCCTTGTCTGCTAATGCCAGCTATGTAAGTCAGATCGCTTATGGTGGCGGCAAGGTGTTTGTTACTACCGCCGCCGGGGTAGACGCTTTCGATGCTCTTACCATGGAGAAGGTTTGGTTCTGCAACGATTTCGATACCTTTGGCAGTGCCTATATGTGTACCACCCCGTTGTTGTATGATAACGGTACCGTCTACGTCGGTAGTTACGGCTGCAGCACTTATAACAGCCTCGGCACTTACGGCGGCTATTCCGCTATTGATGCCAGTAACGGACAAATCAAGTGGAATTTTTGGGGTGAAAAAGATAAAGATAATACCAATACCGTCTGCTATGGGGCAGGGGCGGTAATAGAAGGCAACTATCTGGTTTTTGGCAGCGATGACGAATATCTGCGGGCGATTGATCTGAGAGATGTTGGTACCAATACATACCACAGTTTACTGGCTGCCCCGCTCAAACTAAAAGTCGACGGCGGAATCCGTTCCTCCGTTGCCAGTGCCGGCGGTTACCTTTATTTCACTGCCAAGAGTGGCTATGTATATAAAGTCTCCCTGAGTGGTGCACCGGTGGCTTTGCAGCTTGAGCAGTCTGCCCAATTTACTGCTACCGCCAGTACCAGTACCCCTCTGATATACAACGGCAGGGTCTACGTCGGTGCCAATGACGGTATTTATGTTCTGGATGCCGATGATTTGTCAGAAATATCGCGTTATACTACCAGTGCGCCCATACAGTCCTCGGCGCTGCTGACCTCCGCTTATGGGGGAGAAGCGGTCGCCTATTTCACCGTAAACTCCGCTCAGAGTGAAATCATTGTGCTGACAGACGATGGCACGGAGATTAATTATGATACCTTATATGTACCTTTGCACAGCCAGTACTGCCTCAACAGCCTGGTGGCGGACAGCGGAGGCGTTATATACTACAGCAATGATTCCGGGTATGTATTTGCCGTTAAAAACAATCTCCGGCCGCAAGCAGGCTTGACTGCAGTGATTATAAATGTTTCTCCGGCGGTAATCCAATCAGGCACCTCCACCATCTATCCCGCCATTACTGTAAAAGACAGCAGCGGTACGGAAGTATCTACGCTGGTTCCCGGTGTATACTATCTGCCGGTCGGTGATTACAGCTATTCAATTAGTCTCAGCAGTTACCGTACCGCTGCAGGTACGTTTACGATTACAGACCAGGATGTGACTGCCGGCAGTAAGAATATTGCGGTGGTACTAACCCAGGACAACGGCGGAGGATCCGTCCCTGCCACACTGACGGTAACATTTATTTTGCAGGATGTGGCTGACGCTTTCAGCAAGACCATGACTGTAAACAGCGGCGCCAGCGTTTACAATGTTTTTGTCAAAGCAATGAATACCGCGGGAGTAAGTTATACTTTAAATGACGGATATGTGAAGACTATCGATGGATTATCCGAAGGCGATAAGGGCAATAATTCCGGCTGGATGTTTAAAGTCAACGGCAGCCATCCCCAAGTGGGAATTGCCAATTATTATGTAGAATCAGGTGATGAGATTATCTTCCACTTTGCGACCGACTATACCCAGGAAGAGGATGGGCAGAACTGGTCGTCCGGAAGCAGTAATGATTCCAAGACCGAAGACAATGATCCCAAGATCGAAGAAAAAGGCGCAGGTAACGCGCAAACATCGGCTGCGTTCAACGATGTAAGCGAAAACGCCTGGTATTTTGCAGCGGTTAACTTCGTAAATGAGCGCGGACTGTTCGTAGGCAGCAGCACCAATGTTTTTGCACCGGACAGATTGATGACACGCGCCATGTTTGTGATGGTGCTGGCCAGATTGAGCGAAACCGATCTCAGCACCTTTAGCAGCCCCGCTGCCGATACTCAGAACGATGCATGGTATGCAGCGGCGGTGGCCTGGTCGGCCTCCAACGGCATTATTAAAGGACTGGGGGATGGGCGCTTCGGGCCGGATGAAGAGATCACCCGCGAGCAGATGTGCGTTCTGCTGATCAGATACTGCAGCCTGGCAGGTATCCAACTGCCGGCGGCGGCAGTTGTCGGTACCTTTAATGATGACAGTGCCATCAGCGGGTGGTCGCGGGAATCTGTAAATATGGCGCGGCAGTTGGGCTTGATCGAAGGAAAGGAAGGTAACCTTTTCGAACCGCGGGGATTGCTTACCCGGGCAGAGGCAGCCACCGTTTTCATGCGTTTCGCACAGAAATTCATACCATAATACCCAGCGGCCAATCAGTATTGATTGATACAAAAAGGGCCGGCTGACTGCTTAAGTCAACCGGCCCTTTAAAAATATCCGTTTAGCCCAGTGCTTCTTCGCAAATATCAATCGCTGTCGTATCACCGGCAGCGAAGGCTTTTCTGATACTGAAAATATCCGGCAGCACGTTCAACACATAGAATCGGGCGCTGGCTACTTTGCCTTTGTAGAAATTAGCATCAAAGTGGTCTTCGCCCAGTTCATCCAGTTTGCTTGCCGCCAGCAGCCCCTGATCCATGATCAGTGTCGCACAGTAAATCATAGCGGTGGCATGCAGGATACGGGTGGAAAACAGGGGCCCCATGGAAACCTTGCCCTGTGCGGAGTATTCGCTCAGCAATCCCAGAATCGCCTGGTAGTCAGCCAGCGCTTCCGCCAGCATGGAAAATTCACGCTTAAATTCGGCCTTATTTTTATTTTCATCAATAAAGCTGTGGATATCCTGCAGCAGGTTGACCAGTAATTTGCCTTTGCCCATCGTAAATTTGCGGCTTACCAGATCTATGGATTGAATATAATTGGTGCCTTCCCAGATGGAGAAAATTTTGCAGTCGCGGGCCAGCTGGGCGCAGGGATATTCCTCGGTAAAGCCGTAACCGCCATAAATCTGGATCGCTTCAGCGATAAGCGGCCAGGCCATATCAGATACGTAGGCCTTGCACAGCGGATTGCTGAGCTGGAACCTGCCGTCGGCAAAAGCTCTTTCTTCCGGATCGGGACTGTCATTGGACAGATCCATATAATAAAAAGTTTTGGTGATCAATGCCCGCATTGCCTCTATACAGGATTTTTGCCGCAGCAGCATGCGGCGCACGTCTTCGTGTTCAACGATCCTTACCCGCGGGCCTTTGGGATCGGTGATTTTGGTTCCCTGGACCCTTTCGCGGGCGTATGCCAGGGCGTTATAATAGGCCTCGGCACTTGTTCCCAGTGCCATCAGACCGGTAACCAGCCTTTCCTCGTTCATCATTTTGAACATCTGGGACATGCCCTGGCCTTTGCCGTCCTCGCCAGGGGGATCGCCGAAGATAATACCATAACAGGCATCATTTTCTCCATAGGACATGGTACAGGTAGCGGAGCCTTTCAGCCCCAGTTTGTGTTCAATACCGACGGTGGTGACGTCATTGCTGTCGCCCAAAGAACCATCCTCATTGACCCAGATTTTAGGCACGATAAAGAGGGACAAGCCGGCGGTTCCCGCACGCGCTCCCTCTACTCGGGCCAGAACCAGATGGATAAAGTTCTCTGCGATATCGTTGTCGGCGGAAGTAATAAATATTTTGGTGCCCTTGATTTTATAAATGCCGGGTTTATCAGTGGGGAAAGCTTTGGTGATCGTATTGCCCACCTCGGATCCAGCCGCCGGTTCAGTCAGGTTCATGGTTCCGGCCCACTCGCCGGTGTACATTTTGGGGATGAAGCGTTCTTTAATCTCCGGGGTGCCGAATTCCTGAATGACCCCGATGGCACCGTCGGTGGCACTCCAGTAGGTGAAAAGCGCCGCGCTGGCGGCAATGATCATTTCACTCAGCGGAGCACTCATGCAGCGGGGCAGATGTCCTTCCACCTCACGATCCGCGAACTGCGGGCCAAATCCGGCCGAGGTGACGGTGTGATAGGCAGCTTTGATTGATTCCGGAATGATAACTTTACCATCAATGAACTGAGCGCCGATTTTGTCGCAGTCTTCATTAACGGGTGCGATCTGATCACGACACATTTTATAGACCACATCCACGAAAGCATCGACGTCATCCTTGCTGTAGTAATCACGGTATGGTTCGAAACTCAGCAGTTTGTCCAGATCCAGCCATTCCTTGAGGATGAATTTGATATCCCGGGTGTCGTAAAGAAAATTGGTTGCCGGCAATTCGAAAATCCCCCTTAATATAAAATTTTTGAATTAAGACTTTTGCATAAAAACTTTTGCCGCAAATCGGTTCGATATATTGTTGTTTTAAGGAATAAGGGCTTTAGTATATTTTACTTTAAAATAATCTTAAATGCATTTTTGAAACAAATAAAAGTCCTAATTAAACAAATATAAGCTAAGTTAATATTAATTTTTAAGGAATAAATCATTTTCTTAACAGTCAGGGGATGAATTGTTTATATGGTATAATTTTAGGAATGAACAAGGCAACAATTCCTTGGCAAGGCTGTGAAAAGAAATAATGGAATATGCTGGTTTTTTAAAACAAAGTCTGGTTGACTATCCAGGCGAAATAGCCGCCGTTCTTTTTACCCGCGGCTGTAATCTGCGCTGTCCCTTTTGTCATAATCCCGACCTGCTGATCAAACCCAAAAATCCAGCCCCGCCAGCTTATGATATTGAGAAAATTATCGACTTCCTGGCGCAACGCCAAGGATTTATTGATGCAGTCGTAATCAGCGGAGGAGAACCGACCCTGCATTCCCAGCTCAAAGATGACATCAGGCGTATCAAAGACCTGGGCTATCTGGTCAAGCTGGACAGCAACGGAACCAACTCCACCATGCTGGAAGAAATGGTTCGCGCCGGGTTGGTGGATTATATCGCCATGGATATCAAAGCACCGCTGGATTACAAGCGTTACCTGCAAGCCTGCGGGCGGCTCTCCAGCAGCGATTTTTTCCAGGTGCGCAATTCAGTCAATCTGCTCAACCATCTCCGTGATGTGCAGGTGGAATTCCGTACCACGGTCGTCCCGCTGTTGCATACGCCGCAGGATATAGAAGATATCGCCCGCTACATAGAGGGGGCCGACCGTTATACCCTGCAGCAATTCAATCCGCGCGTAACCCTCGACCCGGCTTACGGTGAAGTGGCACCGTTCAGCAAGGAGAAAATGGCGGAAATGGCTGGCCTATGCGCCCGCTATGTAAAAGAGGTAAGGGTGGTAAACATATAAAAAAGAGAAACCTGCTACCCGGGAATGGCTCCATTTGGTGAGGGGACTATGCCCTATAACAAGTACAGGGAGAAAAAATGAATTTAAACCTACAACAAGCCCTAAAAAAATATTATGGCTACAGCACTTTTAAACCCGGTCAGGAGGATATTATCAGCAGCATTCTGGCCGGACACGATATTCTGGGGATTATGCCCACCGGAGGCGGCAAGTCAGTCTGTTATCAGTTGCCGGCTTTATTGTTGCCGGGTTTAAGTTTGGTCATCTCTCCGTTGATTTCACTGATGAAAGATCAGGTGGATGCCCTGAATGAACTCGGTATTACCGCAGCCTGCATAAACAGCGGCATGGAATCTGGACATATCCGCAGCTGTCTGGTTGAAGCCCATCAGGGAAATTACAAACTCCTTTACGTTGCACCGGAACGTCTGGCCTCGGAGAGTTTCACCAACTTGCTCAGGAACCTGCCTATTTCCCTGATTGCCATTGATGAAGCCCACTGCGTATCCCAGTGGGGCCATGACTTCAGACCTTCCTATCTGGATGTCTCCCCGTGGATTGAACAATTGCCGCAACGCCCAGTTGTGGCTGCGTTCACTGCGACTGCTACGTTGCCGGTGCGGGCGGATATCATCAAACTGCTCAATCTGGTCAACCCGGATGTTTATGTAACCGGCTTTAAACGGGAAAACCTGCATTTATCCGCCATCAAAGGGGTGGATAAGAATAAATTCATCACCCGCTATGTAGAGAGCCACCCGGAGCAGTCGGGCATTATTTATGCCGCTACCCGCAAAGAGGTGGATTCCCTTTATGAGTTGCTTAAATCCAAAGGATTTGCGGCAGGCCGCTATCATGCCGGGATGGATAAAGATGAACGGCACCGGAATCAGGAGGATTTTCTCTACGATGAGATCCGGGTCATGGCCGCCACCAATGCCTTTGGGTTGGGAATTGATAAATCCAATGTGCGCTATGTCATTCATCACAATATGCCCCGCCATATCGAAGCCTATTATCAGGAAGCCGGACGTGCCGGACGTGATGGGGAACACGCTGATTGCATCCTGCTCTATGCGCCCGGTGATGTGCAAACCCAGAAGTATTTGATCGAAAACAGTGAGTTAAGTGAAGAACGCAAAACGGGAGAATACAAGAAGCTGCAGAATATGATCGATTACTGCCACAGCAGTCGCTGCCTGCAGCAGTACATATTAAATTATTTCGGGGAAATAGATGCCGCTGACCACTGCGGCAACTGTGCCAACTGCGGACAGGAATTTGAAATAACCGATGTCACCGTAGAAGCCCAGAAAATCTTTTCCTGTATTTTACGGATGAATGAACAGTACGGGATGACCCTGGTAGCATCGGTATTAAAAGGTTCCAAAAACAAACGCATCCTCGAGCTTGGCTTTGACAAGCTCTCCACTTACGGCATCATGAGCGACATGACCCTGCAGGACATTGTAGACCTCATGCATATGCTGGAAGCGGAGGAGTATATGGTAAACAGCGGCGGACCCTATCCGGTTATGCGTCTGACCCCCAAATCCTGGCCGGTTTTGAAAAGTAAGTCCAAAGTGCTGGTCAGAATGCCCAAAACGCCCGAACCGGTACTGCCGGAAAGCGATATTTTTGATCTCCTGCGGGCACGCCGCAAAGAAATTGCTGTCCGTGAAGGAGTACCGCCGTATGTTATCTTCCACGACAGCACTCTGCGTGAAATGAGCAGCCGGATGCCTCGTGACCAGGAGGAGATGCTGTCCATTTCAGGGGTAGGTGAAAACAAATGGAAAAAATACGGCAGACAGTTTCTGGAAGTCATCCGCAGCTATATAAAATAAGACCGGTATATTTATAAAACAGAATGATGGCATCAAAAAGGCCGCTTCCTCAACGTACTTAAGTATGCCTCAGCCGCGGCTTTTTTCATGCTTTGATTTTACTTTTGTAAACAGCCAGGATGCAATACTCACTCTGAGCAATCACGAAGCGACGATGCCCTGTGGCATCTAGTACCGAACGCGATAAGAAGGCAAGCGCAGCGCAGCCTGAACGTCGGCTGATCTACGGCATTTGCGAGACTCCCCTAAGGGACTACTGATACACCCTATCGGGCGTAATTAATGTTGCTTCGCTATCGTTCAGAGTGACAATATTACAGGATTTTTGAGTTATGCAAAACTCTCACTTCTGTAAACAGCCGGGCAGCTATTTAATACCACAATAACCGCCCGGCAGCAAAACTTTGGCTGAAATGTTAAACCGACTCCGGCAAATCTTTCTCCGCCAGGTAGCCATCAAAAACATTACCGTTTTTCAATACAAACAATATCCGGTAATCCTGCTTTTCATCCCGCACAAATTTTTGCAGGCATTCCTCCAGCTGATGGGGAGCGGTAATTTTAATGTTGCCCGCAACCTTTTCCCATTCGTTCAATAATTGTTGGTTCGTACGCGTGGGTCTAGTTTTGGTTCCCTGTTCTTCAGGCTCCCGGATATTTTTGATAATTACAGCACAACTAAGATCCCGTTCAGGATTTATCCGGGCCAGATTGTGTTGCCCGTTCACTTTTAACCAGTTTTCAAAGTCAGTAAAAGATTTATACCAGCTTAAGTAAACTACATGACGGTCATTGGTGTAGACTGAAATATAAGCCCAGGGCTCACGATGATCGGTCATTTCAGCGTAGCTCTGATCCAGCACCTCATTTTGCAAAATTTTAACTGCTGCCTGGATTTGCTCCGGATCACTGATGTTAACGGTTCTGTTTACCTGGTGGACCTGGATTTCAATTAGGTTTACATCCGCCGGACTGACCCGCAAAATTTCATGGTGATAGTCTTTATATTCCCTGGATTCATAAATAGCAGCCATATAACGATCATATTTGCTGGGGGCAAAAGCATATTGCCGGTAAAAATGTTTTCCGTTTTTAAGAGTATAAGCCAAACTTATTCTTTGGTAAGAAGCATGACGGTTGTTGGCCAAGACAGCTTTATCCTGATCACAGTTGGCAATTATGTTCTCCTGCAGGGTATGAATTCTTTCAATATTATCCTTATCCTTATATATAGGCTGGGCAGGCGGGTAAGGAATCTCGCCGTATTCATACTGGGAAGAATGAACACCTTGCTCGCCCTTATAAGTTAATGCGTAAAAATTATTATCCAGGTAAACACTTTCTATTTCGTCCAGGGCAGGTATTTTCTTCTCATAACCAGCGAAATCAAATTGCAGGGCTATGATCAAAACCACCATGGTAACGGCAAAGATCCCATAACCTTTTAATGTTTTCAGATCAAAAACATAAATCGATTTTTTATATAAGATTGCCACCAGCAAATAAGCCAGCAAGGAACCCAGGAAATAAGCAAAATAAGTCCAAGCCAGACTGCCGAGCTGTTCATAAAAATAAATCCCCAGCAGAAGCATCCCACAGAGGGCTGCCCCGTATTTAAACAGCGGGTAGAGTATATCAAAAGTCAGGGCATCGCCGGCCCGCTCCAGATGCCGCCGCTGGTAGAGATATCTGCCCAGGCCATATAATAAAATACAAATCAGAAGATAGGCTATAATTTCTTCCGTTTGAATAGGATAGTGCCAGAATTCAACCATCCGCAGCAAAGGAGAAATTTCAATTTTGCTTGCATAGTAATCAGCCGCAAAGCCGTAGGTAAAAATTTGCAGATTGTAAAAAATCAAGAACGACAGGCCGGTGGGCAGTAAAAGCAGAATATAGCTCAAAACTCCCTGCACGGAACTCATGCCGGTAATCATGCCCACTGCCACACTGGTCATAAAAAGGAGTAGATTCATAAGCATACCGAGGCCCAGCCAGACCATAACATCCTGTCCGCTTAAGTTGATCGGCAGCCTGGCAACCATTATCCAGGTTACAAGGGCAGTCACCAGCAGGGGTATAAACAAGATTATAAGGCCGGCCAGTATATGCGTATGATAGAGCGTCTCCCGTTTGACGGGCAAGGAATGCATCATATCTGCCGCTTTGCCGGACTGCAAATAGCGCAGCAGCAACAGCCCGGCCAGTACCGGAACCACCATGACAAAAAAAGCCGAAACACCATCAAAGGCCAGTACCCGGGAGTAATTTATATATGAATTGATATTATTCAGTGAATTGTGGTACATAAAATAAAGGTTGGTCGGGACAGTAAAGAGCAATCCAAATAAATATACAACGCCGACCCAGGCGTAGCTTTTACAATCATTGAGCAATATCGCACCGCTAACTAATGAGGTTTTTGATTTCATAGCCGTTATCCCCCATTTCATAAATAAATATCTCCTCCAGGGTGAGGGGCAGGATATCCATAATTGCCGGTTGGAAGGCCTGCAGGCGCCCGGTTATTTCCTCATAGGCACCCCGGACAATTAAAATCAGAACGCTGCCGCGTCTTTCCTGATGCAAAACCGACATCCCGGTAAGCAGCTCCGGGGGTATATCTTCACTGAAGGCCAGCTGAATTTTATGTATATCCGCTTTCAGATCATCAAGATCCTGCTGTACCAACAATTTACCCCGGTGCAAAATACCGATATAATCACAGATATCCTCCAGCTCCCGCAAATTGTGGGATGAAATGATAACACTCATATCTTTTTCCGCCACATCCTGAATGACGAGGCTTTTAACTTTTTGCCGCATCACCGGATCCAGTCCGTCCAGGGGCTCATCCAGTATCATCACCTCCGGCTGTACGGAAAGTCCCATCCAGAACGCCAGCTGACGCTGCATGCCTTTGGACAGGGTACGGATTCGGTGCTTGCCGTCGATATTAAATACCGGCTGCAGCTTTTCATAACGTTCCTGGCTCCAGCGCGGGTAGATCCGGGCATGAAACTGCGCCAGGTCGTTTACGGTATGATTGGGAAAACAATAAAGGTAGTCAGGGATAAAAACACTGCGCATTTTGATGGAGTTATTTTCATATACAGGCCGGCAGTCAATCATGACCTTGCCTGCATCCGGTTTATAAATACCGGCCAGGATTTTTAACAATGTAGTTTTACCGGCGCCGTTGGAGCCAACCAGACCATAAATAGAGCCTTTCTGTACTGACAGGCTGACCTCATTCAGAGCTTGCAGGGCGGCAAAACTTTTACTGACACCGCTTACTTCAATCATTGACAGTACCCCCTTTACTTTTGACTAAACATGATTGAACCAGATTATCAATTTGCTGAGCCGACCTGCCCAGGAAAATCATCTCCGCAATGATGCGTTCAAGGTCTTTTTCCAGACTTTGCAGACGTGCAGTATTATTTTCCGGCACGGCAGCTTTCACGAAACTGCCTTTGCCCGGCAGTGAATAGATATAACCGCGATATTCAAGTTCCCGATAAGCCTTTTGAACCGTATTGGGATTCACCGTTAATTCACTGGCCAAAACCCGTACCGCAGGCAATTGTTCATCCGCCTTAAGCACATTGTTAACAATGAGGTCTTTAATTTTTTCCACCAGCTGCTCATAGATAGGAGCCCGACTGCGTAAATCAAGTTCAAACATAAGTACCCCCCTTTCTTAAAAACTGTACTATAACAATTAATACAGTTAGTACGCTTTTATATTAAAACTATTTTTTACCAATGTAAAGAGAAATTTAAAAAATTTATCCAATTTCTATATAGCACAGGTAAAATTGCAAAAAGGCAGAAGCAACCCGGTATCCGACCAGGGCTATGCCATTTCGCAAAAACGTCGGCTAACAGTTCCGCTGTAATTGCCTGGAAACAACATGCCAGCCTGCATATAAAGATGCATTTGCAGGCGGAAAATAATATAATATAGATTACTAAAAATCTTAGGAAAATATAAATTTTGAGGTGTAATTATGAAATTGTGGAGCGGTCGATTCACCAAACAGACCGATAAATTAACCGAGGACTTCAATGCCTCCATCGCCTTTGACAGCCGTATGTATACTCAGGATATCCGCGGAAGCATAGCGCATGCCTCCATGCTGGCCAAACAGGGTATTATCAGCTTTGCGGAAGGGGAACAAATCATCGCCGCACTCAAAGAAATAGAGCAGGAAATAGCCGATGGCCGGCTCGAGTTTATTGTCGACGCCGAAGACGTGCATATGAATATAGAAACATTCCTGACCGCCAAAATCGG